>WNFJ01068069.1_pt1 | contig 11059 bp, 9 predicted proteins | sample 5400461 | NCBI WGS metagenome assembly WNFJ01 (sample SAMN13153349, study PRJNA577476) | soil metagenome | isolation source: 115 cm saprolite on Douglas fir-dominated hillslope | place: USA:California | collected 2013-09-17 | reverse complement strand
GGCGCTATTCTGACCGTGCTGGCTCCCTCGGAACCATTCTTCAACAAGGATCAGATGAAGGCCGGCGGCAACGATACGAACGCGAACTCGATCGTGCTGCGACTTGATTACGGCGAGTTCACCATGCTCTTCATGGGCGACGCCGAAACGCAGACTGAACAGCGCTTGTTGGGCAAGAAAGATGTCGATCTGAATGCGAAAGTGATTAAGGTCGCGCACCACGGATCGAAGTACGCAACCTCCGAGGAATTCATAAAGCGGGTGCATCCCGAGGCCGCGATCATTTCCGATGGCGCCTGGAATCGTTATGGTCACCCGGCGCAGGCGGTGCTTGATCGTCTGAAAGGCGCCAACGTCAAGCTTTGGCGCACCGATCTGCAGGGCGAGATTACGATCACGACCAAAGGCAAAGGAGACTCAAACGGCGCCCACATTTACGAGATCAAGGTTGCGAAAGAAACCAAAGACGATGTGTGGATGGGCCGCGAAGCTCAGAAAGATGATTCGTCGCGCTCGGGCTTTATCGCGTACGGCGATTTTGGCCCGCCACCGAAACCGAAAACTGAGAAGCCAAAGAAAAAGTAGTTTTTTACGCGGCTCTGCCGCCACACAGCGCGGCGGCAAAGCCGCTTACCCTTTATCATGACCAAGCCTGCGACTTACGCCGATGCCGGCGTCGACATTGATGCCGCCAACCGCGCGACGGACAAAATCAAAGAGCTAGCGCGCGCCACTTTCAACGCCCGCACGTTGTCTGAGATTGGCAGTTTCGGCGGTATGTTCGACGGGGCGTTTCCTACAATGCGCGGCCCGGTGCTGGTAGCTTCGGCGGACGGTGTCGGAACAAAACTGAAGATCGCTTTCGCTACCGGCGTTCACAACACCATTGGCCGCGATCTCGTCAATCATTGCGTCAACGACATTCTGGTGCAGGGGGCCCGGCCGCTTTTCTTTCTCGATTACATTGCCACGGGAAAACTCGCGCCTGACACGATTACCGGCATTGTCGAAGGCATCGCCCTAGGTTGCCGCGAAAACGGCTGTGTGCTGCTCGGCGGCGAGACGGCTGAGATGCCCGGCTTCTACGCCGATGGCGAATACGATGTAGCCGGTTTTATCGTCGGCGTGGTCGATCAGGAAAAAGTGATCGACGGCCGGGCGATCGCCCCGGGCGACATCGTGCTCGGACTGCCTTCAGTTGGATTGCATACGAATGGCTACTCGTTGGCGCGCAAACTTTTCTTTGCAGATGCCGGCTATGGGCCTGAAACTTATCTCGATGAACTTTCCGACACTGTGGGCGCAGCGCTTTTGAAACCGCACCTGAGTTATCTGCCGGCGCTCGAAGGCCTGCTCGACCAGGGCGCAATAAAAGGCCTGGCGCACATCACCGGCGGCGGCCTGCTGGAAAATATTCCGCGCATATTGCCGGAAAGAACCAGTGTGGAAATCAGGCGCGACTCGTGGCCTGTCCTGCCTATCTTTCAATTAATGCGGCGCATCGGCAGCGTTGAAGACGCAGAAATGTTTCGGACCTTCAACATGGGCATCGGGATGGTGATTGTCTGCGCAGAAGCAAACGCGTCGCGCATCAAGACTCACGTTGAATCCAGTAGGGGTGCTTGTTATCAAATTGGCCGCGTCATTCGCGGTTCTGGCGAGGTTGCGATTACTTAGTCCCCATTTCTCAAAAGGAAGGAAATCCGAAATGGATCAGTGGTTGGCAGATTTCAAAGAGACGATCGATTCGACAGCCCTCCGTCTGCTGCAAATCACCGAAGCGCAAAGCGAACAGCCGCGGGCCGAAGACCATTGGTCTTCAAAACAGATTATTGGCCACCTGATCGACTCGGCCGCGAACAATCACGCGCGATTCGTGCTGGGCCAGATCAAAGACGATTTGGTCTTTACCGGCTATGATCAGAATGGTTGGGTGCAGATTCAGCATTATCAGGAGGCGCCCTGGCCGCGGCTAGTCGAGCTATGGCGAGCATACAATCTTCACTTGCTACACGTGATGTCATGGACCGCCCCGGACAAGTTACACCACCGTTGCACCCAGCACAGCCTGCAAACTATCGCCTTTGAAACCGTGAGTGAATCTGAACCGGCGACGCTCGAGTATCTGATGAAGGATTACGTCGTTCATCTGAAGCATCACCTCGGTCAGATTCTTGGCGCGAGCGTGTGAACCGTGGCTGATGCCAAACCATCGAAACGCGCCCGGATTGGCATACTAATCTCAGGTTGGGGCTCCAACATGGTCGCTCTTGTCGATGCCATAGGCGACGGCAGGATTCCGAATGCTGAGATTGCTGTTGTCATCAGCGATCAACCTGAGGCCCGCGGGTTGGTGAAGGCAAGAGATCGCGGCATTGAAACTGTGGTCATTAAACGTAGCGGCCGCAGGCGCGAAGAACACGATCGCGAAATCGTGGCGGCATTGCGAAACCGGCAAGTCGATCTGGTTTGCCTTGCTGGTTACATGCGAGTTCTCTCTGGCGAATTCCTCAAGGCCTTTCCCCGCCGTATTCTGAATATTCATCCGAGCCTCTTGCCGCTGTTCCCCGGGCTTGACGCGCAAAAGCAGGCCCTCGATAACGGAATAAAAGTCAGCGGCTGCACCGTTCATTTTGTCGACGAGACGCTGGATGGTGGGCCAATCATCGCGCAACGTGTCGTGCCTGTCCTGGATGACGACACTGTTGAGAGTTTGTCAGTGCGCATCCTGGCGGAAGAGCACCGCCTTTATCCCGAAGCTGTCCGAATGGTTTTGGAGCAAATAGCGTGTTTCGACGCGTAACCAAGAGGGCTTAGTCTAGTCTTGACTGTCTTAACGGCTAGTCTGATACTGCTTACTAAGATGAACGAATTGATCGTACCAGTTCGAGTTCAAGCCCGGTCGAACTATCACATCTACCTTGAGTTTTCTGACGGAACTAAAGGTGAGGTCGACCTATCCGACCTCGCTGGTAAAGGCGTATTTCAGGTCTGGAACGACTACAACTTCTTTGAGAGGGTGCATATCGGCGACCATCGTGAGGTTAAGTGGGATGATGAAATTGAGTTGTGCGCCGACTCACTTTACCTGAAGCTAACGGGCAAGTCTCCAGAGGAGTTATTCCCAAAGCTCCGCGAAAAGACTCATGCCTGAGCTTTGTCGATTTTATGGGATCATCATCATGATGTTCTGGGCTGATCATCCGCCCCCTCATTTCCACGCCATATACGGTGAATACGAAGCCGTGATAGACATTCTGACTACAGAAATAATCCGGGGTCAGTTGCCGCGGAGAGCACACAGTTTGGTTGTAGAGTGGATCAACCTGCACCAGTACGAACTGCTCGAGGCTTGGACGTTGGCTCGCAGTTCTCAGCCGCTGAACCGGATTGATCCGCTTCCCTAAGAACAACATCTGCTAAATGTCCGCAGCCATCACCAGCGACGGAACCCTCGTGATCGAAACGCCTGAGCGCGTGCCGCTGCATTTTGCCCTGGCCTCGATTGGGAATCGCTTTATCGCTTGCGCCATAGATCATGCGATCCAGATTTTTACGCTGATCGTGATCGTCATTATCTTTCTGTTCGTCGCTGATGTCGCGGATTTAGGCAACAAGGTCACGAGTGCTCCTAAATGGGTCATCGCCCTGCTCATCATTTTCGTCTTCTTGTTGATGTCCGGGTACTTCGCCTTCTTTGAATGGTTATGGCGCGGTCAAACACCGGGCAAGCGCTGGATGAAGCTGCGCGTGATTCGGGAAGACGGGCGGCCCATCAGTTTTTTTGAAGCGGTGGTGCGAAACCTCCTGCGCGAGTTCGACATCATGCCGTTTCCGTTCTATTCCATTGGATTGGTTTCCGTGTTTGCCACTGACCGCGATCAGCGGGTCGGCGATCTGGTTGCCGGCACGGTGGTTGTGCGCGAGCGGGAAGCAGAAGCGCCAGCCTTTGCCGAAGTTTTTGCCTCCCCGGTTTCCGACCCGGCCTTACGCCGTTCATTCAAGCCGGTCACCTTTACCGCGGACCTCAACAGTTTGACCGAACAGGAAATTTCCGTGGTCGAGAGTTTTCTGCGGCGGCGTTGGGACTTAAAGGATTACCCGCGGCAGTGGATGGCCTGGCGCGTAGCCATGCCGATTCTTTTCAAGCTGCGACCGCAATATGATCTGGCTACGTTCACCTACGAAGGCTTTCTCGAAGAGCTGTTGCATCGTTATCGCGAGAAGCATCGGTTCGCTGATTGAACTTTGGAGTGCGCGGCAAAGCGGAGCGGCGACGGCGCTTTTGTTCCCTGGTTCTCAATAAGACTTCGCTCTCGAATTCAACGATGAATCCAAAGCAGCGTCGCGCCTCCGCTTGCCACCGAATTCCAAATTGACCTCGCTCCGGCTGTTTGCTAGCCTTCTTCGTTTCTGACACCGCTGAAATTTTCAACCGTAGAAAGGCAATAAGTAAATGGCTCAGGACGTCTTTATTCTTGGTGGTAAGCGCACGCCGATGGGCGAGTATGTCGGCGCGCTGAAAGATATTTCCGCAATTGATCTCGGCGCAATTGCGGCGCGTGGGGCGTTGGAAACAACCGGCGTGGCTCCCGATGAAATCGATCACACGGTCATCGGCAATGCGCTGCAAACTTCGGGAGATGCGATTTACGGCGCGCGGCATGTGGCTTTGAAGGCGGGAATTCCATTTGACCGTCCGGCGCTGACCGTTAATCGACTGTGCGGCAGCGGTATTCAATCGATTGTTTCCGGCGCGCAAATGATTCAACTTGGCGAAGCCCAGACTTGTCTGGTGGGCGGCATGGAGTCGATGTCGCAGGCGCCGCACGTGATTCGCGGCGCGCGCTCGGGATTCGCTCTGGGCCAGGGCAAGCTCGAAGACAGTCTGATGGTGGCCCTCCTGGACACCTACTGCAACACGCCGATGGCCGGCACGGCTGAGAATTTGGCGCGCAAGTTCGAAATCCCGCGTGACGATCAGGATAAATATGCGCTGCGTTCGCAGCAGGCGGCGAAGCGCGCGCTAGACGCCGGCTTCTTTGCCGAAGAGATCGTGCCCGTCGAAGTGAAGAACAGAAAAGGCACCGTGTTGTTCGAACAGGACGATCACCTGCGCCCCGATACGACGCTGGCAGGACTAGCGAAACTGAGACCGGCGTTCAGCAAGGACGGATTCGTGACCGCTGGAAATGCTTCGGGCATCGTCGACGGCGCGGCCGCGCTCGTGATCGCCGGCGAAGAGTTTGTAAAGGCGAAAAACCTTGAACCAATCGGGCGCATCATTAGTTGGGCTTACGCCGGCGTCGAGCCTGAACTCATGGGCATAGGCCCGGTGCCGGCCACCCGTAAGGCGCTGGAAAAAGCCGGCCTGAAACTCCCTGATATGGATCTGGTTGAAGTCAACGAAGCTTTTGCGGCTCAGTACCTCGCCGTCGAGCAGGAACTCGGTCTCGATCGCGAAACTACCAACGTCAACGGTGGCGCTATTGCGCTGGGCCATCCGTTGGGCGCCACTGGAACTCGTTTGGTTCTGACTCTGCTTCATGAGCTACGACGTCGGGGCGGGCGCTATGGATTGGCGACGGCATGCATTGGCGGCGGGCAAGGCATCACGATCATCTGTGAACGAGTTTAGGCCGTCTCAGTAGTCACGGGGCCGGGGTCAGTTGTCGTCAGCGAGTTCCGCGACTGACCACCACCAACTGACCACTGACAATTCTGATTTTCATAGAAAATCCAAATTCTCGTCCATCGTCTCGCGGCTGGAAAGAAAGCCGCAGGAATAACTGTCAGCAAACAGCTTCATTACGGGTTTTAAAATCGCTCTACTCAGTGAGGCACAATTCTTGCGAAAAATGTTACTGCCCGCAAATCTATGTCTTTCATTCGAGTTTATTGGCTCAAGAAGTCACAAAGATTTAACCCAGTTCTTAAAGGTTTTATGCTTGCGCGGTTACCTCTCATCATGATAGAAACTGCCTTCTGCAATTGTTTGCAGTCATTCCTTCGGAACAAGCAGTCCAAAACGTTCTCGGAAGTCTCAGTTAACTCTGCGCCCGAATGCTCGCGCGCAAAATGGTCACAATGTTACTAATTCTCTAAGGAGTTCTCATGAGTAAATCTCTACGCCTCTGTTTCGTTACCCTGTTAATCGTGGCTTGCTGTGCGATTGGAGCGATGGCCCAGTCGCAGGCCAGCACGGGCCAAATTGTTGGCACCGTGAAGAACCCTAACGGCGAACTGGTGCCCGGAGCTACGGTTACCGTTACTAACCCCGCGACCGGATTATCCCGATCCGTAACTACTAATGATCAAGGCGGGTTTACCGCATCGAACTTACCATCGGGCGAATACACGATCGACGTTGAGGCCCAGGGATTCGGTAAATTCACGCAAGCCGGTTATAGGGTCGAAGTAGGTTCGGCTATTACCGCGGATATTACGCTGAGCATTCAATCCGTTACCGGAACCGTGCTGGTTAGCGCGGGCTCGAACGTTGAGACTACACAGGTACAGACCACTACCAATATCAACGAAACGTCAATCAGCCAGCTACCGATTAATGGCCGCCGTTTTCAGGATTTCGTACTGGCAACGCCCACCGCGCAGATTGATCCTTCGCGCGGACAAATCTCGCTGGCGGGGCAACGCGGCATCAACGGCAACGTGCAGATCGATGGCGCCGATTACAACAATCCATTCTTCGGAGGATTGCGCGGGGGCGAACGCTCCAACCAGGCTTTTACGATTCCCCAGGGCGCAATTAAGGAATTCCAGGTGGTGGCCACCGGCTACAACGCAGAGTTCGGCCGATCAACCGGCGGCATTGTTAATGCTGTAACCAAGTCCGGCACTAATCAGTTTCACGGCGGCGCCTTTTACGTTGATCGTTCGACGGGCTTGGCTGCCAAGAATGCTTTCGGCCAGATCGCCGCGCCAACCCAGCAGCAGTTCGGCGGCTCAGTCGGCGGGCCTTTCCCGATTCCCCGATTCGGCGAGGGCGGTCGTACCCATTACGGTGGTAAAGATAAGTCCTTCTTCTTCGTCGCGTACGAGCAGCAGAAGCTACTCCAGTCACGCGCCGTGCTCATGAACAATCTACGCCAGGCCGGTATTTTGAGTGGCACCATCGCCAGCGGAATTAGCGAGGCGCTAAACTTCTCGCTAGGCAAGGAAGGCCCCTACAAACAAACCAACGATGCAAAAGTCTTCCTGACGCGCTTTGACTTCAATTTCAGTCAGAAGCATCAACTCAACGTTCGCTACAACTACAGTGTGAACACCGCCCTCAACGCTGTCACGGCCGGCACGTCTCTGACCCCGACCACCAACAGCGCGCTTTCCAACAATGGCACCGAGGGTGATAACTCAAATACAGTTGTCGGACAGTTGACGTCGTTCGTTAACTCCACCACCATTAATGAATTCCGCGGCCAATACTCGAAAGAGAACCGGCCGCGTCTCGCGAATGAGATCTCGCCGCTGATCCAGGCGCAATACGGCAACTTCGGTACAGTTAATTTCCTGCCGACTACCGAGTCCGACTACCGCGTACAGTTTGCCGACAACTTAACGCTGCTTCGCGGGGCGCATACCTGGAAAGTCGGCGGCGAGTACAACTTCGCGAAGGCGAGCCAGGTATTTGCTTTCCGGCAGTTCGGCCAGTTTAGCTTCTCCGGTTTGGGTACTTCCGCGGACAACGTCATCCAGATTCTTAGAATTCTTTCTGCTGGAGGCAATACCACCACGGGGAACGCTAACGGCAATACCGCGGGCACGATCCTTGATCCGGTCAATCGTTTCGACGACACGCGCGTGCGCTATGCTCGAAACATCGGCAATGGATTACTGACGTTGTCATCGCCCCAGTACGCCGGCTTTGCCCAGGACTCGTGGCGGGTTACCCCGAACTTTACGCTTAACTTTGGTCTGCGCTATGAGGCCCAGATAATGCCTCAGCCGGACACCAGTAATACCGGAGTGACCAATGCGGTACTCAATGCAACTTTGCCTCTCGGGAATGTAGATCCGCGGGTGATTCACAGCCAAAAGAACCAATGGGCTCCGCGGGGTGGGTTTGCCTGGGATCCCTGGAAGAACGGCAAGGGCGTAATTCGCGGCTACGCCGGCATCTATTATGCGGCCACACCGGTCCTGACGCTGGCCGCTCCGCTGAACAATTTCCGCACTCCGTTTGGCGACGTGACGTTGACCTTACCTTCATCGGGTCTGCCCACCAGCCTGAACACGGTCTATAAGCAGTTTCTATCCATCGGAATTGACTTGAACAGTGTTTCCCTCGGCTCGTTGCCTATCCTGAGCGTGGCCCAGGTAAACCAGATTCTGGCGAATATCTCCGCGGCCGGCGGTACTACACCCAATCTGCTGGTTCCTAATGGCTTGCAGGTCATCGCAGCAGACAGGCTGAAGAACCCGCGCTCAATACAATTTGGCGGTGGCTTTGAACGCGAGATCGCGCGGGGCTTGACCGTTGGCGCAAGCTACGACTACGTCAAGACCACGCGTCTGAACTTCAACCGCGATTACGACCTGCCAACTCCGGTAATCCGTCCGGGCGATGCCAGTCTGCGACCGTTTTTCGGGATTGTCGCGTCCACTGTAGCTACCGGCGTTCCAGTGATAGGGGCACAAAACCGGCCAATCACGGCCTTCGGTAATACCGGCTTTGTGCAGGTGCGTGATAGCCAGGCGCGCTCGAAGTACCAGGCGTTTGTAATCCGCGCCCAGTTGCGCCGCAAGTTCGGCCAGTTTGACGCCTTCTACACGCTCTCGAAGAATCAGGATAACGATTCAACCGAGCGCAACGCCAGCTTCGCGACGTATGACAATGCCTTCAATCTGGCTCCGGAGTACAACTATGGCGCCAATGATCGGCGGCATGTCGTTGCCTTTAGCTCGGTGCTCAATCTGCCATTGGGTTTTGAAATGGGAGTGACCAGCCGATACCTTTCCGGAGCTCCCATTGACGTGACGGTGAGCAGCATCGTTGCGCCGACCGGTTCCGGCCTGACCGCCGGACAGTATGCTTTTCAAGTTTTGCTTCAGCCGGGCGCTACCCCCGGGACGGGCAGCACGTCCAGCGATCTTAATCAGGATGCCGGTAACTTCAATGATCGGCCGTACATTGCGCCAGGGGTAAGCAGCAAGCGTAACTCGTATCGCAACAGGTCGCTGAAATTCCTCGATCTGCGTCTCCAGCGCAACTTCAAAATCGGTGAGAAGTTTGAGATTTCACCCTCGGCCGAGTTTTTCAATCTCTTCAACATCAAGAACGTTACCCTGGCTTCGACGACTGCATTCAACTACGGCAATCCGGGTATCAATGAAAAGACCGGCGCCGTGTTGGCTCCCTCCAACCCGACGTTCCTGGCCCTTCGCGATCCGGTTACTGGTGCGTACTTGTTGACCAATAGCCCAGGTAACCCGCGCCAGATTCAGCTCGGGCTGCGCTTGAGGTTCTAAGTGACGCACATAAAGCTGTGCTTAATCATTCGGGTGTGACCTCACACAGGGTCACACCCGATTTTCTTTTGCCGCAAAGTCTGCGAAACTGCTTTTAAACAAAGCAATGCCTCGTGTTCAGTCACAAAGTAGTCCTTCCCATTATTCGCCGGCACCGTCCGCGCTAATAAAGTCCCACGCACTCCAACTCGGTTTTCATAAAGTCGGTATTGTGGCCGCGGAAGCTTTGTCATCAGAGCGCGAACGTTTTTCAGAATGGCTACGTCGCGGGTTTCACGGCGAGATGAAATGGATGGCGCGCGATCCTGAGCAGCGCACCGACCCACATAAACCTCTTCCCGCGGCCCGCTCAGTCGTAGTCGTTGCTTTGAACTATTACACCGAGCACGAACATTTGGAAAAACCCGGCAAGGTATCACGATATGCCTGGGGCGACGATTATCACGAGGTCGTCGGCGACAAGTTGCGGCAACTACTGTCATGGATTAAGGAGCAATGGCCGGACGCAGAAGGCAAGGTCTGCGTGGATATTCAGCCCGCTATGGATAAAGCCTGGGCCGCGCGCGCGGGCCTGGGATGGATTGGCAAGCACACTAACCTGATCACTGAAGACTACGGCTCATGGGTTTTCATAGGAGAACTGCTGCTGAGCCTTAAACTTGACTACGAACAACGGGAAGTCGCGGACCAGTGCGGGGAATGCACACTGTGTATCAATGCCTGTCCCACCGGCGCGATTACTGAGCCTTATGTGCTCGATTCGAATCTGTGTATCTCTCATGCCACGATCGAATCACGCGCGCCGGAAATCAGCGACGAAGTTGCGGCGAAACTCGAGGGTTGGCTTTATGGCTGTGATATCTGCCAGGACGTGTGCCCCTGGAACCAGATGACGCCGGCGACAAATGAAGCGCGCTTTGAACCACGTGAAGGGAACGTCAACGCATCGCTTTCGCAAGTACTCGAATTGACTCAGGAGGCCTACGCCAATCGTTTTCGTCACAGCGCGATGAAGCGCGCCAAGCTTTCAGGTCTGCAACGAAACGCGCGAGCATTACTCGATGCTGGGAGCGCAGACTTGGTGCGCTAGTTAGCAGGCTTCTTTTGCGTCCTTCTGCGAATTCCTCAGCGTCCTTTGCGGTAAAGCTCCCGATTAGATTCTCTCAACTCAAAGGGAACGAGCGCACCTTGTTATCAATCGCAACCTGATTTATCGTGACTCGCGAAACGTCGCATTCAATCATCACCCGAGGCGAATCGAATGAAACTACTAATCATCTTTCTTGCTCTCTCGATCACCACCATGACTACTGCAAACACCACGAGGGCTCAAACAAATGCGTCACCCGCCGCGCTGCGCCGCATCGCCGACGACTACTACAACTGGCGCAACCTGCAATTTCCAGTTTTCTCGAGCGACGCCGGCTTGCACACCTGGGACCACAAGCTAACCGATTATTCACCAGCAGCGATTGCGGGGCGTCGCGCTCAGGTAGTCAGCCTGTTAGCCCGCGTCAACGCAATGCAGACCGCGAAGTGGAAGAAGGACGATCAGATCGACTGGCTTTTGTTT
>WNFJ01610334.1_pt1 | contig 11060 bp, 11 predicted proteins | sample 5400461 | NCBI WGS metagenome assembly WNFJ01 (sample SAMN13153349, study PRJNA577476) | soil metagenome | isolation source: 115 cm saprolite on Douglas fir-dominated hillslope | place: USA:California | collected 2013-09-17 | reverse complement strand
GTACCACGACCGCCCCGGCGCAACCGCCAGCGACATGCCGACGAGCTCGGCGCGCATCGGATCGAGTGAGCTGGTCTCCGTGTCGAGCGCGAGGAGTGGAGCCCGGCGCCACTCGGCGACCGCGGCCGGCAGCTGACCGGGGTCGTCGAGGATCGTCGGATCCGCGCGCGCCGGCGTGAGCGTCGCGAGCGAGGGCGCCCCGGTGGCGACGGGGACCCGCGGGGTGACGGCCAGCGCGCTCGCCGGAGCCGCAGGCTCGAGGGAGGCCAGCTTGGGAATCAGCGACCGGAACTCGAGCTCGGTAAACAGCTCAGTGAGCTGCGCCACATCGGGCGGGCGAACCCGCAGCCGGTCGAGGTCGAGCGGCAGCGGCACATCGCGCTTGATGGTCACCAGCTCCCGCGACAGACGCGCCAGGTCGGCATGGTGCTGCACCGCCTCCCGCGCCCGCTTGCCGGAAATCCGGTCCGCGTTGGCGAGGATGGCATCGAGGTCGCCGAACGTCTTGAGCAGCTCGAGCGCCGTCTTCTCCCCCACGCCCTTCACCCCCGGCACGTTGTCCGAGCTGTCGCCCACCAGCGCCAGGTAGTCGACTACCCGCTCCGGGGGTACGCCCAGGCGCTCGCTGGCGTTCGTCTGGTCCACCCAGTGCTCTTCGACGGCCGCAGGGCCACCGCGCCCCGGGTTCAAGAGCGCGATGCCCGGCCCGATCAGCTGATAAAAGTCTTTGTCGCCCGACACGATCACCACTTGCAGGCCACGCGCCGCGTGAGCGAGCGTGCCGATCACGTCGTCCGCCTCATATCCTTCGACGCCGATCAGCGGCACCCGGAACGCCTCGAGGAGCTGTTCGATCCGCTCGACCGACCGGTCGAACTCCTGCTGCAGCTCCGCCGTGAGCTTCTCACGCGTCGCCTTGTACTGGGGGTAGGTCTGATGTCGGAACGACTCGCCCACGTCGTGCACCCAGGCGAGGTAGTCGGGACGCCGCCGCTCGAGCAGCCGCAGCAGAAAGTTGGTGACCCCCCAAGCCGCCGACGTGTTTTCGCCGCGGCGGGGGGTGAGAGGGCGCGCGATCATCGCGAAGAAGGCGCGGTAGATCAGCGCGTAGCCGTCGACGAGATACAGGGTGGCGGCGGGGGTCGAACCGGGGTCGGGCATGGGCCGAGGAAAAGTAACGAGGCCTCTAGACCTGTGGGGAATGAAAAACCCCGCCCGAATGCGCGGGCGGGGGAACGCCGAATGGCGTGATGCCGGCTAGCCGCGAACGACGTTCGCGGCGTGCAGCCCTTTCTCGCCAGCCTTCACTTCGAACTCCACGACCTGACCCTCGGCGAGGGTCTTGAACCCGTCCATCTGGATGGCTGAGAAGTGTACGAACACATCCTCGCCGCCTTCTTGCTCAATGAAGCCGTAGCCCTTGGCGTCATTGAACCACTTCACTTTTCCCTTGGCCATTCGGTCTGCCTCCTGCAGAGTCATACATGGGGCGCGGGAGCACCCGGCCCGGCACCGTGTCGGGCGCGATAGATTTGACACGTCGCGGAAAGGTTGTCAAGAAACCCCGGCGTGACACCGACCCGCGTCTATAAATCACGCACCATCAATTGGTTGGCGAGAGATACAGGGCGCGGTACAGCTCGCGATTGCGCAGCACTGCGCGCACGTAGCCGCGCGTCTCCTGGTACGGAATCAGCTCGATGAATTCGTCGGGATCGTCGGCGCCGGGCCGTTCGAGCCAGCGTTTCACGGGCGCCGCGCCCGCGTTATAGGCGGCCGCGGCCGCGTCCACCCGACCCCCGAAGCGCTGCAGCAGCTCCTGCAGGTGCGCGGCACCGAGGTGGAGGTTCAGGTCGGGGACGGTGATCCACTCGGGGTAGAACGTGACGTCCAGCCCCCGCGCGGTCAGGGCCGCCGTGCCCGGCAGGAGCTGCGCCAGCCCGCGCGCGCCGGCCGGCGAGAGCGCCTGCGCATCGAACACGCTTTCCTGGCGCACGATGGCGACGAGCAGCAGCGGATCGACGCCGAACTCGGCCGCTTCCGCCTCGACGGCGCGGCGGTTCGGCCACGGGAAGATGACGCGGAGCACGCGCGAGTCGTTCGGTGACTTGAGCGCCGCCTGCCAGCCGAGACGGACGGCCGCCGGGCCGAAGCCGCGGGCCGCCAGTCCATCGCTCCACGCGAGGAGGGCGTCGATGTCCTGCTGCGGCGCGCGCGCGAGGACCGCGCGCACCTCCGCCTGCGCGGCCGTGTCGAGTCCCGCCAGGAGCAGCGTGTCGATGCGGCCAAGCGAGGTGGCGACGGTCGGCGAGGCGCCCGGCAGCGGGGCCGCGGCGATGCGGAGCGGCGGCAGGTCGACCTCACGGCGCGCGCGGAGCCCGTAATAGCCGATCGAGTCCTCGCGCACCAGCGCGAGCCACGTCGCCCGCGCCCCCGCCGTGTCATGTGCCAGGAGGGTGAGCTTGCCGAGCCAGAAGCGCGCGGTCGTGCGTTGCGGTCCGGTGGCCGCTACTTCCGCCTGGAACAGGGCGGCAGCGCTGTCCCGCCCGCCGTCGCGCAACGCCTGCGCGGCGAGCCGAAAGCGCGCGAGCGACGCGCGCAGGTCGGCGGGGTAGCGTGCGATCAGCTCGCCAAACCAGCGCGCCGCTCCGGACCAGTCTCCCCGATCCCCCAGCATGTCCCCGAGCATGTACAGCGCGGTGGGTGCGGCGGTATCGGATGGGAACGACTGCGCGAACCCCGACAGGGCTTCCCGCGCGCCCGCATCTCCCAGGCGCACGAGCACGCGCGCGCGGCGATAGATGGCGAGCGCGCCGAGCGTCGGATCGCCGGCCGCGGCCCGGTAGGCGCGTTCGGCATCACGGAATCGGCCGGCCACGGCGAGCAGCTCCCCGGCGAGCACCAGCGTCGCGGCGCTCGAGTCGCCCTGCCGGAGTGCGCGCTCGACCTCGAGCCGTGCGTCCGCCGCGGCCCCGTGGGCCTTCATGGCACGAGCCAGGGCCACGCGCTCGGGCGGGGTGCGGGGCCGGAGCGCGGCCAGCGCCACGCCGACGGCCGCCGCGGCATCATCCGATTCGGGCGCGCGCGCCATCAGACCGTACAGCGCGTCTCGCGCCCGGCTCGAGTCCCCGTGCGCGAGGGCGAGTCGGGCGAGGTCGAAGGAGCGGCCCGCCTGGGCGAAGGCTTCGAGTGCGGCGAGCGGCGAGGAGCGCCTGCGCCCGGGCGGCGCCCACCTCGCGCGCCGCTGGCGCCGGCAGGTCGGCAAGGAGGCGGAACGCCACCGCCGTGTCACGAGTGACGCGCGCTTGGCGGAGCCGCAGCCACGCGTCGATCGCTGGGAGACCAGCCGCCCGCGCGGCCGCATAGGCCGCCGCCGCCGAGTCCCGCGCGCCTGCGACCTCCCAAGCGAGCCCCTCGCGCACCGCGAGCAGGGCCGCGCGGGAGCCGCGCGCCCGCGCGCGCGCGGCGGCGTAATGGCCCGCCGCCTCCATTCCGAGGCCGAGCCGCGCCTCCGCCTCCGCCAGCACCGCGAGGGCCTCGCCGTCACCATAGTCCTCGAGCCACGGCTGGCCCACGAGCAGGCTGCGCGCGCGATCGTAACGCCGCGCGTGGAGCTCGGCCTTGGCGCCCTCCACGACCAATGTGGCGTTCAGTCGGGGCTCGCGGGCCGCGGCGGCGAGCAGGGTCTCCGCCGCGTGCCACGGCCGACCCGCGAGCCTGAGGGATTCGGCGCGCTCGGCCGCGACGTAGGGAGAGGTCTGCTGCGCCGTCGCGGCGGACTGCGGAAGGGCCGCGGCGACGACGAGCAGGAGACCACCCGCCCGCCTCACTGCCGGCGACGCTGAGCCACGATGCGTTGGAACTCGGCCCGCGAGAGAGGTGTCAGGCGGAAGCGCCCGAATCCCGTATTGTCCTGGAAAAAGAGGGTCAGCCGCAGCGCGTTGAAGGTCCAGCGAACGCCCCGGATCCCCGAGCGCGACACGTCCGACGTGAAGTCGAACACATCGTCGGGCTCGCCCAGCGTGATGAACACCTCCCCCCGATCCGTCAACCAGCCGGGTTCTCCCGACTCCCGAAACCGCTGGTTGGCGATCTGCACCTTGCGGAAGTACCCATCCAGCGCCTCATTCTCCGGCGTGAGCTCGACAGGGTCGGTCGCCTTGTAGAACGCCTGCCAAACAGCGGGGCGCTGGTCCGGGGCCGCATGCCGCAACTTGTCCACCCAGTCCTGGCGTTCGAAGTAACGCAGCAAGCTGATCATCTGATCATAGTTGGTGATCGCCCATTGATCGGAGAAGCTCACCAGGAAAGGCGCGGTGTGCGTGGCCGCGGAGCCCACCCGTCCGATCTCGAAGCGCCCGGCGCCGACGGGCAGCACCCCCGGGGCGAGCTGCGCCACTCCGCTCGACAGTTCTTGGGTGCCCGCCAGCGCTACCGTGTCGTGCCAGATCTCGTGGCCGCCCAGATCGAGGGCGCGGGCCACCCATCGGGCGCCGGGCCGCTCCCCGTACGCCTCCAGATAGAACCGCAGCGTGTCGGCGCCGTAGGCAACCGTGGCGCGTGGGTTCACGAGCAGCTTCGGCACGTCGGACGCGCGCGTGCGCCCCGTAGCGTGATAGACGGCGATCGGCGCGCTCGTCCCCTGCCCCGCAAGGCGCGGTACCGTGTCGGTCCGATCCTGGTGCGACGCGGCGGGACCGCCTCGGTCCCGCACCGTGACCATGACCTTGTAGATGCCCGGTGGAACGCCGATGAACTGCTGATAGATCACGCTCTCGTCGCCGCGCTGCGTCTCCTGGAAGCTCGGCACGCGCACGGTCTCGTCGCTCACGAACTGGCGCACGGCGCCCGTGTCGGCCCGGAAGGTGACCTCCACGTGGTAGTGCGCGGTGAACACGTTGCCATCGCGTTGGAAGGTCAACGCGTGATTCGAGAGCGACAGGCCAAACACAGCGAGCGTGGAGTCGGGCGTGGCATCCGCCACGTAGTCGAGCGTCGCGACGAAGGGGAGGGGCGCTCCCGCGACCAACAGGCCCATGGCGCCGTAGACCGAGCCGGCATCGAACAGCGTGGAGACGACCTCACCCGGCTCCGGGCGGGGGTCGGATACGGGCCGCTGGGTGCCACCGCACCCGGCCACGCCGGCTGCGAGGAATGCCATTGCCGCCGCTCGTCTCACTTGCTCAACCTCAAATCCGGGCGTTAGTTTCGCGCGTTCCCATGCCCAACGAGAACCTCGCCGGTCGGACCATCGCCGGCTACCGCCTCCTCGAGCGCGTCGGCGAGGGAGGCACGGCCGAAGTGTACCGCGCCCAACATCCGGAGCACGGGACCTGTGCGTTCAAGGTATTGCGGTCGCGCCTCGCGAGCGACCCCACGGCGGTGAAGCGCTTCCTGCGGGAGGCCGGGTACGGCTCGCGGGTCGAGCACCCGGGCGTCGTCCGCACCTACGACTACGGCGAAGCGGACGGCCTCTACTACCTCGCCCTGGAATGGGCCGAAGGCAAATCCCTCGCTGAATACGTACACCGCGCCGGCCCCCTCGCTCCCACCCTGGTCGGGAGCATCGTACAGCAGCTCGCCGATGCCCTGGCCGCCGCCCATCAGGCGGGCATCATCCATCGCGACCTGAAGCCCGAGAACATCACCTACGATCCGGACTCCCAACGCGCCAAGCTGCTCGACTTCGGCATCGCCCGCGATGCGGAGCTGCCGCCGGAAGAGCGCCTCACGCGCACCGGATTCTTCGTCGGAACACTCAAGTACGTGGCCCCCGAAGCCCTGTCCGGGGAGCTGGTGGACGGTCGGGCCGACATCTACAGCCTCGCCACCATCGCATACTGGATGCTCACCGGGCAGCATCCGCATGGCGGTCGCACGCCGCGCGAGCTGTTTCAACAGCTCCTCACGAAAGACCCGACGCCGCTCAACGAGGTGGTTCCAGGGCTGCGCTTCCCCCCGGGGCTCGAGGCAGCGGTGATGCAAGGCCTCCAGCGCGACCCCGGCCGTCGACCGCCGACCGTGACGGCGTTTGCCGACAATGTCACGGCGGCGCTCGCCGCCGCGCCGTCCCCCAAGCCTGGGTTGTTCGAGGCGCTCAAGCGCGCAGTCCGCCGGAAAGACCCATAGTAGTAGTTGCTATCGCTACTACTATCATATGCCATCGACGTCCACCCTAGCCCTAGAGCGTCGCCTCCGTGAGCTCCTGCAGGAGCGCTCCGTCACGCGCGGAGAGTTCACCCTCGCGTCCGGGCGCCGCTCCACCTTTTACATCGACGCGCGCCGCACCACCATGTCGGGCGAAGGCCTTGTCGTGATCGGGGCCCTCGGGCTCGCGCGCCTCACTGCCCGTGGCTGGGCGCCCGATCTGGTCGGTGGGCTGACCCTCGGCGCCGATCCCGTCGCCTACGCCTTGGCCGCCGCCGCCCGAGCCCAGGGAAGGCCCCTCGATGCCTTCAGCGTGCGCAAGCAGGCCAAGACCCACGGCACCGGAAAACGCATCGAAGGTTGCTTCAGGCCCGATGCCGCCGTCGTCGTCGTGGAGGACGTGATGACGACGGGGCACTCGGCTGCGGAGGCCATCGCTGCAGTCACCGCGGAAGGCGCACGCGTCCTCGGCGTGCTGGCCGTCGTGGACCGAGAGGAAGGAGGTCGGACGACGCTCGAGCAGGCCGGCCACCCGGTCGAGGCGCTCGTCACCGCCACGGAGTTGGGGTTGCGGTGACGTAGAGATTGCCGCCCAGATCACCTGAGGTGTATGATCAGCCCCGGGTGAGCACACTTCCGACAGGATCGTCGCGGCCGTCTCTCGCCTCGCTGGTGCGAGGCTGGAAGGACGACGCCACCGGCCTGGAGCAGCGTCTCAAGGACCTGGAAACCATCTCGCGCACGCATCGCTTGCGGCGCGTGATGGTGGCGTTCGGGTTCGCGCTCGGCCTGGTGGGGTGGGGGTTCGGCGCCGTGAAGACGCGGCCGACGACGATGGTGCTGGTGGCGGGCGGGGCGGCATTCGTGAACGAGCTCCTCGGTCTCATCCACGAGCGCGGCTGGTACCGCTGGTGGCTGGTGTACGCCTTGTCGCTGTTCGACGTCCTGCTCGTGGCGGTCCTGGTCGTATGGTTCGGGCGCGGCGGTTTCGTGGCCGCGTTCTTCATCGCGGTCCTGCCGTACGCCTTCGACCAGGGCCACACCGTGGGCAATTTTCTGGTGCTTACCGCGGCGATCGCCTACCTGGGCTCGAGCTTCCTGCACAACGTGCTGTACGAGCCGGGGGCGAGTCTCACGAACGCCGGGCTCGAGACGGTGGTGTTCATCCTCGTGGCCATGGCGCTCAAGCGGATTCCGGCAACCCTGATCGCGCGCATCCGCCATGCCCGGAGCGTGATGGGAGAGGCGGAGCGGGGCTATCTGGCCGTGCGCGCGCCGGCGGGTGAGTCCGACGAGCTCGGCTTCCTCGAGCGGAGCTTCAATCGGATGATCGAGGAGATCGGTGGCACGATCTCCACCGTGCAGCGCGAGGCCGACGAGGTGGCGGCGGTCGCGGAAGAGCTCGCGGCCTCGGCCGAGGAGCTCCATGCCACCTCGGAAACGGTCACCCATACGACCCAGCGATTGGCGACGGATCTAGGGCAGCAACGGGAGATGGCGGAGGGAGCGCGCGGCGAGAGCGCCAAGGCGGCCGAGCAAGCGGAGTCGCTGCGCGTCCGGGCGGAGCTGATGCAGGCGGACGCCGCCCGCCTGGTCGCCGCGGCGGAGCGGGGCCGGGAACGGGTGGCGCGCGCGAGTCAGACGCTCCGCGCGGTGGGGGAGGAGGTTCGCACCACCGCCGCGACGGTGGCTGGGCTGTCGGGGATGTCGGAGCGGATCGGCGTGTTCGCCCAGACGATCGCGCGGATCGCGCGGCAGACGCATCTGCTCGCGCTCAATGCGGCGATCGAGGCGGCGCGCGCCGAGGAGCACGGCGAGGGTTTCGCGGTGGTTGCGGACGAAGTGCGCGCGCTCGCGGCGGAAGCTGGAAAATCGGCGCGCGAGGTAGCGGAGCTGGTTTCGGAACTGCGGGCGGGTATCGACGCCGCGGCGCGGGCGATGCAGTCGGGTGAGACGAAGGTGCGCGACATCGGCGCAGTGGCCGCGGAAGCCGACGCAGCGCTCCAGGAGCTGCACCAGGGGATCGAATTGGTGGGCGACCTGGTGAACGCCACGGCGGAGGTGTCCCGCGGCCAGGCGCAGCGCCTCGCCGAGCTGGCGCAGTCGCTGCAGCAGGTGGCGGCCATCTCGAGCGCCTCCTCGCAACGAGCCGACGGCGCCGCAGGCGCCACTCAAGCCGAGATCACGTCGATGGGCGATCTCACCGCGACCTCGCAGCAGCTCGCACAGCTGGCCGAGCGGTTACGCGGGAGCATCGCGCGCTTCTCGGTGCTCAAACGCGGGCAGGAAGGCGGGGAGCCCCCCGTCACGCGTGCGGCCGCCGACTGATCACCCCGGCCGGGAAACGCGAGTCGCGTTCGGTCCTTGGTCCCACAAACCCGCATTGAGTGGGCAGAACGCACGCAGGGTTTCCCGGTACGGGGTGATCAGCAGGTCCACATAGCGCTCGAGCGAGACGTCGAACGGGAAGCGGCGCCGAAACTCGCCCGCGGTGACACCCAGCATCGCCTTCAGGTGGCGCCCGAAGCTCTGCGGCGACGAATAGTCGAGGCGGTACGCCACGTCGGCCACCGAGAGCCCGGGGTTCGAGAACAGGGAGGCCGCGTGCACGAGCCGCATGCCGGCGAGGTAGGTCTTTGGGGACGGCAGGCCCGCCCGGTAGAAGCGGGACATGAGCGTACTCGAGCAGATCCGGAGGTGCCGCGCCAGCCGCCGCACCGTGGACAGTACCGGCGCGAGCCGAGCAACCGCCTCGAAGAACGCGCGCACGTCTCCCGTCCCCTCGTCGAGCGCGGGGACGACGCGCGCCAGAATCCGGGCAGCGACAGGTGACGCTGGATGGCCGACCAGGTCCCGCAGCCGGCGCCAGCCCGCGGGCTCCGTGCAGTCCACCGCCGAGCGGACGCCGGTTGCGCCGAGCCTGAGCAGCGTCTCGCTGGCGTTGCGGTCGTAGCGTGACACGAGGGCGACGGCCGGGATGGCGGGAAACTCGCGTACGAAGCGGGCCACCGCCGGGAGCTCGTCGCCGCGGCAGGCGTGGACCGAGAGGACGAGCGCGTCCACCCGCTTCCGCCGGGCCGCTCGCAGGGCGTCCCGGAACGAGCTGGTGTGGACCGTCGTAAAACAGCCGTCGCCCGCCGCATCGAGGCGGGGACGCTCGGGCGCTGGCAGGACGGTGCAGACGGTCACCATGCAGGAGAAACGCTAGCGTGGACCCATCAACCCCGGCTCAAGCTTCGCCGGCATCGGGCCCCGACCCCGCGCGCGGCGTCGGCGCCACCTCAACCACCGATCAACGCGCGGCCCTCGCGGAACGGCTGCGGCGTCACGTCGCCGCGCTCGAGGGCGTGCGCCACCCGAGCGCCGCGCCCGAGCGACATCGGGCCGCCCGCGACTACATCGCCAGCGAGCTGTCCACGCTCGGCCTCAGCGTGGACCTCGCACCGTTCTCGTTCCGGGGACGCACCTACCACAACGTCGTGGGCGGGGTGGCCGGGAGTGACGCGCGACGGCCGTCGCTCCTGATCGGGGCGCACTTCGACTCGACCGCCGACACGCCCGGCGCGGACGACAACGCCAGCGGCGTCGCCGCGCTGCTCGAGTGTGCCCGCGCCATCGCCTCCCGGGAACCGCAGGCCCGCGTCGAGTTCGTGGGGTTCGACTTGGAAGAATTGCAAACGGTGACCGGCCGCTACCGCGTCGGCAGCCAGGCGCTCGCGCGGCAAAAGCACGCGCGGCGCGAGGCGCTCGCGGGCGCGTTGATCCTCGAGATGGTGGGCTACCGCGACCCGAGGCCCGGCACCCAGATCGTTCCACCGTTTCTCGGAATCAACGTGCCGCGGACCGGTGACTTCCTCGCGGCCGTGGGCGACACCCGTTCCCGCGACCTGCTCGAGGGGTTCGTCAGCGCGGCGCGAGCCGCGGCGCCCGACCTGCCGCTCGTCCCCTACGCCACGCGCCTGCGCGGTTGGCTCCTCCCGCTCACACGCCTCTCCGATAACGCGTCCTTCTGGGACGCCAGTTACCCGTCGCTCATGCTGACCGACACCGCGTTCCTCCGTAATCCGCATTACCACCGCGTCACCGACACGAGCCCGACGCTCGATTACGCGTTCATGGCGGCGGTGACGGAGGCGACCGCGGGAGCGCTTGCCCGGCTGGCCGATGCCTCCTGATACCGTGCCCGCGTCGCCGCCTCGCGCCCGCCGCGTGGCGCTCCTCCTGGCGGGCGCCAGCCTGTTGCTCGCCGCGGGGGGCGCGCTGTGGTTCCTCCAGTTCGCCTCCCAGGTGCGGCAGAACCCGGCGCTGATCTATCGCGAGCCGGCCACGCTCGACAAGCTGCTCAAGCGGGCTAACGACGCCGAACGTGCCGGGGATCGCGCCACGGCGATCACGACGTACCGGTTTGTGATGGCAGTGGGGCAGGGAGCAGGTGCCGACCTCGCGCCGTACGTCGTGGCGGCGCGGGCGGGGCTCAGCCGTCTAGCAGCCCCCGATACACTGCCAGGTCCGCCGCGCTGAAGCACACGAACCGCACGAGCTCCAGCGACGTCGGTTCCCCGAGCTCGTCCCGCACCGTTGCGACGGCGATCTCCGCCGCGCGGGCAATGGGATAGCGATACCCTCCCGTGCTGATCGACGGGAAGGCGATCGACCGAAGCCCCCGTTCGGCCGCGAGCTGCAACGAGGTGACGTAGCAGCCCCGCGGTGGATCGCGCCGTCCACGCCGCCGCCTCCCAACAGTGTCGTGTTCGCCGCGTTGACGATGGCGTGCACGGCTTGCGTCGTGATGTCCCCCTGAACCGCTTCAATCCTCGCCATGTGCGGGCAATCTAGCGCGCCCGGAGCGGGCCCCTATTGTTAGCTTGGTCCCGCACGGCGCCACCGGCGGGACGGGACGCCATGCCGGGACG
>WNFJ01291781.1_pt2 | contig 11062 bp, 14 predicted proteins | sample 5400461 | NCBI WGS metagenome assembly WNFJ01 (sample SAMN13153349, study PRJNA577476) | soil metagenome | isolation source: 115 cm saprolite on Douglas fir-dominated hillslope | place: USA:California | collected 2013-09-17 | reverse complement strand
GAAAGAAGATAATGGCAAGTGGCACAAAGCGCCGGCAGGGTAAGTTCTCATGTGGGCTTTGATTTTCTCTGTGTTTTTTCTAGCCGGCGCGCTTGCGATGAGCGCTGCTGACAAACCAGCCATTGTCGAAGGCGCGGATCAATTCGAATTCGTCTATCGCGTCAAGCTTCCGGCGATCAAAGGAGAAGCCCACGTCTGGATACCACTCGCGAAAACCGATGCCTTTCAAACCGTGACCCAGGAAGAGGTGAACATCCCGATGAAGTGGGAAAAAGTGCAAGATCGCGATTACGGCAACGACATTTGCGTCCTCCACGCCCAGCCTGCAGACAGCGGCAAAACGATCGAGCTCCGATACCGCGTCGTGCGGAAGGAGAAAACCGCTTATCCCGCAAGTGGTGCAGATGCCGCGCGTTACTTGCGACCTGAAAAGCTCGTTCCGGTGAACGAGACATTCAAAACGCTCGCACTTAAAGCGGTGGCGGAAAAAAGCGACGACCTCGAGCGGGCGAAAGCGCTCTACGATCACGTGATCCCGGATGCGCTACGACAAATCAGGCACCGGCTGGGGCCGTGGTGACGCCATGTACGCCTGCGACGCGCGGACCGGAAACTGCAGCGATTTCCACGCCTATTTCATTGCGCTGGCGCGCAGCATCGGCATACCGGCGCGTTTTGCGATCGGCGCTACGATTCCTGCCGACAAGAACGAGGGCACGATTGAGGGCTACCATTGCTGGTCCGAATTTTTCGCCGACGGACGCTGGGTGCCGGTGGACATTAGTGAGGCGTGGAAGAACCCCAAGTTAGCCGATTACTACTTCGGTCATAACCCGGCCAATCGTTTCGAACTGACGAAAGGCCGCGACCTGGTGGTCGACCCTGCGCCTGCGAGCGGTCCGATCAATTTCCTGGTTTATCCCTTGCTTGAGATGAACGGCGAAGTGATAAAACCCGAGACTACTTTCGCGTTCCGGCGTATCGGCGCATAGAAAAAACTTCCTTCGGTACTTCGGTGCGCGTTGCCGTTGCGCCTCAATCGATGATAAACTCCGGACCGCGTCACGCCGAATCGTGCAAAGAATTCCTTTGATGGATTATGCGGGCAGGCCACTGCTCGCTTGCGTATTCGTTGCGCTCCTTTGGCTGCAATGGCGTTTTCCTCTGCGCCGTCAGCATTTCAGCGTCCTGCACCGGCTGGTGCGCAATTTCATGCTCTCAATTCCCGGCTTTGCCATCGTCCGTCTCGCCATGCTGCCAATCCCGATCGCGGTCGGGATATGGGCGCAAGATCGACATATCGGGTTGTTAAACTGGCTTACCCTTCCCGGATGGGCTGCTGCCATCGCGACGTTTCTGCTGATGGATTACGCTTACTGGTGGTGGCATTGGGCCAATCACATGGTCCCGCTTTTCTGGCGATTCCATAACGTGCATCACACCGATCTGGACCTCGACGTGAGCACCGCCGCCCGATTCCATTTTGGCGAGATGATTTTTTCCGTCGGATTTCTTTCTCTTGCAGTGATGCTCTTCGGCATCGCCCCGATAATGCTCGTTGTGTTCTTCATCACCTTCGAGACCGCGACGCTTTTTCATCATTCCAACTGGCGGCTGCTGATCCAATTCGAACGCGTTTTGAATCTCATTATCGTCACGCCGCGGATGCACGGCATTCACCACTCGATCGTTCAGCGCGAGACGAACTCGAATTGGGGAACCATTTTTTGCTGGTGGGACAAACTACATCGCACGCTGCGCCGCGACGTACCGCAGGACGCCGTCACTATCGGCGTTGCTGCGTATCGCGAGGAACATGAGCTCACGCTCGGAAAACTTTTCGCGCTGCCGTTTCGTGAGCAGCGCCCATGGCGATTGCCAAGCGGTGAAGAACCCGACCGCCCACCGCGACCCGCGGATGAGCTCGCCGAATAGCGTCGTTAATTGAAAATATTGTCGAGGATCAATTGCGTCTTGCTGTAATCGCGGCCGTGCGGGCCCTGATCGTTCAAGCCCCAATTGTAGGGAAGATATTCGATCTCGTATTTACCGCTGGCGGCGAAATCCCGCACTGATGGTGGCGCATAACGGCCGAGGATTTTCGGAATGCCGCCCGCTTTCTCGAAATCGTCTTTGAACCATTTGAAGATGCTGGAGATCTCGACTTTCCTTTCGTTAGGCAAAGACCTGTTCAGATCTTCGCGGGCCAGCCAGGCGCGATAAGCCCGATCGTCATGCTCTTCGAATTTGTTGGCGGTGTAGGCAAAACGTTGCAGCGGCGGACAACTGCGCGCCGCGCACACCAGTACCGCATGCGCGCGATAACCGATCAACGGCCGGAGCGTGCCGTGCTCGATGTCGTCTAGCGAAACTTTACGCCCGCCGAAGTCGTTTCGTTTCCCGGAGAATGAATCCTTCAACTGCCAGATGCTCTCCACCGGATAATTGGACAAAATCCAGCGAAGCACGACCGCGTTGTAGGCGTTAACGAGCGACGCCGCTTTTTCATTTCCCTGCGCGTGGTTGTCGATCTTGCCGGCAAACTGTTTCAAGTACTCGTTGAGCGCGGTGAGATCCGCCGCGTTTTGTTTCCATCCACCGTAATTCACCAGTCCCTGCTCGTTCACATACTTTTTCAACAGGCGGTCGAACTCGTCGTGATTAATTCCGGAACGAACATCGACATTTTCGCTAGTCAACGCGCGCGCGGTCAGACGGAGAAAGAAAAACCCGGCGATGAAAAGAAGGATCCAACGTTTGTTCATCATTTTTCGTAGAAGCTACAAAACATACGACCGGAGCTGACCCGTCGGGCCTTCCAGAGCGAGCATGTAAGTCATCTCGCCGCTGCGCCAGGTGGCTGTGGCCCACTCACCTTGCTGAACGAATCGCGGGACGTTCTCACGCTCGCCATCGACAGCTTTCGTACAAACAAGATGAATCAGTCCGCCATCCGGCCGCATGAAACAGATCACCGAAACCGGAGTCCCATTCCACGAGAAGGTTTTACAGCCTAGACTCTCAAATGTTTCCAGATTTGCTGGCACCTTTTCTGCGGCTGGCGCATGATTTGCGCGCAACCAAGCTAGAAGCTCTCCCGCGTCATGCGATTGCGCGTCAAAGCTCGACCCTTGCCTAACGAGCGATGAGATCATACCGAGCGCCTCATTTTGCCATCCGGCCAGATGCCGCGGCCGCGTCTGCTGCCAGATCAAAGAGCCGAGGATCGCCATTGAGATCAGGGCGGCGGCAATTGCCCAGTTAACGAATGGCTTGGACCAGCGGAGTGGGCGGCTGACCTTTGCGCCAGCGAGAATATTCTCGCGCAAATCGGACGGCGGCGCGATGCCGCGCAAACCTTTCCGCCATCGCCGCATCAAATGCTAGGGACTCACTGAACCAGCGTTCCAGGACCGGATCGCGCCGGGCTTGTTCGAGCGCTTCGGCAAAACGCGGGTCACCTGCATCCTGACCGCCCGGCCGATACGCATTCAAAACAAATCTCGCTTCCCGATTATCCACGTGATTCTTCCCTTCTGTCTGATTCGAAGGAAACGACTTTTTCCCCGAGCGCTTCGTCCTTTGAGAGCAGCCGCTGACGCAACTGCGCTTTCCCGCGCGACAATCGCGACATCACTGTCCCGATCGGCACTTCGAGGATGTCCGCGATTTCCCGATACGAAAATTGTTCCAGGTAAAAGAGTGTGAGCGGCGCGCGAAACAGTTCTTCCACCTCGCGCAAAGCTTGCAATACTGTCGGGCTGTCGAACACATTCACATTCGGGGAGATCGACATCTCATGTTCGCGCACGTCGTCCAACTCCACCTTCGGAAAACGCACTTCGTGCCGTCGCCTCCCTAGAAATTCGCGATACAGCGTTGTAAACAACCACGATTTCGCTTTAGAGCGATCCCGCAATTGGTCGCCCTTGGACGCCCAAAGAAAAACTGTTTGCTGCGTCAGATCCGCTGCGTCCGCTTCGGATTTGGAAAGGCTGAGCGCAAACCGAAACAGCGGCGCGTATTCCCGATCTACCAACTGCTCAAATCGATCTCGCTCATAGCGAGTGGGCTTTCGACGCGTTGCATTCACAGCAATAAGAGCGGCGGGGACGGCCGTTATTCCAAACTGTCTATTTCCCTGCCGAAAGAAAATCGAGCAGTTGCGCATAGCCGCCATGCGCTAGCCGCTGCGCGGCCACTTTCGTGTACGGCTCCGGTGCTTCAATGCCGAGCCCGTTCATTAATCGGTTCATCAAATTGAACAGACCGCAAATGGCGACGGCATCGTGTAACGCGCGATCATTCCAACCCGCAGCAAAGAGTGGGTCGACGTCTGCAGCCGTAATTTTGCCCGGCGAAAGAGTCAGCTTGCGCACGAATGCTAGAACAGGCCGCATCCTCACATCGACATCTTTATCCCGCGGGTTCAAAGCCAATTTCGACATTACATCCGCGCTGATTCCGAGCGCGACAGCCGTTTGCGAATGCACCGCGCGACAATAATTGCATTTATTCAGACCCGAGACGTATGCTGCGATCAGTTCGCGTTCGGCCGCGCTGAACGGCGATTCGCCGCGCAACAGCACTCCGTGATATTCGAGCAGCGGCCGGGCAACTTCGGGAAAGGCCTGGAAAATTTGCAGAAGACCGGCGTCAGGCTTCAGCGAACGCAAATAACTCATCGCGAAATTTTGGCTGAAGTCTTGCCGGGCACGGGACGCGTCAAAAGATTGGCCAGCGTTTTGAGATCAGTCGTCGGCAGTTGGCAGACGAAGTTCTCGCAGACGTAAGCGGTTGGTTTGTTTTCGATCTTGCCGACGCTTTTCATGAACCCAACGCGCTCGGCAAAGAACTGCTGCCCGGTGCTGGCATCCGCTAGAATCAGGAGGCCGTGCAGGACGAAATGTCGATGCACTTCGCGCAACATCGCCTGCGTCGCGGCGTCATCAGCTTTTCCCGCGATGACGACTTGTTTCGGTTTGGAGCGGGACCAGGACAATGCGACCAGCATTTGCGGCACCGATGAAGGCGCGGCTTCGAGCTGTTTTGCAAATGCACCCATCGTCTGCTCGCCACGTCGTTGCGCATCATCTTGATCCAGCATATAGCCCAAGCGCAGAAGATTGAGTGCGCTGACGGAATTGGGCGAAGGCTCCGCCATGTCGTCGGCCTCCTTCATTCGCAAAAGCACGGTCGCATCGTTGCCGCTGGTTGTGAAATAACCGGCCTGCTTCGCGTCGCGGAAAATTTGGTCCTGACTTTGTTGCAGCTTAATCGCCCATTCGAGGCGTCGAACATCGAAAGAAGCTTCGTAGAGATCGAGTAGACCCTGGATAAAGAACGCGTAATCGCTGGCAAACCCATTCACGTCGCTTGCGCCCTGGCGGTAACTTCGGAGCAGCGTGTTTGTGTCTTTGTGATAAAGCTTTTGCTGGATGAAATCGGCAGCTTTGTTGGCCACTTGCAAATAAGCAGGATCATCCAGCACCTGATATGCGCGGGCGAATGCTGAAATCATCAGCCCATTCCATGCCGTCACAATCTTGTGGTCGCGCGTTGGCCGGGGACGCTTTGCGCGCGCGTCAAAGAGCATTTTTCGGCTTTCTGCGAGCAATTGCTCGGCTTTCTCTTTCGTTATGCCGAACTTCTTGGCGGTGTCGGCGACATCGTGGCGCTGAATCAGGATATTCTTATTTTTAAATTCGCCCTGCGGATCTTCCGGCGCGTTGCCGTTTGCTTCGACCCCGAATTGATAATCGAAAACCTTCGCCCGCTCCGCGCCGAGCAACCGATCGATCTCGTCCTTTGACCAAACATAAAATGCGCCTTCGCCCCGCTCTGGCTTGCCTTGCGCGATCAAGCTGTCGCCGTCTTCCGCAGAATAGAATCCGCAGTCTTTGTCGGTCATGTCGCGGCGGACGTACTCGAGAATGTCGCGCGCAGTCTTCTCGAAAAGTGGATCGCGGGTGATCTGGAATGCGGTGAGATATGCAATAGCCAGCTGCGCCTGGTCGTAGAGCATTTTCTCGAAATGCGGGACGTGCCAAAACTTGTCGGTGGAATAACGATGAAATCCGCCGCCGATGTGATCGTGCATCCCACCCTCGGCCATTTTGCGCAACGTAAAGCTCGACATCTCCAGCGCGTGCTTTCCTTCCTTGGAATCGGGAGCGTTGCCGTAGAAATCGAATAGAAAATTGAGAGCGACCGGCCGGGGAAATTTCGGTGCGTAGCCGAAGCCGCCGAATTTCGCATCAAACTGCGACGCGAATTGATCGTAAGCTTTGCCCGCAACGGAGTCGCTCACCTTCTCAGCGCCGCCAGGAATTGCGATCGCACCTTGTAATTGGCTGATGATTTTGTCCGAGCTCGCGACGATGTGGTCACGGTCCGACTTCCAAGCCTCGGCGATCTTTTTCAGCACCTTTGTCAACCCGGGCTGACCCCACTTATCCTCCGGCGGAAAATAAGTGCCGCCGAAGAACGGCTTTAATTCGGGCGTGAGAAAAGCGGTCATCGGCCAGCCGCCGCTGCCGGTGCTCGCCTGTACAAACGTCATGTAAACCTGATCCACGTCGGGGCGCTGCTCGCGATCAACTTTGATGCTGACGAAGTTGTCGTTCATCAACTTTGCGATTTCGGGATTCTCGAACGACTCACGTTCCATTACGTGGCACCAATGGCACGTCGAATAGCCGACTGAGAGAAAGATCGGCTTGTTCTCCTTTTTCGCTTTGTCGAACGCTTCCTTCCCCCACGGATACCAATCCACCGGGTTATGCGCATGCTGGAGCAGGTAAGGCGATTTCTCGTGAATGAGCCGGTTAGTGTATTTCTCCCCGGCGCCTTCGGCTATGATCGCTTTCAGCGCGATTAGGGCCAAGCCCGCGAGTAAAATAGGAGCGACTAATTTCATTGTTGCCCGCCTGGTTGGAATCCGGTGTTAAATTTTCGAACCGCTGCTACAGCAGCGACTGAATTTCTTTTTCGAAGACCACTTTGTCGTCGTAGCCTACGTGCTCGCTCACGATGCGGCCTTGTCGATCAATCACAAAGGTAGTGGGAATAGCATAGACCCCACCGTACGCCTCGACGACTTTCTGGTTTCCGGTCACAATCGTGTAGTTCACGTCGAGGCGTTTGACGAACTCCTTCACGGCCTCCGGACCTTGTTCGTCCAGCGAAATGCCGATGACCGTCAGACCCTTGTCACCGTATTGCTTTTGTAACTCGGCAAAGTGCGGGATCTCTACGCGACACGGAGCACACCACGTCGCCCAGAAATCCAAAATCACAACCTTACCGCGGAAATCGGAAAACTTTACCGTTTTACCATTCAGATCGTTCAGCTGCCAGTTGGGTGCAGGCGTTCTGGCGTTGGAAGCTTCCTCTGTGAGCACCGCTGCCGTTACCAAACAGATGAGCGTAACGGCAATGAGACTAGTGAGGCAGGTGGGTATGCGGTAAACGCCGTTAGCCTTCATCGTGACAATATGGAGGATGCTCCTCCCCGGCTTTTATTCCTTCGCGTCGGAGGCGGCTTTTTTAGTGCGGCCCCGATCGAACGGAAGAGCCCAACCTAAAAAGCGTATCCAGATCGCGCAGGTAATAGAGAGCAAAGCACGCTCCCAGCATCGGCCAGGCCGCGAAGAAAAGAATGTTTGGCCCTTCGAATGGGTGGAGATATTGGCGGAACGACGAGAGCGTTGAGATGGCATGAAGCAAAAACACGAGGCCGTAGGTCAGCCGCGGCACGAAACCGAGCACAAATGCGATTAAAAGCACGAGCTCGGCAACACCAATTGAGTAAATGATGGGCGGACCGAAGCCGCGCAAAAAATAAAAGTGTTCGTAAATCGACGCAGCGTGCGCCGGACGAACAAATTTGTCGATCGTCCAAATTAACATGACAACGAAAACCGTGATACGGAGGATAAAGAGCACCACGCTAATGCGATTGCGATCGTCGAGCGAATTCATCGAAAAAGGCTATAGGCGAGCGTACCAGAGGATCAAATGATCGACGCTCAACCACCCCGGGCCTGACAGAAACAGCCAAAAAAGGATCACCAGACACAAGACCTCGGGCAGATACAAAAACTCCGAGAGCCAGTCGAGCAGTAGCGGTGCTTTGATGTTTTTGGCCGCGATGGTGACGATAGCTACGATCATCACGCCGCCGAGCATTGCGCAGGCGAGCGGCGTGAGCGCGCCAAGCATCAGCAGCAAACCGAACCCGAATTCCACCGTGGACACAAAGACAGCATTAAAATCGGGAAAGGGAATGCGTGCCGAGATCAGCGTTTGGCGCATCTGTTCCCGGCGCTCCCGCACAAAAAGCTTGCCGCGTCCCGAAAGAAAAAAGAGCAGACCTACTACGATCCGCGCGACAAGAATTCCCAGCCACTGCCAGGCATTCAGCTCCGTCAGAAAGGCTCGCACCCAAAACATTCCAGCCATTCGATAGACTCAATGGATGCGTCGGGTTGATCGAGTGCAATTTGATGAGCGACGATTGTTTGAGCTTCGGCTGCGTCCCGCCCAAGGCTTTTCGCCTTTTTGCGGCGCGCCGCGCGTTTCAGCACATTATCTCTGCCTTTGCAATGTGCCATGTCGACGAATACTGCTCGGCTGTCTGTCTGGTTCAGCTTCTCGCCGACGGGCTCAGCCGCTTCACCGCCAGCGCAGTCACGATCCCGTACGGCGCGTTAACGAGGAGAAGATAAAACGTGTAGGGCATTCCTTTGCTTAGGCCGAAGATGCCGATGCCGCGCATCGGTGCGAAAATGAGATAGAGCGCCAGGACCGGCGCGAGAAAGTAAAGCCAGCCGATGAGATAATAGTGCCTTTCGCGCTGCCACGTGATCAGGGCGAAGGGTATGCCCCAAAGTCCGCCCCAGAATAGCGGCTGATAAATTCCTGGAGGCGCAAGCTTCGGCGCCGCGGTCACGCCCAGATGCGGGGAAATGCCAACATAATAGAGAACGAGCGAGAAAATGAGCACTGCCGCTGCGCCGGCCACGCCCGCGGCGAAACAAACCGCAACGTAAGTTCTGAGCTTCGTGGTTTTGTTATAACACCGCTGTCAATCCGCCACCTCGATCATTGCGCTTTCTATCAAACGGTCACTCGATGATCCGTTTAGATAGTTTATTCCTTCTATGGATTGCATCGCGATGGAATAATCCAGTCTCCAAAACTTCGCAGCATGTTCTGATGAAAAAAGGTGAAGGCATTTACAATGTCGTCGTGATCGGCGCCGGCACGGCCGGGCTCGTGACCGCAGCGGGAACGGCTGGCCTCGGCGGACGCGTCGCGTTGATCGAGCGCAGCTTGATGGGCGGCGATTGCTTGAACTTCGGTTGCGTTCCGAGCAAGGCGCTCATTTCCTCCGCGCGACTGATCCAGCAGATCCGCGAATCGGAAAAATGGGGCTTGGATCGACAATCGCCGCAGTTCAGATTCGAAAAAGTTTTCGAGCGAATGCGGGAACGCCGCGCCAAAATCGCGCCGAACGATTCGCAGGAACGCTTCGAGTCGCTCGGGGTAGACGTTTTTCGGGGCGAAGCGCATTTTCTTTCGCCGCGTGAAATCGAAGTTGATGGACAGAAACTTCGCGCGAGAAATTTCGTAATAGCGACCGGCAGCCGTGCTGCTATTCCGAAAATCGAAGGCATCGATCAGGTTCCCTATTTCACTAATGAAACCATTTTTGACGAGCTGAAGGAGAAACCGGAGAGCATGATTGTGCTCGGCGGTGGGCCGATCGGTTGCGAGCTGGGCCAGGCTCTCAACCGGCTCGGAGTCAAGATCGACATTGTGCAGAGCGGCGAACGACTGCTGCCGCGGGAAGATCTCGATGTTGCCGTGTTCATGCATAGACGCTTCATCGCGGAAACGATTAGCGTCCGTTTAAACGCGATGGCAAAGCGAGCCTCGCTGCACGACAGAAAACTCACTTTGGAGTTTGGAGTCGGTCAGCCGATCACCGCAGACGCGATATTAATCGCTGCCGGAAGAGTGCCGAATCTGCGCGCGCTGAATCTTGAAGCGGCTGGTGTCGATTACGATGAACGCGGAGTGAAAGTGAATGCCTATCTGCAAACGTCGCAGTCGCACATTTACGCGGCCGGCGATATCGCAAACGAACTGAAGTTCACTCACACCGCCGATTTCACCGCGCGCATCGTCGTTCGCAATATCCTAATGCCGCTCCAACTGCTGCGGCAAAGAGTCGATTGGTCGGTCGTGCCCTGGTGCACCTACACCGATCCGGAAGTCGCGCGTGTCGGTCTTAGCGAAAAGGAAGCGGGACAAAAAAACATCGAATACGACTTGTTCGCGGTGCCGCTGGAAGATGTCGATCGTGCCGTTGTCGAGAGCGAGGAGCTAGGTTTTGCGAAAATTCTCGCCGCAAAAGGTTCGGACAAAATTCTCGGGGCGACGATTGTCGCCACCCATGGCGGCGATTTGCTGCACGAATTTGTGCTGGCGATGAAATCCGGAGTCGGTCTCGGCACGATTGCATCGACAATTCACGCATATCCGACCTTTGCCGAGCTCGCCCGCAAAGCCGGCGACAAATACAACAAAACGCGGCTGACCCCGACCGCCAAGAAAATCTTCGCCTGGCTTTACGCCCGCGCACGCAAATGAGCGAGGATCGACAAGCAAAGGGCGCAACTGGTCGAATCGCGGTCCTTGTCGCGATTCTGATCGCGCTTTTTCTCGCGACGCGATTTCTGCCAGTTGACCAATGGCTTCGCAGTTTCAACGACTGGGTAGGTCAAATTGGCACGGCCGGGATTTTGGTTTTCATCATCGTTTACGCTCTGGCCACGGTCCTGATGGCGCCGGGATCAATCCTAACGATCGGCGCCGGCTTCGTGTTTGGTTTATGGAAAGGTTTTCTGGCGGCCTGGGTGGGTGCGACACTCGGCGCGGCCCTCGCCTTTCTCGTCGCCCGGTTTGTTGCGCGCGACAAGATAGAAGCGATCGCGCGGCGAAACGAAAAATTTCGCAAGATCGACAACGCCATCGGCAAACAGGGCGCGAAGTT
>WNFJ01132853.1_pt4 | contig 11062 bp, 13 predicted proteins | sample 5400461 | NCBI WGS metagenome assembly WNFJ01 (sample SAMN13153349, study PRJNA577476) | soil metagenome | isolation source: 115 cm saprolite on Douglas fir-dominated hillslope | place: USA:California | collected 2013-09-17 | reverse complement strand
CGGTTCGGCCCCTCGGAAAAAGAAATTCCGGCTGTGGCATCCAACGACGAAAAACTTCCTCCCCCGGCGTCGAATCTTCCGTGCCATCCGGCCGGTACATCTTTTCCGGTGCTTACTTCCACGATGCCGCCCAGCTTCCGCCCGTATTCCGCGGGAAAATTTGCCGTCATCACTCGCAAGGACTCGACATCATCTGCATCGAACGAAGGCGCAAACGCCGGTGAGCGATTCTGCGTGAGCGGCAACCCGTCCACGACGAATTGCACGTCGTATTCCGAGCCGCGCGGGTGCAGCACACCGTTTGCTTCGTACACCCAGCCCGGCTGCTGCGCCACCAAATCCAGCAAATCACGTCCCGGTTGTGCCGCCGCCTGCTCTCCGATCGCTTGGCGGCCAATCGTATAGAGAGTTCCTGTGGCATAGGGATCGACCAGCGTCGCCGAATCATTCACCTGCACCTGCGTTGTTACTGGCGCGACTCCCAACGTCACCACTACATGCACGGGAACCTCGGAGCGGATCTCCACCAGGTCACTCCAGGGAGCAAATCCTTCGGCATGCAAACTCAGACGGTAAACTCCAAAGGGAAGATCCTGCGCAACGTAGTGCCCGTCCGGCCCGGTGACAAACGTCCGACGGACACCATTGGCCTCGCTCACCAATTCACCGGCCGGTGAAATCGCCGCGCCCTTCGTATCATGCGACTCGATGCGAAGCTCGCCACGCACACGCTGGCCGCGCGCGCTCACGACGCTCGAAAAAGAGAGGAGCGCAACGATTCCAATGAAACGCGTTGTTTTTTTCACGAACATTTTCTTCAATCGATCCGAAATTCGTGCGGCAAGACTTAGCCTGGATCCGCTTGCCGCCATGCAATGCGTCTCGGGCCGCATCTGACGCATCTTTTTACGTTAGCATGAAGTGCATTTTCTTCTGTGAATTCGCTGCCGTTCGGGAACGCAAAATGGCAACACGCCGTCAAGAACTATCTGCTAGTGATTGCCTGTTTCGCCCGTCTCGGAACCGAGTTTTTTTCAAGGTCCGGGCCGAGTTCGCGCCGTGAAGCTTGTATCCACTGCAGGCACCACGCATCCTTGCAGCAGCGGCCAGCCTGGATCGGTCACCGCATTCCGGCAGAGCGAGACAATCGCGTTATCGAATTGCGAAGGATCAATCGCACCATTGAGCGCTTCCGCGTAAACAACGTAACTCTGCCCCACCGCAAGACCCTCGATCTTATACATGCCATCAAATTGCGCAGGACCCGGAGCCGCGCAACTCCACCCGCCAATCGTGGCTCCTAACGCCGCCCCGCTCGTCGCATCTACCGCGACAACTTGCGCGCCGAAAACACCGGTTACCCCCGGAGGAGAGGCCGGGAGCGCGAGTGGATTTGCGAGGGAAATCTTTCCGCTGATCGATCCCGCGTGCAACGTGTCGGTTGGGTTTGGATACAGAATGCGCAATCCGGTCCTATCATCGTCGCCCAGCGGTGCGTCGGGCTGCAGGGTTGTTGGCCGCATTCCGCTGAACGTGCCGGGCGCCGGTGCGAACGGAAACATGATCGCGCTCCAAACCGCCGAATGGCTGAAGCCCAGGAAGTGACCGAGTTCGTGCGTCAGCAACGATTCAAGATCATAAGCTTTTGGATTTGTTGGCAGCGCTTGCGGAGTTGCATACGTGGTATTCGAATCGCTCGGGTTGAAGTAGACGTCCGCGTCGAGAATTTGCCCAAGCTGGGTTGAAACCGCGCTGCTCCCCACTTGAATTCCAAGACGGTCGGTGGTGATCACGCGTGTGAATGCCAGCACACCAGGAGTAAAAGCCATATCCGCCTGATCAAAACAGATGGAATTCAGTCCGTCCGAGCCGCAAGCGTTCTGCGTCGCAGTCCGCGTCAGCGGCGCAAGTGTTGCCGGAACCAGTGTGGTTCCGCTCACTCCGGTCCACACTGCCAGCGATTGTGCGATCGCTTGTTCAATCTCTGTGAGTCGCCCACTTGCCGTCTGATTCTGCGTCACGATGGTGACCGGGCTCGTGTTCACCGTGGTGCTCCATCGGACGGCAATACTCCCCGCTGAGGTCAAATGATGCGCGCGAACCGGACAGGCCGACCCGCCTGAAATCGCCACAGGCTGCCGGACGTCCGGCACGATCATGTTGAACGAATAGGCTTGCGCTACTGGTGCGCTCCACCGAACGAACAAGAGCGCAAAAGTGCTCACGCAAATCCGTTTAATGATCATTCTCATGATGCCGGACCTCCGAATTGAAAGTGTTCAAGGCTTTTTTTCTTCCAGCGCTTTTCGCAGCTTCAATTGAAAAATGGCCACTGGCAGGTTTCGAATCCCGCCGTGCCGGAACTGGCGCGTCCGAGGATCGAACAGAGGCGCCAGCGCTGAATCCTGCGTCACCGTTTCCAAACCGGTTTTTGCATCGCGTCGAATCCGAAAAGTTCCCTGCGACCACCCCAGCACGCGCAACGGTTCGCCTTCCCGCCCCCAGAGAAACACGTAGGCTTCCTCGCCCGGGCGAAACGCAGGCACTCCCTCGATACGCGAATGCAAATTCCCGATGCTGCCGCCGAGCATGCGCACACTGACCACGCCGGGAAGCAGACCCTTGTTCACTTCCACAATTTCGAAGCGCGTCTCCGTCCAGATTTCTCCGTTTTCCCAGCGGCTTTCCACTCCGAGGCAACGGAGCCGCGCCACGGCCGTGGCTTGATTCGCTAGCTCTTCGAACCGCAGGCGTGAAAGTGAGGTGGCATTCGCCGCCACGACAAGCAACGCAAGGCCTGCCAGAAACAAAATCCACAAGAATCGCCGCCGCCGCACAAAACTCATTTCAGTTCACCTCCAGGACGCCGCTCGCCGCGGTCTTGTCCAGATTTGTGTTCTGTATGAAAAGCGAACGGGCGCCCGGTGCGGCGGTCGCCGGAATCTGCAGCGTCAAGTGGATGATGCCGAGCCCGGCGGGCTGCTTGGCGATCACCGAGACGTCGCCCGGCCCGGACACCATGTAGGTCATGCTGGTGTCCAGCCCACTTTGCGCAAAAATGCAAATGTCCGCCGTCGATGTGCCGGTCGTGGGCCGCAGCAGCGGTATCGCATTTCCGCCCAAGGCGCATGAATTAGCGCTGGTGACGAACAGGCCCAGAGCCGCGATATTCAAGTCAAGGTCACTACCGGGGACGGAGATTCCCGCGGTGGTGGGATCCACCACAATGATGTCCTTGCCAATGGCGGCCGGAGCGCTGCTACTGAGGGCAATCACTTCATCGGAAGGATTTGGTGCGGCCACGATCAGCGTCACAACATTCGATCTTGTGCCGTTGGGATTCTGAATCTGTATGGAGACACTTCCTGCCACGGCTACGTCCGCTGCTGTGATGGGTGCCGTGCACTCCAGTGCGGAAATGCACACCGTTACACGCGCCGGGCCGCCGATCAGTATGGTTGAGCCCGGACCGGGGCTTGTAGCCGTGAAGCCGCTCCCATCGACACGCAGGGTGAAACCCTGGGCCGCACCGGCGTATACGCTGGAAGGGTGCAGCGTCAGAATATTCGCCCCCGTGGAAATCGTTACATTCGCAAGACCGGATTGCGACGTGTCGTCGCTATTGGGCACCGGTGGCGCGGCAGGAGCGGTGTAGATTCCGAATGTCTTGACGCTTCCGCAGATGCCCGCCGCCTAACACGCCGTGCCTTGCACCTGCCAAACCACGCTCTGGTTGCTTGTTCCCAGCACTGACGCAGTGAAGCCCCACACTGCTTGTGGAGCCAGCGTGACGGTTCCCGGTTGCACGGAAACGAGCACGTGATTGATGACCGTGATCTGCGCGCTGCCGCTTTTCGTGGAATCGGCGGCGCTTGCCGCCGTGGCGGTCACCGGATTCGGCGAAGGAATGGCGCCCGGCGCAACGTAGTCCACCTGTGGCGCAGTGGTGTTGGTCACCGTTTGGCACGGGCTTGAGCCCACCACGCAAATCTGCCCAAACGTGGCGTTTCCCCCGGGGACTCCATTCACGCTCCAGTTCACGCTGGTATTTGAAGTCCCGTTGACCTGTGCACTCAGCGTGACGCGATGATTTGCCGCCAGCGTTGCGGTCGCAGGCGAAACGTTCACATTGACTCCCGGCTGAATCGCCATTGTTGCTTGCGCTTTTTTTGTTGGGTCCGCTTGCGGAGTGACCGTAACCGTCACAGTGTTCGGGCTTGGAGCAGCCACGGGAGCCGTGTACGACGCCGAATCGACGATGGGACCTCCGCCCGCCGATTGCGTCGTCACCACCGTCAACGTACCGCAGCTACTCCCGCTGCAGCCCGGTCCGCTCAGCGCCCAAGAAAGCACAGTGTTGGGGTTCGAACCTGGAACGGGCGCCATCGTAGCGACGATGGTGGCCGTTGTTCCGGCCGACACGCTGGATGGCGCTGAGAGTTGCAATGAAAAAGTACTGGTAATGGCCACCACGGCGGAGATTTGCTTCGAAGGATCGGCCACACTTTTCGCTGTCAGCGTCGCGCTTGCGGGCGACGGAAGAGTCTGCGGTGCTGTGTACTTCCCGCTCGCATCCACGGTTCCGCACCCGCTCGCGCATGCCGGGCCGGAGAGGCTCCAGCGGATCGCTGTGTCCGGGTGCCCGCTGCTCGTTATGGAGGCTTGAAACGCCTGGGCAGCACCAAGTTCTACGCTTGCGGAACTTGGCGTCAAGTTCAGCGCGATGTCACTCGTAATTGCCAGCGTCCCCGAGCCGGATTTCGTCGTATCGGCATGGCTCGTGGCCGTGACTTGCACAGTGGCGGGAGACGGTAGGTCGATCGGCGCGGTGTATACGCCGGCAGTTGTGATCGTTCCCAGCGTGGTGCTTCCTCCAGCCACACCGCTCACGCTCCAACTCACTGCGGTGTCCGCTGTATTTGTCACCGTCGCCGTGAACGTCACCTGGTTGCCAAGCACAACCGTCCCGCTCGCTGGCGCTACGTTCACGACGATGGATGGAGGAGGGGGTGGCGGAGGAGGCTGCTGAGCACCTCCTGCGCCGCAGCCACACATCCAAGCGCCCTCCGTCAGAATGGCGATGGCGGCAATCTTTGGTGTCGTAAATCTTTTTCCGTTGCTACGCGAGAGGGGGCGCATGCCATGCCAAAAGCAGGCGAAGGGCCAGCGAAGTGGAAAGGGAACAGGGTTAAGGATTAGAGAATAGTCGGGCCACGGCTCTCTTGAAGAAACCGCCGCGAATCAGCATGTTGCCGCAAACCTGAGAAAGAACAATTTCGGTGAATTATTCGATGAACAACGATTCGAAGTGAATCGCTTTAACTCCGCTCCGTTCTGATTTGGAACCCGAGGGACAGACAGCTGTTTCGGATTGGCACCAGCCTCCAGCACAATTTCCTCCGTTGACTTCTCTCGCCGCTCCTCCAATAATCCGCCCATGCCTCGCCCCGATGCTGTGCGCCGCGTCAAGAGCTACTCCGCCGCTGACGGCTACGTCTATCAGTACTACTTCTTCGAGGGCAATCGCGCGCAACGGGGCGGCAATCCCGGAGGGGAATTTACGTACGTAGTGTCCGCGGACCGGCGCTCCGCCTTCCCCTTCAAGATCTTCGTCATGCAATCCGCGCTGGAGGCCTGGGCAAAGCAGAACGGCCGCCCGCTTACGAGCAGCGAGGAATACGCGGTCGCCAAGATGCGCCTCTTTCAGGCGTTCGATGAAGGCGCCGTCCAGCCACCTGCGGATGGCCACCAACCCGGTGAAGTGCTCGTCGACGAATCCAACCTTGAAGAGCTGCTCGGGCGTTTGGGCATCTAGCCAGTAAGATCCCGAACGGCCGGAACCGCCGTTCAGCACTGAACCAACCCTCAGGTGGCGGCGTCTAGTCAGGTGTGCGGAGAGGCTGAGCGTTCGAAGCTCGCGCGGGATGTCGAACGCGTTGCGGTGGCGCTGGAAAACCCATGCAGGAGCTGGTTCTGTTCCAACCAGGTCGCACGGTCGGGGACGAGCTGAAGCACGAAGCAGCCCAGGCTGACGCGAGGCGCGAGTTCGAGGAGCGCCTCGCCGAGTGCGGACCCCTTGCCTACCGCGTGGCTCGCGGAGTTTTGCGCAACGCCGCTGATGCGGAAGATGTAGCACAAGAAGCGCTGCTGCGCGCTTATCGCCGGTTCGATGGCCTGCGCGATCGCAACCGCTTCCGCGGCTGGCTGGTTCGAATCGCGTTTCGTCTTGCGCTCGACCGTTTGCGTTCAGGGAAACGCCGTGAACAGCGCGACACGCTTTGGTCGCAACCGGAGCACCAGCCGCGCCCGGCGACCGCGGAAGACATCGCCGTTTCGAACGAGTTTCAAGCGCACCTCGATAGCGCCCTCGCGGAGTTGCCGGAGAAATTGCGCCTGGTCCTTTTGCTCGCGGCCATGGAAGGCCACACGATCGATGAGATCGCAGCCATGCTGGGCATTTCTACAGGCACGGTGAAGTCCAGGATTTTCTATGCGCGAAGACAGTTAGCGGAGAAGTTGCGATGCCATGCAAACATTATAAAGAAGCGTTGATCGAAGCTGCAGCCTCCGGCGCTGAACCGCAAGGCGAATTGCGCGCGCACCTCGACGCCTGCCTCGATTGCCGCGCGGCATTCAAGCAGGAGCAATCCCTCTTCGCCTCGATCGATGCCGGCCTCCACGTCGCCGCCAACGCCGAGATGCCTGCTTCTCTGCTGCCGCGCGTTCGCGCCCGCCTCGATGAAGCAGCCGCACCCAGACGTGGCTGGGCCATCCAATGGTTCGCTTTTGCGAGTGCTGTGGTAGTGGTCGTTGCTCTCTTCGCAGCTCGCGCTGTTTGGCAGACAAATGTTGTTCAGAAGCCAATTGAGACAGCAAGGAAAATTGACGTGCCACCGTCACCACGGAATCGCGACTCTGTGGTTGAACGACCCGTGGCGAGGAATACAGTCCCGCCGCGTCGATTCGTTATCTTCAAGAACGCTCTGACACATGAATCGCTAGGCGGCGGAAAGACTATTCCGGAAGTGCTCGTTGTCCATGACCAGGAAGCTTTACTAGCCGAGTACACCGAGCAATGGCATCTTCGCAAGCGCGCTCCGCTTCTCGCTCAAGACTCTGACGCCACAGTTTTGGCGCCCTTACAAGTTGCACAGATCCAAATTGACGAGCTTAACGTCAAGCTCTTAGCGGAAGAGAAGTTGCAATGATTTCCGCGAACGGCTTCAATTCTCAGAACGGTCCGAATCATTCAGGAGGAATGCAAATGAAGAAATTGTCCTGGTTGCTTTTGTTCGGAGGGCTCTGTCTGCCCTTGCTCCAACTGCATGCTCAGGAAAAGCCCAAGTCCGAGGAGCGCGCGAAAGTTCCCACTCCGGTCAAGGTGCAGATTGTCTTCACCGAGTATGACGGTGACAAGAAAGTTTCCAGCATGCCCTATGCCTTCACTGTGATCACCGATGAGAGGGCCGGCTATTATTCAACGAGTCTTCGCACCGGCATTCGGGTGCCCATCGAGACGGACGGCAAGGATCAGAAAACCACCTATATGGATATCGGCTCAAACATCGATTGCGGTATCAAGGCCGGAGACGATGGACGCTTTCATGTCTATTTGATTTTCGACCGGTCTGCGCTCTATCCCAACAAGTCCTCGGAAGGCGAGAGGATGGTTGCAAATCCCAATGGCCAGCCGATTGTCCGCCAATTCCGAACGGCAGAGAATCTCATTCTTAAAGACGGACAATCCTCGGAGAATCTCTTGGCTACAGACCCGCTCAACGGCCACACGTTGCGCGTTTCCGTCACGATTAACGTGCAGAGGTAGGGTAGGAGTCCGCTTAGCTTTTCGCAAGCACCGCTGTCAGCGCCGATGTCAAATCTGCGAGCAAGAACCTGTAGCCAAGCTTTTCCAACCCTTGCGGTGCGACGCGCTGACTGGATAACAGCAGCGCGTCGGCCATTTCGCCCAGCGCAAGCCTCAGCGCAAACGCGGGAGCAGGAAAGAGCGCCGGCCGGTGCACCGCCTTTGCCAGAATCTTCGTAAACTCAGAATTCTGCACCGGCTGGGGTGCGACAATGTTAATAGCGCCTCTCACCACGGCGTTGTCGATGGCGAACCGCAAAATCCCGACGACGTCTTCGAGCGTCACCCATGACATCCACTGTTTCCCACTCCCCAGGCGCCCGCCCGCGCCCAGCTTGAACGGCGTCAGCATCTTCGCCAGCGCACCGCCCTCGCACGCCAAAATAATGCCGAAACGCACCAGCACCACGCGAATTCCCAGCGCCTCGGCTCTCAACGCTTCCGCTTCCCATTCCTGCGCTAGTCCAGCCAGGAAATCCGTACCCGGCTTGCTGTCCTCCGTCAGCGTTTCGTCGCCGCGGTGGCCGTAATATCCAATCGCGGATGCCGACACCAGAACGCCCGGCCGCGCGTTCATCTTCGCCAATGCGCTCACCAAGGCGCGCGTCGTGTCGATGCGGCTTGCGCGCAGGAGTTCTTTCCTTTGCGCTGTCCATCGCCCTCCCGCGATCGATGCGCCAGCTAGATTCACAACCGCATCTGCGCCGACGCCCGCGCCCCCCAATTCTCCCGTCGCCGGATTCCACGCCACCGCGAATCCTACCTTCGCCCCTTCGCCGGCTGCGCTTTCCGGTCGGACCAATCGGCATACCGTGTGCCCGGCGCGTGCCAGGGCGCGCGCCAGTGCCGTCCCCACCAACCCCGACGAGCCCGTCACCAGAATCTTCATCTTTTCCTCTTCGCTGTTTCTCGCGTCCCGCGGACAAAACAGTAACTCATCTCACGCTACGCAACCTCCCACCACATGGTCAAGCAATCGAAACGATCAAACCGTATTTCTTGGATGAAGATGTTGAAATTTCCGTCTGCGTAGCGCCCGCCTTCTGATGCGGGCCGCTCCCACTTGGCAAGGTTGCGTCAGGATCCCCCGTGCCACTGGCCCCCCTCCCGCCACGCGCGTTACAATTCCCCTGTGCCGCCTGTCTCACAAAGAATTCAGGTAAAGGTCCTTTTTTTCGGCCGTCTCAAGGAACTCACCGGCCATGCCGAGGACTCTGCCGACTTCGCTGATGGCGCGACGATCGAGCAACTTTTCGCTCTCTATGTTGCGCGCTATCCCGAGCTTGCAAAATACCGCTCCTCCGTTGTCGCTTCACGGAATCAGGAATTCGCCGCTTGGGATACGCCGCTCCGCTCGGGCGACGAAGTCGCGTTTCTCCCGCCTGTGAGCGGTGGGTGACGCATCCACATGGCGACGTCACCCCACGACGACATCTACCAGTTGGTGCGCGAGCCCATCGATATGCCCGCGCTGGCTCGCCACGTGCGCGCTCCCGAAGACGGCGCCGTCGTCACCTTCGACGGCTTCGTCCGCAACGAGTCCCACAATCGCGCGACCCTGTACCTTGAATATGAAGCCTACGAATCCATGGCGCTGGCCAAAATGCGCGAAATCGGCATGCAACTCCACGAAAAATACCGCATCCATCGCGTCGCCATGGTCCACCGGCTCGGTCGTCTCGAGATCGGCGAAACCAGCGTCTTCATTGCCGTCAGTGCGCCGCACCGCGCCGCCGCCTTTGACGCCTGCCGGTTTGCCATCGACACCCTAAAGCGCACCGTACCTATCTGGAAGAAAGAGTACTTCGCCGATGGCGCAGTCTGGGCCGATGGGGAACTCCCTCCAGCACCCGCGGCGACACCGCGCGCGAAACCTGCATCTTAACTCCCAATGTTAATGACACCCTTTCGCCCTCACCTCACTTTGCTTCTGGCCGTCCCAGCGCTGTTCTTCGCTTCGAGCGCCTTCAGCCGAGCCCAGTCCGACCGCCCTCCCTGGGCTCAGAAGCCCAAGTCCGTTTCTAGCACCAACTCGAATTCCAAGTCGAGTACGGCTTCCGCCCCTACCGCGGCTCCGTCCACTGTTCCGGACGGCGAGCCCGGTAAAACCGTTCAGCCTACGCCGGCTGCCCCGGTGGATGATCCACAAGATCCCGCGGCACAGCGCGGCCGCATCCGCGTCAACGTCAATCTTGTTAATGTCCTCGTCAGCGTCCTCGACGAAAAGAACCGCCCTGCGCCCGACCTCCCCAAGGAAGCCTTCCAACTTTTCGAAGAAGGTGTTGAACAGAAAATCGACAAGTTTGAGCCCGAAACCTCTCAACCGCTGGACATTGCACTGATGATCGACGCCAGTCTAAGCGCCCACAAAGAGATCACCTTTGAGCAGGAAGCAGCCGCCCACTTCATTCGCGAGGTGCTTCGCCCAGGCGATCGCCTCTCTGTCTTCTCCTTTGATGAAAACGTGACGCAAGCCCCTCCCTATTTCTCTGACAACGTTAAAGAACTGCAAGCTGCGGTGCGCAAAATTCCTCCCGGCGCTGGCACTTCGATTTACGATGCCATCCTTCTTGGTTCGCATGCTCTCGCACGCCGCGGCGACGACCGCAGGCGTGTCATTATCTTGGTTACTGACGCCGGCGAAACCACTAGCACCTCCGACTTCGACGCCTCTCGCAAGGAAGCCGTCCGCTGCAACACGCTCCTCTACACCATCGTCATCCGCCCGGTAAAAAACGAAAGCGGCCGCAACACCGCCGGCGAACACGCCCTGGAAACCATGACCGATACCACCGGCGGCGCCATGTTCTATCCCGACACCGCCCAGGAACTCGGCGCTATCTTCGATCGCATTGACCGCGAACTTCGCACCCAATACCTTCTCGCCTACTATCCCAACCCTCGCGGCCCCGCCAACACTTACCGCTCCATCGTCGTCACCGTCGATCCCTCCACCTACCACGTCCGCCACCGCAGGTCCTACCTCACCGGCCCGCAGTAATTCTTCGTCCTCAGCCGGGCATGGCACGGTTTGTTTTGTCGGATTTTTCCACACTCCACAGTAGTATTAACGGATGAACGATTCCTATCTGGATGCTGCCATTGAGATTGCGCAGGAAGCGGGCAAAATCCTTATCGAAGAATTATCTCGGCCGCTTGAGCTTCGCTACAAAGGAGACGAAGTTGACCTTCTAACCC
>WNFJ01047846.1_pt1 | contig 11062 bp, 11 predicted proteins | sample 5400461 | NCBI WGS metagenome assembly WNFJ01 (sample SAMN13153349, study PRJNA577476) | soil metagenome | isolation source: 115 cm saprolite on Douglas fir-dominated hillslope | place: USA:California | collected 2013-09-17 | reverse complement strand
ACAAAGCCGACCGCAAGCAGATTAAGGATGTGCAGTAACTGAAGCGGCTGCTGAAGGAGTAATTGCTGGCCATTCTGAATACTGCGAATCAGCGTCCGGTCAACAAAGTTGAAGGCACACCCGAGGTGATCCTCGTGGTGGGCGTGAATGGCACAGGCAAGACCACTACCATTGGCAAGCTGGCCCAGGTGTTTCGAGCTCAGGGGAAAAATGTTCTGCTGTGCGCAGCCGATACCTTTCGCGCCGCAGCGATCGATCAGCTGGAAATCTGGGGACAGCGAACGGGCACAGAAGTGATTAAGACCAAACCGGGTGGCGACCCGGCCGCGGTATTGTTTGACGCCCTGCAGGCCGCAACCGCGCGCAAGACCGATTACGTAATCGTAGACACGGCAGGCCGCCTGCATACCAAGACGAATCTCATGTCGGAGCTGGACAAAATGCGCCGTACCGCGCAACGGATCATCCCCGGTGCGCCGCACGAAACGCTGCTGGTGATGGATGCCACCACCGGGCAGAATGGATTGCAGCAGGCGCGCATGTTCACGGAGTCCGCTGGTGTCACGGGGATCGTCCTGACCAAGCTCGATGGAACCGCAAAAGGCGGCGTAGTAGTGGCGATCTCTCGCGAACTGGGTCTGCCCGTGCGTTTTGTGGGCGTGGGTGAAAAGCAGGGCGATCTGTTGCCGTTCGATCCAAGGGAATTTGTGGATTCGCTGTTCGAATAGGAGCGCGTATGCCGGATGGTAAGGAGAAACGCTCGCGACTGAGAACGGTACTAGATTCGTTGCGGCGAATGCTGGGCAGGAAACCTCCCCACTCACCCGGCGACCCCTACGCTTATCGGATGGCTCCAGTGCGGCATGGTCCGAAAGGGCGCAGTGGCGCAGCGGTTGCCGAGCTTGAGGACGATTCTTATCGGCAGTTTCCGCCGCGCAGACGGTAGCGTCGCGACGATCGTTGTTACGTTCCATCGTTACGCTCATCGTTACGCTCATCGTTAGGTTCATCGGAATCTCCGCTGTAGCCGTCCATGTGCATGTCCGACCACGCCACTGACGAACAATTCCTGCACCGGGCTCTCGACCTTGCGCGGCAAGGTATCGGGCTTGCCTCGCCCAATCCTTATGTGGGTGCCGTGGTGCTCGACACTGGCGGCAACATCGTTGGCACAGGCACTCACACCTACGACGGGGTGAAGCACGCCGAAGTCCGCGCCCTCGAGCACGCCGGCGCAAGAGCGAATGGCGGAACACTTTTTATCAATCTTGAGCCTTGCTCGCATCTGGGGCGCACTCCTCCTTGCGCTGACGCCGTCATCGCGGCGGGAATCCGCCGTGTGGTGGCTTCGATGCCGGATCCCAATCCGGCTGTCAGCGGATCCGGGTTTGAGAAGCTGCGGGCTGCCGGAGTGAGTGTCGAGGTTGGACGGCTCGAAGACCAGGCCCGTCGTCTCAATGAGAGCTTTGCCAAATACATCCGCCACGGCACGCCTCTGGTGACGCTGAAAGCCGCCATGACGCTGGACGGAAAGATCGCGCCGCCGCCGGCAGAAGCTTTGCGCGAAGCGGATGGATCTCCCTCCGGCGGGTGGATCACCAGCGATCTCGCTCGCGCACATGTTCAGGAATTGCGACACCAGCACGACGCGCTCCTTGTGGGCGTGGGCACGATCTTGGCCGACGATCCACTGCTCACGGACCGCAGTGGGCGTCCGCGGCGACGCCCGCTGCTGCGCGTGATCCTCGACTCGGGCCTCCGATTACCGTTGGAACCCCGGGTTGGCCGTGAAGGCCCGTCCGATTTACTGGTCTTCTGCTCGACCGCTTCCTCGACCGCCGACGAAAACAAGAAGGCGCAACTCGAAGAGCGCGGCGTCCGAGTCGAACACATTGCAGCCACGATGCCGGATGGGCGCCCGGACATGCCCGCCATTTTGCGCCGGCTGGGTGAACTCGAAATCATGAGCCTGATGATCGAAGGCGGGGCCACGGTGAACTGGACGGCGCTCGCCTCCGCCGTGGTGGATAAAGTTTTTCTGTACTACGCGCCGAAGATTCTTGCGGGCACCGGCTCCATTCCCTTCGCGGCGGGCACGGGTTTCCCCGGCATGAGCGAAGCCGCGCAGGTGAAGTCGGTGCACTTGCACCGCTTCGGTGAGGATTTCGCGGTGGAAGGATATCTGCGGGACCCGTACGGAGAATGAAGTGCGTTCAGCGCAGAGGCACGGATGCCAGGAGAAAAGGCCTGGGAGCTACTTTCCTGCCGTCAGCTTCAAATTGTCGAAGACACACTCCAATCCCGGTCCTTCTGGAGCAGCGCACATGAAATTCCGGCGTCGGCGGTTGCCGACGGAACCAGGTAACCGAGACGAACCGAAGTAAAGTTCTTGCCGTCGAGCGAACAAAGAGTCTCCAGTGAATCACGCCTGCGCACAACTCTCCACCACACCGGACCGCTCGCCGCCAGATCGTTCATAGTCGATCCGTCGGAGAACTCACGGGTGAAAACGACGGCGGCATGGCGGGCGCCATTATCGAATTCCGTGCCGCACTTTACCCAGTTCTCGGCATCGACACGAACCATAAGGCCTGCCTGATCGGAGGCCGCTTCATACTTACCGTCGATTCGACCTTCGAGGATGAAATCGCCGGCAACCTGCAAATGGAAGAAATGTCCGTTATCAATCACATTGCCGGTGAGCGTTTTCCGCCAGAAATCTGTCTTCGGCCTTGCTCGTACGACCAGCTTGTCCGCCGCAATGGTGGCCGATGCAGGCTCGTTGAGCCACTTCATGCGGCTAAACAATTCGCCACCAGAAGGCGTCGCTCCTTGAGCCAGCACGGAAGACTCCAGAATTGTTCCGCTCAACAACGCTGCTCCAGCAGCGGTTAACATTTGCGTGGAAAATTGGCGACGGGTTGTGGTGTACATTTCGAGTTTTCCTTTCCGTACTCGTGAGCGAAACAGGATAGCTCATTTTCTACTGGGGAGCACAGGCGCTTCGAACAGGGTCGGCGGCTTTGCTCCCATCTTCGGGACCCGGTCATGGATTTATGATGTTATGGTCGCTTCGGAGGCTCCTATGTTCACCGGCATTATTGAAGAGGTTGGGCAGGTCAATCGCATTGAACAGCGCGGTGAAGACCGCCGCATCACGATAACGGCCGAGCATGCGCCGAAGGAGTTAAAACCCGGCGACAGCGTCGCCGTAAGCGGAGTCTGCCTTACCGCTCTCGACATCAGGCCAGGCTCGTTTTGTGCCGACCTGGCACCGGAAACCTGGATGCGCACGTCATTTTCACGCCTGCACGAAGGCGCACGCGTCAACCTTGAGCTTCCCATGAAGGCGGATGGACGTTTCGGCGGACACATCGTACAAGGCCACGTGGACGTCGTCGGCAATCTCATCGCGCTGGACCGGATTGCCGATTCGGAAAACTGGTGGCTGCATATTGAGCTGCCTCGGGAGGTGGAGAAGTACACCGTGCACAAAGGTTCGATCTCGATCGAGGGCATAAGCCTGACAGTGGCGCGGCTCGAGGGACGGCGCTGCACCATCGCCGCCATTCCGCACACGGTGGAGATGACGAACCTGGGTTCGTTGAAGCCGGGCGACCCCGTCAACCTGGAAGCCGATCTGATCGCGAAGTACGTGGAGAAGATGATGAAAGGTGAACCGGCAGGGAGTTCACTGACAGTGGAGGAATTGGTGCGGCAAGGGTTTTAGGAGATTCTCGCTTCAGGTTCGGAATACTTGATTGGCGCAACTGCCTCACGCTTCCAGCTTCAACTCATCGAGTTCCAAGAACTCGTGGATGATGGGCTCCGGGGCCTTTTCCATCTCCGCGTACGTACCGAAGAAAATTGCCTTGCCTTCGTGCAGAAAAACGATTCGGTCGGCCAGCTTCTTGGCCAGGCGCATGTCGTGGGTGACTACGATACTCGTGAGGTTCAGTTGGATTTTGAGGCGCTTGATGAGGTCGCCGAGCAGTTGTGCCATCAGTGGATCGACCATGGTCGTGGGCTCGTCGTACAGAACGCACTCCGGCCGGGCGGCCAGTGCTCGCGCGATGGCGACCGAACGCCTCATCCCGGTGGAAAGGTCCGAGGGCAGCAGGTCGCGCATCTCCTGCACGCCCACCATATGCAGCAGGCCATCGACAATCTGGTAGATCTGCTCTTCACTCAGGTCCCTGGATTCACGCAAAGGAAATGCGACGTTCTCCCCAACCGTCAGAGAATCAAAGAGCGCACCGTTCTGAAAGACCATAGTTACTTTCTTGCGGATTGCCTCCAATTGCTCTTCGGTGTAATCGGTAATGTCCTCCCCGGCAACGAGCACGCGGCCAGAATCCGGTTTGAGAAAACCCATGATGTGATGCAGCGCGACCGACTTGCCTACCCCACTGCGACCAAGGACGCACACGGTTTCACTCGGTAACACGTCGAAACTGACATGGTTGAGCACAACGTTATCGCCGAACGCTTTGCTGACGTCCCTAAACTCGACGTAAGGGTGTTGAGGTCGCGAGTCGTCAGACAATTGCGATTCGCTTGGGACCTCCAGCTTCTCGGTGGCGGCTTTCACTTCTTCTCTGGTATTCAGATTTTGAAATAGTTCCGGCGATAAACCCGCGCTTGCGAGTTCTCCTTCCTCGATCCGCTGCGTTTGCACCACGTCGAATAACTCGTCAATCTTGTAGCGACCCGCACGGAGAGCGCTCTCGGCTGCATCGGCGAATTCCCGGCGATACACGGCACACAATGGCTGCCATCCGCCAGCAGCATCCGGCACGGTTGGCGAGACAAAGGGAAGGTCCACCGCGAGAATCAAGTTGAGTTCGCTGGACGAAGCCCGCAACGCCGCATGGATTCCACCCAATGGGCCGCAGTCCCGAAATACGTCTTCCACCGTCGGGGCAAATGGCGCAAATTTTTGTGCGTTGCCAATGATGCGTACGTCCGGCGTGACCGATTGCCCTAAATCCAACATGCGCTCCAGCAGCGACCGGCCGTTCAGTGTCATGAACGCCTTGTCCGTCCCCATGCGCGTGCTCTTGCCCCCGGCAAGGATGAAGGCGGTCACGGCGATCAAGTTGCCGTCCATGGGGCGATGATACACGGCCTCATCCACTCCAGAACATGCGATCGCTTTCTCCAGCAACCAATCGAGGAGTTGGTGTTTCCCGGGCTTTGCGGCGCGCCTCGAAGCCCGGCCACTTTCAAAGTGGGGCGGGTTAAGGAATCTCGTGTGGGACGAGATCAAAATCAAGATCAAAGACGACGGACAGAGCCTGCCCGTCTTGCCGAAGCCCTGAGCGAAGTCGAAGGGGAAGCCGAAGGGAGTGTCCGTCCTACACGGCAAACGCCTACCGGCTGCGCCGTCGTTCAGACTGGTGAGCTATCGAAGGCGTCGAATACCTCGGCCTCTTTCTCTTCATGAAAGCCGGGATGGCCTTGCAGCAGCCGCGCACAGCGGTTCCAGCGAAGGATGGCATCGTCGTTGCCCGTGGGACGAATCATTTCCGCTTCCGCGAAACAGCGCATCGCCTCCTCGAAGAGGGGTGTGAGCGTCTGCGGAGAGCGTCCGACACGCATTTGCGCTTTGGCACGCCGCTCATGCAGCAGACCTGTGTAATACAGTAGCTCGTAGCGCTCGACCAGTCTCTGGAAAAGTTCTTCCACTTCCCCAGAGCGGTCCGATGCATCTCCACAGAACTGGTCGGTGATCGCGAGGCCGAGCAGGCGAAGCGCCAGTTGATGTTCGGGCTCAACTGCGAGGATGTCGCGGCAAATCGATTCCGCCTCTTCCGGTTCATTGAGTGAGCGGTAAAGCTCCGCTTTCGAAATGGCTTCCGGAATACCGGCCTTTGAGATGGTCTTCAGCTTGAATTCCATTGGACCTCCTTGTATCGTCAGCCCGATTTTTGTGTCGCCCTTGCCCCTCGAATCTTTCGCACCAGCATGAGCACGGGATCATAAAATTCATCCACCAGACGCTCCTTCAACGGAATGATCGCGTTGTCGGTGATATGAATCTCCTCGGGGCATACTTCGGTGCAGCACTTGGTGATGTTGCACAGGCCGATTCCGAGATCGTCCTTGAGGACTTGAGTGCGAGACTTCGAGTCGAGAGGATGCATCTCGAGCCCCGCGACCCGGACGAAAAACCTTGGTCCGCCGAACTGTTCCATTTGCTCGTGCTCGCGGAGCACGTGGCACACATTCTGGCACAGGAAGCATTCAATGCACTTGCGAAACTCCTGCACCCGATCCACGTCGTCCTGGTACATCTTCCAGTCGGTGCCGGGGCGGGGCTCGAAGGGCGGAATTTTCTTGTTTACGCGGTAGTTCCAGGAAACATCAGTGACCAGATCTTTGATCACGGGAAACGCCTTCATCGGGTGGACGGTGATGGGCTTGTCCAGGGGAAGCGCATCCATACGAGTCTTGCAGGTGAGACGAGGACGGCCGTTGACCTCTGCCGAGCAGGAGCCGCACTTCCCTGCTTTGCAATTCCAGCGCACCGCCAGGTCCGGCGCCTGGTATGCCTGGATGTGATGGAGGGCGTCCAGCACGACCATGCCCGGGGCAATCGGGACGTGGTAAGTGGCGGGCTGTCCGCCGTCGCGGTTTCCGCGGAACACCTGAAAGATTGCCTCCGCCATCGCGATCCTCCGCTATTTCTCTTTACCTTAGGTCTATTTCTCTTCGGCCACAAGTTGCTTCAATTCGCCTGGCATTTCAGGAACCCGGGATTGCCGAAGGGTCATCGTGGTTCCTTCGCGGACGGTCACATTATTTTTTGTTCCCCAGGCTGAGTCGAGGCCGGGATAGTCAATCCGGCTGTGAGCTCCACGGCTCTCTTCACGCGCAAGTGCGCTGCGAGTAACCGCCTCGGAAACAGTCAGCATCGCCTTCAGGTCTTGCGCGAGATGCCAGCCGGGATTGAACAAGCGCGAGCCTTCGACGCTTAAACGTCCGGCACGGTCTTTCAATTTCTCCAGCTCTTCCAATGCACGAAGCAGATCTTCCTTGTTACGGAAGATGCCGACCAGATTCTGCATGGTTTCCTGCAAATCACGATGAATCGTATAAGGACTCTCACCTTCCTGGCGCTCGAAGGGAACCAGCATCTCTCGCGCAGCTTCCTCGATCTGTCCTGAGACGATGGCCGTGTTTGATATTTTTGTCGCGTGCTCTGCAGCGGCCAATCCCGCGCGCCGGCCGAAGACAAGCAGATCTGAAAGAGAATTCCCGCCCAACCGATTCGCGCCGTGGAGTCCGGCGGCGGCCTCGCCTGCGGCAAACAGTCCAGCGAGCGAAGACTTTGCCGTTTCGGCGTCGACGCGAATGCCTCCCATCATGTAATGGCAGGTCGGTCCGACCTCCATCGGGCCCTTCGTAATGTCTACATCTGCGAGTTCGCGAAATTGGTGATACATGCTGGGCAGCTTTTTCTTCACATAATCGGCGGGCTTTTGCGAGATATCGAGATATGCGCCGCCGTGTTCGGTGCCGCGGCCTTCGCGTACTTCTGTATAGATTGCGCGGGCTACCACATCGCGAGTGGAAAGCTCCATCTTTTTGGGATCGTACTTCTCCATGAAGCGCTGGCCCAATTTGTTGCGGAGCACGCCTCCCTCGCCGCGAACCGCCTCGGTGACCAGAATTCCCTGCACTCCCGGAGGCCATACCATGCCGGTGGGATGAAACTGCACAAATTCCATATCCATCAGTTCGGCACCGGCATCGTAGGCGAGCGCCATTCCGTCGCCGGTGTACTCCCACGAATTGGAGGTAATTTTCCACGCCTTGCCAATGCCGCCCGTGGCCATGACAACCGACTTGGCGCGAAACACCACAAATCTGCCCTGCTCGCGCCAGTATCCGAATGCGCCGGCCACGCGATCGCCATCTTTCAGCAGGCGGGTGATCGTGCATTCCATGTAGACGTCGATGCCCAACTGCACGCCGCGATCTTGTAATGTGCGGATCATTTCCAGGCCCGTGCGGTCTCCCACGTGACACAGGCGGCGAAAGGTGTGACCGCCGAAAGCGCGCTGCAGAATCTGTCCGTCTTGAGTGCGATCGAAGAGCGCTCCCCACCGTTCAAGCTCTCGCACGCGGTCGGGGGCTTCCTGAGCGTGAAGTTGAGCCATACGCCAGTTGTTGAGCAACTTGCCGCCGCGCATGGTGTCGCGAAAGTGAGTGCGCCAGTCGTCGGCGGTGTCCACGTTGGCCATGGCTGCGGCGATTCCACCTTCCGCCATGACAGTATGCGCTTTGCCGAGGAGGGATTTGCATACGACGCCGACCTTCGCGCCCTGCGCCAGGGCTCCCAGAGCCGCTCGCAGGCCCGCGCCACCGGCGCCGATGATCAAGACATCGTGGTCGTGAGTTTCGTACTCGGTAGTCACAATAGTCTCAGATCTCTAACTGCACCGCTGGCCACCAGCCGGACATAAAGGTCCGTAAGACCTACCGTGATGAGGCTTATCCAGGCATATAGCATGTGGCGCTCGTTCAAAATGCTCAACCAGCGCCAGGCCGCATGACGCGGGCCAGCGAAGGCCGCGCAAGAAAAGCAGTCAAGCTTCCCTCCTACGATGTGGCGGAGCGAGTGGCACGACAAGGCGTAAGTCGTCAGCAGGATTACGTTGAACAACAGGACGAGAGAGCCGACTCCTACTCCAATTCGCCTGTCAAAAAAGAATCCGCGAAACGCGTCGCGCCAGAGAAAGATGAGGAAGATAAACCCCACATACAGAAAGTAGCGATGAAGGTTTTGCAGGATAAACGGAAACCCAGTCTCGCCCTGGTAGTGGCGCTTCCCGCTCTCGCTGACAGCACAGGCCGGCGGATCGAGGAAGAAGGCCCTGTAATAAGCCTTCCGGTAGTAGTAGCACGTAACCCGGAACCCCAAAGGCCAAATCAGAATCAGTAGCGCCGGGGAGAGCGGCCACCAGCGATGATGGGGATCAATCAGAGGTGAGTAAAATGGAGAGAGGTACGGGCCCCATTCGTAATAGGTCCCTTCGAAGGCCCGCAGAGTCGCGTAGATTCCGAATGCACCGAGAAGAAGAACTACGGGCAACAACTCCAGCCACCACGCATCCCGTCGCATCGTGCCGCCGAGATGACGCGGTCCACTTGTGGTTGAACCTGCCGGCATAGCGCCACCGCCTAGTGGTGCATAGAGTAACCAGAAAAAATAGTCTTTCAAGTCAAAAATGTCCAATCAAACAGATCTGGTCCGGCAACCCGAGGATCTGACCAAATGCTTTCGCAAATGCTTTCGCAGATCTGGCCTGAGAAGCCCCAAGGGTGTACGATTCTCCTGTCGCTTCAAAAAGCGACTTAACGAACGGCCTTATCATTATCGTTATCGTTAGCGAAACTATCAGGCAACCCGAGAACCTGTGCAGACCTTTCTCGGGGCCGTGCCGCAGATAGAGAGGCACCTCGCCCCAGCAATGGGTTCTCCGCAAGCAGCGAGGAGGAGCCGTGCTACTCGGTCTGGAAATCCCTATCCCGCCCCGTGAAGACATCGAAGTACCCTTCCGCATCCGGTGTGGGATTGGCGCACAGGAGAGCGACTGCCTCGGTCAGGGGGCTCGATGAAACTTTCCGACACGGTGGAAGCGGTACTGAAGAGCAAAGATGAGAATAGAGTCCTGTTCGTAACGCCCGATCAGTCTGTGTATGAAGCGATGGAGAGAATGGCCGAAGAAGACGTAGGGGCATTACTGGTCATTGCCAACGACAGGCTTGCCGGGATCGTGTCGGAGCGTGATTATGCCCGCAAGGTGATCCTGAGGGGCCGGTCTTCGAAGGAAACTCTCGTGCACCAGATCATGACCAGTCCGGTCGTCTTCGTGAGTCGGCAACACACCGTAGACGAGTGTATGGCCCTTATGACCAAGCACCGTCTTCGCCATCTTCCGGTCGTGGAGGATGAAACCGTAGTGGGAGTAGTCTCAATCGGCGATCTGGTGAAATGGATTATCTCAGGTCAGGCAGAAACCATTCGAGAGCTCGAAGCCTACATCACGGGGAGGTATCCCAGTTAGGAGATTGTATGAGGCAGACTCTTGCCATCGCGATCGGAGGCGCTGCCGGTCAGGGTGTGGCTACGCCGGGCGACATTATCGCAAAAATCTTCAGTCGCCGTGGCCTCCATCTGAACGCCTACAACGCCTACCAATCGATCATTCGGGGTGGTCACACGTTTCTCACCATTCGCACTGGCCCGGAAAAGATCACCAACATGGGTGATCGTCTCGACCTGATGATCCCTTTGAACCAGGATTCGATGGATCGCCATCTCAGGCTGCTCACCAGTGGCGCTGCATGCGTTTATAACGCCGACACAATCAAGGCCGGCGTTGCTGCGAAAGGCGTACAGCTCTGTCCCCTTCCTGTCTCTAAGTTGGCCGACATAACCCGGAACAAAGTGGCCCAGAACACGCTCGCTGTTGGTGCTGCTCTCAGCATGATGGGCATCGGTTTTCAGGCGCTGGAGGAGGTCCTGACCGAGCAGTTCAAGAAAAAAGGCGAAGCCGTGGTCTCGGAGAACGTGGGCATCGCGCGGGCGGGCTATGACTATGCGGGCGCGAATTTCACGCCTTTCGCCTGGCCGCTTCCCATGACCAATAATCGCTACGCCGTGCTCAGCGGCAACGTTGCAATGGCTATGGGCGGCGCGGCCGCAGGGGTGAAGTTCTATTGTGCGTATCCCATGAGCCCTTCGACTGGAGTTCTACATTCGATGGCAACTCACGCCCGCAAAGCCGGCATCATGGTGCGGCAGGTGGAAGACGAAATTGGCGTGGTGAACATGGCGATCGGCGCGGCGCACGCCGGAGTTCGATCCATGTGCGCTACCTCCGGCGGCGGCTTTGCCCTGATGACCGAAGGCCTCGGCCTGTCAGCCATGATGGAGACTCCCGTGGTGGTTATTGACTGTCAGCGGGCCGGTCCGTCCACAGGGGTTCCCACCAAGACGGAGCAGGGCGATCTTTGGCAGATGCTGGGGGCCGCCTTCGGCGACTATCCT
>WNFJ01556514.1_pt1 | contig 11063 bp, 9 predicted proteins | sample 5400461 | NCBI WGS metagenome assembly WNFJ01 (sample SAMN13153349, study PRJNA577476) | soil metagenome | isolation source: 115 cm saprolite on Douglas fir-dominated hillslope | place: USA:California | collected 2013-09-17 | reverse complement strand
TAGATTTGCAAAAGCGTCTGCGGGTATTCAGGCCCGGTCCAGTTCAAGAGGGAGCAGCCCGCAATCTTCTGAATGCCCGCCAATTCCTTCTCGGCGCGCTGGAATGCCTCCTTTTTCACGATGGCTTGCGCGACTTGGGCTGGGAGATGACAGGAGTCGAGATCGGGGAGAGTGGCGCGGAAGACTCCGTCGGGCGAGTCAAACCGGCGCAGCAAGCGAGCGGACAAACGAGCAGCCAGGCCGGGCGTGAGCCCCAGCGCAAGCCAGGAGAGGGAGGAATCCAGCTGCATCGCTGTGCGAGCCTATCCGCGCAGTAATAGAGTTGTCAAATAGCTCCTGGTAATAGATAGCTGGTGAGCACCAAGAGCGGCAAATTGACAGTCCATAGTTGCAGGAATTTCTCGCAGCCCGCCATCGTCCGAAGCAGTAATGGAAAGCTTTGTAATCTTGGTTCTGACCGGCGATCTGCTCAAATCTCCGCACTTATTTTTTCCCGACAAACCTCACTCTTGCTGTGAGGGCTCTTCCCTGTCCGCCCGAAAATGTCCCGAAATTGGGAGCCTCGATGTTGTTCACCACCGTATCCGGATTTTGCCGATCAAGAACATTTACCATTTCTATGCGCGCCGCCCACAGATAACCACGAAATCCAAATTTCTTCTCGAGTCCCAGGTTTAAGCTCGCGTACGCGGGAAAGCGCATCGAATTTGCCGCACCGACCAGTTGCTGCTGGAGATTGACGACACTGAAAGGGTAGCCGGTTCTGTATTCGAAAAAATAACTCAGTCCTATACCCCAGATGTGTGTGGGCGTCCAGCCCCACGTTAGCAGCCGGTTCGGCGCGTCCCACGCCACCGGTCCCGGCTGCTGCGCCACATAAAAGATCGAACCCAGCGCGGGGTTCAGCACCTCGTCCGAGCGCGCACGCGACCGTCTGTACGCAGCGTAGACTTCGGTGGTCTCCGAGAAGACGTGGCGTGCCGACAAAGTGGCCGAGCGGTAGCGGTCTTTGCGATGATCCTGGAGGAGAAAAATTCCTCCGGGTTGCGTGGGTTGCTGGTCGACGTAAGCAAATTGGTGGTTTCCGTCGCGGGTCAAGAGCTCAAGACTGATCAGCGTGTTGTGCTTGATTTTTTGCTGCCATCCCGCGCTCGCAGTGGTAAACCGCGGCTGCTGCAAGCCGCCTGCGGGCAGCACGAACTGGCTGACGACGGGTGGGGGAACGACGACCATTCCCGTACTGTCGTAAAACGTGTCGGTTTGGCGCTGATCGGAGGCCTGGCCGAGCAGCGCCAAATTGAGCGGGGCGTCGTGGATTCCCCAGCCAAGCGAGAGCTTCGCGCGGTCATCTCCGAATGGGAGGAGATTGGCTGAAAGGCGTGGCTCTGCCATGGCGCTCTGCGTGAACCGATCCCAATCCGTCCGCAAGCCTGCCTGCACAAGGAAGCGCTTCGAAATCGACCACGTATCCTGCACATATCCACCAGTCTGCGTATTCGAAAGCCTCAGGCTCGCCAGCCCAGCAAAAGTTGTTTGCCGAATCAGCGTCCCGTCTGCCCGCAGTGCTTGGATTTCGCTTCGCAGTGCCGATTGCGAATACACCAGCCCTGCCACGTTGAGGCCCGCAGCGAGTTGGTGGGTTCCGTGCCAATGGCGGGATGTTGCGGTCACGCTCGCCATCGCTTGCAAACGGCGGCCGCGCTGGTGCAGCCGCTCGAAGAAATTGCCGCTCGTGCCATTGACGAGCAGGACGTAGGGTTCGGTGCCTTGCGGGAAGTAGTCGAGGACTCCGCTGTCCGCGGCGACACCGAGTTCGAAGAGCGCGTCGTACAGCCACACTTGATCTCTTAGCGAGACGAATGCGCGGCGCTGCTTTGCGTCCACCGTAGTCGATTGCGGATCGAGCGCGTCCAGTCCAAGGTTCCTGTCCTGCGCCCGGTTATAGAGGAAGCTGGCGTGAAGGATGTGCTTGGGTGTCACGTTGTATTGCAGGCGCAGCAGGTTGTCGCCAGCCCATTCTTCCCAAGTGTTGGCGCCGGGGGGTTGTTGTTGGACGACGGCGAAAGTATGCTGCAAGCTGATCGAGTTGGAAAACCAAAACCGCCCGCACTCGATCGGTCCGGAAAACGTAAATCGCGGATACCAGTTTCCGAGGTGCGCGCCTTCCTGAATGTTGATGCCGGGGATGGGGTTGGTCGTCCCGAACCGCCATCGGTCGTCTCCCTCGGGAGTCTCGAGGCTTAGAATGCTCGCGCCCGAGTGCGCGTAGGCCGCTCCGATCCGCCCCGTCTGGATCTCCGCCGCTCGGGTTGCATCCACATTGAAGCGCGAGGTTAGCGCTCCGCTGACGGGGTCTCCAATCTCAAATCCATCCAGCAAGTACTGCGTCTCTCCCGACCGCGCTCCAGCCACGTGCAGAACATTCCGATGGTCCTGCACGATCTCCGGCAAGGCGACTAGACTTTGCTGGAGGACATGCGTGCTCGGCACGGGGATGTCGCGGATGTCCCGCGATGTGAGCGTCGAACGCTGGGCCGTATCCTGGGTATCGATTTGATTTGAGGGTGCCGCGACCTGCACCTGCTCGTGCAGTTCCTGCGCGTGGTTCAACGTGAAGGTGACTTCGTTGGGCCCGGCGTGGAGGGGGAGCGCTTTGCCCGAAAGGAGAAAGAAGCCCTGCTTGCGAACTTCTACTTTGTAGTCTCCAGCGGAGAGATTGCGGAGAGTGAAGCGTCCTGCGCCATCTGTTTCCGCTCCATACGTTTTTCCGCTGCCGTGTTCAAGCTTTATTTGCGCTGCACCGATCGGGACGCCATTCTCGTCCAACACAACGCCAGTGCAATCGGCCGAATCAGCTGCGCGGCTACCCGCAGGAGAAAGAATGAAAAGAGAAGCAAGGACTGTAGCGAGTAAACGCGTAGACCTCATGCAACACCGCTCTAACTGCCTGGCCTTTCATTAGACTACAATTCATTTGCGCTGGCGAAGAGCATCGCTGGCCGCAACCATAGGTTGGTCATGACTCTGCTGAGCTGAGGATAATTCTTTAGTTGTCAAGTCGAGCCCCCTCTTGGCCTCAATGCAACTCAAAAACGCGAATCAGCGGTGAGGTTGCGCCGCGTCCTCTTGCAGGATGGCATCTAGCGTCTTGATGAATAGCTCCGCATCGGCTTCGTTAAACACCAGCGGCGGGCGCAACTTGATGACGTTGTGGTGCGGTCCGTCGGTGCCGGCCAGAATGCCACAATCGCGCAGGCGATTGACCACATAGGAGGCTTGCAACGGAGCAGCCGCGCGCGTTTCACGGTCAAGCACAAGATCGATCCCCAGGAAGAGTCCCGAGCCGCGCACATCGCCGATCAATGTGTGCCGCGCCTGCAAAGACTTCAAGCCCTCGAAGAGATGCGCGCCGGCGCGCAAGGCATTTTGCTGTAAATTCTCTTCTTCGAGAACATCCAGAACCGCGAGACCCGCTGCGCACGCGACAGGATTCCCGCCAAACGTGCTGAAAAATTCCATGCCATTGTTAAATGAACTCGCGATCTCCGGCCTCGTGATGACCGCCGCGAGCGGGAAGGCATTGCCGATCGGTTTGCCCAGAACGACGATGTCCGGAACGACGCCTTGCGTTTCAAAGCCCCAGAAATGCGTTCCAAGGCGCCCGAATCCGACCTGCACTTCGTCGGCGATGCAGACTGCGCCTGCTCCGCGTACGTGGCGGTAAACCTCCGCCAGATAATCCGGCGGAAAAACAATCTGGCCGCCGACGCTGGGCAATGTTTCCGCAATGTACGCGGCGACGCCACGGTCTTCGGCTCGCGTGCGCTCCAGGATCTCGGCGACATGACGCGCATACTTCGCCCCGGCTTGCTTGTCGCCGCGGCGATACGCGCCGCGGTAATCATCCGCAAGCGGAGCAACATGCACCCAGGGCTTCTTGCCGCGGCCACCGGGGCCGTCGAATTTGTAGGGGCTGATGTCGATGAGCGTGCTGGTGTGGCCGTGGTAGGCGTGTTCCAGCACGATAATGTCTTTCTGGCCCGTGTGCGCGCGCGCCAGCCGCAAAGCGAGCTCATTGGCTTCGCTGCCGGAGTTCACAAAAAAGCAAACGCGAAGCGGAGCGGGGAGCAGCCGCGTCAGCCGCTCGGCATAACGATTGACGTTGTCGTGAAGATAGCGCGTATTGGTGTTGAGCAGCGCGAGCTGCGCCTGCGCCGCCTGGACCACACGCGGGTGGCTGTGGCCCACGAGCGGCACGTTGTTGTAAACGTCCAGATAAGCTCGTCCCGTATCGTCATACAAATACTGCATCCACCCGCGAACGATTTTCAGCGGGCGCTGATAAGAGATGCTGAGATTTTTACCAAGCAAGGCGTGCCGCGCGCCAAGTGTCTCGCTGAGAGCAGGCTCTTTCGCCGGAAAGCGATCGGCCGGAATTCCGAGCAGGACATTTGGGTCCGGTGAGATGCTGGTCCAAACCGCATGCTGCGATGCGCAAGCAACACCGGGAAAATCGCCGCCAAGATCAAGCAGATCGAGAATGATTTGAAAATGAACGTGCGGCGTCCAGCCGCCGTTCTCCTGTGCTGAGCCGACACGCGCGAATTGCCGGCCGCGTGCAATGCGCTGGCCCGCTTCCAGGCTAACGAGCGAATCTTTGGAGAGATGCCCGTAGAGCGTGAAGAATTCCTCGCCCTCGCTGGTTTCATGCCGCAAAATCACAACGGGCCCGTAGTCCTGCGGAGCGGAATTATTCGCGACGATGTGGACCACGCCATCCAGCGGCGCGCTGACCGGCGCGCCGGGCTCCACAAAAAAGTCCAAGCCAAGGTGGACCGTGCGCCGTTCGTCCGTGGGATTGCCGCTGGCGCCGAACAGTGCCGAAGTGTACAGCAGGCGTGATTCATCGTAACGGCCCACACCAACGGAAGCGCCGGCTCGCTTCATGGCGTGAAATATTTTCTCGGTGAGAACGGGAATTTTCGCAGCTCCGGGGTCGGCGCCAAGAAGAGTACTGCCGACACTCAGGTCAAAAACGACGGTCGGCGCCGTTCGCACATCAACATCCAAAATGGAGGCCGCGGAGCCTGCGCTCGCTTCCACCCACTGCTTGATCTTTTCATTTTGCGGAACGGCCGGCAAACCGCACGCCGCACGAAAACTGTAGTGGGCGAAACGGGGGTGGATTTTTTCGAGCCGCTCCAGAGCTTCCCACGCTGGCGCTTCGCTGACCGCAACGTATGAGTTATCCGGCCTAAGGGTCTTGCGGTGCGCGGAATTAGCGACACTGACGGCGAGCCGCGCACCGATCAAAGCATAAAGAACGGACAACTCCAGCTCATCGAGCGCAAACGCGCCGTGATATCCCGCGACGATCGCAGTTGCCGCCCGCAGTGGCTCATCTTTTCCAAGAATGCCGTAAGCGGCGGCAATCGCCGGCTCGGAAGCAGTGAGCCCGTGGTGCATGTCGCCAAAATCAATCACGCCCACGACCCTTCGCGGCTGAGGCCAGGGCTCGCCGACCAGCACGTTGTAGTCGTTCGCGTCGCCGTAAATCACGCTGCGGCGCAAGCGCGGCAAAATGGGAACGACATCCGCTTCATAGAGCGCGAGGAATTTTTCGACCAGGGCTCGCCGCTTCGAGTCCGGAATATGCTTGATGTAGTCCTTGCTCCAACCGGCGCGCGAAGAATCCCATTTCAGTTCGCGATGCGCAGCGGCGTGCGCAAATGATTGCAGTGCCGCGTCCATCTCGCCGAGAAACCGGCCGACATCGCCGAGAAGTTCAGGCGTCTGAGGACGGACTTCGGCGAGAACTTTTCCATGCACAAAAGTGAGCAGCCAGACGAGGCGCGTCGGGCCGTCCGCTGCGGCGATCGCAGTAAATAGTTCACCGCTGCGATTCGGTGTGACGCGAGGCAAAGGCAATTGAGGCGCGCGCTGCGCCAGATGCCGCAGCGCCTGGCATTGCAGATCAATGAAGGAAGGCTCCCTCGCCGGATGCATCACCTTGAGGACGAGGGCATCTCCGTTAACCGCAGTCAGTTGGAAGTTGTCATCGTATTCGCCCGGCAGCGCCCGCGCGGTGGCCTCAAGGCCATAGAGTGTGCGCGCCAAACCAACGGCTTCTGCTTCGGTCACTGGTTGAGCTACGCGGGCCTCCAGCAGCATGCGTCTAATCTTACTAAACATCCCGCCAGGATGTTTGTTCTGCCAGCTCTGAGCTTCTCGGGGCGCTTCGCGGGGAGCGCGCGCAGCATGCTTTCTGTGTCCCGGATGTTTCTGCGGGACGTGTTGCGAATTCTGCATTCCGGACGGTTCTACGGGGCGAAGGATTTCTCTTTCTCCGGCTTTCCAATATTTCAACACATTCGGCCGCTCCGAACTCGCCGAAGGCTCCACTGCAACCGCGGCCTGCCCCGAAGAAAAATCCACTCTGCTATACTTGTGCATCAACGAGAGAAGACGCAACGTGACGAAACTTCGCATCTCCATCGTTCAATACCTGAACACCGCGCCCCTCGTCTGGGGCTTCACCAACGGCCCGCTGCGCGGCAAGTATGATTTGTCGTTCACCGTGCCCTCGCAGTGCGCCGAACAGTTGCGCACTGGCAACGCAGATGTCGCGATTATCCCGGCCATCGAATATCAGCGCATCGATGATTTGGTGATCCTGCCGGACATGGCCATTGCGTCGAAGAGGCAGGTGCGAAGCCTGCTGATCATTGCGAAGATACCCATCGAACAGGCGAAGAGCTTCGCGCTGGATCGCAGTTCGCGCAGCACGCAGACGCTGACGCGCATCCTCTGTGCGGAAAAATGGCAGATCGCGCCGCAGTTCTTTGAAGCGCCTCCGGACTTGGGCGCTATGTTGCAGCAAGCTGACGCGGCGCTCCTGATTGGTGATCCGGCTTTGCGAATTGCTTTGGGAATTGAGAAGGATAGCTGGCCCGGCACCGAAGGCCGAACGGTGTGCCAGGCGGCCACTCTCGGAATTGCTGGTCCGGAATTTCTCTACGTCTATGACGTGGTCGGCGAATGGCGGAGTCTGACGGGATTGCCTGCGGTCCTGGCAGTCTGGGCCGCTAGGCAAGACATTGCTACTCCTGATGTGGCCGCGGATTTCCTCGCCTCCCGGGATTTCGGTTTATCGCACATGCCGGAAATCAGCTTCGACGCCGCACCTAAGTTAGAATTGCCGCAGCCGGCGCTCGAGTCGTATCTGCGGCACAATATTGACTTCTCCCTCGACGTGGAAAATCGCCGCGGCTTGGAATTGTATTTCGCACATGCCGCGAAACTCGGCTTGATCCCGCGAGCCAAGCCGCTCGAATGGGCCGCAACGAAAGCGGAGGCTGTGAAGTTGTAGGGCCCGCCCGCCGCAGGCGGGCGGGCCGAAGAGGCCTCATCGTAAATTCGAGTTCACAATATGCTTTGGTTACAATTGATTCGAGAACGCGCTAAGGAATCATCGTGACACTGACGAAACAACAAGCTCTGGACCTGCTCGAATCCGATGACCTCGTGGGCATCGGCATGGCCGCGCACCAGGTACGCCTGAAGAAAAACGATCCCCGCGTCGTTACCTACCAGATCGACCGCAACATCAACTACACAAATTTTTGCACTGAGTATTGCTCCTTCTGTGCGTTTTACCGGCCGCTCGGCGCCAAGGACGGCTACATTTTGTCTTTCGAGGAGATCTACAAGAAAATCGACGAAATGCTGGAACTCGGCGGCACTGGAATTTTACTCCAGGGCGGGCTGCACCCAGACTTGCAGATCGGCTATTACGAAAACCTACTCCGCTCCCTGAAGGCGCGCTATCCGCAAGTGCATTTGCATTGTTTTTCGGCGCCTGAAATCCTGTGCATCGCGGAAGTGAGCGAAATCAGCATCCGCGAAACAATTCAGCGCCTGATGGACGCGGGGCTGCAATCCATTCCGGGCGGAGGCGCGGAAATTCTCGACGATGAAGTCCGCGCCAAGATCGCGCGGTTGAAGTGCACCAGCGACGACTGGGAAGAAATGCACCGCGTGGCCCACTCGCTGGGACTGCGCACCACCGCCACCATGATGTTCGGCTGCGGCGAGGAGTTGCGCCATCGCGTCAACCATCTCGAAAGGCTGCGGCGGATTCAGGAAGATACCGGCGGGTTTACGGCGTTCATTCCGTGGATGTTTGCTGCCGAGAATACCGCGCTCGGAAAAAAAGTGCAGTCTCGACAACATCGATCACATCCAGTCCAGCTGGCTCACGCCCGGAATCAAAGTCTGCCAGGTCGGTTTGCAATTCGGCGCCGACGACGTCGGCAGCATCCTCATCGAAGAAAACGTTGTCTTCGCCGCCGGCGTGACGAACCGCACCAACGAAGCCGAACTCCGCCGCATCATCTCCGACGCCGGCTTCATCCCCGCCCAGCGCGACACGCTGTATCGCAGTTATGCGCTGAAATAACTTCAGCCGCTGCGGAGATGTCCGCGCCAGCAAGGCAAACGTCAGGGCTTTGGGCGCAGGTGGATCGAAACATCCACGACCATGCCGTCGGGCAACTCGACATCTTCCAGCAGATAGAGAACTCCCCCGCGGAAACGCGCCTGGATCTTCCGGGGTTCGGGTTTGGAGCTGGGCGGCTCAGGTTTGGGGATGGCCGATTCGGTTTTCTTCGCTGGAGGCGAGCCGGGTGCCTGCCCTTCCGTTTCGTCGAGCGCTTCATTGGCGAGGGCGTCGGCCTCGCGGTTCTGCTCGCGGTAGACGTGCTCGATGCGGAAAGAATCGAATGCTTGCGACATTTTCCTGGCGCGCTCGAATAGCGGACGAAGATCCCCGCTCTTCACTTTGTATTGTCCGCGCATCTGCTTGACCAAGAGTTCGGAATCGCTTTCGATGCGAATCGCGCGCACGCCGTGCGATTGTGCGTAGTCCATCGCCGCAATCAGGCCGTAGTATTCGGCGACGTTATTGGTCATGCGGCCGATGTATTTCTTCAGCTTGGCGACGATTTCGCCGCGTCCATCGCGGATGACTACGCCGTAAGAAGCCGGCCCGGGATTGCCGCGCGAGCCGCCGTCAATGTTCGCGCGATACGCCGCCGCAACCGCCTTGGGCTCTGCGGGAGCATCGCCGAAGAGGCCTTTTCCACGGGGAGTTGGCGGGCGCCGCGGCATCAGGAATTTGTCGAGGCCGCCGAGGATGTGTTTGCAGAACCAGCGGCAGAATTCGCGATTGGAATCGGCTCCAGCGTGTATAGGATGAGGCCGCAGCTCTCGCAGCGGAAAACCTCTTCGTTGGTTTCCGTGCGCAGTTCCTGAAGAATATGCGGCAAGACGCGCATGCCGCACCCGCGGCACTGCCCGTCGCGGGCTTCGGCCATGGCCGTGCCGTTGTGGCGCTTGGCGATGCGCGCGTAAAGCTCGCGCAATTCTTCCGGCACCGGAGCGATGATTCGTTCGCGCTCGGCGGTAGCCGCTTCGAGATGTTTCTTCCTCTCCGCCCCTTGCGCCTGAATTTCTTTTCGTTCCGCAGCGGCGGTCTGCTCGGCTTCCTTCAGTCTAGACTCCGCGATCTTCACGCGGCGTTCGGCTTCTTCCGCGGCCATCATCACTTCAAGCTGGCGGTCATCCGCTTTGGCCAGTTCGGCCTCGGCGTTCGCGATTTCATGTTGGAGTGCTTTGTATGCCTCGTTCGTTTTCACCGCGCCGCTCTGATCACGGTATTTGCGCGCGCGATCTTTCCACTGCTGCCCGTCGAACTCGAACTTCTTGCGTTCCGTCACGACCTGGGCGTGGGCCTCTTTCGCGGAGGCCACGCCGGCGCGGGCGCCGCCGAGTTTGGTTTCCGCTTCCCGGATACGCTTGGGAAATCCTTCCAGTTCCGCGCGTAGCATGGCAATCTGGCGGTCAACGCGCTGCAGCTCAACCAAGTGCGGAATGGCGGGATGCATGGGTAGGCAATTCTAGCACAGGGGCACGGCCGGCTTTGCGGGAACCGCGGCGGCGGATAGAATGCCTGCGTTTGCATGCAAGATAGGGGGAGTCATTCGTTCTGAGGAGGAGTGGACATGCCGCACGTGCAAATTACCTGGGTGGAGGGTCGGACGCCGGAGCAAAAACGGAAAATTGCGGAGCGCGTCACGGCCGTGCTGATCGAGGACGGCAAGGCCAAACGCGAAAATATTCACGTGTCGTTTCACGATCTTCCATCGACGAATTACGCCGAAGCCGGCGTGCTCGTGGCGGACCAGAAGCGCTCGCCGTGAACAATTTCGGGACGAGACAAATCAAAGCGGGCTGCCTCTCCGACGAATTGCGGTAGACCCTGCCCCGATTCGGTGCAAGCCGGTTTAGCTCGACGCTCGGGCGTCGCGGCGGATGAACGACCAATCGAGAAAATAACCGATGCCAACCGCAAGAGGAATGATGCCGAGCGCGGCAACCGTCCAGATGTCACGATCCGCCTGGATGCTCGCAATCAATCCAAAAGTGGCGATGTAGCCGAGCGCGCCGCTGACCAGCAGGATGCCCGAACGGCGGGAACGCGCCGCCTGGTTCAGTTCAGGCTCCATTGGAATGTCGACTCCGGCAATCGCCGCGAGCCGCTCTTCGCTGCGCAGCTTGCGGACCCGGTAATAGGTATACAGCGCGCCGAGGGGGACTCCCATCCCCAGAATCACGGCCACCAATCCAATCAATTCTCCGCCCATGATGTGCTCCTTCTCTCTCTTTTAGGCGCCAGTAAGGCGCGTTTTATTAGGGGAACCGCTTTCCATAAAAGGTACGCGGGGCAGCCAGGAAAAGTTCCCGGAATTTAGGAGGAAGTCTCTCGAAGCGCTCTGCTCGCGAGTAACGACCGTGCTCGTCAGATGGTCAGTCGACTTCGTGGACATTCATAGTGGAGTCGATGGTGAGATTGGGATAGCGAATCGGCGAGCCGGCCGGCGCGGGCAAATGACGCGCCGCGGCGCTGAAGTCGCCTCCGGAACAGTCCACCGTGTAGGAATAGCCGTCGCGCTCAGTGCGGGTCATGGTAAGAGAATTGGAGGAGATGAGTTCGTCGAGCGAAG
>WNFJ01529959.1_pt1 | contig 11063 bp, 8 predicted proteins | sample 5400461 | NCBI WGS metagenome assembly WNFJ01 (sample SAMN13153349, study PRJNA577476) | soil metagenome | isolation source: 115 cm saprolite on Douglas fir-dominated hillslope | place: USA:California | collected 2013-09-17 | reverse complement strand
ATATCCGCTACCGCCGCAGCGCGGGCAGTCTTTCGGAACCACTGATCCCCCTCAGTGCCAAGGAGTTTTTCACCGATCCGGGTTCGCCGCGCCAGAAAGTTAATCCTGTTACGAAACCCGAACAAACAGTCGCCGCCAATCAAGCGCACACGGACAGCGTCGAGGTTGGTTTGCTGGGTGGACTTCACAGCGAGTCACGGGTCGGGGCAGGTCCGTGACGCTTCGGGGCGAACGTCGTCCGGAAGGGGACACGCGTAATCGGGGTGGGAGACGGCATGATTCATAGGATGGCGCGGTCCTGCCGATGTAACAAGCGTGGGTCTATCCAAGCCCCTTAGCCGTTTCCTAAAAAGCTCCGACGATGAGTTGAAGGCTGAACTACAGCTAATCCTGAATGCCATCGTCGATGGGCTTTGCGGTTTGGATCGGGAAGGAAACGTGACGTTCTGCAATGACGCCCTGCTGAAGACAACGGGCTACGGGGCTGATGAACTGATGGGAAGCAATTTCCACGAATTGCTCCATCACAGCCGGCCAGACGGAACGAAGTATCCGGCGAAGGAGTGCGCCTTTCATCAGGCAATTAGCGGCCGGCTCAGGCATTCGTGAAAGTTGAGCTTCGCCGGGGTACGACCTTCTTTCGACTTGCCGATAAAACCGGTCAACCCGGCGAAGGAGAATTGATGTCCAAACGGCTGCTCTTCGTCGATGACGAAGCTCTTGTTCTCAATGGGCTGCGGCGGGCCTTACATGGGATGCGTCAGGAGTGGGACATGCATTTCGTGGACAGCGGCGCGGAGGCGCTGCAGGCTCTCGACCAGGAGGCCTACGACGCCATCATCACGGATATGCGCATGCCAGTCATGGATGGAGCGCAACTGCTGGAACAAGTCAAACAACGCCACCCCAATGTGATCCGCATAGTCCTTTCGGGACAATCGAGCCGGGAGGCGGTTTTCCGCTCGATCGCGGGGGCCCATCAGTTCTTGTCCAAACCTTGCGATCCCCAGGAACTGGTGGCTCGGCTCGGCGAGGCGTTTGCGATGCGGGATCTGCTCTCGAATCAGACAGTAAAGACGGTCGTCTCGCGCATGCCGTCGATCCCGAGCTTGCCCACCCTCTACCATGAACTGACAGCCGTGTTGCGTTTGCAAGACCCGTCGCTGGCCCAAATCGAACGCATCATTTCAAAGGATGTTGGAATGGCGGCCAAGATCCTGCAGTTGGCGAATTCCGCCTTCATCGGCGCGCGCGGGCGGGTATCGAGTTTGTTGCAGGCGGTGTCTTTAATTGGCACGGAGAGTGTGCGTACGCTGGTGTTATCGGTGCACGTGTTTTCGCAGTGCGAAGGTGATTCCGAGGTCGCCGCTGACTTGCCGGCGCTTTGGGATCACAGTGTGGCAGTGGCGTCGCTGGCACAGCGCATCGCCAGTTCGGAGCGTTGCACAAAAGCGGTGATGGAGGAATGTTTTACGGCAGCGTTGCTGCACGATATCGGAAAAGTGGTTTTCCTGGCTGAGATGTCGGGCAAGTATCGTGAGATTCTGGGAGCGGATCCGGGGGCCATTTTAGCGATGGAACTCGAGCGCCTGGGTTGCACGCACCCGCAAGTGGGCGCGTACTTGATGAGCATCTGGGGTCTTCCGGTACCGCTGGTGCATGCCGTCGCCTTTCACCATTGTCCGTCGGGGACCGCAGAGACCAAGTTTTCCTCGCTGACCGCGGTGCACGCCGCCGACGCCATCGCGAGCGCGACCGACCCTTCAGCTTTGAATCGCGATATCGCGTTGGACGTGACCTATTTGGATCGCATTGGGCTGCGGGAGCGCGAACCTCTCTGGCTCAGTTTTCACGAAGAGCACATGGCCGCAAAAGCCCAAAGAGAAGCGGCTGAGCGAAAAGGTCCTGGTAGTCCATGATTCTGGTAGTCCATGATTCTGGCGGTCCACGATTCTATTGGTCGACGAGGGCTGTCGGTGACGAACCCCCAGGATTGCAGGGTTTTTGTGGGCAATCACCAACGAATCCCGCGCACATAAAGCAAAGGGCGGCAACAGCCGATGATTTCAGAGAATGATTCTGCCTCCGCTAAAACGCTGGGCGATCAGAAAAGGAACACCATGGCTGAAAAGATCCTTTTAGTCGACGATGATCCCCTCATCCTTGAGGGTTACCGGCGCAGCTTGAGCCGCGAGTTCTCAATGGAAAACGCCTTGGGCGGAGAGGAAGGGCTGAGACTCGCTACGGAGGGCGGACCCTTCGCGGTTGTGATTTCCGACATGCGAATGCCAGGAATGGATGGCATCCAGTTTTTGAGCCGAATTAAGGCTTTATCACCGGATACCATCCGGGTCATGCTTACCGGCAACACCGAGATTGAGACGGCGATCAACGCCATTAACGAGGGCAGCATCTTCCGCTTCCTCAACAAACCCTGCAGCAAGGAGTTAATGGCGAAGACCCTGACTGCAGCGCTGCTACAGTACCGCCTGGTTGGAACAAACGCTGACGGGCAGCATTCAAGTGCTGACGGAAGTGCTCAGCCTGGTTAATCCCGCGGCCTTTGGCCGTGCCGAGCGTGCCCGCCGCTACATTCATCACGTCGTCACCGCGATGAAGCTGGGAAACCCGTGGCAATATGAGGTTGCGGCGATGATGTCCCAACTGGGCTGTGTTACTTTGCCTGCCGAAACAATAGACGCGGTGTACAACGGAGAAAAACTGGTACCGAACGAGCAGGCACAATATGACGCACACCCTCGCGTGGCATCCGATCTGCTTTCGAGAATCCCGCGCCTGGAGCCTATCGCGTGGATGATCGAGCGCCAGAACCAGCCTGTTCCCGAGGCAAAACCAGGCGATTCCCAGGCGGCGGATATACGGCGGGGAGCGGAAATACTGCGCTTGACCCTGGCTTATGAAAAACTCATCCATAAAGGGACTTCGCGAACTGATGTGATACGCACTCTGTCTCGCCAAAACGAGGACTTCAGTCCAGAGTTCTTCCAAGCCCTGATCACGCTGGATCCGAATGCCGAAGAAGGGGAGATACGAAAGTGCCGGATCGAAGACCTTGTGCCGGGCATGATCATCCAACAAGAAGTCCGCACCCCAGATGGTATGCTGCTTGTTTCGAAGGGGCAGGAAGTTACTTCTGCGCTTGTACTTAAACTTAAGAACTTCCACGCAAGGCGCGCGATTACCGGGGACGTCACCGTCTCCATGCCAACCAGCACACTCGCGTTCGTAAAAGGGGCCTCGTAAGCGTCTGCTATAGGGTTCCGGCCGGAGTCGCCGGGGTTTCAGACAACTCCAGCGGGAGGCGTAGAAAAAATGTCGTACCCTTTCCAGCTTCGCTCTCGAACCATATCTGGCCGTCGTGTTTTTTTACGATCACTGCATGGGCTAACGCCAAGCCTTGTCCCGTACCCTTGCCGACCTCCTTGGTGGTAAAGAACGGTTCGAAAATCCTTGCGCGAATGTCTTCTGGCACTCCGGCTCCAGTATCGTGGATCTGGACCTCGACCCAGGGGCCGTCGCATCTCGTGGTGATGGTAATCGTTCCCTTGCATCCAGAGCCGTTTCCCACCACATCTCCGATGGCATGAGCGGCGTTGATCAGCAAGTTGAGAATAACCTGGTTGAACTCACCAGCCAAACAGACTACGGCAGGTAAATTGTCGGCAAAGGAAGTCTGAACATCAGCCACGTATTTCCATTCGTTGCGGGCGACGGCAATTGTGGTTTCAATCGCGTGGTTAATGTTGATGGCGCATTTGCCTTCAGATCCGGGATGGGAGAATTCTTTCATGGCTCTGACGATTTTCGAGACGCGCTCCATGCCCTGCAATGTCTGAGCAATCGCCTGCGGAACTTCGTGGAGAAGGTAGGTGGGATCAGCCTCCTCCGTGCATTGCAGCAACTCGGCAATCGTAGCCGGAGCGACGGGCCCGGTCAGAGATTCTTCCCGAAGCCGCAAGCACAGGCCGAGGATCCTATTGACCGCGGGCCACATCTCCTGCAGAAATTTGGCGTTGTCGCCGACGTATTGAGCCGGGGTATTTATCTCATGAGCTATGCCGGCGGCCAGTTGTCCGATGGCCTCGAGCTTTTGGGCCTGACGCAGTTGCCCTTCCAGGATCTTGCGTTCGGTTATGTCGGCCCCGGTGATCAGGAATCCGGCACCTTTACCGCCGGCAAAAAGGTCGACGTTGATGATCGTCAGACCGAGGAAGCGTTTGTGACCGTCTCTCTCGAATATCACGTTCTCGCGCTTCTCCGAGCTTTCAATCTGGAACCACGAATCGACCTGTTCGCCCCCTTGCGGGTGCAACCAGCGAATTTCACAGTTCTGCAGCGCCTTGCCCAAGATGGCGGCGGCGGGAATACCGAACGCGGTTGCGGCGGCCAAGTTCCAACGGGTGACGCGACCAACGTTATCGGTCCCGATTAAGATGGAGGGAACGGAGTCGATAAAGAGCTCCGACTCAGCGTGCGCAGCTCGAAGCGCGCCCTCGGCGAATTCGATTTCCGCCAGCATTTCATTGAAACCATCCACCAGAAGGCCCAGTTCGTCTGCCGCATACTTGGGCGCGCGGACGCCGAAGTTCTTCTCCCTGGAAATTGTCCTTGTGGTCTCCACCAAGTCCAGAATGGGCCTTGATATCAGGCGCTTTAGCAGTACGGCCACCAGGAACGCGACTGCGGAAGAAGCGGCCAGCAGAATCAGCACGAATATGACGAACCGCCGCAGGCGTCCCTGGATTTCCTGCAAATCGGATACGAGATAAACGGAGCCGATCGGTTCCCCGTCAAGCATGATGGCGTCGCACTCGGTTACGCGGTCTCGCTCCAAGCGGCTGCCTGTGGCGGGCGGAAGGTCCGGAAGCTGGGCAAGAGGCGCGGAGAGGACGCGACGATAGGAGGCAAAGGCTCGACCGCGGCTGTCGTAGATGCGCGCTGCCACGATGTGCCGTTCCGCTTGCAGGGCCTGAAGAACCAGGTTCGCGCTCTTGGGATCGTTGTAGGTCAGAGCGGCCGCAACGTTGCCGCCGGTCATATCCGCCAGAGTGTCGAGATGGTCGGCAATGTTGTGGCGAAGTGTGATGACATCGTAGCTAAGAAAGAGGATGCAAGCTACCAGAAGGGCAGTGCTGCTGGTGGCCATCATGTTGAGAATCAGTTTGTGCGCCAGGGTAAGCCTGGGAAGGAACTTCATCGTTCGCCTCCGGCTGGACCCGGGGTCTTGACCAGCCGGGCTACTACCAGAAGCCGCGAACTGATTTTCAGACCCGCGGCATTTGACGCCTCAGGATCGATCTCCAGTTCGATCGTGGTATTTTTGAGCGCCAGATTGATCATTCCCCCGAGCCGAATGAATTGGTCGCTTTGCCCGACAGTGAGAACACTCGATCGTTGAAGCCGGTTGAGCAACTCCGCGATGCTCTCTTTATCGGAGAAACCGATGAACAGGACGTGGCAGGATTTGAATTCAGCGGGGGAACGCGGCCTGCGAGCTTCAACCGGTCGTCCGTTCACCTTCTTGCCAGAGACCGCCGGTTCCAGCACATCACTGGTGCGCTCGTCGCCCACCACGCAAATCACTGCAGGGGCGCCGGGATTCTGGAATACTTCCGAAGGCCATTCCACAAACTTGGCGAAGTTGTACAGGTACGCCGCCTTGACCCGACTCTCCTCGACGGTTTGGGCCGATGTGTGCCCCGCGAACTGGAAGCAGACGGCAAGAACCAGAATATCCACGGCGAATGCTCGCCTAATACCGGGGATGTGCCGGAAGCCGGGCGAGTCTCTCGTAGTTTTGAGGCAATGCCTGCGGTTTGAGGAAACGTATTCGAGATGGGTGCGAGTCGACATCTGGCGATGCTCACTGGAAGCGAAAGGTGCGCGTGAGCTGTATTCGGAAGTCGCGGCCATTCTGCTGCACGATGGACCCCACGATTTCCGCCCCTGCGGGATCGCTATATGGGCTGTTGAAAACGTTATAAATACTGCCGGACAGGCGAAATCCGCTGGCGAATTCGCGGCTGGTGACGGTTAGGTTGGAAACCACGTAGCCGCCGACCTGCGATCCCGCCGCAGTCGTTCTGGAATCGGTATATTGCAATCCGAATGCAATGGCCAGGCGGAGGCGAGCAATGGGGAAGAGTAAGTTAGCCTTGGCCAGTTGGCCGGGCGAATCCGTGAGCCCAACGCCAGTCGACGGAGTTTCTGTCCTCTGTAGCGTATAACTCACGCCGCCTTCGATGCCCGAGTGAGTCTTCCCTCCCAACTCCAGTTCCAAACCCCTGCTATGTACGCTCTCGGAGTTGGTGAAGACAAGCAACCCGGTATTGGGATCGAGTTGCTGGTTGATGAGATTCTTAAATTGATTGGCAAAACCGGAGGCGGAGATGCGGAAATTGGCGCCCAAGTCTTGCACCCAGACAAACTCCTCGGTGCGAATAGTTTCAGGCGCCAAATGGGAGTTGGGCTCCAAACTGATCTGATCGCCATAGTAAAGCTCGTAATTGTTCGGGGCTCGAAACGCCTGACCGTAGATTAGCTTCAGCGTTGTCCGTTGCCGGGGACTGTAGATGAGAGCGAGCCGCGGGTTGGTGGTTCCTCCAAACTGCTGATACTGATCGTGCCGCAACCCCGCATTGAGAATCAGGCCTTTGGCAATCGCGAACTCATCTTGAACGTACACCGCCCATTCCCGCGAACTTCTCTGATCGTTCAGCACGGGCTCAAAAGGGTTAAGGTTGTAGTTGGTCTGGTCCTGCCGGAGATTGTCTCGAAAATCCATGCCAACGGTGGTCTTGTGCTTTTGCCACAGAGTCCTGGTCATTCTGACATTTGTGCCAAAACAGTCACCACGCGATTCGTCTTCGTTCAGAACATCCGTCTCGGAACCGGCGACCGGCGAATAAACGTAGACTCCGTGGTAAATGGCACGGTCAAAATAGACGCTAGCGGTGAATTCCGCATCGTGGAGAATCGTGCGGCTGTAGCGAAGGTCGAGATGACTACTTGCATCTATGGTCTGGCTGCGACCGTCGTTGAAGACTTGCCCAAACGAAGCAGTCGGTATGCCTTTCTCGCGGGACGAACTCAGGGCCTCCAGGGTAAAGTGGCGAAAATGGAGGGTACCGAAAAAACTTCTCGATGAGTCGCGATCTGCGTTCTGGGCAATTCCGTAGCTGGTCGCGGGGTCGCCAAAGGCTGGGAAGAAGAGACGGGCGGGGCCAGCGCTGTGGAAGATCGTGGCAGAAAACAGTCCCTCGACCCGGTGATAGGTTCCGCCGATGGTGGAGCGTCCCCGGTAAGAGCCGAAATCGCCGCCTTCGCCGGAGAGTTCAAGTCCGGTGACACTCTGAGCTTTCTTTGTGATCACATTGATGACCGCAAGAAAGGCACTGTTGCCGTAAAGGGAGGAACTGGGTCCGCGAACGATCTCAATGCGTTCGATCAGGTCGATATCAAGGGGGAACTCGGTGCCCAATTGTGCCGAATTGTAGACGTTGTCGTTAAGGCGGTGCCCGTTGATGAGCAGCAGGATCAGATCGGTATAGCCGCCGGGACTCGAGAACCCTCGCACGCCGACATAAGCGTAGTTACGGTCATAGGTAACGTCGAATCCTCGCACACTGCGCAGGGCATCGGCCAGGGTCCGGTAGCCGAACTGTCGAATCTGATCGGAAGTAATGATGGTCACGGAGGACGGCGCCTCCCGGTCGCTTTGCATGTACATCGAGGCGCTATAAACTTGAACATTCTTGAGCGCCTCCGGGCTCAGCTCCATGATGTCTTTGCTCTGTCCGCTTGCCACCGCGGGAGCGGCAATTAGGATCCATAGCAGCAGAGAACTCCAACCGGAGTGAGGCTGCCGCAAGCGACCAATCCCTCCGTGACGCTTTTTTGGTGGCAGTCTCATGAATTCTTCCCTTAGAAGGGATCTTGCAACCTCCCATCTTTATGAACGAAACGCCGACACGAGACTCCCCTTGAAATGGGTACCCGTGATATGAGACCTGCTAACGCCTCTGGGTAGTTTCCATTGGAGACACAGAGCTACTTGTCTGTTCATCGGCAGTGTTGATCGGAACTTGATCTGGATTCCTGTGCTTAAAGTTTTCCGGAACAAAGCAGAGGCGGACAAATCGAAGGCTGCAGGTTCGGGTGAAATCCGCCGGAATTGCGTGAAGGGAAAAGGTTGAAACGTCCGGCCCGGATCGCCAATCCAAGGGGAGGCGTGGCGCCCCAGGGCTCGTCGTTTTTTCGCAAGCACCCACAGGCCGTGCGGTCAGCCCGCGGTCGAAGGGGACGGCGAATTTTTCCGTCCGCTGCCGGCGCAGGCCGGACACTTCAAACGGATAAATGCAACGCCTTCGGACTTGCCGCTGATGTCCACCGGCCGAGCAATGTATCCGCTACCACTACAGCGCGGGCAATCTTTCGGAGCCACACATCCCCCTCAGTTGCCAAGATGTTTTTCATTGATTCGGGTTCGCCGCGCCAGAAAGCAGCGCCATTAATCGCACACCGCCAGTTTGCGATTGCGGCTTGTCGATAAACCGCGCGCCCGGGCGGTCGAATTGCGCACGACGAATTCGGGTTCAATGGCGATTTCCGGCACCCAGTCTTCGTGCTCTTCGATCCGGTTCAACAGAGTGCGCGCTGCTATCTCCCCCATTTTCTGAAGCGGTTGGCGCACGGTGGTGAGACTCGGATTGTTATGGACGGCTATTCTTATGTCGTCGAAGCCCACCACGGAAACGTCTTCAGGAACTCGCAATCCGGCGTCTTGGAAGGCCCGGATGGAGCCGATGGCGGAGATGTCATTGTAGGCAAACAAAGCCGTGAACGGGCGTTTCCGCGCAAGCAGTTCCTTCGCGAAGGGATAACCCAACTGCGGTGTGGCATCGTCGCCTTCAAGTTGAACGATCAGTTCCGCGCGCACGCGAATGCCGAATTCTTCTGCAACTTCGAGGATGGCCTTCCAGCGATCCTCTGAGTCTGGACTGACGTCAGCTCCCTTCATGAAGGCAATTTCCTTGTGCCCGAGTTCGATCAGATGGTGCAGAGCCAACCATGCTCCTCTCCGGTGATCCAACACAATATTGGTGACACCTTCGACGCGGCGGTGCCCGGGGATAGCTATTGCCGGCAGTGGCAACGGACGATCAATAAAGGTATCCACCGTAATGAAGCCTTCGACGCCGCGATCCAGAAGAAGGTGCGAATAGGTGTCCAGGAGCGCAGGGTCGTGACGGTGAGCGACGGTGAGGAAAAAGAAATTCTTCTGCCGAAGGTATCGTTCTATGCCGCTGATGATTGGGGAGCTGTAAAAGTCACCAATCTCCTGGGTGACCACGCCAATCATATAAGTGCGTTTTACGCCCAGGTTGCGGGCGTAGAAACTAGGGCGGTAGTTCAACTCGCGAGCGGCGGCGAGGATTCGCTTTTGGGTCTGCTCTGGAACAGACCGGGAGGCGGCAGACTTGTTCAGCACGGCCGAACAGGTCCCCTTCGTAAGACCCACGCGCTCGGCCACCATTTTCAAAGTGACGTGACGGTTTTTCTCCGTACCCTTCTTCTGCTTTTTCAGGGCTGTCATTCGGCCATTCGACTCCCTCCACGAAAACGCGATTGAACGGCACCATGCCGCCGCGACTAAGTGCCAGCATTCTACCTCATGGAGAATCGCGCGGAGTGAGCCAGCTTCCGCATACCTAGCCAGAATACCGATATTCCGTCAAGCGACCCTTTTAGAATACCGGTATTTTTCGCTTGACAATGCAAATGAGGTTGGGATTAAATGCGTGCCAGTCCGGGGTAGTGCAAAAATACTAATCACGTAAAACCAAAACTTAGATGACCTTCGCGGAGGCTCCTGTGAAAAGAATGCGTTTAGCGGCGTTGGTAGCTTCGTTGATGTTGGCGCTGAGCCTTGCGCCGAACGTGTTTGCACAGACTGGCGCCGGTGTGGGTTCCGCGCGTGGCGCCGTGACAGACGAGAAAGGTGCATCAGTCGGGGGGGCCCAAGTCACGATCACCAACACGGACACGGCTTACTCGCGAAGCCAGCAGACTAGCGCGGACGGCAACTACGACTTCCAGAGCCTTCCGATCGGCCGCTACAGTCTGAAAGTGAGCAAGGGGGGCTTCAAGACCTTCGAAGAAAAGGACATTATCCTTCACGTCAGCGATAGCCTGACGCTTGACGCGCAATTGAAAGTTGGGGCGGTGACCGAAACGGTCGAAGTGGTCGCTGGCGCCAACCAGGTCGAGCTCGCCAATGCTGAACTGAGTGGCACCATCGCGGGCTCTCAGATTACCGATTTGCCGCTGAACGGCCGGAGTTTCGCCCAGTTAGTCACGATGGTTCCCGGCGTGGAGGTTGATGGAGGCTTCAGTTACGACAAGAAAGGCGTCAACGGCGGCGCGGACGTCTCCGTCAGCGGCGGTCCCTCAAACGGCAATCTCTGGACGGTGGATGGCGCCAACAATGTTGACGTCGGATCGAATCGCACCCTCCTTGTTTACCCCTCCCTGGACTCCATCGAGGAGTTCAAGATCGAGCGCAACAGCTATGGCGCCCAATTCGGCGGGGCCGGCGGAGGCGTCATCGCCCTCGTCACCAAGTCAGGGACGAACCAGTTTCACGGGAGCGGCTATTACTTCGGCCGCAACGATGCTCTGGATACCAAAGATCCTATTCTTAATTTCCTTAATCCTACCGCCAAGAAAAATTCGGTACGCCAGAACAATTTCGGATTTTCCATCGGTGGCCCCGTCAAGAAAGACAAAATCTTCTTTTTTGTGTCGGAAGAATGGAACCGGGAAAAGCGGGGAAAAGTGGCCAACGCTCACGTACCCACGCCCTTGGAACGCCTGGGTGACTTCTCGGACGCTGCCACGGATTCTGCGTTCACCACCCCCAATACCAGCGGTTGCCTTCTGAAAGGCGGACTTGTCGATCCGGATCCCTCCAATCCTGGCGGACCATTCACAGCCTCTCCTTCCACGCCCGGCATCACAGACGTGATTCCTAGTGCACGCCT
>WNFJ01347699.1_pt1 | contig 11063 bp, 10 predicted proteins | sample 5400461 | NCBI WGS metagenome assembly WNFJ01 (sample SAMN13153349, study PRJNA577476) | soil metagenome | isolation source: 115 cm saprolite on Douglas fir-dominated hillslope | place: USA:California | collected 2013-09-17 | reverse complement strand
CCTCCATGTGTCGCAAGCGTGCCTCGGCCACGTGTAATTCCTGCAGCGCTTTTTCAACCTCTGCCTGCGCATTCTCCAATGGATTACTGAGTTCCGCCAGTCGCTCGGAATGTTGTACGAGTTGCTCGAAGCGATGGACATCCACGCGCACAAATGGCGCTGGTTGATGCTCTTGCGCAGGTTTGAGTACCGGGCTGGCCTCTTCTACAGGTTTGAAGGGTACGTGCGCAAGTGAGTCCTTTGCTTGCTCTTCTTCCACGTGTTGCGCATAAGCTGGTTTCGTTGCAGGCTCGGCCGCTATATCTATATTGAGCGCTTTATACTCTGTCTCAAGTTCGGCGAGCAAACTACTGCTTTCTTCACCATTCGTGACAAAACTGATTAGCGTTTTCTCTAAAGCGTGCGCCGTTTGCACAAGCGCATTTAACCCGATAAAGGGCACAATCGTCCCGTTAATTATCTGCTTGACCAGGTCTTCCAGGTGGCGGGCAATAGTCGACATAGCCATGCAACCGATGGCGCCAGTAGTCCCTTTCAGCTTATGGGCAGTACGCTGGATTACCTGTAAGTGAGCAGCATCTAAGTGATCATCCGGCTCAAGTTGCTGTAATGTTCGTCGTATCGTCGTAATATCTTCGTCAGCTTCGCCAACGAAAAGGGCGAGCATCTCTTCTGGCGCAAGGAATTTTTCGCCTGCTTCCTCTTCGCCAGGAGCTTGTGTGGATGTATCCTTTTGAGCGCCCTCCCCTTCCCAACTCCCCATGTCCATCTCATCAAAGGCCTGGAGTATTGCCAGGTCTTCGGCGGATAGTTCATCCTGGTTGAATATATCATTCATTGGCAGTCGCCGTTTCGATGCGTTGGACGATATCAGCGAGCAATATTGGGACATCTAAAACGAGTGCTCCTTGTTGCATTCCTTTCACGCCTGCTGTCCGTGAGGGCATATACACTGTAGGGGCTGGCGCTTTAGGAGCTACAAGGGCCGCGAGGGCTGCCAGGGCTGAAAAGTCGGCCGGTTCTGTGGGACCTGCGATGTTATCTGCGGAGAGGGTATCCTGCGGTCCCTGCTGAATAGGTGTTGTTTGTCCGATAGAGGGTACCAACAGGCCGATTGGTTTGCGTGGTTGACAATGAGCAAAATAGCGTTCGACAGGTCTACAGCGAGACCGGAGAGATAGAGGGTGAGATCGATCACCGCGATAGCTTCACCCCGCCAGGCTACGATACCTGGCATCCATTCAGGGGTAGCTGGCAGCAGCGTGAGTCGATGAGGAGGTAACACAACTTCGTTCAGCGTTGTGAGAGGAATGAGACACGTTCCTGTACCGAGGGCACATTCTAAATAATCTTCAGACTGTGCAGCCACGGGAACCCGGCGGGCCAGCGTGCGTGCGTAATCCCAAAATTCATCATCACGTAGCTGCTCGAGATTTTGCAGCTGCGTGATATCTAAAGGTATAGCGCTGGCCTTGGGATGTTCGTTCATGTACGTTCCGTAAGATAGCTCTGCCTACCAGGCTGTCTCCCTTTACATTAAGGTTGGAACCCCCAGGTGCGAGTGCAGGACGGAAATAATCTCTTGTGTTTTGAATGGCTTGGTAATATAATCTTTTGCACCTGCCAGGCGGCCTTTAAGGCGGTCAATCACTCTATCGCGACTGGTGAGCATAACGATGACCGTATTGTTAAATTGGGGTTTTGTTTTCAGGCGCCGGGCGAACTCGTAGCCATCCATCTTGGGAAGACCAATATCAAGGATTACCAGGTCAGGTATGCGTCTCATGCGTTGTTCAGTAATTGCCCGCAAAGCTTCAATGCCATCGGAGTAACTGACAGATTCAAACCCCTCTCGTCTCAGGCTGGTCTCAATGATCTTCCGGACGGTGGGTGAGTCGTCAACGATCATTACCAGTTTGTTCATAGGTACCTTCCTCTCTCTATACCCCTCTGTTATCAATACTACCATAGAGATGCAGCAACTGCAACATGTTAGGCATAAAGATATTCTTAAATTTATCATTTGTTATGATAAATGTTAATAAAACTACGTACGAGATACATCTTTTAAGAATTTTTCCAGGGCTTTTGTGCGGTACTGGCGTCCAAAATCAACGATATTAGAATGCGCAGTATGTGGCTGTCTCTGCAGTTCTGCCTGCACAAGACTTCTTAAGAGCAGAGCATCTTCGCTCCATGCCACATTCAGGATTAGCTCTGGCAAATCCCCCTCAACACGGTGGGCGTCGAGGCGTTTGAGCCACAGCGCAAAGAGCCGTTCTAGCCAGCGATGGCGCACCTCGGGGGAGAGCAGTGGTGAGAGCGCCACGGCATCCGTGTCAAACATCGTGCGGCTACTCATTTCCTCCAACAAAGCCTCTAAGGAATACATACCCGCGTCGATCATCTCATCGAACAATGAGATCGTCTCTGGCCGGCTTTCCAGCAGTCGTTCATCAATTAAAAGAGCAAAGAGATCGAGTGCCATCTGGTCGTCACTCTGTCCGATGTACGAAATCGCGGCTTCTATCAGGTCTCCCAAAACATCAAAAAGCGCCTGTCGTGACTCTACACGGCTCAATCTCCCGGCAAACTCCCCAACATGCAGGTGACGAGCCTCACTATCGCTCGGCAGCGTAGCTTGTTGGGCGGGAACTGAGCCCGGCATTACCTGCGTTTCACCGGTAAAATCCCAATCTTCTGATACCTCTCCCGTATCATCGCTCGCCTCCTCAGCTTGTGCTGGCTCGTGCTCATGCGCGAGTTTTCCCAGCATGCTCGTAATCTCTGCCTGTAACGCAGGATGGCGTGCGGTGAGTTCCCCTAGCAGCTGAATAAGTTGTTCCCTGTTGGTAGTTTGCAAGCGCTGCTCAAATTCTGGCGTCATATATATCCTTCAGGTTCATCCCTTCCCTCCTCAACGATCACGTATTGCCGCGCTGGGCGACCGGCAGCGTGAAGGTGAAAGTACTGCCATATCCAACGCGACTTTCCGCTGTAATGCGCCCTCCATGCGCTTCAACCACGTGCCGGGCAATAGCCAGGCCCAGACCACTTCCCCCACCACCTGGACCAATGAAATCAGTTTTCGAGCGGGCACGATCGGCTTTATAAAATCGTTCAAAAATGCGCGGCAGCTCTTCTGGCCGGATACCTACGCCTGTATCTCGCACAAAAAAACGTTGCACTTGTCCACCCGCCTGCAGTGCCGTACCAATTGTCACTGTCCCGCCCGAAGGAGTATATTTGATGGCGTTATGTATAAGATTGACGAGCACACGCGCAATCTGTTTGCTGTCGGCTGCCACCAGCACGTTCCCTTCTTCTATTTCCGTGCGCAGCATAACGCGATGCCGCTGCGCCTGCGGCAGCATGCGCGCCATGACCTCCCGCACCAGGTGCTCTGCTTGTACAGGCTCGATAACCATCGGTACCAGCCCGGATTCGATGCGCGAGAGTTCCAGTAGCTCGGAAACCAATCCGTTCAAATGTTGAACCTCGTTTTCAATCTTCTCAAGGAACATTTGCGCCTTGTCGCGGTCGGTATCGATAGCCTCTTCCAGGGTCTCCGCCAGTAAACGAACCGAGGCGAGCGGTGTGCGCAGTTCATGCGATATGTTCGCGATGAAATCACGGCGCACGCGCTCCAGCCGCCGCAGTTCCGTTAAATCCTCAATAGCCACAACAAAATACGTATAGCGTGATGCTGCCTGGTGGCCTGCCACTCCCCCCTGCGCGGCCTGCATATTCCTCTGCGCATGTTCAAGCGGAGTCACCGTGACCTTCCACGCTGTACCAGAAGCATCTATGGTCTGCTCGCCTTTGCGAGGTTGGTCAGCGCTGATACTATCTTGCACAACCTGCAGGATTGCCTGGTCATGGATAACCTGGTCCAACCTGAGGCCCTGCATCGGTTCAGCCGCCTCTAGGAGCTGGACGGAAAGTTGATTATAAAAACAGATAGACTGCTTGCGATCAATGATGATTACCGGCCACGGCGCGGCCTCGAGCAGTTCACTGAAGAAATGCTGGTAATCGATGGTGCTGCTATCAAACAACCGGGATCACCTCTCGCTATCTCGCCCCTGGCTCCTCCTGCCTACCGGCGGGTGATGGCGCTGTAACCTCTGTAATACGTGAGAACATTTCTACATAATTGCCTGAAGCGTTCTGCGACACTGCTTCTTCCGCTGATCCAGTCCCTTTCTCGCCGCCAGGTCGGTGCAGGCGCGCCATAATATAACTATCAATATAACTGCCACCACGGAAAGCGTCAAGGCGTTTCCGCCCTTCAATTTCAAAATCAAATTGCTGGTATACATGAATGGCACGTTCGTTGTCCGTATAGACATCAACTTCCATCCGTACCAGGTTCAACCAGTTATCCGCGAGATCAATCACCGTCAGCAGCAACATTTTGCCAATGCCCTGCCCCTGATATTTATCATGGACGGCCATATCGATATCCCCAACATGGCTCTCCCTGCCAGTTCCAACGCGCATATTGATGATACCCGCGACCTTCCCCTGCACATCGGCCACGAAAACATGCATCCGTTCGTCATAAACCCAGTTCTCGACAGTTTTATACCAGCTATCGATGGACGTCGAGGGGAGCAAAGATGTACCCCAGAGAACGTTGGGCATGGGCATCAGTTCGTAGATATCGCTGGCATCGGTAAGGCGCAGAGGGCGTATAGTGATACGTGTCTGGCTCATCAGATGTTCTCCTGTCAAATCGTGAGAAGCGCTTAAAATAATAAAAAAACCACCAGCGTGGGTGGGCATTATAGTACAGCTCCTCGGACGGGATTCGAACCTGTAACCTACCGGTTAACAGACTGTCTGTTACAAAAAATACTGGTCGATTGATCTACTACAGCCCGAGAAGCCAGTTCACATTAACGAACAATATGGAAGCACGAAAAAGTTATCTGGTCATAACCGTACAGAGCTAGTTGCTCAATGCCCCCTGATAATAGTTTACCACATAAAACGGGGCAATAACAATTTTGGCGCATTAATTCAGATAATGCCGGATGAATTGGGGTTGGAAAGCTGTTCAACCATCACGTTATAATATGAAGTAAATATACTTTTGCTGAATCCGTTCGGCTATTTCATGCCCCAGGCGTTTTGGCAACCGGAGACGCCAACTCGAAAGGAGAGGAAAAATGGAACTTGCATGGAAGGTTGAAGCAGGCAGTAAAGTCAAGCTGAGGGACTATGATCCAAACTATATTGATAAGCATACCGATCCCACATCAGCAAGGGCAGAACTGGAAGTACTCGGCGCTGAACTCGGTGAGTTGCAGGAATTGCTGGCGGCTGCGCAGTATCATAGCCTGCTCGTGGTGCTGCAGGGCATGGATACGAGCGGCAAGGATGGTACGATTCGCCATGTCTTCTCGCAAGTCAATCCCCAGGGATGCGAGGTGCGTTCGTTTAAAGCGCCTACAAACAGGGAACAGGCCCATGATTTCCTCTGGCGTATCCATCGGGGCGCACCGGGGAGAGGGATCATAACTATTTTCAATCGCTCGCACTATGAGGATGTGCTGGTAGTGCGCGTGCATAACCTGGTACCAGAAAAGGTCTGGAGCCGTCGGTACGTAGCCATTAACAACTTTGAGCGCTTGCTCGCCCAGAATGGCATGATTATTCTGAAGTTCTACTTGCATATCAGCAACGAGGAGCAGGAAAGACGCTTACTCGCCCGTCAGAAGGATAAAACCAAAGCATGGAAACTCTCCGCTGCTGATTGGGCTGAGCGTAAATACTGGAACGCTTATCAGGAAGCCTATGAAGATGCGCTCTCCAAGTGTAGTACAGATGAAGCTCCCTGGTATATCGTGCCCGCGAACAAGAAATGGTCCCGAGATTTGCTCGTGGCGCGGACCCTCGTCCACACCCTGCGTCCTTACAAGGCTCAATGGCTGGACAAATTAGTAGTGCGTGGGGAGCAAGAACTGGCGCGTATCGAGCAGATGCAGAAGCCGGTAGGATGAACGCCCCAGAACAATCGCCCGCAAAAGAAGACGACATCGAGAAAGGGGAATGACGATGCAACTCGCTTGGAAAGTTGAAGCAGGCAGTAAAGTCAAGTTGAAGGACTATGATCCAAACTATGTTGATGAGCATACCGATCCCGCATTGGCAAGGGCAGAGCTGGAAATACTCGGCGCGGAACTCGGTGAGTTACAGGAGTTGTTGGCGGCGGCACAGCATCATAGCCTGCTCGTGGTGCTGCAGGGGATGGATGCGAGCGGCAAGGCTGATACGATTTTCCAGGTCCTCTCGCAAGTCAATCCGCAGGGATGCGAGGTGCGTTCGTTTAAAGCACCCACACTCAGGGAACTGGCTCATGATTTCCTCTGGCGTGTCCACCGGATGACCCCAGGGAGGGGTATCATAACTATTTTCAATCGCTCACACTATGAGGATGTGCTGATAGTACGTGTGCGTAACCTGGTGCCACAAGAGGTCTGGAGTCAATATTACGCGGCCATTAACGACTTTGAGGACTTGCTCACCCAGAATGACATGATTATCCTGAAGTTCTACTTGCACATGAGCAACGAGGAGCAGGAAAGACGCTTACTCGCTCGTCAGAAGGATAGAACTGATGCATGGAAACTCTCCGCTGCCGATTGGGCTGAACGTAAATATTGGGACGCCTATCAAGAAGCCTATGAAGATGCACTTTCCAGGTGTAGTACAAATGAAGCTCCCTGGTATATCGTACCTGCGAACGAGAAATGGTATCGCAATTTGCTCGTGGCACGGACCCTCGTTCAGACCCTGCGTCCCTACAAGGCTCAATGGCTGGACAAATTAGTAGTGCGTGGAAAGCAAGAACTGGCACGTATAGAGCAGATGCAGAAAGGGGCAGCCCAAAAGCCGTCACGCAAAAAAAAGTAGCATGCATTGGCCGCGAATGAATGCGAGGTGATACATAATTCTTAATCTAGATGTGCTTTTGAATAAAGATTGATCTGGATGACCACAGTACTCTTTGCGTTCCTTATCAGGCTTTGTCTGGGGCGGGCTGATAATAACCAGGTTTTCCCGGCATCGTGAGCACATCCTCATGGCATGAACATACTTGCTACCTAAAAGAGCCGCAGCAGTTCCTTCACTCTCTCATCACCGGGAAACCGAGAACTAAGCTTTGCAGCCAGTTTCCTCACGCACCGAATATACTATTGTAAGCCCACAGAATGAGCGAGCTTTTAACAGTCAGGGTATCAAAAAAACACCGGTTGGTTGGTTTACTACAGCCAAAGAAGCCAGTTCCAATAACTTAATAATTCGGAAGCATGAAATAGTTATCCGGCCATAACCGTACAGAGCCGATTGCTCATTGCTTCCATACTATTATGTATCACATCCACGAACATAATATCAATTCTCGTACATCATTCTAGGGATTGCAGGTCAATATATTTCCCGTTCGGATTCTTTACAGACGTTGGCAAATTCAATCATGCTTCCTGCCGGTGTAGGAATTTGCCAGTATTGCAAACGCCATCCTGCTCCAGTTTTCTGGATCATGAGACGCCATGCTTTGCCATGATCACTCTCGCGAATCAACTGTGGACTATCTGCTGTCTCGCTTTTTCTGAAACGATGCAAGTGATACCCCGATACATCTTTTGCTCTATCTGCGATCACATCAGAGGCGGCACGAATAATGCTACGCAGGACAATTTCATTGGTGTCTAATTCTCGCTCATTCACTGACTCAATAAAATGCGGTCCCAGCCGGAGCTGAAGCGGGTTGGTACTAGCGTTGGAGCGATCTCTTTTGTATTCCTGTAGGATAGCATAAATGATTCCAGGCTCACCTTTAGCCCATAAATCAACAATATCCGTCAGGGGTAACAAATCATCAGGAGTGATTAATAGCGGAAACGTTTGAGCAATTCTGTTATCAGCGGATCGAGCAAAATCAGGGTAAGCATCCAGAATAACAACTGAGACTATTATCTCTCTCGAACCATTTTCTAACGCTAGAGTTGCAATGTGCAAACCCTGCCCAAATGGATGGTTTATTTGCTTACAAGCGCAACATTCGGCTAGCAGCATGTGCAAGCTATCACGAATATACTTAGGCAAGCGAGCAATAAACTGTTCTGGCTGGATGATAATCGAACCATCATCGGATTCTATAATATATTCTAAGCGTTTCAAATAATCTTCAAGATCAAGCGTTTCGTCCCGAAAAAACTCATTCACGAGTCTTGCAAGCCGGCTAATATTTATATCCAATCGATACTTTTGCTGCAAATACTTCAGATGCGCAAAATTGGGGAATTGCCCATTCGCCTCCAGAAGTTCTGATGCCTGGCGAATATGTAGCCACGTTAAAGGCGCTGTGAGTGCCTCTTTCAACCAGATAGCCAGATTCTCTACCCATACTTCCACTTCAGCCCTGGATGCATCTATAGGAGGCACCACGATTATCACAGGGTCAATTACAATATTAGGCATTGTTTGCTTTTTTCGCTCTTTTCTTCAAACTTGCCGCGGTAATCCTGTCTTCTTGAAGCATTGTTTCATCAAAGAAACCATCCGGCCAGTTGAGGATATTACCCTGTGGTGAAATTTCGATAGGGTTGAACCTAGCTGCACCTTGATCGTCCTGATCAACAAAATAAATTAAGCAATCACTTTTTTCTTGTCCACCTGCTTGCACAATATGATAGCGCAGTTGACTCACAAGATTCTCACTATGTGTTTCAATCAAACATTGTTTGCCACATTTCGACAATCCCATAAAGAAATCACCTAGACGAGCCTGAACGCTGGGATGAAGATGCAGTTCTGGCTGTTCCAAGATTAAGAGTGTATTGCTAGGTGCAAGCAAGCCCATCACTAATATTGGGAGAATTTGGCTAACGCCAACACCAACCTCTGGCAATGTACGTGCCTGTAGATTCTTTTTCACAACTACTTTCCAGGCCACCCCAATATTACCTGCTGACTCGGTTCTCACCTGATTCGCTACGTCTAGATATTTCACCCACGAGTCCAGAGCCTCTTGCAGAGTATTTTGCTCGATCTGTCTTGTATAAGGACTATACCAGCTTATCGTAGCAAGCTGATAATGCTGATACACAACAGCAGCGTACTCACCCTTGAAGCCAACGTCATCTAGTTGACTAGTTGGCGCGAATAAACGTTGGGTCGAACTGGGATCAGCACGTAAAGGACCGAGATAACGTATCTTGCTTGTAAAAAAATTTGTCGCCTCGCTTATTACTCTGCTAAAAATGTCTGTGTCACTGTTGTTGACAACTGCCAAAATATTGGTATCTAGTACTTGTTGCATCAGTACATTGCTCATTAGCTCTTGAACGATTAAATTTTGAAATTCTTCTCCTGTGATCTTTTCTCTATCATCGGCACTCGGTGTTCTTAAATCGCTAAGCCAAATCAACAGATCTCTAAGAGTTTGACCTGAAAAATGAGGAAAAATTTCTGACTCGTTATAAAGCCTTTCAATATAATTCCTCAGATTCTCAGACAAGGAAACATCAATATTTACCACTTCAGAAATATTTTCTGGTCCACTTAATAGGGTATCAATATTCACACCTCTAAGTAGAGCGCCTATTAACCTCATCCAAAACCCTTTAAAGCGTTCACCAAATGTGATTTTCCCGACGAAACGAACAGGAAGAAAATGCGATAAAGCCACAAGAAATGGACCCCTGTCACTCAATTGGTCTGATATAAATTCTGCCAAATAGTTGCTCTGCCTGTCAGCATAAGGTACCAAATCTTGGGCACGAACATTATTTAGATAGTTATCAAGCTCGGTATCGGTGATCCTTTGCACAATTAAAGTAAGTTTGATTGCATATTCCTGTGAGGAAAGAAATCTGATTCCTTCGGCTAATGGCTTGAAAAAGCAATTCAGTTCCAAGAAAGTATTTTCAAGAATCACATCGGAAGCTTCAGTAGCAGAAAAACTCGATCCATTGCTACTACCACTGTTAAATTTTGCAATAAATCTAGCTGATTTTACATCCAATCTTGTATTTGCTAAGGTCTGTATCGTAGGTGATTCTAATTGTTCCTGTCCTACCTCTAACTCAAACCCAATAGTCATTTGGTGCGAGTCAGAAAACTCGCTTAGCACATCTTCATATGTGCCAAGTTGGATGATGCGCTCATTGGGCAGCAGAACACGCTCAGGGAGCTGGTTGCCGACAGTCTGCGCAATCATCAAAATAGACTGTAATAAGCTACTTTTACCGGAGCTATTACGACCAGCAAGTACAGTGATAGGAGCTAACTTCAATTCCCCTGAATCAAGGATGGGCTTGAAATTTTGTATTATCCAGCTTTTCAGCATCATCATGTCCCCTGTTTGTTGTCGCACAAAAGTATGAACATCATCCTTTGGAAATCAGTTCACTCCAACTCTTGCATAATCATTATAGTCATACACCTTCATGCTGATTGTATCGTACTTTTGGCTTTTTGGAAATAGCAAACATAGTCTGGACCTTTGCAACTTTGAAGAGAACACTACCGCAGAAGAACACACAGCACCATGACAAACTAATCAATTTGAACGTAATTTTACAGCAACTATGAGGCAGGAACTCACAAAATCGCAGGCCGCCCGCTTTGAACCAGCTTGAGAAGTCAGTTCACACAATTACTCAAAAAAGGACGCTCGAATGAGGTAGGTACTCATAGGTTTAACACCGCAATTGAGCCAGTAGTCAGGATTCGATATGGCATCCGTAGTCATGCAGGTAATTAGTACCTCTAGGAAGATTATAAGATACAAAATCTTAACTAAGCAATATAATGTAAGAAGCGGGGTGTATGAATTAGTTGTAGGCAATCAAGCGAGTATATGAGACTGATGATGGTAGGAAGCGCAGACGGTTCTGTTGAGATTAGAGGCGCGCGAGGGTAGATCATATTGAGACTCTTCAGCAAGTAGCGCACCCTGCTCCGCTTAGTATGCAGGCTGGTTAATCCGTTGTTTGTTTATGACTACTTCATACGCTCTACTATCAAGGTTACGAACTAAACGTTTG
>WNFJ01321633.1_pt1 | contig 11063 bp, 13 predicted proteins | sample 5400461 | NCBI WGS metagenome assembly WNFJ01 (sample SAMN13153349, study PRJNA577476) | soil metagenome | isolation source: 115 cm saprolite on Douglas fir-dominated hillslope | place: USA:California | collected 2013-09-17 | reverse complement strand
ACGGGGCCCTTGTACGGCACGCGCGCCTCGATCCCTTCGGGGACGAGCTTGGAAGGCGATACCTCGCCTTCCTGGAAGTAGCGGTCGGCGGAGCCCTCCTCCATGGCACTCAGGCTCCCCATGCCGCGGATCACCTTGAACCGCCGGCCCTCGAGCAGGAACGACTCGCCGGGGCTCTCCTCGGTGCCCGCCAGCATCGAGCCCATCATCACGCTCTCGGCGCCGGCGGCCAGCGCCTTCACCACGTCCCCCGAGTACTTGATCCCGCCATCCGCGATCACCGGGATGTCCCCCGCCCCCTGGACGCCATCGCGGATCGCCGTGATCTGGGGAACGCCCACGCCGGTGACGACTCGTGTGGTGCAGATCGAGCCCGGACCGACGCCGACTTTTACGGCGTCCACCCCGCGTTCGACCAGCGCCCGCGCGCCCGCTTCGGTCGCGACGTTGCCGCCCACTAGCTGTGCGTCGGGGAACGCCTCGCGCAGGCACGCGACCGTCGCGAGGACGCCCTCGGAGTGACCGTGGGCGGAATCGACCACGATCACATCGCAGCCGGCGTCGACCAGCACGCGGGCGCGGCTCAGCGCGTCGGGGGTACCGCCGACCGCGGCGGCGACCCGCAGGCGACCGTGCTGATCCTTGTTGGCGTGCGGGTACTGCCGGCGCTTGAAAATGTCTTTGATGGTAATCAGGCCCTTCAAGACACCGTGCTCGTCCACGACCGGGAGCTTCTCGATGCGATGCTTCGCGAGCGTCTTCTCGGCCTCGTCGAGCGTCGTGCCTACCGGCGCGGTCACCAAGCGGTCCTTCGTCATGGCGTCGCGGATCGGGCGATCGAGCTGGCGCTCGAACTGGAGGTCGCGGTTGGTGATGATGCCGACCAACCGGCCCGCGTCGTCCACGATCGGCACGCCCGAGATGTGAAACCGCTCCATCAGGTGCACCGCCTCGCGCAACGGGCGGTCGGGGCCGAGCGTGATCGGGTGCAGGATCATTCCCGACTCGCTCCGCTTCACCTTATCCACCTCGGCAGCCTGGCGGTCCAGCGGCATGTTCTTGTGGATCACCCCGATCCCGCCCTCACGCGCCATCGCGATCGCCATCTCGGCCTCGGTGACGGTGTCCATCGCGGCGGAGACGAGCGGGATGTGCAGCGGGATGGCGCGGGTGAAGCGGGAGCGGGTATCGACGCTGCGCGGATGTATGGTGGAATGCCGCGGCACGAGCAGGACGTCATCGAAAGTGAGAGCGGGGGCCGGGCGCAAGGTTCCCATAGCCAAAGTTACTGGGAGGGAGGGGTTTCCTCAACCTTCGTGCGGTCGCCCGGCGTCTCGGCCGGCGGCTCGCCCGCCTTCCCCGCGGGCTTCTTGGACGCTTCCTCGACGGCGGCCCGCCCCGCGGCCGCGACTTTCTCGAGCAGCCTTCCGGCCTTCCCCACCGCGTCCATCGTACCCCGGATGATGTTCAGCGGGACCCGTCCCGCGCGCAGCGTATCCTCGAGCGTCTCCGCCACACGCTGGAAGGGGGGTGCGCCGGCGGGACGGTCGGCATACTTCGACTCGAGGAACTCGACGTAATCGAGCACCTGATACGCCTTCTCGTCGGAGAGGGCGTCCAGCTTGCGGACGAGGCGGTCGCGCAGGATCTCGTTCATGGCAGCGTCTCGAGGCTGATCAGGTCGAGCACGGGGGTGCCGAGGAACCGGGTGCGACCGGTGCGCACCCGTGCCGTGACTTGAATGGTGGCGAGGGGGGTGAGACTCTCAAGCTGCGCGCGCTTCGCCTCGGGGATGATCACGTACACGAAGCCATGCTCGGGGAGCGGCCCGCGCGCGAGGCAGTAGGTGGCGCCGTTGGGGATCTCGGGACGCAGCTCGTCGGCTTTCTGCTGCGCGATGTACTGCAGCGTCCAGCGCAGCAGCTGTCCCGTGTAGCGCTGCGGGTCGGCGCGCAGTTCCGCCGCCGTGATGCCCACCAGCACGCCGGGCGGCGCGATTTCCAAGTCCGCGCTGCGCACCCATCCTTCGAGCTGCACGCGCGTCCAATCGCCCGAGCGGCCCAGCACCCGCAGCGGCGCCGCGGGCGCGAGCGTCCCCGTGGGCGGCCCTTCGGGCGCGCGGTAGAGCACCGTGCGGCGAGCCGACTCGAGGCGCGCGGGATCGAGGGGAGCAGGTGCCACGGTGGCGGTGTCGGGCGGGCCGACCCCTGGTCGGCGGCTCGGCGCCGGCCGCGGGGTCGAGCCATCCGAGTCCGCGGTCACGGTGCGCGAGTGCACCACCGGCGCCACGGGCTCCACCGCAGCCTTCTCGACCCAGCCCGCGCGTGTCACGTGCACCCAGCGGCCGGAGCTACCCTCGGCCACGCGGGAGAGCAGGAAGCCTTGCGGCAGCTTGCCAATGAGCGCGCCCGCCGGGGCGGACCGCAGATTTTCTTCCGGCGCGCGCGTCACCCCGAGGTCGTAGCCCGCGCGCGTCGTGGGGCCAACCGACGTCACGAAGATCCAGCCTTCGAGCGTCACGGCTTGCCAGTCGTCCTGCGACTCGCCGCCCACGAGGATCGCGCCCCGCGCCACGCGCGCCAAGCGCTTGCCACCGGCTTCCTGGTAGAACCAGGTCCCGTCGGTGGCGACGCGATAGCGTGCTTGAGCGGCGAGCGACGGGGGCAACGCGAGGCACAGGGCAACTGGAAGGGCGCGCACGGCCCGGCTAGATTGCATCCCCTCCAATATGGCAAAGAGGCATGGGCCGCGCACCCCGGTCGTTCTGATCGTGCTCGACGGCTGGGGCTTTCGACCCGGCCGTGAAGGTAACGCCGTCGAGCTCGGCGAGACACGCACGTGGCATCGCCTCTGGGCCAAGGCGCCCCGGACCCTGCTCAGCGCCTCGGGACTCGCCGTGGGCCTCCCCGAGGGCCAGATCGGCAACAGCGAAGTGGGACATCTGAACCTGGGCGCCGGCCGGGTCGTGCCGCAGGACCTCGTGCGCATCTCGCAGACAATCGAGTCGGGCGAGTTCTTCCGACTGCCGCCGCTCGTGGAGCTGTGCACCCGCGTGAAGCGCCGCGGCGGCACGCTGCACCTCCTCGGGCTTATCGGCAGCGGCGGCGTCCACGCCTTGGACCAGCATCTCATCGCCGCCGTTCGGCTCGGGCACCTGCATGAGCTGCCGGTCGCGATCCACGCCTGGCTTGACGGCCGCGACACGGCGCCGCAATCGGCACTCGTGTTCATGCAGGACTTGCTGGACCGCGTCGCCCCCTACGGCGGCGGGGCGGCGGTCTCGGCGGTGGTGGGCCGCTACTACGCCATGGACCGCGATCGGCGCTGGGACCGCACCAAGATCGCCTACGACGCGATGGTGCACGGCGTGGGCGAGCTCGCGCCCGATCCCGCGACAGCGATCCGGCGCGCCTACGAGGCCGGCGAGACCGATGAGTTCGTGAAGCCCAGGGTGATCGCCGGCACCCCGCGCATCCGCCCCGGTGACGGCGTGTTCTGCTTCAACTTCCGCGCCGACCGCATGCGGCAGATCGTGCGTGCACTCGCGGTTGAAGGGTTCGACGCGTTCGACACCGGCGTGCGCCCGGCCGTTGACCTCGTCACGATGACCCAGTACGACGAGACCTTTCCCTTCCCCGTGGCGTTCGGGCCGATCGTGCTCTCCGAGATCGTCGCCCAGGTGCTCTCGGAGCGGGGCAAGACGATGTTTCGCACCGCCGAAACCGAGAAATACGCCCACGTCACGTACTTCTTCAACGGCGGGGTCGAGACGCCCTACCCCGGCGAGGAGCGCCTGCTCGTCCCGTCCCAAAAGGTGGCGACCTACGACCTGATGCCCGAGATGAGCGCGCCGGGCGTGACCGATGTCCTCTGCAAGGCGATCGAAGCGGGACATCACGACTTCATTCTGTGCAACTACGCGAACGGGGACATGGTCGGCCATTCCGGGGTACTACGCGCGGCGGTGGCAGCGGTGGAGACCGTCGATCGCTGTCTCGAGCGCGTCCTGAAGAGCGCCGAGCGGCGCGGCGCGACGCTGCTCGTGACCGCGGACCACGGCAACTGCGAACTGATGATCGATCCCACGACCGACGGCCCGCACACCGCGCACACCACGAATCCCGTACCGTTCCTCATCGTGGGCGCCGACGTCACGGGCCCGCTGCGCCACGGCGGCGCGCTCCGCGACGTCGGACCGACCGTGTTGCGCCTGCTCGAAATCGAACCGCCGCCCGAAATGACGGGGCGGGACTTGAGGGAGACCGCTGACATGAGAGTGGTGCCATGACGCCCTACCCCCGCCTCCACGCTCCCAGACCGACGCGCCTAGCGGTTCGGGCGGCCATCCTCGGCTGGCTCGGGTGCGCAGCGGTGAGTGGTGCGCTGTCCGCCCAAGTGGGGTACGACCCCGCGCACTCCCCGTATCGAGACACCCCGGGCGGTGGTGTCGCCGTGGTAAGCCTCGGCTACCTGGGAGGCAGTCGGGGTAGCGTGGGGGTCGGGTTGTCGAACGGCGCCACCGGCGGGCTTCGCTACGAGGTGCCGTTCGGCGCGGTCGGGGCGTCGCTCGGCCTCGCCTATGGCCTGACTACGCGCTTCGTCGTGGACCCGACGCAGCCCGCCGCGACCCGCAAAACGGGGCCGTACGACAATCCCGTGGTCTTGGCCGACGCGGGCCTGCAGCTCGTGCTCACCGGCCGCAAGACATGGCACGGCTTCGCCCCGTTCGTCGGCGCCGCTATCGGGCTCGCCGCCAGCAGCCGCTCGCCGCGCGACACGAGCGGCTACGACTTCGGCACCAAGATCACGCTCGCCCCCAACGTGGGACTGCGCTGGTATCCGGCGCGGAGCATCTCGGTGCGCAGTGACTTCCGCCTGCTGCTCTGGAAGCTCAGCTACCCCCTCCTCTACAAAGTGCCGAATCAGATTGACGGCACGAGCGTCCTGGCGAGCGGCGCGTCGCTCAGCGAGTGGACGGCGCATCCGTGGGTCACGATCGGCGTGGGATGGACTTTCTAGCGGACGGATTCCGGCGCGCGTCCGCGCTGCTGTTCTCGGGTGACGCCGAGGTCTACGGCATCGCCCTGCTCACGCTCAAGATCGGCATCGTTTCCACCGTCGGAGCCTGCGGCCTCGGCCTGCCGGTGGGTTTCGTCCTCGCAACGCGACCGTTCTGGGGCCGTCGCGCCGCCCTCACCGTCGTGAACACCGCGCTCGCGTTCCCGACCGTCGTGCTCGGGCTCGTGTTGTACGGTCTCCTGTCGCGCCGCGGCCCGCTCGGGGGCCTCGGCTGGCTGTACACGTGGCAGGCGATCGCGCTGGGCGACGTCCTGCTCGCCTTCCCCATCGCCGCGGCACTCGCAGCCGCGGCCGTCCAGGCCGTCGACCCGCGCATCCGGCGCACGGCCGAGACCCTCGGCGCGGGGCGCTGGCGCACCGCCTGGACCGTGGCGCGCGAGGCGCGCTTCGCGCTCGCGGCGGTGATCACCACGGCGTTCGGCCACGTGGTCGCCGAGATCGGCTCCGCCATGACGGTGGGCGGCAACATCCGGGGCCAAACGCGCACGCTCACCACCGCGGTCGCCCTGTACACGAGCCAGGGCGACTTCGGTCTGGCGCTCGCGCTCGGCGTGATCCTCCTCGTCCTCGCGCTGCTCGTGAACGTGGCGCTGCAGGCGCTCCAGGGGCGCGGCCATGCTTGAGCTCGTGGCCGTGCGCCACCGCTACGATGGCCGCCTGGTGCTCGACCTCGACCGCTTCACGGTCCCGCCCGGCGCCGCGATCGCGATCGTCGGGCCGAACGGCTCGGGAAAGAGCACCCTGCTGCGGCTGCTCGCCTTGCTCGAGCGCCCCACCGAGGGCACGGTGCTCTGGGATGGCGCGGTCGCGTCCGGGCGCGACGCGCCGCGGGCGCGCGCCCGCGTGCGGCGCCGGGTCACGCTGGTGGAGCAGCGGCCCGTCTTGTTTCGGGGTACGGTGCGGCAGAACCTCGAGTTCGGGCTGCGGGTACGGGGCGCCGGACGGGCCGGGCTGCGGCGGATGACGGACGCCGTCGCGGCGCGCCTCGGGATCACGCCACTCCTGGAACGCCGCCGGCACGAGCTGTCGGACGGAGAGGTGCAGCGCGTCGCGGTCGCCCGGGCGCTGGCGATCGAACCGGACGTCCTGCTCTTGGACGAGCCCGTGAGCTCGGCCGACCGGGCCGCGGCGCACACGCTGTACCGCGCCCTCCACGAGGAGCGCGCCCGCCGCCCGCTCGCCATCTGCCTCGCGTCGCACCAGCTCGAGGACGCGTACCGCTGGGCCGACGACGTGCGGGCCCTCGCCGACGGACGCCTGTCGCCGGTGACGCCGGAGAACCTGTTCCGGGTCGAGCTGCCGGCGACGGGCGTTGGCGACTTGAAGCACGCGCCCGTCGGCACGATCGAGATCGCAGCGGTGACGGACAAGACCGGCCCAGCGATCCTCGCGGTGGCGCCCACGGACATCTTCGTGAGCCGCGAGCCGCTCGCCTCCTCGGCGCGCAATGTGTTCTCCGGCCGGGTGACGAAGCTCGCGCGCCAGCGTCCCGGCACCGTGCACATCGCCGCCGACGTGGGTGTGGAGCTCGTCGCGGTCGTCACGGAGGAAGCGGCTCGCGCCCTGGCGCTCACGCCGGGGAGCCCGGTGGTGTTTTCCTTCAAGGCCAGCGCGGTGCGGGTGTTCTAGCGATGCCGACCAGCTATCTTACACGCATCGTTGAGTTTAGCGCGACGCACCGGATCCGGCGGGCGGATTGGTCCGACGAGCGCAACGTGCGCGAGTTCGGGGCCGCGGCAACCGAGCATGGCCATCGCTACCACTGCCGCGTCACCGTGAAGGGGCCGCTCAGGGCCGAGGCCGGCGGCGTACTGGGGCTCGAGCTCCTGGACCGCGTGCTCGCCGAGGAGATCACGACGCGACTCGACGGGAAGAGCATCAACGCCGCCCTCCCCGAATTCGCCGACGGCGGGCGCCTGGCGACCGGGGAGGCGCTGGCCGTCTACCTATGGGAGCGGATCGCACCGCGCCTGCCGCCTGGCGTGCGTCTGCATGCGGTGCGGGTGCAGGAAGGTCCGCACCTCTATTCGGAGTACTTCGGTGAACCCTAATCCGGACGCGCCGCCCCCACCCTCGCCTTCACCTCCGACCGACGTACACGCCCCCGGCTCCCGCCGCGGCCGCATGCTCGCCGAGTCGGCCGTGGTCGAGGAAGTGCAGGTCTGGCTCGAAGTGAACGGCGAGCCTGCGGTGACGTGGATGTGCACGCCCGATCAGCTCGAGGAGCTCGCCACGGGGTGGCTGACGACCTGGTGAAGCTGCGCCCCTGCGCGACCGATCTCGGGTTCTGGGCGGAGGTACGCCCGGAGCGGGTCGCGCAGGTGAAGGGGACAGATCGCAAGCGCGTGCTCGCGTCCGGGTGCGGCGGCGTTTCGACGTTCCTGGCCGACCGGCGCACGCTGAAGCACGCGCCGGCCCGCGGGGCGCCGCCTGCGGCGGAGCGGCTGCGCGCGCTGTTCAAGGAACTGTTCGGACGCGGGGACCGCTACAACGAGACCGGCGGGATCCACGCCGCGGCGCTCACCGACGGCGAGCGGCTGCTATTCCACGCCGAAGACATCGGGCGCCACAACGCCGTGGACAAGGTGATCGGCGCGGCGGTGATCGCGCGCGACCACCTCGGGGGGCGCGGGCTGCTCGTCACCGGCCGCATCTCCGCGGAGCTCGGCTATAAGGCCGCACGTGCGGGGCTTGCCTACGTGGCGACGCCGAGCGTGCCGTCAACGCTCGCGGTCACGATCGCGCAACGCTCGGGCATGGTGCTGGTCGGGCGCGCGGTCAGCGGCACGCCGCACGTCCATCGACCCGACGCATGACGTCGGACGCGCTGCGGGCGCTGCTGCGCGACGCCAAGACTATCGCCGTCGTCGGGCTCTCGCCCAAGCCGTGGCGGGCGAGCCACCAGGTCGCGGACTATCTGCAGCGCGCCGGCTACCGCATCGTGCCCGTGAACCCTGGTCACGCCACGCTGCTGGGCGAGAAGAGCTACCCGGGGCTCGGCGCCGCCGCCGCGGAGCACGCCATCGACGTGGTGGACGTGTTTCGGCGCCGCGACCTGGTCGGGCCCGTCGTGGACGAGGCGATCGCGATCCAGCCGCGCTTGATCTGGTTGCAGCTCGGCGTCGTGGACGAGACCGCGCCGGCGCGCGCCGCGACGGCGGGCATCGCACTGGTGATGGACCGCTGTCTCATGGTGGACCACCAAGCGCTCGGAGTTTGAGCGTGCGCGGCGCCGTCCTCGCCGGCGGCGCCGCCCGCCGCTACGGTGGGCGCCCCAAGGGGCTCGTCGAGCTCGGGGGCCGGCGGATCCTGGACCGCATCGTGGACGCCGTGAGCGCGGTGACGGACGGGGCTCCCCTGCTCGTCGCCAACGCACCGGAGGGCGCAGCGTGGCGCCCCGATCTCCGCACCGTGCCCGACGTGCGTCCCGCCTGTGGTAGTTTGGGGGGTATCTACACCGCCGTCGTGTCCGGCCCGGGGCCGGTGTTGTGCGTCGCGTGGGACATGCCGTTCGTGACCCTGGAGCTGCTGCGCGCACTGGTCGAGGGGGCGGCGCGCTACGACGCCTTCCTTCCCGAAAGCGACGGTCGCCGCGGGGTCGAGCCGCTGTGTGCCGTGTACGGGCCGCGGTGCGGGCCCGCCATCGAGCGGCAGCTGGCGCGCGGCGACTTCCAAGCGATCGGCTTCCACGCCGATGTGGCGGTCGGTACACTACCGCTCGACCGAGTGCGCACGTTCGGCGATCCGGACGTCCTGTTTTTCAACGTGAACACCCCGGCGGACCTGACGCGGGCGGAGGACGTGTGGCGGCAACGCGGATGATGTCGGTCATCGGGCGCAAGAACGCCGGGAAGACGACCCTCTTGGTGGCGCTGGCGGCGGAACTCGTGCGCCGCAAGTTCCGCGTGATGACGATCAAGCACGGGACGCATCCCGCCGACACCGACCAACGGGGCAAGGATTCGTGGCGCCACTGGCACGAGGGGCGCGCCGACCGCGTCCTCATGGAGGGACCGGGCCAACGGGTGTTGTGGGAGCGGACCGATCAGGAGTCCGACCCGGTGGCGCTGGCCAGGCGCTACCTGGTCGGGGCCGACATGGTCCTGGTGGAGGGCTTCAAACGGGCGCCGTTGCCGAAGATCGAGGTGTATCGCGTGGCAGTGGGACCCGAGCCGCTGTTCGATCCCGCGGTCCACAACCCCAGCGACTGGGTCGCGATGGTCACCGACCACCCGAACTATCGTGCCGACTTTCCGGTGTTCCGGTTCTCGGATACGGCCTGGCTCGTGACCCTCGCCAACCTCGCCTGGGACCACGCCAAGATCCTTCCGCCCTGACGTGCTGACCCCGACCGAGGCCGCCCGGCTCATCCTCGAACACGTCACCGCGCTGCCGGCCGAGCGGCGCGCGCTGCGTGAAGCCCTGGATCTCGTGCTCGCCGAGGACGTAGCCAGCCCGATCGACCTTCCGGCCTGGGACAACTCGGCCATGGATGGCTACGCGACGAGGGCCGCCGATGTGGCGGACGCGAGCCCGGCTCGCAAGGTCTCCCTCGCGGTGATCGAGAGCGTCGCCGCTGGACAGTTCCCCGCCCGGCCGATCGGGCCTGGTCAGGCGACCCGCATTTTCACTGGCGCACCGCTCCCCGTCGGGGCCGACACCGTCATCCGCCAGGAGGACACCGAAGGCACGGCGCCGGGGCGCGTCACCGTCGTGGCCGGGCGCGATGCCCGCAAGAACGTGCGTTATCGCGGCGAGGACATTCGCGCGGGAGCGGTCGTCCTCGCCAGCGGCACCGCGCTGGGGCCGGCCCAGCTCGGCGTCCTGGCGTCGATCGCCTGCGCCACGCCGCTCGTGCACCGCGCCCCCCGCGTCGCGTTCATGGGATCGGGGGACGAAATCGTGGACTTGGATCGCGCCGACGAGATCCTCGCCGGCCGCAAGATCGCCACGTCCAATTCGTACACGCTCCACGCGCTGATCCGTCGCGCGGGCGGCGAGCCCGTGGATCTGGGCATCGCGCGCGATACCAAGGAGAGCCTGCGCGAGCATCTCGCGGGCGCGCGGGACGCCGACCTCCTCGTCACGACCGCCGGCGTGAGCGTGGGGGAGCACGACTTCGTCCGGGACGTCCTCACGGAGCTCGGGTGCGCCATGAAGCTGTGGCGCGTGCGCATGCGCCCTGGGGCGCCGCTCGGTTTCGGGCTGCTCGGCGCCACACCCTGGATCGGGTTGCCCGGGAACCCCGTCAGCACCATGGTCACGTTCGAACTATTCGTCCGCCCCGCGATCCGGCGCCTCCTCGGGCACCGGCTGCCGTTCCGGCGCACGGTGCCGGTGGGCGTGGGTGAGGCGATCACGCTGGGCCCGAAGCTGCGCCACTTCCTGCGCGCCGTCGTCACCCCGGACGGAGCGGGCGGCGCACTCACGGCCCGCTTGACGGGCCCCCAGGGTTCGGGCATCCTCACGTCCATGGCCCGCGCGAACGCCTTGCTGATCGTGCCGGAGGACCGGCCCAGCGTGGCCCCGGGCGAGACCCTCACCGCGCTCCTGCTGGACGATCCCCATCACGTCGCCGAGGCGCCCTTCTAGGTGAGCGCCCGCCCGCACCTCCGTCGCGCGGTCCGCCTCCTCGCTGCGGCCGCGCTCACGGGTGGAGTGTACGCGCTCACGGTGCGGACACCGCCCGAGCTGCGGCTCGGCATTCTGTACGTCGTCCCGGTCCTCCTGGTCGCGCGGCAAGATGGCATTGGGTGGGGCGTCGTCTTCGCGCTTGCCACTGCGCTCCTCCGCTTTGTCGTGGCACTGGAGCAACTACCGCCCGACACGTCGCTCACGTATCGCGTCCTGAACGAGGTCGCCTACCTCGCCGTCGTGGGTCTCGGGATCACCGGGCTCTCCCAGCTGCGCCGCACCCAGCAGCAGCTCGAGCTGCTCGCGACGCAGGATTCGCTCACGAACGTGCTCAACGCGCGGGCGTTCGC
>WNFJ01341094.1_pt1 | contig 11065 bp, 11 predicted proteins | sample 5400461 | NCBI WGS metagenome assembly WNFJ01 (sample SAMN13153349, study PRJNA577476) | soil metagenome | isolation source: 115 cm saprolite on Douglas fir-dominated hillslope | place: USA:California | collected 2013-09-17 | reverse complement strand
AACCCGGGATCGTCACCCACGGTCGGGCTGCCGCTCGTGATGGCGCTCGGGGTCTCGCAGTTGGGCCTGCGCTATGCCGAAGTCGTGAGCGCGGTCACGGTCAACGCCGCGGCTGCGCTGGGCCTCGCCACGGACCGCGGCCAGATCGCCCCGGGGTTTCGCGCCGACCTGGTCTCCTGGGGCGTGTCGGATTGGCGGGAAGTAGCGTACTGGATGGGCGAACAGCTCGTAACCGCCGTCTGGACAGGAGGTTCCGCTTGTCCGGCCCCGGCGGGGTCCGTATCTTTAGGGCTCCATGTCAAAGCTTGAGAAGCTGAAGGAGAAGGCCCGGAGCCTCGAGGCCAAAGACCCGAAGGGGGCGATCGAGGCGTGGCAGCAGGTCCTTAAGGGGCAGGAGGAGGAAGGGGATCCCAACCCCGACCTCGCGATCTTCAATCGCATCGGTGACCTGTACCTGAAGGTCCGAGACCCAGCGCAAGCAGCGGACTACTACGACCAGGCCGTCGATAAGTACGCCGAGTTGGGCTTCCACAACAACGCCATCGCGATGTGCAACAAGGTGCTGCGCAACGCACCCGGGCGGCAGAACACCTACCTCAAGCTCGCCAAGCTGTACGCCTCGAAGGGCTTCATGGCCGAGGCCAAGCAGAACTTCGTGGACTACGCCGAGCGGATGCACAAGATCGGGAAGATCCAGCAGGCCTTCGCCGCGCTGAAGGAGCTGGCCGACATCTCGCCCGAAGGCGCGCACCTGCGCGAAACGTTGGGGGAGCACCTCCGGATGTATGGTGATCCGGAGCGGCGTCCGGCCGGGACGGCGGCGCCGGCGCCGCCGAAGGCTCCGACTGCGGACGACCCATCGGGTAAGCGGAAGACGTCGAGTCTAGTCTTCCTCGACGTGGATGCCCCTCCCGTTGGCAGGGGGCCGGGGCCGGTGAAGGGGCGCGTCCCACTCCCGCCCAAGCCGGCGCCCGCGCCTCCCCCCAAGCCCGAACCCGAGCCGGAGCCGGCGCTCGAGCCGGAGGCGGTTGGCGACAGCCTGCTCGAGACAGTGACGGCCGAGCCCGATACGTCGCTCGAGATCGAGACCACGAGCCTCGTCGAAGGGCTCGAACCCACCACTGTGGGAGGTACGCTCGAAGGGTTCGAGACGACCGGCGCGGAGTTCGGCGATATCAAGCTCGATGCGCCGGAGGTGCCTGCGCTTCAGGACGAAGTCTCTCCCGATGACATCCCTCCCCCCGCGGAGTTCGAGCCCACCGTCGCCGAGGTGGAGAGCACCCCCGAGCCGGCGGCGGAGCTCGAGCCGCTACTGGAAACGGAGATCGAGATCGAGGCGCCGGTCGCGAAAGCAGCGCCGCCGGCGGCGCCAGTCGCACCGAAGCGGCCGGCCGTTGGCGCCCCGCCCCGATTCGGCGGAGCGGCTGCTCCGAAGGCGCCCGAGCCGCCCAAGGTGAAACCGGTCGTGCCGAAACGCCCGGGCCCGCCACCGCGCAAGAGCCTGGTGGAAGTGCCGCCGCTCGAACTCGAGCCGGACTTCGACACCGGGGCGACCGACCAGGGGCACGAGGTCGACGATCAACCGCTGGTGATCGACGACGCGCGGGAGCGGGTGCGCGGCACCTCCACCGGCTCGGCCGGAGGGGGACGCCGGTCGGGGGCGATCGACTTGAATCTGGACGGGGTGGTGAATCAGGGGGACGACGGCGGGTCGCTCGTCTTCACGGACATGGACATGACCCCGACGAAGCCGACCATCGACGAGCTCGAGGCGCGGGTCGCCGACGACCCAGACGATCCTGAAGCGCACCGGGCGTTGGGCGAGGCGCTGATCGAAACGGGCGAGCGGGAGCGGGGCGTCGAGGAGCTCGACCTGGCGACGACCGGCTTCGAGACCCGGGGGAACCTGGCGCGGGCGCAGGATCTAGTGGATGAGATTCTGCGGCTCGATCCCAACAGCGTGCGGCACCGCCAGAAGCAGGTCGAGTTCGCATTCAAATCGGGGGACAAGGCGAAGCTGATCGACGCCTATCTCGGGCTGGCAGACACGCTGCTGCGGAGCGACCTTCCCGACAAAGCGCGAGCCGTGTACAAGCGCGTCGCCGAGCACGATCCTGCCAACGAGCGTGCCAAGGCGGCGCTCGCCATGCTCGCCCCGGTGGCCACGCCGCCGCCCGAGCCGCCGGCCAAGCCGAAGGCGAAGGTGCGGGACACGGAGGGAAGGACCGCGGCTCGGGACGCGAAGATGAAGGTGCGAGACGAGGCCGTGGATTCGGGCGAGTTCGTGGACCTGAGCGCGATGATTCTCGAGGAGGACCTCCCCGTGCGCGACACGCGCATGAAGGTCGCCGACGAAGAGCCGACCGGGGACGAAGAGCGGGACTTCCAGGAGATGTTGGCGCGCTTCAAGCAGGGAATCGACGAGAACATCGACGAGGGCGACTTCCAGTCGCACTACGACCTGGGCGTCGCGTTCAAGGAGATGGGGCTCCTGGACGAGGCGATTGCGGAGCTGCAGAAGGCGCTGCGGTCGCCCGATGGGAAGCTGCGCAGCTCCGAGGCGCTGGGTGTGTGCTTCATCGACAAAGGCGCCTATGTCGTGGCGGAGTCGATCCTGCGGCGCGCGCTCGACCTGCCGGCCTCCGGAGACCAGGAGCGATTGGGCATCCTCTACTGGCTGGGCCGCGCGCTCGAGGAGCAAGGCAAGAAAGTCGAGGCGCGCGACCTGTACGGCCGGGTGTTCGCCGTGGACATTCGATTCCGGGACGTGGGCGCGCGCTCCAAGGCGCTCGCCAAAGCGAAGTAACGTGAGCCAGCAGGTCGTTCCGATCGCGCTGCGAGACCTGCAACGGCCGGTGGCCGTGGAGCTCGAGCGTGTGGCCGACGAGTTGGTGCGGATCATTGCGGCCGACTTCCCGATCATCGCCGAGGTGAACGAGCGTCTGGTGCGCATGAAGGGAAAACTGTTCCGGCCCACGCTGCTGCTGCTGTCGAGTCAGGCGGCCGGCGCCCACGACCCGCGGGCGGTGACACTCGCCGCCGTGGTGGAGTTGATTCACCTCGCGACCCTGCTGCCGACCATCAACGCGCTGTTCTCGCACCAGGTCGCCGTGATCATGGGCGACTACCTCTACTCGCGGGCCATCATCGAGCTGGTTCGCCTCGACGATCGGGAGCCGCTGCGCGTATTCGCCCGGGTGACGAACGAAATGACGATCGGAGAGATGCGTCAGCTCGAGGCGCACGACAAGCTGGCGTACAGCGAAGAGCAGTACGATCAGCTCATCCGCGCCAAGACGGCCTCCCTCCTGTCGGGGGCGTGCGAGGTCGGTGCCCTCCAGGGTCCGGCTGTGTATCGTGAGGCGCTGGCCCGCTTCGGTATGCGGCTCGGCATGGCCTTCCAGATCGCCGACGACTTACTCGACTACACCGAGGGGGAAGCGGTGACGGGGAAACCGTCTGGGCTCGACCTGCGGGAGCACAAGGTGACGCTGCCGCTGATTGCGGCGCTCGGCGAGATGCCGCCCGGCGACCGCCGGCTGGTCGCCGAGCTGATGGCGGCACCGGAGCCGACGGATGCACTGGTCGCGGAGGTGGTACGGTGCGTGGCGGCGGCCGGGGGCCTGGATTACGCCCGGCGGCGCGCGCTGGAGCTGGCTCAGCAGGCGGAAGCGGAGCTCGATATCCTGCCCCTCTCGCCGGCGCGCGACGCCCTGCGCGACAGCATCGCGTACGCCGTGGAGCGGCGCAGCTAGCCCGTGGCGCAAGGCCCGCGTAGGCGGCTATTTTACTTGGGCGTGCTGGCCACCGGCTTCGTGCTGGGCGGCTTCGTCCACTCGCTGCTGCGGCGCTTCCTGCCGCAGGGACCGGCGAAAGAGATCTTCACCTGGTCGGTGACCCCCACGCTGGGGCCGGTCCACATGGACCTGCTGGTGGTGTCGATCACTGTCGGGCCGATCGGGCTCGATGTGTCGCTGCTCGCGCTGGTGGGAGTGGCGATCGCGTACTACGTCGCCCGATCGATCTTCTGAAGCGAGGCGCGTCATGTTCGGGGACTTGTCGTTCAGCCACATCCTGATCCTGCTGCTCGTGCTGGTGCTGGTCTTCGGTGCGAAGCGGATCCCGGAGATTGGATCCTCGCTGGGGCAGGGGATCAAGGAATTCAAGCGCAGCCTCAAGGACGCCACGAGCGACGACCCGCCCAGCGCGCCCCCGCGCGGTGTGCAGCCGCCCACCACGTCGAGCCCCCTCTCCTCGGGCGACCCGAAGCGTCTGAGCGACTAGCTCTGGCTCGCCGCTGGTCGGAACAACTCGCTGCGCCGATCCACGATCTTGGCATCGGCGCGCAGCGCCTGAACGAACTGCTGTAACCGCGCCTGCTCGACCGGCCGCAGCAGCGACTCGCGCTGCTGGTCCCGCTGCTTGAGCCACGCGGCGGAGTCGGCGCCGGCGTGGGCCAGCGCCTGCAGCACGAACCAACCCGTTTCGTCGGCGATGACGCCGCTCCGCTCGCCCCGCTGCAGCCCGAAGGCCGCTCCCAACAGGATCGGATCGCGCGCGAACTGCGCCGGCGCCGTTACGCGAGTGAACGGGCCCAGCTTCTCGACCCGGTTCCCCCGCGCCCGCCCGCCCGCGCCGAGATCGCCGGCGTCGCGCAGCGCCACCGCGGCCTGCTCCGCCTGTTGGCGGGCCACAGCCTTCTTCTTCTCGTAGCGGGCCGCGGCGAGCACTCGGGCGCGGATGCTCGCCAGCGGCGGTACGCCGGCCGCCTCGAGCGAATCCAGCCGGAAGACGTAGCTCGCCTGTGCCGCGTCGATCACAGGACTCGTCTCGCCCGGTCGTGCCTCGAACGCCCACACGCTCACGTCGGGCACCGTGGTCCGGCCCAGCAGCATCCGCTCTCCGGCGATGAGCTTCGGCGCGTGGGCGAGCGGGAGGCTCAACCGGTGCGCGGCGCTGTCCAGCCGGCTGCCGTCCGTCTGGTCCGCCGCGAGCCGATCGAGCGTATCCGTGCGCGCATCCACTGCGTCCAGGTGCGCACCGCGCAGCTGGATCGAAACGAGGATGTGCCGGGCGTGCACCGAATCGCCCTTGGCGGTGTCGATCCGGATGAGGTGAAGCCCGAATTCTGTGAGTACCGGCTCACTCACTACGCCAGGGGCGAGGCGGCGCAGCGCTGCGGCGAAGGGAGCGACGAAGCCGGTCCCGGTGCGCTTGACCCAACCCAGATCACCGCCCTTGGCGCCCGTGCCCGAGTCGGCGGACTCTCGCTTCGCGACGTCCTCGAATTTCGCTTTACCGCCGGCCAGCTCGGCGCGCAACGCGCGGGCGTGCGCCAGCGCCGCGGCGCTGTCGGCGGCGTTCGGGATGCGCGGCAGGGCGACGTAGCTGAGCCAGGCGGCCGCGGGTCGCTTGAAGTCGGCCTGGTGTGCGCCGTAGTAGCGCTCGAGCTCCGCGTCCGACACCGGCGCGAGTGAGTCCGGCACGTCATCGGGGTGCACCGCGAGCAGGGCGACCGTCACCGATTCGTGCTGGTCGCGCCAGATGCGCCACAGCTTTGCGTCGGACACGTAAACGTCGGCCGTCAGGTACTCTTCCAGCTTGCGCTGCGGCAGGTAGTCGCGGTACAGCTGCTCGACCTGCGCGGCGAACTCAGAGCCGGCGCTCGAGATGTAGCGCTGCCACTTGGTGATGTCGAACTGACCGTTGGTCTGGAAGGTCGGGTCCTCGAGCACCTGCTGCAGAATCTGCGGCGGCGGTGAACTGCGCGCAGCCTGAATGATTTCGTCGTCCGTGACGGTGATGCCGAACCGGCGGTAGGCCCGATCGAGCAGGATCTTCTGGATGAACTGGTCGACAACCCGATCCTGCACCTGACGTTCATCCTCGCGCGTCAGTCGGGCTCCACCCTGCTGCCGCCGATATTGCTCGAGCGTCGCTTGATATTGCTGTTGGAACGGCTGGGAGCGGACGGTGGTGCCGTCCACCTTGAGGACGACGTCTCTCCCGCCGCCTACGATGTCGGTGACTTGTCCGTACGCCATCCAGCCGATAAACGTGATCGCTACCACCCAGAAGATAGGCTTCGCATACCCGCGCATCGCGCGCATCATAGCCGGCAAAACTCCTACGAGAGCAAGTGAGAAGGGGCATAAGTCTAAAAACGACAACACGAAAACTCAAGCGAGCGGGCCCATTTCCGATTGACAGCGCGCCCGAGCAAACACTATCTTTGTCCAACTCCCCCAAGCACTTAGGCGTGGCCTACACTAGCGAAATCGAGAAGCTGGAAAAGCGGTGGGCGGAGAACCCTAAGGGACGAAACTTCGCCCCCCTGGCCGATGCCTATCGTAAGGCAGGAGAACTAGATAGGGCTCTCGAGCTATGCACCGCCGGGCTCGAGCTCCATCCCGATTACGTCAGCGCCCACATCGTCTTCGGGCGCTGCATGATCGATCAGAAGAACGATGCCGGCGCCTCCGATGTGTTTCGCAAGGTCCTGACACTCGATCCCGAGAACGTCCTTGCGCTCAAAATCTTGGCGGAGATCGCCGAACGCGGCGGCCGGCACGGCGAGGCGGCGGAATGGCTGACCCGACTCCTCGCGGCCGATCCGATGAACGGCGATGCGGCGGAGCACCTGACGCGGGCTAAGAGCAGGGCGGCACAGGCCGCACCGAAGCCGGCTCCCCCCACCGCCGCCCCCGAGCCAGTCGCTCGGTTCGTGCCGGAGACGACCTCCCCACGTCACAGCGACTTGGTGATCGAGCACGCATCGGACGAGCCAGCCTCGCCCACGCTCGACGTCAAGGGCACGCCCGCCGACATCGAGACCTTCGACGGCACGCTCGACTTCAACGCGGTGGCGCACAGCGCCGCGAAGGCGGACGGGATCGAGGTGCAAGAGGAGGTGGAGCTCAAGCCCCAGGACCTGGTGGTCGAAGGGCTGGCCCATACGCAGTACGAGGCCGGACTTCTCGGCACGCCCCCCGACACGGTGGAACAGGACGACGAGCCGAAAATCGATCTCCCGCTGATCATGCCCGACGACGTAGCGGAGGCGGCGCCCCCAACGGCCCCCACTCCTCCTGTGGTCGCCTCGTGGGCTCCGCCGCCGCCCCCGCCTGCGGCGGTCGCCCTGTCGGACGACGATGGGGCAGCCGACACCGCCGCGCTGTCACGCGTCGAACCGGTGCTGACGGAGACGATGGCCGAGCTGTACTTGCGGCAGGGCCATCAAGAGGACGCGCTCCGAGTGTACCAGGCGCTCTTGGCGAAGCGGCCGATGGACGCTCGACTGCGCGGTCGGGTCGAGTCGCTGACCGGCGGGGGAGCAATGGACCCGGGGCACGGGACGGGGGAGACCGTGCAGGTCTTCCTGAAGCGTATTCTCGCCGGCCGACCGGGGAGGCCCTCGTCCCCGCCGCCTGGTCCCCCAGCCAGGTCGCCGCTCGACGATGCGTTTGCCATCGCGCATTCTGATCCCGACCCAGGGCCCGCGCCCGGTGTCGTCTCCCCGGGCGAAGCGACCCGGCCGGCGACGGACAGCCTCTCGCTCGACCAGGTGTTCGGGGACGAAGGCATGCGCAACTCGGGTGCCGCCTCGGAACCCGCGCCTCTCCCTCCCCCTCCCGCGCCCGCCCTTCCCGCGGTGCTATCGGCTCCGGAGGATACCGGGGGGTTCTCATTCGACCAGTTCTTCAGCCCGACGGACAAACCGGCGAGCGGCGCGGAGGTCGCGCCGGCGACGCCCCAGCCGCCGGCGCGGAGCTCGGGCGGCAGGCTCCGGCCGCCGGTCGAGGACGAGGGCGACCTCGATCAGTTCCAGGCGTGGCTCAAGGGCCTCAAGTCCTAGTGCACATCGCCGTGTTGAACGGCCCGAACCTGAATCTGCTGGGGGAGCGGGAGCCGGAGCTGTACGGGCGAACCACCCTCGGGGAAATCGAGGCCCGCACACGCGAGCAGGCGCGCGCGCTCGGCGTCGAAGTATCATGGACGCAGACGAACCACGAGGGCGAGCTGGTCGACGCGATCCAGCGGCTCAAGGGGAAGGCGGACGGGCTGGTGATCAACGCGGCCGCGTTCACCCACACGAGCCTCGCGGTGCGCGATGCGCTGCTCGCGGTGCGCGTGCCGTTCGTGGAGGTGCATCTGTCGAACATCTTCGCGCGCGAGCCGGAGCGGCGCCGCTCGGTGCTGGCGGACGCCGCCGTGGGGATGGTGGCCGGCTTCGGCGCCGAGAGCTATCGGTTGGGACTCGAGGGTCTGGTCGGCTTTCTCCAGGCCCGCCATGGCGGCTGACCGCCGGCGCGCGCGGCAGGAGGCGCTCGTCCGGGCGCTGGAAGCGGAGGCGCTGGACGGGCTGGTCGTCACGTCACATGCCAACATCCGCTACCTGACGGGGTTCTCGGGCTCGGCGGCCGTCGTCGCGATCACGCGCGCCGATGTGCTGCTGGTGACGGACTTCCGCTACGACGAGCAGGCGCGCGCGGAGGCCGGCGGGGTGGCGCGGGTCGAAGTCGACAGCACCAGCGTGTGGGACCGCTTCTTCAAAGAGCTCGCCACGCTGGGCCCGCTCAACGCGCTGGGCTACGAGGCGCACGCGCTGTCCGTGCACGACGCGGAGCGGTTCGCGGCGGCCGGGAAAGCGTGGCGCTGGATGCCCACGACCGACCTGGTGGAGCGGCTGCGCGTGGCGAAGGACGACGGCGAAGTGGCGGCCATCCGAAGCGCCGCCCAGCTGGCCGGCGAGGCGCTGCGCCTGACGCTCGCGCAGGTGCAACCCGGCATGACTGAGCTCGCGATCGCCGGGGCGCTCGAGGGGGCGCTGCGGCGGCTGGGCAGCGAGGGTCATCCCTTCGCGACCATCGTGGCGTCGGGACCGCGCAGCGCGCTGCCGCACGCGCGCTCGAGCTCTCGAGCGGTGGCGGCCGGGGAGTGGCTGCTGCTAGACTTCGGGGCTCAGGTTGACGGGTACTGCGCGGACATCACGCGCACGGTGGTGGTGGGGGCGCGGGCGACGGAGCGCCAGCGGGTGTTGTACGGATTGGTGCGCGAGGCGCAGCAGCGAGCCCGGGCCGGCGTTCGTGCCGGCATGAGCGGGCGGGATGCGGACGCGCTGGCGCGCGAGCCGATCGCGGCACGCGGGTTCGGCGAAGCGTTCGGTCACTCGCTGGGCCACGGGCTCGGACTCGAGGTGCACGAAGCGCCGCGACTTTCCAAGACCAACCCCGAGCCGCTGCCCGCGGGCGCGGTGGTGACGATCGAGCCGGGCGTGTACCTGCCCCGGGACGGCGGGGTGCGAATCGAGGACGACGTGCATCTTGCGGCGGCGGGACCGGAGCTCCTGAGCGACGGCCTGACGGACCTGTTGGAGCTGGTGTAACTTTGGGAGCCATGAATCTCGACATCATCGCCCAGCTGGTGAAGATCCTGAAGGAGGCGCCCGAGCTGGGGGCGATCGAGGTCCGCCGGGGTTTGTTCGGGGCCTGGTCGTCGGTGCGAGTGAGCAAGGCCGGGCATTCGACCAATGAGGCAGGCCAGCACGTGGTCCTGGCTTCGGCGCACGTCCCCCCCCTGGCGGCGGCTGCCGGTGCCCCCGCAGCGGCGGCGGCGCCGGCGACCCCGTCTCACCTGATGGAGATCAAGTCACCCATGGTGGGGACCTTCTATTCCGCCCCGGAGCCCGGTGCCGAGCCTTACGTCAAGGCCGGAAGCCGGGTGGCGACGGGCCAGGTGGTCTGCATCATCGAAGCGATGAAGATCATGAATGAAATCGAGTCCGAAGTCGCGGGCGTGGTACGGGAGGTGCTCGTGGAGAACGCCCAGCCCGTCGAGTTCGGCCAGCTCCTCTTCCGGGTGGACCCTCATGCCTGAAGCACCGCAAGCCGGACAAGCGACCTTCAACTTCAAGGCGGCCATTACCCAGATGGTCCAGCGCAACGCGTCGGACCTGCTGCTCAAGGTGGGTCGGCCCGCCACCATTCGCCGCTCAAGCCGGAGGAGCTGAAATCGTTGGCCGAACAGATCATGACTCCCCGCCAGGTGAAGGAGTTCGCCGAGCACAAGGAAGCGGACTTCGCGATCGGTGTGCCGGGGGTGGGGCGGTTCCGGACCAACGTATACCAGCAGCGTGGTACGGTGGCGTTCGCCTTCCGGGCCATTCCGTATGAAGTCAAGACGATCCGCGACCTGAATCTGCCGCAGGTGCTCGAGGAGATCGGCCTGCGGCCGCGGGGGCTGTGCCTGGTCACGGGTGTGACGGGGTCGGGCAAGTCGACGGCGCTCGCGGCGATGATCAACCACATCAACACGAACCGGCGGGTCAACATCATCACGATCGAGGACCCGATCGAGTTCCTGCACCGCGACAACCTCGCCAACATCTCCCAGCGCGAGGTCGGGAACGACACCCTCTCCTTCAACGCGGCGTTGCGCCACGTGCTGCGGCAGGCGCCCGACGTGATCCTGATCGGCGAAATCCGCGACATGGAGACGCTCGACACGGCGCTGAAAGCCGCGGACACGGGGCACCTGGTGTTCTCGACGCTCCACACCACGGATGCGACCCAGACGATCAACCGGGTCATCTCGTTCTTTCCGCCGCATCAGCACGACGAGGTTCGCCACCTCCTGTCGACGGCGCTCCAGGCGATCGTGTCGCTGCGGCTCGTGCCGCGCAAAGACGGCAAGGGTCGGGTGCCGGCGTCCGAGGTGCTGATCAATACGGCGGCCGTGCAGGAGAACATGCGCGATCTCACCAAGTCGCTCAGCATTCCCGATCTCATCGCGCAGGGCTCGGTGCAGTACGGCATGCAGAGCTTCGACCAGTCGCTGCTCTACTGGTACCAGCAGGGGATCGTCAGCTACGAGAGCGCGATCTTCTACGCCACGAACCCGAGCGAGTTCGCGCTGAAGGTTTCGGGCGTGGACTCGGGCGAGAGCCAGTCGTTCGGCGGCGCCACGACCGCGGCCGGGCTGCGCGGCGACATCACGCCCTGATGTTCAAGAAGGTGCTGATCGCGAACCGCGGGGAGATCGCCCTGCGGGTGATCCGTGCGTGCAA
>WNFJ01554969.1_pt4 | contig 11067 bp, 13 predicted proteins | sample 5400461 | NCBI WGS metagenome assembly WNFJ01 (sample SAMN13153349, study PRJNA577476) | soil metagenome | isolation source: 115 cm saprolite on Douglas fir-dominated hillslope | place: USA:California | collected 2013-09-17 | reverse complement strand
ACTCCGCCACGCATCGCACGCTCAGCCGACTCGACAACGCCGAGCTCGAGCGCGAGATCGTTGGGAGCCGCGCAATGATCGGTGCGCGGCTCGGCATCACGCCGACGTTGTTCGCGTATCCGTACGGCGTTTGGGACGTCCGCGTCCGCGACGCGGTGCACGCCGCAGGGTACCGCGGTGCCGTGACCCTGGACTACGGTCTCGTCACCGCCGGGGCGGACCCCTGGGCGCTCCGACGCGTCAACATTCCCTCCGGCATCACGCTGCCCGCGTTTGAGGCCTGGATCGCCGGTCTCCACCCTCGCCGCGGGCGCGACTGAAATGAGCCCCGACGCGTTGCTCCCGATCCATGGCGCGCGCATCGCGCACCTGATCGAATCGGACGGACCCGGTGGGGCCGAACGCGTGGTCGCTCAGCTTGCGGGCGAGCTACAGCGAGGCGGATGCCCCGCCGTCGCGATCCTACCGGCCGGCGGCGAAGGGTGGTTAGCGGGAGAGCTTCGGGCCGCGGGTGTGGCTGTCGAGCATCTTCCGCTCGAGCATCCTGCTTCGCCGTGGCTCGTGCGTGAGCTCGCGGTCACGCTGCGCCGGCACTGCGTGTCCCTCGTTCACAGCCACGACTTCACCATGGCCTTTTGCGGCGCGTGGGCCGCCCGCCGGGCCCGTATGCCCCATGTCATTACCATGCATGGCGGACGGTACTACGCGGCCCGGATACGACGCCGTCTGGCACTGCGGGCGGCGGTGGCACTCTCCCGCAGTCTGGTAGCCGTGTCAGAGCCGCTCGCGACCCACTTGAGCCGAGACCTCTGGATTCGACGGGCGCGGATCGTGACCATTCCGAATGGTGCTCGCTTCGCGCCCGCAGCGCGGTCCACGTTACGCGCCGAACTCGGGCTCACGGACGATAGCCCGCTGATCGTCGCCGTGGGAAACCTCTATCCCGTGAAGGGGCACACCTATCTCCTGGAGGCGCTGGGCCGACTCGCGCCGACCCACCCGCGGCTCCAGCTCGCAATCGCCGGCCGCGGCGACTTGGCCCAAGTGCTTCAGAGCCAAGCGCGAGACCTGAACGTGGAAGGCCGCGTGCACTTCCTCGGGCTGCGACAGGACATCGCCAATATCTTAGCTGCCGCGGATGTGTTCGCGCTCCCGTCCCTGTCCGAGGGCCTGCCGGTGGCACTGCTCGAGGCGATGTTCGCGTCCCGTCCGATCGTGGCCAGCGCTGTCGGGGATGTTCCCGCAGCCCTCGCCAGCGGCGCTGCCGGACGGCTTGTTCCTCCCGGGGATGCGGCGGCTCTCGCCGGGGCCATCCGCGGTCTCTTGACCAATCCGTTCGAAGCCCGCGCTCTTGGCCAGACCGCGCAGGCGCGGGCCACCGCCGAATACGGGATCGGCCGCATGGTCCAACGCTACGTCGAGGTGTATCAGCGCCTACTGGCCAACGGCGCACGGAGAGGAGCCTCTTTATGAGACATTTCGCGCTGCACCATCTGGTACCCGCGTCGATTCGACGGGCACTGCGAGACGCGGTGTGGCTCCGTCAGGTTCGAGGCGCCTTGCGCGAGCTGGAGTCACTGCCGCTGAGGCAGGCGCCATCGCGCGCAGCGTTGGACCGCTTGCTGCGTGCGTGGGCGAATGACGGTTGGGCCGCCGAACTCGAGGTGCTGGAAGAACTGGCGCATCATGCCGCGACCACGCCTGGGCCCATCCTGGAATGCGGCAGCGGTGCCACAACGGTGTTGCTGGCCGCCTTGGCCGCGCGGCGCGGCGTGGCCGTGTGGGTGCTCGAGCACGAGCCACAGTGGGCGGCGCGCGTCATTCGGGCCCTCGGACCCGCGCGCGCCGGCACCCTGCACGTATGTATAGCACCACTCCGTAACTTCGGCGCGTTTGACTGGTACGACGCACCGCTGTCGCGGATGCCCGACGCCTTCCGGCTCGTCGTATGTGATGGTCCGCCTGAGACCACGCGTGGCGGGCGGTACGGAGTCGTACCGATGCTGCGAGATCGCGTACCGCGTGACGCGGTGCTCATCCTTGACAATGCCGGTCGTCCGAAGCAAATCGACGCCATGCAGCGATGGCGCCGGGAAGCCGGGGCCAGCTTCAAGGTCCACGAACACAAGACCTGCCAGTTCGCCATCGTACGATTTGCAGCCGCCTCGCCGCCCCGACCGGGCCGCAGGAGCTCGCGTGCGGCGGCCAATCCGGTACCGCCCCCGCGATTCGACCCTATACCTCGCGCTCCAGGAGCCTCACCAGCGCCTCCCGATTCGTCTCACTGACCAGGGAGTGGGTTGGGAGCGTGACCAACTCCCGCACCAGATCCTCCGCGCCTGGCCAGCGTCCCATCCGCACCAACCGCTGGCGCACCTGCGGCAGCGCGGCGAGCGTGCTCGGGTACCCCGCCGCCACACCGACGCGACGCGCCAGGCTCCGATCGGCCAACGCGTCGAGCCCGCGCGGGAGCCGGAGGGGCAAGCGCAGGTACCCGGGTGTCGCGCCCGGGGGGGGCAGGATCGTGCAGGCATCGGAGTGCGAGCGCAGGCGGCCGAGCAACGCGGTGGCGTTGGCGCGACGTGCCTCGGCCTCACGCGTCGCGAGCGGGAGCGTCCGCTCGAGCAGCGCCGCGGCCGTCCGGCTGATCGCGCGGGGCTTCTCGGGCTCGCGGTAGCGGGTCTCGCCGAGATGGAGCCACGGAATGGCTGCCGGCAGGCCGTACGTTCCGGGCCGTCCGAGCGCCGACTGGGCGAGCGCCATAAGCGCGACGGCCACCTCGCCCATGCTGCCACACTCGGGCGGCGTGCCGTCCACCACCGGCACGTCGCCGCGCGCGAGTAGGGCTCCACCCCGCCCTGCGGTCCATCCCTTCCCACGACTGAAGCTCAGCACGCTCAGGCGGCCGAGACTGCCGAGCGGACGGCCGCGCCAGAACGCACCGTGCCCCTGCGCGGCGTCTTCGATGGCCAGCGCGCCGAACCGTTCGACGCAACGCTCAATCGCGTCCCAGTCGACCGGCATGCCGTACAGCGGCGCGACCACGACGATCCGTGCCCCCTCCGCCAGCGTCGCCGTCAGCGAGGCCAAGTCTGGCCCCAGTGTGGCCGGGTTCACGTCGTACAGGGCGATGCGCGCGTTCGCCGCGACAGCCGCTGTCGCGACGTCGTAGCAGGCATAAGCCGGGAGCGCGACGACTTGCGGTCCCTCCCCGCCGTCCCCGCGCGCCGTCGCCGCCGCGCGCAGCGCCAGCGCCAACGCCTGCGTGCCACTCCCGAGCAGGACGGCATCGTCCGCCTGGAAGAGGACCCGCACGAGCGCCCGCACCCGAGGCCGGGAATCCTCCCGAGCGCGGAGGCCAAGGCGCGCGCTGCGCCACGCCGCGCCGATCGCCACGGGCGAGTGGACCGGTAGCTGGTGCCAGGGCCACCCCCGGGCTGCTCCGCGCGGGGCCGTCCGTGCCTGCGGTACGGGGAGCACGGTCATGGCAACTGTCGCGCGAGGAGCGGGCCGATGCGGTTCGTCACGGCGAGCGGTAGGTGCCGCCACACCGCGGAAGCGACTTTGAGCGCCGGCCGGTCGGGGGACGGAGTGGTGGCGACGTTCCCCGGCGACCACTGCAGCCAGGGCAACGGGACGTCCGCACCACCCCACTGCAGCTTGAATCGATGGTTCCCGCTGTCCGGCGTGCAGCGGCCGAAGTCGAACACCCGCACGCCGCGGCCGACCATGTGCTCGAGGAACGCCCAATACAGCAGCATGCTCGGAGCGATGCGGCTGTACTCGCGCAGCGATCCGGCAGCCTTCATCTCGAATTCGTCCCGCCACACCCAGCCGTGGCCTGAGGCGATCGGCTGCGCCCCACGGTATACGACGCCGAACACCACGCGGTCGCCGAACCTCGACCGGACGCGGTCGAAAAACGCGTGCGACATCGCCGGGGTGCCGAGCCGCCGCTGGTCGCGCGTGAACACCTCGTAGAACGCATCGAGCTGGTCGGGGCCAAACCGGACCTGCAGCCCCTCCTTTTGCGCGCGCCGGACCTGACTCCGGAGCTTGGCCGGGAACGACTGAAACAGTGCGTCGGCCGAGGCCGGAAGGTCGAGGCGGACGGTGGTCTTGCGGTGCGACACAGCCAAGGCGGAGTCAATACGATGGCGGGTACGCAGCTCCATCAGGTCCACCTTCATCCGGCGGGCCATACCAACGGCATGCTTGATCAGCGTCGCGACGGCCTGCGGCTCCCCCACGGGTCCACCGGCGTTCAGGAACGGCAGCGACAGGAGATAGTGGCCGAACAGGTGGCTTCGCACCCGCACCATAGGCAAGATCCCGCGCCATTCGCCCGCATCGTCGCACGCGACGGCGTACAGGCACTCGTGTCCTAGCACGTCGGCCATGATGTCGCGCCACCCCGAGAGGTGGCAGAACGTGCTGTCGGGAGCGGACGCCACGAACGCGTCCCACGCGGATACGGTGCCGTCGAGCGGCGCGATCGCGATCATAGGCGTGCCACCGTATCGGCGACGGCCGTGAACCGAAACTCGGCGAGCAGGCGCTCGAGCCGCGGGAGCGTCCGACCCAGGCCACCGTAGTGCCGCACCCGCGTGAGCCAGGGGACGTCGAGTCGCGGCTGCTCGGGATCGAGCTCCCAGGGATGGATGTAGAACGTGCCGGGCACGCCGCGATGCTCGCAGTCCCGCAACGCGGTGCGCACCACCCGGTACGGCAGCAGCCGGAAGTACGCGCCGCCGCCGGCGGGCAGCTGCGCGCCCCAGCGTCGCAGGGTGGCCGGCGGCACTTCAGCCAGCCGTCCCGTGGGTCTGCGCAGCCAGTGCGGATCGCGGCGGCCGTTGGCGTAGCCGTAGCCGGGGCGGCGCACCGGAAACAGGCTCGAGTCGTAGCGGTACCCTTCCTCGATCAGCACGTCCAGCGCCCATTCGCGCCCCGGCACGATCGAGAAGCTCGGCGCCCGAAATCCGACGACCGGCGCCGCGGCGAGATCCTCGAGGAAGATCTTGGTCCGGCGAATCGAATCGCGGAACGCGAGGGGCGACTGCTCGGTCACCCGCGCATGATCCCAGCCGTGCGACGCGATCTCGTGCCCCGCCGACGCGATGCGACGCACCAGCCCGGGGTGCCGCTCCGCGACCCAACCGAGCACAAAGAACGTCGCGCGCGCTTGCGAGCGGGCGAGCAGATCGAGCAGCCGGGCAACGCTCCCGCTGACGCGGGACTCGAAGCCATCCCAGTCCGCGTACCGCACGTGTCGCTCGAACGCCGAGACCTGGAAGTACTCTTCCACGTCGACGGTGAAATGGTGGCTGGTCACGCCGCGCCTGTAGTGCAACGGGTGTGCCCGCAACCGAGAGACGTGGGTTCCGGTCGGGATGTGGCGCGGCCGCAGTAGCGGGGCCGCAACGGGTACAGGATGCCCTCCTCCCTGGCACTGCCTATGCATGGCAGCCAGGGGATCCAATGCGCCTCGCGATCGTCTCCGACATTCACGCCAACGTCGCCGCGCTGGCGGCCGTGCTCGCCGACATCGACACCTGCGGCGTCGACCACATCGTCCACTTGGGCGACCTGGTCGGCTACAACAGCTTCCCGAGTGAGACTCTGGCCTTGGTGCAAGCCCGCGGCATCCGTGGCGTGCACGGGAACCACGATTTGATGGCCTGCGGTGCGCTGTCGCTCGATCATTGCGGGCCAACCGCCCGCCGGGCCATCGAGTGGACGAGGGATCAGCTGTCCCGCGCCGACCTCGCCTATCTAGCGGCGCTCCCGGGGGAGCTGCGCCTCGGCGGTGATGTGATCTGCATGCATTCGATGCTCGGAGACCCGGTGGGGCGCGTGCGGGGCGCCGAGGCGTTTCACGAAGTGTCGCTCGAGCTGCGCCGCTTCGACCCCCACCTCGAGATCTGCTGTACCGGCCACACCCACCGACCGGGCGCGGTCGAGATCGGCCCCGAGGGCGTCGGGCGACACATCGGCGGCGCGCTCCGCCTCACGCCGGGGTCGTTCTGGTTCATCAATCCGGGCAGCGTCGGCCAGCCGCGCGACGCCGACCCAAGGGCGGCCTACGCCGTCTTGGACTGCGAATCGCGGGAGCTTGCGTTCCATCGGGTCGGATACGACGACGCGCGCGTGTCAGTCGACAACGCGCGTCGCGGGCTCACGGTCGAAAAACGCCCGCGACGGGTGACGGAGCGCCTGGGGAGTGGCACGCTCGCCGCGGCGCGGGCGATCTCCCGTTTCTTCGATTCCACTCGCTGAGCCCGGATCACTCGATCGCCGCGGCACGCAGTCCCCGCACCAGCGTACCGACGCAATCCTCGATCCGAGCATAGACCGCGTCGCACACCGCCGGACTCTGCTCCACCGGATCCTGGATAGCCCGGACCTCGATCGGGAGGGGATCGAAATCCCCGAGGAGGAGGACGTCCTGTGGGGCGCGGCCGAAGCGCTCGCGGATGCTCCGGCGCTGCGCCGCGTCCATCACCAGGATGACGTCGGCCGCGCGCACCAGATCCGGCGTGAGGAGCTGCGAGCGGTGGCGGCGGAGATCGACGCCGCGCCGGGCCGCCGCCGCCACGGCGTCGGCCGGCGAGGGTCGGCCTGGGCCGATAAACCCGGCCGAATCGACGGCCACGCCCTCCTGGTCGAGCTCCCGCTTCAAGACGGCGGCGGCGAACGGGCTGCGGAAGATGTTGCCGTTACACACCACGAGGACTGATCGGAGCGGCTGACGGGCGGCGAGCGCGGCGCGCGCGGCGCGCCGTCGCGACGTGTGCAGCAGTCGGTCGGGCAGGCGGCGCAGCCGCCGAAGCAGCTGAGCCATTACTCTCCGCCGTTGCGCTTGCTGTGTACGAAGCGGGCGATGGCGCTGAGCGACCCGAGGTTTGCTTCCGTGATCTCGTCCTCCGGGATCGAGCACCCGAACTCCTGCTGGAGGAAGTCCACCAGCTCGATCACGCCGATCGAATCGATCACGCCGCTGCCGAGCAGGGGAGCATCGTCCTGCAACGGCCAGTCCGGGCGCATGTACAGAAAATTGTCACGCACGTAGGCCCGCGCCCGGTCCGCGATGGTTGCAACCGTCAATTCCGTCGTCTCCCTCATCGTCCTTGCCTTCTAGTCGTCACGTCAGACCGCCACGGGTTCCGCAGTGGCGGGCGGCACGCGGGAGGCCGCCGCGGCGCGGCCCGCCTCCCGCGCGGGCGCACCCAGGAACTCCCGGTGCCACAACTCGGTCGAAAGAATCGCCACGAGGGCCTGGCTCTCGCGGAATCCCTCCGCCCGGCCGGCTCGGCAGCGCCGCACCAATCCCGCCACGGCCCGCGGATCGAAGATTCCGGTGCGCGAGAGACTCGCGGAATCGAGCAGCGCCTCGACGTATTCCGGCGGCCGGCCGGTGAAGAACGCCGGCACGTCCGGCGCACGATACGCCTGCTTGCGCCGGCGCGTAACGGTCGGGGGCAACAGCCCGCTGGCCCAGCGGCGCAGAATGTCCTTTTCCCGCAAGCCGCGCAGCTTGCTGCGCGCGGGAAGAGTGGCCGCGAACTCGAACAACGGGTGATCGAGGTAGGGGACGCGAGCCTCGATGCCATGCGCCATCGCCATCCGATCGCCCTGCGAGCTGAGCAGATACGACGAAAGCAGCGTCGTCATCTCGAGGTAGGCCGCGCGCGCCAGGGGCGACCATGCGGCGAACCCGGCCGGCAGGCGGCCGCGCAGCTCGACCAGCGGGTCGAAGGATCCGAGCCCCGCGCGGAACTCGGCCGAGTAGAAGTCCTTGATGCGGGCGGTCAGCTGGAACCGCGGCAGGTGGGAAAACAGGGGATCGTCGCCCGAGCCGGCGGTCATGAAATAACCGCGCCAGAAGTCGCCCTTCCCTCGCGCGGGCGCGATGCCCGGATACAGTCCGTCGAGCAGGCGCGGAGGCCAGCGCGACGCCGGCCGCCGCCAGCACAGCAGCCGGATGATGGTTTCCTTGAACAGGTCGTACCCGAGGAACACCTCGTCCGATCCCTCCCCGGTGAGCACCACCTTGATGCCCTGCTCCCGGACGACCCGTGAGAGCAGGTACAGGGGGGCGGGGGCCGTGCGGACGAGCGGGGTCTCCGTGTGGCGGACGACGTCCGGGAATACGCGGGCGATATCGCCCCGGCCGATCCGCTGGACCGCATGGCGGCTGCGCACGTCGGCCGCGACCGCCCGCTGGTACGCGCTCTCGTCCAGCGTGGGCTCCTCGAAGGTCACCGAAAAGGTCCGCCGCGAGCGCGCACACGATGCTCGAATCGATGCCACCGCTTAGATATCCGCCGACCGGCACATCCGCCTGGAGCCGCAGCCGCACCGACGAGCGCATCAGCTCGTCGAGCGCCTCGAGCGCGTCCGCCGGCTCGACCGTCGCTTCGACGTAGTCGAGCGCGTAGTAGCGCCGCAGCGTCAGGCGCCCGTCCTGCCACCGCGCGCAGCACCCGGGCTCGAGCGCCAGGATCCCCCGGAACGGCGTGCGGGGCGCGCGCGCCGCCCAGAACGTGAAGACCTCGTCCAGTCCTTCCGGATCGAGCGCACGCTCCACCTCACCGGTCGCCAGCAACGCCTTCACCTCGGACGCGAAATACAAATCGCCGTCGCGCGTCGTGTAGTACAGCGGCAGAATGCCGAAGCGGTCCCGCGCGAGGAACAGGGACCCGGCGCGACGGTCGTAGATCGCGAACGCGAACTGGCCGTTCAGGCGGTCCAGCATCCGCTCGCCCCACTGCTCGTAGGCGTGTACCAGCACCTCGGTGTCGCTGCGGGTGCGGAACACGTGCCCGCGGGCCTCGAGCTCGCCCCGCAAGGCGAGGTGATTGAAGATCTCGCCGTTGTAGACGATGAAGACGTTGCCGTCCTCGTTCGTCATGGGTTGCACGCCGCGCGCCAGGTCGATCACGCTCAGCCGAACGTTCGTCAGGCCGACTCGCTCGTCCGCGTGCAATCCGAACCCGTCGGGGCCGCGATGTCGGATGGCGCGGCGGAGACGCCCACGGGGCGTCGGCGCGCGATCCCGGCGATGCCGCACATCAGCTGTTCCCTCCGACGTCCGGCACCGGCGCGACCAGCAGGGAGGTGATGTGCAGCGGACGGGTGACGGCGCGCTTGTGCTCGATCTCGCGATAGGCGCGCTCGATCTGCTCGGGCCGATACCCCAGCTCTCGGGCGACGTCGGCGGCGCTGCGCCCGTCGTTCCGGGCCTGCAGCACCACGTCCAGCGTGCCAAGCGGGAGCAAGAAGAAGAACTCCTCCTGCGTCTGAGGCAGCGAGTAAGTGTCGGTGGTGGGCGTGCGCGCCCGGATGGTCACGGGCACCCGCAGCGTTTCGGCCAGCTGGTAGACCTGGCTCTTGTACAGGTGCGCGATCGGCTTCACGTCCGCGAGACCGTCCCCGCCCTTCACGAAGAAACCCTGGTCGTACTCGAGACGGTTGGGCGTTCCAACCACCGCGTAGTTCAGCCGGTCGGCGTGATGGTACGCAAGCATGGTCCGGATGCGCTGCTTGAAGTTCGTAGCGGCGACGATCTCGCGCAGCTCGCGCGCGGGCAGCCGGACCTTGCGCACCGGCTGCCCGGGCGGCTGCACCGCGATGAAGCACACGTTGAGCCGATCGGAATCGAGGCCGCCGCCGTCGAGCACGAGCTTGGAGCGCCACCCGGGGCCGTATTCGGGGACGAGGCGGCGCACGGCCGCATCCCGCCGCTCGTAGCACCCGCTCGCTTCGAGGATGGCCGTGATGTCTTCCGCCAGGAACTCGATCCCGAGGCCCTCCGCCCAGTTGCGCGCGAGCACGAGACTCTGCAAGTCCGACTCCCGTTCCGGCAAGCCGAGCCCGAGCACGTGCCCGGGGCCGACCGCCTGCACGGCGAGCGCCGCGCACACCGAACTGTCGATCCCGCCGCTCATCGCGACGACGATCCCGGCACGTCGCAGGGTCTGCCCGACTTGAACCCGGAGCGCTTCCGCGATCCGTCGGGTCTCGGCCGCCGCATCAAGCTCCAGCCGGTCTACGATTGTCGTGGACACGGCACCTCGCAGTACGGGGACACGCGCTTCCACCTCGCCAGGCGTCTCCGATTGCAAAGTTCGAGCCCTCGCAGCAACGCCTTCGGGACCGCACCGCATCTCGGGTCGAGCGCTCCTGTCGCACACGCGCAACGCGCGGCGTGCCACCCGACTGCCCGTCCTCTTTTGGTACGCTCGTTGCAATACCGCGACAAAGCCATGCTGCCACGCCGCACGCAACGGCGACCGGCCCGCGGCCGTGGAGCGTAGCAGCACTGTCAGCTACGGCGCGCTGCGGGAGCGCGCGGCGGCGATCGGCGCCGCGCTCCGCGCGGCCGGTGTCAGGGCCGACGATCGCGTACTTCGGCACGCTGGCCGCCGGTGCGATCGCCGTGATCGTGAACGAGACGCTCCGCCCGCGCCAGATCGAGCACGTGCTCGTCCACTCGGGCGCCCGTTGTCTGATCACGACGGGAGACGTGCTCGCGCGGCAACCGCGGCGGCTCGAAACGGCCACCGGCGTCCTCGATGCGCGCGAGATCCGCACGGGCGGCGAGCCGCTCGCACCGGTCCACCGGCTGGGAAGCGACATCGCCCAGATCGTGCATACGTCCGGATCCACCGGCCTCCCGAAGGGCGTGGTGGTGAGTCACGCCAACCTCTGGGCTCTGACGAGTGCCGTCGTCTCTTACCTCGGCTTGACCGATGCGGGCCGGCTCGCAAGCCTCCTGCCGTTCAGCTTCGTGTATGGCGTGGGCCAGCTGTTGTGCGCGGTGGGCGCCGGGGCGGCGCTCGTCGTGGAGCGGCCGCCGCTTCCCCAGCAGATGATCGAGTCAGTCCGCACGGAGGGCGTCACCGTGCTGGCGGCCGTGCCGCCGCTGTGGAACCGGCTATTGCGCGTGCCCGCGTTCGTCGAAGCGCCGCTTCCCGGGCTGCGGGTAATGACCAACGCCGGCGGGCACCTCCCTCGCGAAACGGTGCGCGCGTTGCGCCGCGCCCAGCCCGGGGCGCAGCTCTACCT
>WNFJ01547781.1_pt1 | contig 11067 bp, 11 predicted proteins | sample 5400461 | NCBI WGS metagenome assembly WNFJ01 (sample SAMN13153349, study PRJNA577476) | soil metagenome | isolation source: 115 cm saprolite on Douglas fir-dominated hillslope | place: USA:California | collected 2013-09-17 | reverse complement strand
AAGGGTACGCTCGACCGCACCCATCAAATCGCCGCGCCCAAGGGCCAGACAATCACATCCCTCGCACTGGGTGTCATGAAGCCGGTCTCTGCCGAGAACGCTGACGAAATAGCACTCCCGATCAAAGCCGGCGAAACCTTCACCCTGTACTTCGCCTGAACCTCAGCAACACAAGAAAAAGGGAGATGCCTCGCATCTCCCTTTCGGATGCCCCTTGCGGAAACATTCTAGAACGCCACTCGCAACCCCTGCTGAAATACGCGCGGTGTGTTCAAATGCGGTGTGGTGTTTTCGTTTCCAAACAACGGGGAGGTAGGCCCAAGCGATGGAAGAGCAAACTGATTCCGGTTCGTTGCGTTGAAGGCGTCAAAGCGATACTGAACCTTCCACCTCTCCCCGATATGAAAGTCCTTCTGCACTTTTGAGCGAGAAGGCGATTTTGCATCAATTGAGAAACGGAAACGCGATCACGGCCGCCGTAACCGTTGTTGCTCGCTACAAACGCACTTATCTGCCATCCCAAACTATCACGGTACCTAAGCGCGCCTACGGTAGAACCTCATAAATTACGTAGGCGAAGCGCATGGAGTCTGGATCCCACGAGTTGACGTTCATCGTTCCCTGTCCGCCAATGGCCTTCACGAGCGTCTTCTGGGACGCGGCGACCTTGCCATGGTTGATCGCGACGAGTTTGAGCTCAATTTGGACAGTGCGCGGGTTGTGGGTTGGCGTACCGGCGGGATAGCCGATATACACCATCTTCTTGCCGTCCGGCGAGATGTGGGGGAACCAGTCTTCGAGTCCATCGCTCACAACCATCTCGGCTTTCGCATCGTTGGTACCTGCGCCATCGAAGGGGAAACGCCAGACCGCTTCCTTGCCGGACCGATCGGAGTTGATGTAGATCCACTTGCCGTCCGGCGAGTAGTCCGGGCCGTCGTCCTGGTGGATATTGTAGGTGAGCTGCTTCTCCGCGCCTCCATCGGCGGGCATGCCGTAAATGTCATATTGGCCGCTGCCGTTGCGCTGGGCCACGAAGGCAAGCGTCTTGTTATCCGGCGACCAACCGTGAAAATAGCTGGGCGACTCGGATGCCATCAACTTGACATTGCTACCGTCGGCGTCTGCGAGAAAGACCTGCGATCCCTTATGGGAAGGGACAGTGGCTGAGAATGCGATCTTCTTGCCATCAGGGGAGATGGCCTTATCGTTATTGCATTGAAAGTTGGCGGGCACAGCTAATTTTTGTGGCTCGGCTGTACCGTCCTGTTTGAGGACGAACTTATAAATGCCCCCGCCAGAGTTGGCGATGAGGTACTTCCCGTCGGGAGACCAGTTGGGAGCCTCCCAGATCGAATCCGCGGTATAGATCAGGCGCGAGGAGCCGTCGCGCAGATCGTAGATGAAGAGACGACTGCGAAGGTGCTGCCCGGAAGGTGCTGCTTCTACGTAAACCGCAGAAGATTGCGCCTTGATAGTGGGAGCCGCCAGAAAGAACGCGATCAGGGTGAGCTTACAGCAGAATCGCAATTGGATCGAGAGAACCTTCATGTCTATGACACTCCTCTTTGGGTAGAAATCGCAGGGCCGTTCACTTATTGACGGCGATTATCATTTCGGTGATTCAGCTAGCCGCCACGCAGTTAAGCGCATCGCAGCGAGCGTTGTTCCGGTCTACTGCACCTTAGCCGCCGAGTTCTGGAGAACGACGTTGGAGAGCACGGCAGTGTCCGATGTCGCGGGCAAGTGCGAGCAGAAGCCGATGCCCACGTAAAAAGGTTCGTCGAAGTGGAGGGTGACTGGTGGGCTAAGCTGGTGCATGGGTTCTCCCTCAAGACTGATGAAGATCGCAATAGAATCGNNCGCTTCGCTTTGACCCCGGCGAGAGTGCCCCCGAAGCGAAATTGGGCGTCCTTCATTGACGCACCCCTGTTCGGACGCCACGCCAGGTGGATCATGCCCACCCCATGTTCGCCGATCATGGCTTCCCTGGAATCGTCATCAAGACTCTGGCGAATGACCAGGACCGCCTTGCGGTCGCCGTAGCCCTTCGGATCCGGAAACGTGACGTCGGCCGCGAGTGAAACGTCCCCCGACACCTTCTTCCAGAGATAACGGAACTCGTCACGCGTGTACCAGATGTTATACCCGGCGGAGTTGATGGTGTACTGTTTCGTGTTGGCGTCGTAATTAGCGCTGCCTGGCACTACGGCGGCGCCAATGTCAGACTGGCCCTGAAAAACTCCGATCGGCGCATCAAAGTTCCTGCTCGGCCTATGAAAATCTGCCGGTGGCGGTACCTGGACGTGCGTAGGAGACCCCGGCTGCGCCCACTCCGGCACGGCGGGTGCAGATGTCGCCGTGGCTGTGGGCGCTTGCGCATGCAGCGGATGTGGTGCTGTGCAAAGCATCAGGATGAGCAGCGGGGCAAAGCAGGATCGTTTGAGTGCGAGGCGATCAATGAAGATTTCCATAGCGAAGAACTTTAGCAGACCGCAGACACTACCCGACCTTTTCGAACGCGAACAGGGGTCCGAACCGATCATTCACGCGTTATTCCGGGTTCTGCTTGCACTCGAGGTAGCGCTCCGTCGTCAGAACCGAGGCGTGACTGAGGAACTGAATCTGCTCGAGTTCGCCCCCGTTGGCGTGGCATAGTTTGGCGCAGGTTCGGCGCAATGTGCTCAATCTCCAGGCGCCGGGCGCAGTCCCGAACGATGACGATTGTGTATAAATCAGCGCGGTCGTCCCCCATTGCTCATGCGAATTCCGCAAGCGCACAGGCGATTAATGAGATGGTCCGCCGCTTGATCGACCTGGGGTCGTGGGGTGATCTTGTTGGCAGGTTTTAAGGAGGATCATCAACATGCAGATTCGTTCTGTTGGTATCGATCTTGGCAAGACAACCTTTCACCTGGTAGCCCTTGGCGAGCATGGCAAGGTGCATCTGTCGACTGCGCTCTTCACCCAGATCGGCATAGGCACAGTCCGGACATGTCCAGCATTCTCGTCACTGGAGAATCCGAACCTCGGAAACGGCCGATCGACAATACCCGACGGAGTGAGCAAGAAAAGCGCTCTTAAGGCACATCGCTACGAACGTTTCCGAGAATGACGTCGACGGCGGCGCAAGCCATTCGCTCGAGTCCGGCATCGTTTTCATGCTTACCGACTCCTGCCAACAGACGGTAGAGGATGTCTCCCGTCAATGAGTCGTGAAGGATCACCGCCATTCGTTCAATAGGAACCGTTGTCTTTCGCAACTCGCCCCGACGACTTTCCAACACAGATCGTATGATGGAAGCCGTTCTGGCGGGACCGTGCGTGTACCATGCCTCGCCTACTTCGGGACAATTCACTGCCTCGCCGATGGCGAGACGATGAAGCTCCACGGAGCGTTTTGCGGTGATGAGCTTGAGGATGTGAAAAGAGAGTTTCTTCAGACTCTCTTCAAGGTTCAACGCCGCGTAATCGATCTTCGTGAGCGGTTCATTCGACTCGCGGCACAGAGTCTCTATACTGCTGATGAACAGGCCGCAAATCGTACTCTTCGAACCACCGGCCAACTCGACGATCTTGTCGATGGTTACGCCCTCATAGCCGCGCTTCAGAAACAAGTCTGCTGCGACTTTTTGAAGTTTGCTGTTTCGAACCTCTCCTCGCGACCGCTTGTTAGGCATTCATCTCCCCGTCCTGAATGCATCAAAGAAATATTTAATGCAATCCACAGCTTGAGTCCTCCTGTATTAACAGCATTTTATGCGACCTCTTTCTTCAGACCACTCTGGATTACCGGGCCTGGAGTTTGCCACCGATCGTCCTCATGATGTACTGTACTGTACATTACAGTTTGTTCGCTAGCGCCAATCGCGAACCACCTGGGGAGTGCATGGGAAACAAACCCAATGATTCGCTCGTCCACCCGATAGCTGACCGGTGTTCGCATTTCAGGGGGAAATAGCTATGCCCACAGTATCTCAACCGGGATCGAAGTCAACGATCAGCATTGTGCATCCGCCTGAACTGAGCGCTGAAACCCAGCAGACGTCAGGATCGCTGAGGATGTCCGCCATTGCAGCAATGCATGGCATTGTCTCCTCCCTGTGGGCGGGCGTGTTTCTGGTCGAGCCTTCAGGGAAGACCGGCATTCACCACCACGGCGAACAGGACACGGTTGTCTATGTGCTTGAGGGAGAGGCATGCGTGCGGTGGGGAGACTTCGGGGAATATTCGGCGACGGTCAGGGCGGGCGATTTTCTGCATGTGCCGAGCTGGTTGCCGCATCAGGAACTCAATCCTTCGAAAGAGCATCTATTTCGATGGGTGGTCGTGCGAAGTACTCCAGAGCCGATCGTCGTCAATCTGCCTGACGACCTCTGGATAACCACTCACCGAGACCAATAGAGAGGAACTGCTGATGAATACGCGAAGAGATTTCCTGAGCATCGCTGTCAAAGGATCGACCATGGCGGCGACAACAGCACTTCTGCCCAGGGCAGCTTCTGCCTCAGGTGCAGCAGACATGAATGGGAGCAACAACATGGAAGATGAAAGGGAGCAGTTTTATGAATAAGGAACAGACTCTTTCAGCCGCAGCTGCCGGCACGTTCACCATCGGTGGTGATCTCACGGTCAATCGGATGGGCTATGGCGCGATGCGCATCACAGGACCGGGGGTGTGGGGCCCTCCCGCAGACAAAGCCGCTGCCCTTGCGACCCTCCGGCGGGCGATCGAACTCGGCGTGGATCTGATCGATACCGCAGACTCCTACGGCCCAGGGACATCCGAAGAGTTGATCGCAGAAGCACTATATCCGTATCCCGCTGGATTAGTGATCGCAACTAAGGGTGGATGGGAGCGCCCGGGCCCCGGCCAATGGACACACAATGCCAGCCCGAAGCATCTCACTGAAGCGCTCGAGGGAAGTCTAAAGCGACTTCGCCTGGACCGTATCGACATTCATCAACTTCATGCTCCCGATAATGCCGTCGCCTTCGAGGCGTCGGTAGAAGCACTGGCCAAGCTGCGCGGGCAGGGAAAAATTCGTCATGTCGCGCTCTCGAATGTGACTCGTGAACACATTGAGAGGGCCCGCAAGATCGTGCCCATTGTGTCTGTGCAGAATCGCTACAGTTTCGCCGACCGGGAATCTGACTTCATCGTCGATTATTGCGAGCAGAACAACATTGCTTTCCTTCCCTGGGCTCCGCTCGGTCAGGCGAAAGGGGCACATGATGCCATCAAGAAAGTCGCAAACGATCTTGATGCAACTCCTTTACAGGTCGCCTTGGCCTGGCTACTCAAGCGTTCCAAAGTGATCCTGCCTATCCCCGGAACGTCTTCAATCAAGCACCTGGAGGAGAATATCGCTGCTGCGGCTCTGGAACTTCCTCAGACCCCATACGACCAGCTATCCGCTGTAAGCCATGCGCCTGCAAGTCTACGTGGTTGAAGCCGCAACCAAAGTTTACGCCGCTGCTCCTTACCTAAGCCAGGGCACGATCGACTGCCCCCTAATCACGGATCCGGAGATGAGAATTATGAGACTTTCACCCTTTGCGACTGTCCAGGCATTTGCCACTCTCGCCGCTGTCGCGTTTCCTCCTCCGGTGCTCCATGCCCAGCAGATCATCACCGGTCAGGCCGCCTTCGCCGACTATTCGCAGCAGAAGCCTGGCGTCCGGCGAAAGATCACGCTGGCCGACCTGCCGGAACCGAATCCGTCTGAATCTGTAGACAACGGTCCCACGCTTGTCCAGCGGCCTGAGGGGGCGTGGCCTATCGCCCCTGCCGGGTTCAAGGTCCAACTCTACGCCGGCGGGGATGCCGCCGCCCCTATGCAGCGCTCCGAAAACAAGAAAGAAACGCACCTGCCCACCTCTGGAACCTTCGTGATGCCCCGCATCATCCATACTGCACCCAATGGCGATTTCTTCATAGCGGACTCGCAGGCTGGCTCCATACTGGTGTTGCGCGGCGTCACAGCCGCCGGGAAGGCAGCTGCCGTTAGCGCCTACGCCACTGGCCTTGATCATCCCTTTGGTATCGCGTTTTACCCTGCTGGCGCGAATCCTCAATGGATCTACGTCGGGAACGCCACGACTGTCGTTCGTTTCGCCTACAAGTCCGGAGATCTAAAGGCTGCCCGCGCCCCTCAGACAATCGTGCCCGATCTCCCCGGCTATGCTCAGCTCCGTGGTGGTGGCCACTGGACGCGGGATGTTGTCTTCTCCGCCGACGGCAAGCATATGCTCGTGTCGGTCGGAAGTGGATCGAATGCCGACGATCCTGATACTCATCCCAATGAGTTCCATCGGGCGGATGTGCTGGAATACACCCCTGAGGGCAAGTTGATCGAGGTGTACGCTTCGGGTATTCGTAATTGCGTCGGCGAGGCTATCAACTCCGTTACCGGTCAGCTCTGGTGCTCAACCAACGAGCGTGACGGCCTGGGGAACAACCTCGTCCCGGATTATGTAACTTCAGTTAAAGAAGGTGGCTTCTATGGTTGGCCCTGGTTCTACATGGGTGGCCATCAGGACCCGCGACTTATGGGTACGCATCCGGAGCTCAAGTCCAAAGTCATTACTCCCGATGTTCTGGTTCAACCCCATATGGCCTCGCTCGGAATGACCTTTTACCCAACCAGTAAATCTACTTTCCCGTCCCAATACGCCGGCGATGGATTCGCGGCCGAACACGGGTCCTGGAATCGTGCGCATCGCGGAGGCTACGAGGTTATCCGGATTCCCATGAAGAACGGCAAAGCCACTGGCGAGTACGAGGATTTTCTTACAGGATTTGTCACCACAGATGGGCAGGTCTGGGGCCGGCCCGTAGGGGTAGCCGTAGGTCACGATGGAGCTCTCTACGTTACCGATGATGGTTCTCGCAGCGTCTGGCGCGTGACCTACACTGGAAAATAGCGAGATTCTCAGTTGGCGATAACAGTCATTATGGAGTGACCGGCGCCGATGCGCGGAGTGTCTTGACGAACAAGAACCGCAGAGCTGCGGTCTCCCGCGTCGGATTCGCTGGCCGCTGGAATCCTCGCTGGGCACGGCGCCGCCCTAGCCCATCAGTTGCCGAGCACTGTCGAAGCGGGACACCTGGCCCAACTCGGCCGCGGTGGTCACAGCCGAGATATCTGCGATACCCCGCAGTGCCTGTAGATCGTTGATTACTTCCTGTAACGCGGGCGAAGCCAGCTTGACCACCTCGGCGATGGCTTGGCTGGCGCGGGCCGGTAGCGAAGTGGTTCTGACTGCGCGCAGCGAGGCGAAGGGGCAGGAGGCCGTGGATCGGATTCTGCGGCAGATTCCGCAGGCCAAAGTGCGTTTCGGCCTGCTTGATCTAGCGAGCCTGGACTCGGTGCGAGCCTTTGCCGCAAGCATGAGCCACGAAGCGAAGCTGGACCTATTGGTGAATAACGCCGGAGTGATGGCGATACCGGAACGGCAGGTCACCAAGGACGGCTTCGAGATGCAGTTCAGCACGAACTATCTAGGGCCGTTTGCATTGACCTTGCTGCTCCTCCCGACATTGCAGCGTGCAGTCTCTCCACGAGTGACAACGGTATCGAGCGGGGCGGCCAATATGGGGCTGAAGAAGATCAACTTCGACGACCTGCAATGGGAGAAATCCTATGGCCTCTGGAAAGCATACTGCCAGTCGAAGCTGGCGGGCCTGATGCTGATGCTGGAGTTGGAAAGACGGTGTGATGCAGCCGGAGTTCGGTTGCTCAGCAATGCGGCTTATCCCGGGTATGTCCGTACGAATCTTCAGACCAGCGGGCCGGGCAGAGAACAAAACCCGATCGAAAAGATCATCGCATCCTTCCCGAAATGTTCATCCTTACACTCGATGCACTCGGCTTGGCAGCCTCTTTATTCTGACTCAGCGGGAGCGGGTTATCCTTCGCGTAGCCGTTTTTCAAAGCGTCCGTAGCGCAGCGCAAGCGTTGGCAACACCAGTAGATTGAGGGCGGTCGATGTAATCAGACCGCCCAGGATCACGATAGCCAAAGGGCCTTCGATCTCCTGTCCTGCGGCACTACTTCCAATTGCCAGGGGTAGTAGGCCGAGTGCGGTAACGAGTGCGGTCATCAGAATAGGGGCCAGGCGTTCCGAAGCTCCATGTATCGCTGTTTGATATCCCCACTCCATGCCTTCGATCTCAACCAGATGTTCGTAGTGCGAGATCAGCATGATGGAGTTGCGAAGCGTGATTCCAAAGAGAGTGACAAATCCAACCATCGCCCCCAGAGAAAGCATGCCACCTCCTGCAAAGACCGCGAGAACGCCGCCAACTAGAGCGAAAGGAAGATTCACGAGGACGAGTATCAGGTTCCGCCAGTTCATCAACACGATGGACAAAAGCAACACTATGCCTAGAGCAGCCAGCGCAGAGTGAACGAGGAGATCGCGGCGCGATTGGGCCTCGGCCGCGGCTGTGCCGCCAAATTGAATGTAATTGCCGGGAGCTAGCGGGACCTTCGCTGCAATCTGTTTCTGGGCGTTCTGAACAAATGCGCCGACATCGCCGCCGGCTACGTTGAGGGTGACGGTTTGGACGCGGCGCGCGCCATCGTGCAACACGACATATCGCCCAGAGGTCTCATAGACACGAGCCAGCTGCCCGAGGGGAATGTAAACGCCATCCGGGCTTTTAATAGCCAAAGCTGCAATGGAATCCAAGCGGTTTCGGGCATCCGGTGGCAGAATCACAGATACGGCGAAGACGCGATTTCCCTCATAGATCGCTCCCACCTGCTCACCCTGATAAGCAGTGTGAATGTCCTGCAGAACACTCACCGGATCGAAGCCCCAGTGCAACAGCTCCGGCGTGCGTAGCGCAACGTCAACCTCCGGGGTGCCCGGTGGAGACTGCATCTGTACTTCCGTTGCCCCCGGCATACCATTCAGCACGCGCGCGACTTGCTGGGCTTCCCGATCCAACTGGTCCAGATCGGTGCCATAGATGTTCACGACGACGGAGGCGGTATATCCGGAGAGAGTCTCCTGAATGCGCTCCGAAAGGAAGGTATAGAGAGAGAAAGAGAGACCAGAAAACTGCGTCAGGGTCTTGCGCAGCTCTCCCTGCGCAGCCTCTTCCTGTTCACCACCCATCGGCTTGAGGTCGATCTCAAGTTCGCTGTAGTGCGGTCCCCATGTGTCATCAGCAAGTTCCGCCCGGCCAACTCGCTGAGCAACAGTCCTCACAAATGGCAGCTTCAGTAATGCGGCAGTCACCTCACGGCCTGTCCGCAGAGATTCGTCCAGCGAGGTCCCCGGAACCGCAATCATATGCAGGATGTAATGTCCTTCATGCAGTTCGGGGAGAAAGCTGGTTGCGAAGAAGGGGAAAGCGGCAATACCGCAAAACGTAATGACTGCAACAGAGCCGATGATCAGGCCCGGCATTTGCTCTATGCGCTCGAGAATGGAAACGTACCGCTTCTTCAACCAGCGCACGACCGGCGGTTCATCTTTACGGGGTAGACGCTTCCCAAAGATCAGCATCGAAAGGGCCGGTGTCAGGGTAAGGGCAACAACCAGCGAGGCCAGGATCGATAGGATGTACGCAATTCCCAGTGGCGCAAACAGTCTTCCGGCAATGCCCGAAAGGGTGAGGACCGGTGTGAAGATAAGTGCCACGGCAAAGGTGGCATAGACCACGGCGCTTCTGACCTCGATCGAAGCATCGAGTACGACTTTGAATGTTGATCGCGGGGTTGCGCTGGCTGCGTTTTCCCGCAGGCGTCGAAGGATATTTTCCACGTCGATCACTGCGTCATCGACGACCTCACCGATCGCGATAGCGAGGCCACCGAGCGTCATGGTGTTGAGGGTGAATCCCATCCTATCCATGACTGCAACGGCTGCAAGCAGCGAGAGAGGGATAGCGGTACAGGAGATGGCTGCTGTGCGGATGTCGAACAGAAATAAAAAGAGAATGACAATGACGAACCCTACGCCCAGCAGCAGTGATGTTCGGATGTTATGGATGGACGTGTTGATGAAATTTAATGGCCTGAAGAGATCAGGCCGCATCTCAATCCCTTCCCGTTGGAGTGCGGGAGTCAGCTCGTCAAGCGCCTGTTCTACGTTCCGCGTAACATCCACAGTGTTGGATTCGTATTGGGCAGAAATCACAAGAATGACGCCGGTTTTTCCCTCGATAGAAGCCGCTCCAAACGGCGGAGCAGCATCGTCTCGCACATCAGCGACTTGTCTAAGAGTGACGTTTGCGCCGTTCTGCCGCACCAGCACCGTGGACGCGATCTGTTCTGGAGTAAGAGACTGACCTTCCGTTTGGAGAATAAGCCTTTGATTGCGGTTTTCGATGAAGCCTGCGCCCTGTATCCCCGTGGCCTTTTGTGCTGCTGTGATCACATCATTGAGCGACAGATTGAACTGCACAAGCTTTTCTGGACGGAACTGCACTTGTATTTGCCTGACTTCACCGCCAAACACGGACACGCTCGCCACCCCTGGAGCACCCAGAAGACGAGGCCGAATCGTCCAGTCGGCAGTCGTTCGCAACTGCATCAGCGACTGTCTGCTGGAGGTCAATCCCACCACGAGCACGTTGCTCGTCGACGAGGTAAGCGGTGTCATGATCGGAGCTTTTACCCCCGAAGGAAACTGTCCCGCCAGCACCGAGAGACGCTCCGCAACAAGCTGGCGCTCAAGATAGACGTTATTTCCGGTCTGGAAGGTCACGGTAATGACGGATAGCCCCTGAATGGAATTGGAGCGTAGCGACTCGATTCCAGTCACCCCATTGATGGCATTTTCAATCGGCTGCGTCACCAACAGCTCTACCTGCTCCGGCGATAGTCCCGGCGCTTCCGTCTGAATAGAGACGCGCGGCGGCGCGAACTCCGGGAATACCGCATATTTTGCCTGTGTAAGGGTGTAGAGACCATACCCCAGCGATGCCAAAGCCAGAGAGAGAACCACGCCACGGAAGCGAAGCGAAAAACGAACGATAGCATTCAACATGGGATCAATCCTGGTCTGCCTGAATCTGGGAGCGGAACTCTTCTGAGAGCAGCGTCTGTG
>WNFJ01567916.1_pt2 | contig 11068 bp, 6 predicted proteins | sample 5400461 | NCBI WGS metagenome assembly WNFJ01 (sample SAMN13153349, study PRJNA577476) | soil metagenome | isolation source: 115 cm saprolite on Douglas fir-dominated hillslope | place: USA:California | collected 2013-09-17 | reverse complement strand
TTGTTGCTGGCACAGTACACGTACACAGGCTATGACGCTTCCGCCCATATGACCGAGGAGACCATTGGGGCAGAGACGCGAGCGCCGTGGGGCGTGGTTATGTCCGTGGTTGTGTCCGCTGTCGCTGGTTATGCCCTGCTGATGGGCCTCGTAGCAGCCTCTCCTGACCTGGCTGCGGCCGGCAGCTTTGTCAATGCAGTGCTGTACATCCTGGAAAGCCGCCTCAGCTTTGTTCTGGGAACGGCTTTATTCGCCGTTATTGCAGTTGCGCAGTTCTTCTGCGGCATGTCCTCGATCACATCGAACTCGCGCATGATTTATGCCTTCTCACGTGATGGTGCAGTGCCATTCCACGCAACCTGGCACCACCTCGACAGGGGTCGCACACCGCGCAATGCCATTATCTTGTCGGCTGTGTGTGCCTTTATCCTGGCTGCCCCCACAGTAGTGAACTACACAGCTTATCTGGCGGTTACTTCTATTGCTACCATCGGTCTCTATATCGCGTATGCCTTGCCCATCCTGCTCCGTTTGATAGCAAAGGATTTCAAGCCTGGGCCATGGCACCTGGGAGCGTGGAGCAAGCCGATTGGAATTATCGCTGTAATATGGGTTGTCTTCATCTCAGTGCTCTTTATGTTGCCGGCAGCCTATCCCATTACAGCGACAAATTTCAACTACACGCCAGTGGTAGTGCTCGGCACACTCTTGATTATCACGATCTGGTGGTTCGCCAGTGCGCGTAACTGGTTCAGGGGACCGATCATTCAGGGTTCAGAAGCTGAACTCGAGGCGATCGAGGAGAGCGTGGGTGAAACTGTCCACGTCGAAGCCGGAGGTGCAGCCAGCGGCCAGTAAGATTCTCCGCCAAATGTAGGGGCGCAATGAATTGCGCCCAAGAGGCGTCAAGTGAAGGAGGTGGAAACAGAACCATTGGTGGCGGCCCCCGTAGGGGCGAGGGTGGAGTTGAGCGGGGTGGGGACCCTTGTGGTCGCCCGCGCAGCCTCATCCCTACGGTTCATCCTTCTGTACCTGTAGCGCTATTCCGGCCAGCGTCACTCTCTTCTTGCTGAGAAAAGCCAGCTCTGCTACAGTAGAAGATAAGCTCATAATTCCCTATGTCTATTTGGTCACCATCTGCCAGTACGCGCCCCGCGTCATCGTTCAATTTCTCCCCATTCACGAAGACGCCACTGGAGCTACGCTGGTCATAGATCCGATATTGCTCATCTTCGTATTTCAACAGCGCGTGATGGCGCGAAATCGATGAATCCTGGTCGAGCAGGACATCATCCGAACCTGCGCGCCCAAGTTGCGCCTCCCCACGCTCCAGCGGATACTCAAATGGTTCTCCACCGCTCACATATCGAATAAGGAGATATGGTGTTGTGCCAGACCGGCTCTCCCTTTCCAATACCTCTTCCTCTTTAGAGGTGGAGAGCACTGCTTCGACTGGCAAAGAATCTTCGCCTATAGGCGTGTTTTCTTCAAGAGGAACCAGCGTTGCCGTAAGCGCTTCTGCGAATGCAAATGCAGAAGGGTAACGTTCCTCTGGATAGACGCTGAGAGCCCTGTGTATTACTTCTTCTAGCTCAAGAGTTACAAGATCATTAAGTGAAGAAAGGGGAGGAAAAGTTTCTGTTAGCTTCGCGTGTTCGATTTCTTCCGGTGAGCCGAGATAGGGTGGGCGACCTGCAAGCCAGAAATAGAGTATGACAGCCAGCGCGAACTGGTCACTTGCCGGTGTTACTTGCTTCCCTAATTGTTCGGGTGCCGCAGTAATCGGCTGTAATTGGTTGAGTGGTTGATCAAAGTGGCGTACATAGTTTGCCAGGCCAGCATCGGCGAGAAGGAAAGGAGCGTAATCTGGCTCATGGTCAATATTCTGATCCCCCAATACCATGACGTTTGAAAACGTGAGCGCTCCGTGCAGATATCCTTGTTGATGGATGTATTCGAGTGCCTCACCCAGTTGATGCGTATAGTACAGAGCCTCATCTATATGTAATGGTGGCTTGAACCACACCCTACCTTCGTTGTTTAAAAGTGAGCCATTGCTGATGTAGCAGCGGACAACATAAAGTCTACCATCAATTTCACCATAATCAAAGACTGGTGCCAGGAAGGGATGATTGAGCAAGCCGATGCCTTGCATTTCGCGGAAGAATTGGCGGCGTGCGGAGTCCGGTTGGCTAGACCAGGGATGAATGAGCTTTAGCGTAACCTTCCTTTGCAGTTTCGTATCTACTGCTTCATAACTTTCACCTGAAACGCTATTGCCTAACCAACGAGTGATACGATAGCGTTCAAACTGCTGATTTCCTTCTAATGCTGGCATACAACAACCTTACTATCTCTCATCTTTTGCCTGAGGTTGAGCTATTACCTCTTCCTCACATATATCTTCAACTGGGTGTACGCTCGGTGCATCCACGTCTATCGGCGTGATCTCTGTTTGAGACTTGCAATTTGAAGAGTCAGCAACAGTACTAACAGGAGTTTCTTCTAAAGGAGGAACATGCCCTGCTGGTTGTTCGACCTTGCCATCCTCTGAGGAACTCGCAGTGTCAGAACGTCGTGCGCGACGAGATCGAATAAGCAAGTATGCGCCTGCAACTACTGCCACAATCACTGCTGCACCTATCCAGCTTATATCCCTGGCAATTTGTTCTACCTGGGCGAAATTATCATGAAAGACGCGCCCTGCTAAGAAGCCAATTGTGCCGAAGATGATTGCCCATAGAATACCTCCTGCCGCATTATAGAATAAGAAGGTGGGCCAGCGCATGTGGTTAACTCCAGCTAGGAATGCAGCCCATGTGCGCAGCACAGCTATAAAACGCCCAAAGAAAACGGTTTTATTACCATGTTTCTCAAAGAACTGTTCAGCGCGCCTGAGATGCTGCGGTTTCAAAAAAACATAGCGTCCATATCGTTCGACCAAAGCGCGACCTCCTGTTCGTCCGATATAGTAACCTATATTGTCTCCAATAATTGCGCCCAGCGCCGCAAAAGCGATAATCAGTTCAATATGTAATTGAGGTACAATAGTGGCTGCCGAAAACGACGCCAGCAGGAGCATTGTTTCACCGGGGAAGGGAATACCTGCACTCTCGATCATGATAAAGACCATAACAGCGAGATAACCCCACGAACGTAGCGCATCCTGCAAGACCTGCAAGGAGATAAGTGCTGCCAATGGATCGGTATGCCATTTGAGCATGCGAACCCTTAAAATGGGTAACCAGCGCATAACTTTCCTTCTTTGTGAAAAAACCTCTCGTTAAAAGTAAATCAGATATTTGCTGTTAGGTAAATCAGTAATTTTGTGTAATTTTATAGTTAGTCTCTAGAGAATGCAAATCGGGTTCTTTTTTGAAATTGAGGAAAAAGATAAATACTACTAAGGGTAGACCAATCATAATTATCCAGTTGAACCCGCCCCAACCACCTATGGCTACAAAATATGTGTCAAATGCAGTGGCGGAGAAAGTCAATGCAAAAGCCACCAGCGCTCGCCCGAAGCGATCACGGGTTGTGGGAAGGCTAATGGCTGCCAGGCCAACGAGCCAGGTAACATACCACGAAAAGAACCATGGCGTTACTACAAGAAGTAATCCCAGCGTGGCGAGAGATGCGAGTATCATCATGCGCGTGGTGGGCATGCGCCATAAACAGACCGCTCCAATACATAACGCGCAGAGTAGCGTGACGAGATTGATCACATTCCAGGTAGTATGATTGCTCAAAACAGCGATTGGCAAATAGCTCCAGGATGTACGAGCAGGTAACCCATGTAATTTAACCCAATCATGCATTACCCTCAGGAGAGAATTTTCTGAAAAGTATGCCGATGGCGGCGAAGAAAAACTACTGATGATGGAGTATATACTGTGCCGGATCCAGAAAGGTGCGTAGAAGATCCATGCCACTAAACCACTGGTGATTGCCGCTAGAAGCACCTTGGGGAAGATGCGCCTCCAGGGTCGAGGCACTGTCAACTGGTTATCTTGAACATCTAGCAAATTTGAAGAGTAGGCACAGCGAATCATGAGCACCAGGAAAAAAAATATGAGCGGTGCCGCGGTGAATTTTACCAGCACGGCAAGTGTAAAGGCGATGATCGGCGGCAAGTAATGAGCCGGCCGAGCGAAACCTCGTTGCTCTGCACGTAGGGTCAACAGGATACCCAGCAACAACAAAGTCACCATAAACGTGTCATTATGCGCGCCCTGGCAGCTTTCCAGTAATACCAGCGGATTCCAGGCATAAAGCAGCATTCCAAGAGTTACAGTACGCGGTGAACGCCCCATCTTCTTCAGGATAGCAGCCACGAACCATATATTGGTCAGATGCGCAGCCATGCCAAATAAGCGAAAGGCGAAGATATACCCTAATGGAAAACTACCCGATAGCAATGCCCACAGTGAACAGACTGCCAACCAGACAGGTCCGTAGGCGGAAGTTGCAAAATTCCAATCATCATAAGGTGTCAGAGGATCCTTGGGGTAGGCAGATAGCGTTACAAAATACGGATTGGCATGATGGGCCACAATCGTACGGCCATATCCTGCATAAACAAATATATCACGTGAAAGCATCGCTGGGGTGAGTACATGGATGAACCCAAACACTATTGCGCCAAAGAGGATTACTCCTATGATGCGTCTATAATCGCCTCGTTCCGCTAACCTGTGAACAAAGAAGGCACAGAAAGCATAGATACCAAACTCCAATACCAGGAGCACTGAGAACTCGATATCGTTCGTCACGATCATCGAAGCGCGGTGCATTGGTTGCACATGTAGATCATATGGCAGCCACGCTCCCCACAGGAGGAGCAACGGGTTGGTCGGTATTGATAACAGGTATGACTTACCGGCCAGGTGCAGTAGCGGAGTAATACTGACGCAGATACAGAGCAAATATGCAATCGCGCCGGCTATTAAAGCCCTGGCCCGTGCAGGTGCTACTTGCTGTCCGGTGGCTACCGGCTCAAGAGGCCGATCTGGTAATCGTGCCGTTTCTTCCATTTTTTTACCCATCAGCACCTTCTCCTAAACCACCCAGCGATTCATGATAAAAAGGATGCTCAGCGTGGCGAGTAAGCTGGGAAATGCCAGCATAATTGCCTGGTGAAGGCGTGGATGCTTGATACCAAGCATTGATAATGTAATAAAGGCAGGAAACATCTCCAGCACGAAACGCTGATTTGACTCAAGCGGGTCTGGCGCTACAATAGCCGGGCTGAGTATCATATAGAAAAGTACTATACCCATCCAGACACTATAACTTGCTCGTAACTTGTTTTTCCCCACTATTGCTAAGGCGATAAAGGCCAGCGTTGCGCTCAAATCAAGGAGATTGTGCACTTCATTAAACGAACCAAAAGGTTGGTACCAGAATATTTCGGTGAGTGACTGCCACATTCCTTGCCATGGCCACGTTGTATGGCGCCCCCAATGGCTTTGTACCGCGATAAAATCAAGTGGATTACCCGAAATATGCCAGCAATAGATGGCGTAGAGAGCTGTTCCTAGTGGTATGAGCAAAATTGGTAAGATTCTGAGCAGGATATTCTGCCGGGAGGCAGTGATGCTTTCACGTGTCGTCCAGAGCTCGACCATATATGGGATGACCAGTAGGATGCCAGCTGACCGTGTCAATGCAGCCAGCAAACCAAGAAGACCTGCTAGCCACCAGCGTTGCTGTCGCATAGCGAGAAATGCACTTGCTGTCAGTAAAAGAAACAACGACTCATTATAAGGTGCGAAGAAGAAAAAGGCGGTGGGAAATATACAGAGATAGAGCAATGTGCGTTGCGCGACCTGCTCTCCTCCTGCCTCGACTGCAAGCTGGTAGATCACGAAAAGCGCTCCGAGCAATGCTGCATTACTGATAATGGTGCCAACGAGCAGATAGCTCCAACTGCCTAATATATGTGCGAATGCCGTAATAAGCAGGGGGAACAGGGGAAAGAACGCGACATCATACGGTGTTTGATAGCCAAATTGAGCGATTCGCACATAGTTTGCCGCATCCCAGTGATTCCAGGATGCTAATATTCCTACGATATCAACCGGGTTACTCGAATATTTAGGTGCTGTGAGCAGGATATAGCCAACATAAGTCACCATCACCAATAACAGCCGGGTAGCGACGAATAACCAGATAATGTCTCGAACAGGAGCACGTTTCATAGCTTATATCACCTGCCAAACTGAATCATAGCCGAACTCCGCGACACGACGTAAGTCAGGGTTTGACTCCATTTGTGCCACGAGGGTATGTGCTATAGTCGTGCTATAGAATTGAAGATGAAGCACGACATACTGAATATGATACTGTTTGATAATGGATAAACTTGGGCCGGATGGAAAGTTCATCAACAACGTTGACATGTAAAAAGTCAATGGTGGTCGATAGCCACTCCAACCATTAGCAATGGGATGAGTATGATAGATTGCATAGTAATCATACCAGGCTTCATTCTTTGTTTCAAAATTTCTATCCACGGCGGCCATCGGAAGTTCAACAATAGGCTGCTGATCTCCATGGGTAGCAAGCCATCGGTAGACAGGCGGGATGGCGCTGCCAGTTGGTACTGTTGTAACGGGTAAAAAAGCTGGTAATGCTTCCAGTAAAATGGCAAGAGGAAGTGCGACTAGCAAAATTTGCATTGCTATTCGTCTTAAACGACGGAACTGGGCACGGCGTTGGGGAATGTTCCTCTCTTCAGGAGTGTGAAGTTTGTCTTTTGCTCCAATATTCCCGCTCATTATGTTCTGTAACCAGGATATCGTGTATGCCGACGAGAGTGCGAGTATAATCAATAAGACGCCGATAAGGCGGGCCGGCACGCGTAGACCAGCGAAACCCGGCAGTATATAGTAGGCAAGCATCCAGGGTAGAGGAATATTTGGTGGAACGAGTGGTAATGTTGTAGTACCAACAAACCTGGATGGAGCATAGACAAAGGTCGACCCGCTGGGTGTGGAGAAATGCAAGGCAGGGCCAAATACGAACAGTAAAACAAGCAGTCCGGTCCATACATAGGGACGTAGTACGGTCAGTTTCTGTCGGAAGATCAGTATTACACCTGATACCGTCAGGGCCATGGTTACCAAGCCCAGGAACAGGTAATGTTCACTGTCATATGGAAGTGCCATCCCGTGGTAATCGTTGATGCCGTATAACCAGTTAAATGGTACCGCAAAGCCAAAATCAGTGAGCGTAGCGCTATAGTTTGTTGTCTGGTCAAGTGATCGTGAGAAGCCCTGGCTCAGCGATGCAAGATAGGGCGCCATAAGAATTCCAAGGAAGAGAAACATCACCGTCAAAACAATTGCCGGTCTCACTGCTCGTGATAAGAGAGATTTGAGATATGTTCCCTTGTCAGAGCGTACTTGTGCCACGAATGGTTTCGCATAACGGAAGAGCACAAAACCAAGCAGCGCATAGCTCAAGTAGATACCATAATAAATACTACTGAGTAATTGGAGGAGGTAAAACAGGGCAAAAAGAATCCAGTGACGCCAGCGTCCCTGTTCGAGTGAGAGATCCAGGTACAAAAACGCTAAAGGCATCCATTCACCAGCGACGACGTGGATATGATCGATCTGTCCCAGTCGATAGGGTGCGAAGGCGTAGATCAACGCCGCCACAAATGCTGCGAAAGGCCTCCCCGTGTAATGACGCGCCATGATATACATGTTGATGCCGCACAGTAGAAACGTTGAATAGAAGGTGATGTTATAGGCAAGTACCGGGTTATGGGTAAGAAGAAAGAATGGGGCAAAAAGAATAGTCTCGCCCAGGAGATTTTCAGAAAATGATAACGAGAGGCTGTTGGGATAAAGTATTTGTGCCTGCCACAAATGCGTAGGTGCATGTAGTAATGTCGTCGTATCCCAGGACATTGTCCATATATTCAGCAGTGGATCCCCCCATTCCCCGGCAACTTCACCTGTGAGATTAGGCGTATAGCGGACAGCCATAGCAACGACCAGTCCCACCAAAATAAACAGGTACAGCGCATCATGCCAGTCCCATCTCTTGTCCACTTTAGCAACTGTGCCTTCTTCAAGAGCTGCTTTCCGTTCACGTTTTGGATTTTTTTGTTGTATTGATACCGCCGGTGCTCCGGTGGTAGATTTGGCAGATTCAGTACTCATTGTCTATTTCAATCCTTCTGTCAAGTCGTTGTTGCAGGAGTTTTTGCCAGGATAAAACAGTAAATAGTATGTAATTGTATATCCGCGTTGTATTAAGTGCATTGGCTACATCAGGTAATCAAACGGAAAACTGGCGCTGGTTGGTTGCACTTCGCTATATGTGAGCCTTCCTTGAATATCACGATTGTAGCTATACCAGGATGAATGATAATCGCCATGGTTGAGTGTACCTGGCAGCGCGACGATTCCTACCCTTCCAGACGAACGAGTATGTGCTATCAGCCACAAAGCTGCTTCTCGATAGCCTGGATAAGCTACCTGCAACACTGAATTCTCACCGTTGAAAATTTCGCTTGTATACCCTTCCGCCGCATAGCTGGTCAACAAGCCAAGGAGATGTGGCCCTACAAAGAGCACAAAGAGAACTGCCAGTACAACTACAGAGCGAAATTTGATGCGCCGTCTACCGTTCGTTACGGGGCTTCCAGCTGCTGTTTCTTTATCTATATGGCTTTCAGTATTCACGTGGTTAGCCTGAAATACTTTAGAGATAAATCGAACAAGTGCTATTATGCCATAAGCACCTGCGAGCGCAACAGGAGGAGCCAGCGGTAAGTGATAATGTGTGCCGACAACTATGTTCAGAAGGCTAAACATGCTCGCAATTGAGACGAGCCAGATACAGAGATATGCCATGCAGGTTACTTCTGTGATCGATAGTTTCGCTCTCTTCAAGTGGAAACGCACCAGTTGTATCACTGAGTACACGAGAAAATATACCGCGGGGAGGGTGACAAAGATACTGAGCTTGGCGAAAATAATGTAAAGAACTGCCCAATGGGGAACATGTCCTCCATATTGACCCGCGAGAAATGTCAGGTGACCCGTTATTGAATGCTGCCACTCGTAGAGCATACTTTGCAGCAGAAGACTGTATGGCTGTTTCCAGATAGCTGGATCAGCGATGAAGAAGGTCACAGGTATCAACAAGAGGGCAGTTAGCCACCATTTCCACGGGACCAGTGGTCGCTGCTTGAGATCCAACCTTGGACGGATCGCGATGTAATAATAAGCTGTAAAAAAGAACATACCGGGCAGGGCGAGGATCGCTGTATATTTGCTGGCAATTCCCAATCCCATCAGTAAAGCTGAGAGCAAGTATAATCGTGGTTGCCAGATTGCAGGCCAAAGTATCAGGTAAGCTATGGTGATCAGTGCTGTCATCGTCATATCAAGATAGGCCAGCGCACTGAAATACACCAGCCAGGGACTGAGCGCGAGACAGAGTGCTGCAAGTAGGGCGACCAGGCGACCAAAAGGCGCTCGCCCCAGCCAGTACATGGCTACTATCAGAATCGTGCCGCTGAGAATGCTAGGAACGCGAGCAGCGAAGAGTTCGCTCAACAGCCTGCCGAGGTGGGCATTGAGAAATATGGTAAGACCGATCAGTAGTTTTACAACAGGGGGATGTTCATAGTTGAATAACCATAGATTCGACGTGAAACGGAGATGCAGTAGAAGAGGAAAATAGGCTTTCCCACCCATAATATAGATAATTTCATCCGTAACCAGGTCAAGCTGATGGGCCAGGATAATACGCGGCACAAGCGCAGCAAGCACCAGCACGGACAAAATAACGCCCTCAATCCATGGAAGAGAGGCTCTACTCAGGTCGATTGCTGCGTCGGTTTGTGGAAGAAACTGCCTCTTTTTATTGGTTTTTAGCAAGGAATCTTCAGCAACCGTATCATAGTTGGTGTTCATATACACTTCCAATTGAATAAATAAGGTATTTCAGCTTTGAGACCGCTGGCAAGTATATCATACTGCCCATATAATAGTCGAGACCTGGTACTGTTAGCGATGGCTACTAATTGTGTTGAAAGAGCGCGTATGCTATACTTCAAAAAGAAGCCTCGTCTTTGCATCATGAGGAGCACCGGGAAATCTGGTCGGTCAGAGGTGTCGTGCGGGAAAGGACACAGAGCGCAGAGAAGAAGGAGGAACATATGCCTATTCGCTTTGAACGACGCCAGAAAATTGCCCGCTACCTTGATCCACGCACCGACTTCCAGGAAACGACCATTGCCTGCGAAATGCGCTGGGACCCGTTGACGGGTCCCAGCGGACGGGTGGCTCATGGGCTGGGGTTTCACATCCATCCGCTGGATGTTGCGCCACTCGTTGCTGCCTCGCAACCTTCCTGCCCTTTCTGCCCTGAGCGGCTTTTCGAGGTCACCCCCAGGTTCCCAGTCGAGATCGTCCCAGAGGGACGCCTGAAGCTCGGAGAGGCTGTGCTTTTCCCCAACTTAGTGCCATATGATGAATATAGCGCGATTACCGTCATGAGCCAGGAACACTACGTGCCTCTGGGAACATTCACGCAACCCCAACTCTTTCATGCTTTCCGTGTTTGCCAGAACTATCTGCACTATGCCCAGCGGCACCCACAGACGACCTATGCTCTCGTCTTCTGGAATTACTTTCCCGCCTCAGGAGGAACCCAAATCCATCCCCACCTGCAGGTCTTCGCCACCGATACGCCTGGCAATACCCTCGAAGAGGAATTAACCTGCAGCTTGCGCTACTTTCGTGAGGAAGGACGTTCCTATTGGGCAGATTTGCTTTTGACGGAAGAACGTCTGGGGGAGCGATGGGTGGCACGAGGGGCACAAAGCGCTTGGCTTACTAGCTTCGTCTCCCAGAGTCTGTTGACAGACACGCTCATCCTGTTTCCAGAGCACCAAACGATCGTAGATCTTGCCGATGAAGCCTTGGATGAGTTCTGCCGGGGCTTGGGGCAGGCGCTTGGCCACCTGGCATCCCAAGGGGTGTACAGTTTCAATTTGGCATGGTTCTCAGGCGTGGCAGGGAGCCAGGAGATGTGTCTGCAT
>WNFJ01272349.1_pt1 | contig 11068 bp, 7 predicted proteins | sample 5400461 | NCBI WGS metagenome assembly WNFJ01 (sample SAMN13153349, study PRJNA577476) | soil metagenome | isolation source: 115 cm saprolite on Douglas fir-dominated hillslope | place: USA:California | collected 2013-09-17 | reverse complement strand
CCACCGGAAAGACCGTCCGCTATGTCAACGTCCCGCCGGAGGATGCGCGACAAGCCCAGCTTGCTGCCGGAATGCCACCCTATCTGGCCGATGCCTTGTTCGAATTGTTCGCCGAGCGACGCAATGGCAAGGAGGCAAAGGTATGGCCCGACGCCGGAGCGCTGCTCGGGCGGCCGCCGACCTCATTTGACGAATTTGCCAGGCGCAACGCCGCGGTATTCCGGGGCGAAGCGCCTCCTCCCCGAGTCTGATTTAAGCCAATGTGAGCAGCCAAGGAGCAACCCATGAAACATTTCATGATCAAATATCAGTTCGCCAACGGCACCCCGGAGCAATGGCATCGCGAAATCGGCCGGTTCATTTCCGCGCTCAACAACGATCCCGAACTAAAGGGCAAGATCACCTACCGCTGCATGAAGAACCGCGACGATACCAGCTATTATCATCTCGCCGCGGCCGCCGATGAGCAGGCGATCAAGACCCTACAGCAACGGGATTTTTTCAAGCACTACACGGAAAAGACCCGGCAGGTCGCCGGTGGCGAGGTCGTGGTCACGCCGATTGAATTGATCGCGGAGACGGCGTGAGCGGCCGCTAAAGCGACCCGGTTTGATGTTAAACCGGTCATCCTGACAGGATGACGGAGATGGTTTGGGTGTGCCGCCTCGATCTAATACCACTCAGCGCTAACCCGAAATCATCACCCGAATCCGCCGCGAGAGATTGTCGAGCTCGAACGGCTTGGTGATCATTTCCATGCCCGGCTCCATAAAGCCGTCGGAGATCGCGACGCTCTCGGCGTAGCCGGTGATGAAAAGAATCTTCAGGCCGGGCCGGGTTTCGCGCGCCTGATCGGCGAGTTGGCGGCCGTTCATTCCGGGCAGGCCGACATCGGTGATCAAGAGATCGACCCGCTGTTTCTTGCGCAGGATTCGCAGGCCCGACGGTCCATCGACGGCTTCGAGCGTCCGGTAGCCTTGCTCCGCGAGCATCTCCAGAATGACCCCGCGCACCACCGGCTCGTCCTCGACCACCAGCACGGTCTCGCCGGTAGAGGCATGTCTGGTTGCCGCGATAGCTGACGCATGCGGAGCGGCGGTGGCGCCTCCGTGACGCGGCAGGTAAAGCCTGACCGACGTTCCACGCTCCAGTTTGCTATCGATCGTGACGTGGCCGTTCGACTGCCGCGCAAATCCGTAGATCATCGAAAGCCCGAGCCCGGTGCCTTGCCCGATCGGCTTGGTGGTGAAGAACGGATCGAAGGCGCGCGCCGCCACCTCCGCGCTCATGCCCACGCCGGTGTCGCTGACAGTGATGCAAATGTAATCGCCCGGCGAAAGCGCAGGGGTAGCCGCGGTCACGCTGCCGAGGCTCGCGTTTGTGGTGGCGATGGTGAGCTTGCCGCCATCCGGCATGGCGTCGCGCGCATTGATGGCGAGATTGAGCAGCGCGCTTTCCAACTGATTGGGGTCGCAGAGCGTGCACCACAAATCGTCCGATGCTGCGATCTCAAGATCGATGGTCTCGCCGATCGTCCTGCGCAACAGATCCTCCAGCGACACCACCAGCTGATTGGCATCGACGCTTTCGGGAATCAGCGGCTGCCGCCGCGCAAAGGCCAACAGGCGATGGGTGAGCGCCGCGGCGCGGTTCGCCGATGTCATCGCCGCGTTGATGTAACGCGCCACGTTGTCGGTGCGTCCTTGATTGAGACGGGTCTGCAGCAGATCCAGCGATCCCACGATTCCGGTCAGCAGATTGTTGAAGTCGTGCGCGATCCCGCCGGTCAATTGCCCCACCGCTTCCATCTTCTGGGATTGCAGCAATGCCTCTTCGGCGGCTCGCAGCCGTTCGGCCGCGGCCTTCTCCGCGGTCACGTCGCGGGCAACCGCATAATTTCGATCTTTATCGGACACGCCGGTCCAGGACAGCCAGCGGTAGGAGCCATCCTTGTGGCGAAAGCGGTTCTCGAACTTGACAGTGGTTTCGCTGTCGCCAAGCTTTTTGACCTGCGCCCGGGTTATTCCGCCGTCGTCCGGATGCTCCAGCCATTCCGAGGTGCGGTTCAATAGTTCGGCCTCGCTCCAGCCGAGCGTTTTGGTCCAAGCCGGGTTGACCGTTCGCCAGACGCCGTCGCGATCGGCGACCACCAGAAGATCCTGCGACACGTTCCAGATCCGATCGCGCTCCCGGGTCTTTTCCTCGACGCGTTGCGCCAGGGTCGCATTGAGTTCGGCCAGCTCGGCCTCGCGTTCGCGCAGCTTGGCGGCCGCAAGATGCTCCTTGGTCACGTCGCGGCAAACGACCAGCACGCCGCCGATGCCATCATCTTCGTCGATCGGGCTAAAACCGTAGGTCCAGTGGACCTGCTCGAGCTTGCCGTGACGCGTGACCGGAACGAGCTGGTTCTCATGCCAGGTCGCACCCGCGCCGCTCATCACCTGCGCGATCTGCGGACCGATAATGTCCCAGATTTCCGCCCAACACTCCCGTCCGCGCTGGCCAAGCGCGCTCGGGTGACGCTCGGGTCCCATGGTCTGGCGATAGGCGTCGTTATAGAATTGAATGAGTTCGGGGCTCCACCAGATGAGCATCGGGTGGTTGGTATTGAGCAGAATCCGCACCGCGGTGCGCAGGCTTTGCGGCCAGGTCTCGGGCTTGCCGAGCGGACTCCTCGACCAATCATAGGCCCGCGTCAACGCGCCCATCTCCCCGCCACCGGCGAGAAAGTCCGCAGAATTCGGTCTATTGATCTTCAACATCAGGGATCGGTGGCCAGCTCAGCCCAAACTACCCGCCGGAACTTAGCCGCCTGTCACAATCCCAGCAAACTCCCGGTCCGCCACTTGGTTCCAATTTATTTTTGGTTCGACGGAACAAAATCACCGATGCTTGCGCGACAGCCGCTGCCGGCCGCCACGCCGGGCGTGCGGCCTGCATTCGTGCCGCAACCACCGCTATTTCATGAGGCCTGCGGCCGTAAGCGCGCGGGTGATGACGGCACCGACGTCGATTGCCCGACGCCGCGACTGATGATCCGTCTCGGGACGGCGATGAAGCGTGGCGCGCGGCCACAGCACCGTGGCGAGATCCGGCACCGCACCGGGTACTGAAGCAACCGGCGCAAATATCTTCGCGGCTTCCTTTGAACCTGGCTTGAGAGCTTCCTTTGAAGCTGGCCTGGAGGCTTCCTTTGATGCTGGCTTGGAAGCTTCCTTTGAAGCCAGCGTCGGCCGGCGAATCCATTCGGTGAGGCCAAAGAAATTCGCAATGTGATACGAGGACGAGATACCCGCCTCGATCAGGAATGCGCCCTGGGCGCCGTACCGCTTGTCATTGTCGCCAATCCCAAGCGGGGTGCCGTGCGCCATATCGGTGATGGTGTAGGATTCGACCATGGTTTCGCCGTCCGCGTTCCACCACACCTGTCGGGGATAGCCGTCGACGGTCCCCTCCGACATCGGCGCCGAAGGCAGTTGATGCACATCGAGCCACTGCTTGACGATTTCATCGGCGTTCGCGGGGTTCACGGTGCGATCGGCGCTGCCATGCCACACCGACAATTTCGGCCAAGGGCCTTTGTGGTTCGAAGCGCTGCGCACCAGATCTCCCAAATCCCCGGCGTCACGGGCCGGTGACTGGAACATACCGCTCAAGGCTTCGCGCACATTGCTCGCCACGCCATACGGCAAGCCGGCAATGATGGCGCCGCCCGCGAATATTTCGGGATAAGTCGCGAGCATGACCGACGTCATGGCGCCGCCAGCCGAAAGCCCGGTGACGAATATGCGCTCCCGATCGATTCCTATCTCCTTAACCGCGTGCGCAATCATCTGCCTGATCGAGCAGGCCTCACCGCTATCGCGCTCGGTGTCTTCTGGATTGAACCAGTTGAAACATCCATTGGCGTTGTTGAGCGGCTGCTGCTGGGGCATCAGCAATGCGAAGCCATAGTGTTTCGCCAAGGTGGACCAGCCGGCGCCCAAATCGTAGGAAGCGGCGGTCTGACCGCATCCGTGCAGAACGACGACGAGGCCGGGCGCCGGCTGCAGGTTATGCGGCGCAAACGAAAACATCCGGAGATTGCCCGGATTCGATCCGAATCCCGTGGTTTCCACGAGCGGGCTGCGCTGACCGGGCCCCAGGTTTCGCCCAAAATCCCCAAAACTATAGATTCCGTTCAGCTTTGGCAGACGTCGCAGGAATTCGATATTATTGGCGAGAGACACCGGCAGCTCCTTTTCGAGAGTTCTTCCAACGCTCAGCGACAACAGATAGTTGCTGCACTGCAAAATAAAAAGACCGCGTGCTGTCAGTCCCCAGAATTGTAGCTCAATCTTAATTGATTCACGGTTGCCTAATTGATTGGCATGGCCACACACGCGCCGCATCCACGCCAGAAACGCGACGCAGGCGACGATCCATAGCGCAAACAGCGACAACGACGCTCAAATCGCCTTCAATTTGCGATAAGCGAACCACACCATCTTCAGGAGCAGCCAGCCGTCGCGAAAGCGCGAGATCTGGGTCTCGCCGAAGGTACGCGCCTTATAGTGAATCGGCGTCTCGATGATTTTGAGATTTTGTTTCGCCGCGCCGAAGATCAGATCAAAATCGCCGAACGGGTCGAAATTGCCGAAATAGCCGCGCTCCCGCGCCAGCGCTTCATAGTCTTTCCGCAACAGCACCTTGGTGCCGCACAGCGTATCGGTCAGGCGGGTATTGACGAGATAGCTGAAAAGATAGGCAAAGCAGCGGTTGGCGATCAGATTGAGCGGGCGCATCGCCTCATGCTCCATCGGGTAGATCAGGCGGGTGCCGTTGACGAACTCGGCCTTCCCGCTCTCGATCACCGCATGATATTTCGGCAGCACTTCCGGCGGCATCGTCAGATCGGCATCCAGGATCATCAGCACGTCGCACGTCGCCGCGGCAAAGCCTTTGCGGACCGCATCGCCCTTGCCCTGGCCGTCCTGTTTCAGGACCTTGATGTCCCAGCCATCCCTATAGGCATCGCGAACCCGCTCGCACTCCTCAAACGTGCCGTCGCTGGAATTTCCCTCGACGAACAGAACCTCCTGCGCGGCGCCGAATCTCGGCATCCGCTGTATCGCGCCTTCGATATTGCCCTTTTCATTCCGGCAGGGAATCACGATGCTGACCGAAAATTTGCGGTCCGGAAATTTCTGAACCGTGCGCCCGACGATGTAGGTCCGCAGGCACAATTGTCTGATTCCCGGCAATGGCGCGATGAATCGGTTGATGAACGCCCCGAGGCCGAGCCAGCGCCGCGGCAGCAACTGCCGCTGCTCTTCCCGGATCACCTCGAAATCCGCAAGATCCATCAGGTTCAGGAAATCAGCGGTGGCGATGTAGTTGATTTTCGGTTGCTTGCTGCGCAGATGCAGCGCTTCGGCGAGCTTCAGCACCGGCTCCCACAAATGGGAATAATAGGCGATGATGATCCGCGTCGACGGAGCACAGAGATGATGCACCAGCCTTAACGTGCCATCGATATCTTCGAACATGCCGATGGTGTCGGCGATCACGATGTAATCGAACGGTCCCTCGATCGAACTCAGCGTTTGCGGATCTTCCACATCGCCCAGAACAAAATACAGATCGGGATGCCGGGCATTCGCCTTGGCGATGGTGTCGGCGCCGAAATCGATGCCGACGCCGTAAGACGGTTTTAGCGCGGCGAGCAAATCTCCGCGGCCGCAGCCGAGCTCCAAGACGCGCTTGCCCGGCGGAATCAGAAACTGCATGAACTTGCGGTCGTCCGCGTGATAGGCGGCGTTGAATTCGCGCCAGCGATCCAGTTCATCGCCGTTCTTCTCGAAGTGATCGAGCAGATCTCGCTTGCGCTGACTGGAAAGCTGCAGTGAAGCGGTAGCTTCGGATTGCTTCAGATACATTGCAGCCTCGAACGGGAAAATCGGGAATTCTCTTAACCGAAGGGCGCTGAGGTGTAAATTCGGCAGGCGGGCCCCGCTCAGCGGCGTTTATGGCGCGCCGCCTAGAGTTATAGGTGCTCCTCCACAAAGACTCGTCATACCCCGCCACCGGGTCTCGCCTTCGGCGAGCCCGATGACAGGCTCCAGCGGGGTATCCAGTACGCCGCGGCTTTTCGATTCTATCACTCACGCCTCTGGAATACTGGGTCGCCCGGTCAAGCCGGGCGATGACGGCTGAGAGTCTGGCGCGTTCGCATTCATCCGACACAGCTCCGCGATCTCGCGGCGGGATTTGCCCGAGTCGTGCATGAAGCGTTCGCCCTGAAAGATTGAGGGCGTGGGGAATGCCGGGCGTCGATGCACCCGCAGCCTCGTGCGTGAAACAAAACAAACACACGAGTTAGTCACCACAAGTTCACCGGATAAACCCGGCATTCCCGCACGCAATGGTTTTACGGCTTACTTCGCGCTCTCCCCGGCGACCAGGCTTTGTTGTCACCGTCGTCTGCGAATATGGTACGTCAAGACCCGGTTGGGTTTGCGCACCTCCACAGACTTGACGCCAGCATCGGGGCGTCAGAACCACACGACTTCACCGTCCGCGAAAAGCGTCTGTCGTCCGCGTGCCATTCGTCAGCTCACGGGCCATATCAACCCGCCCTGCCATTCCCTGACATCGCCTGACGCTGCCGCGTCCACCGCATCCCGCCCCGCGTCCGTGACGATCGTGATACGCCCCTCAAGTGGGACGAGACGGTGCGAATCAGTGAACTGATTTGCCTCGGGCCGAAACAGAAATATTTTTGCAAAAGGGGCTGGACAGGCCATTTCGGAAAACACGAAGTGATTTGCCCGTCGGGCAAAATCAGATTGATCCGGTTCGACAAATCACACCGGGCGATCCATCGGCTGCGCGCATGGCGCCATGCGGCTTAGGGTGCAAAGCCCGCGATTGCCCTGGAGCCATTCAGCACGTAGCCTGCGCAACAGACAAGAAACAATAATAGACGTCCGGAGAGAAACACATGGCGCGCCTCAAATTCGGAGCCTTCCTCGCCCCGCATCACCCCATCGGCGAGCATCCGATGCTGCAATTCCGCCGCGACCTCGATTTGGTCGAGCAACTCGATGCGCTCGGCTATGACGAGTTCTGGTGCGGCGAGCATCATTCCTCGGGCTGGGAAACCATCGCCTCGCCGGAGATGTTTCTGGCCGCCGCCGGCGAGCGCACCAAACGCATCAAGCTCGGCACCGGCGTGGTCTCGCTGCCCTATCATCATCCCTTCAACGTCGCCCAGCGCATGGTGCAGCTCGACCACATGACGGGAGGCCGCGCCATCTTCGGCTCCGGACCGGGCGCGCTCGCCTCCGATGCGCACACGCTCGGCATCGATCCGATGACCCAGCGCGATCGTCAGGACGAGGCGATTGCGATCATTCGCCGGCTGTTCAGGGGCGAGCGCGTGACGGCCAAGAGCGACTGGTTCACCATGAACGACGCCGCGCTGCAGATTCTGCCGCTGCAGGAAGAGATGCCGTTCGTGGTGGCATCGCAGATTTCGCCGTCGGGCATGACGCTTGCCGGCAAATATGGCATCGGCATCATTTCACTCGGCTCAATGTCGACGCAAGGCTTGATGGCGCTGCCGACGCAATGGGGTTTTGCCGAGGATGCCGCCAAGAAGCATGGCACCACCGTGAGCCGCTCCGACTGGCGCGTGCTGTTGAGCTGGCACATCGCCGAGACCCGCGAACAGGCGCGGCGCGAGGCCGGCGCCGGACTGATGCGCTGGCATAATGAATATAATGTCGGCACGCTGCAGCGGCCGGGCCTGCAGCCGTTCACCTCGCCTGAGGACGCCGTGGAGAAGACCGCCGGCGGCGAAGGCGCGGCCTCCACCATCGGCACGCCGGACGATCTGGTCAAAACCATCAAGAGCCTGATGGAGGTCAGCGGCGGCGTCGGCACCATTGTCGGTTTCGTGCACGACTGGGCCAATCCCGAAAATACCCGTCGCAGCTGGGACATGGTGGCGCGCTATGTGGTGCCGGAAATCAACGGTTATATCGACGGCTTGCGCAAGTCGCAGAAATTCGTGATCGAGAACCGCGCGGTGTTCGAGCGCGCTGGGCAAGCCGTGATGGCGAAGATCATGGAAAACGACAAGGCCGCAGCAGCCCTTCCCCTCACCGGTCCCGGACGCGTCGCGATCCCCACCGTCAACGCCCCGGATCCGCAGAAGGAAGCCGCGAAAAGGAAGGCGTAGCGAGGAGGGCGGAATGGCCGTGGCGCGTTGCCTCACCGCGAGTCGTCCGGCCAAACGAGCCAACGGGTCCGGCCTTGGCCGGCCCGATAACAGGCTCCGCGAGCGCGCGCCGGGATCAATAATCCCTGACCTCAGTGATTATCGCACGACGCTTCAACATCTGATCCAGGACGCGACCGCACGGCGTTGGGTCCCGGCTTGCGTTCGCGTTGCTTGCTTGCCCGGGACGACTCGCAGTGTTGGAATTGCCGCGCAGGATGAATCACTTCCCGTAATAATCCTGCACGGTCTCCCATGCCACGGTCTGCAGGAACCGCGCGGTCGGCTCGTCGATGCCCGCGAGATAGCTGTTGCCGACCGGCGAGCGGCCGGTCAGCGCCGCAAACACGGTACAGGCCGCGAGATACGTTCCGGCCAGACTCGGATGGCGCTTGTCCGCCGCATAGAGATTGAGCTCCGGCTGCTTGCCGATGGCGCGCGCGAAGGCGAGGCCCGCCGGAATCACCAGCGCGTTGTTTTGATTTCCCGCGACTGTATAGGCCTCGGCCACTTGCGCGGTCATCTCCGGCTTGTCGGCGTAAGCCCAGGACATGAAGAATACTGGCCTGGCGCCATGGGCGCGCACGATGTCGCTGTCCTTCTTGGCAAATTCGGTAAATACCGGTTTGAGCTTGGGATGGATCGGGCACTGGCTGCAATCCATCATGATTGCGACATCGAACAGTCTGTCGAGTTTATTGAAGACGACGTTGTTCTTGTCGTCGAAGGAATAGGCACCGATCGCGTTGGGCCGGAAGTAGCTTTCGACGTCATGCCAGTCGAAGCCCGAGCCGCCGATCGTCACCATCGTCGTGCGATAGTCCTGCTTGTGATCGGGGTCCGCGGCCTTTTCCAGTAACGCGACATGACCGGGCATGCCGTTGTTGTAATAGAAGAAGCTGTTGCCGATGAAAATTTCGGTCTTCGGGAAGTCGGGGCCAAGGCTCGTGACAACAGGTTTGGTCTGCGCCAGCGCCGCCGTCGGCCCGGCCGCGATCCAGCTGGCCGCCGCCAGTACAATGAAAAACCTTCCGAAAATTCTCGACATATCCGTTCTCCCTGCCTTGCTTTATTTTGCGACAGCGTATCACGGCGCGCGGCTTTGTCGCACTATTTGGGTTGGCCGGCACCCGCCCGACCCCGCATGAGCCTTTGCACAAGAGAGACAAAGGGCTATTTACCAGCCTTGGGTTATGCCGATGGACGTCCGCAACAAAGCTGCGACCAGCCTGATCATAGGCTGGGACTAACCGGAGCAACTGCCATGTCGATGCAAAGTGTGGCCTCTCCCGCGATTACCCTCACGCCGCCAAAGCGCAATTCGCTGACGCATATTCCCGGCGACGAGGGCTGGCCGCTGATCGGCAAGACGCTCGACGTGCTCGCCGATCCCAAAGGACAGGTGGAGCGGAGTGCCGCCAAATATGGGCTGGTCTATCGCAGCCATCTGTTTGGCGACACCAGTCTGGTCCTGCTTGGGCCCGAGGCCAATGAGCTGGTGCTGTTCGACCAGGCCAAGCTGTTCTCCTCGACGCTCGGCTGGGGACGGATTCTCGGGCTGTTGTTTCCGCGCGGGCTGATGCTGCTCGATTTCGAAGAACATCGCCTGCACCGGCGTGCGCTGTCGGTCGCCTTCAAGTCCGGGCCGATGAAATCCTATCTGGCGGATCTCGATACCGGGATCGCGGCGCGCGTCGCGCGATGGAAGGCGCAGCCGGGACCGATGCTGTTCTATCCGGCGATGAAGCAGCTTACCCTCGATCTCGCCGCAACTTCTTTTCTCGGCGCCGGCATCGGTCCCGAGGTCGATGAGATCACGCGCGCCTTCGTCGGCATGGTGGCCGCCTCGGTCGCCGTGATTCGCAAGCCTTTGCCTGGCACCAAGATGGCGCGCGGCGTCCAGGGTCGCAAACGCATCGTGGCTTACTTCTCGGAACAGATTCCGATCCGCCGCGCCAACGGCGGCGAAGACCTGTTCTCGCAGCTGTGCCGCGCCACCCACGAGGACGGCGCGCTGCTGTCGACACAGGATATCGTCGACCACATGAGCTTCCTGATGATGGCGGCGCACGACACGCTGACCTCATCGCTGACATCGTTCGTGGCTGCGCTTGCCGCCAATCCGCAGTGGCAAGACAAGCTACGCGACGAAGTGACGGCGCTGGGTGTGGCCGCCGGCGAGCCCACCACATTCGATAACCTCGAAGCCATGCCGCTCTCCGAGATGGCGTTCAAGGAAGCCCTGCGGCTGAAGCCGCCGGTGCCCTCGATGCCGCGGCGCGCGGTCCGGGATTTCAGTTTCAAGGGCTATGCGATCCCGGCGGGCACCATGGTTGGCATCAATCCGCTGTTCTCCCACCACATGCCGGAAATCTGGCCCGATCCCGAAACGTTCGATCCGATGCGCTTTACCGACGAGGCGCAGCGCGGCCGCCATCGCTTCGCCTGGGTTCCGTTCGGCGGCGGCGCGCATATGTGCCTCGGGCTGCACTTCGCCTATATGCAGGCGAAATGCTTCGCGCGACATTTCCTGCAGAATCTCAGCGTCTCGCTGGAGCCGGGCTACACGCCGGACTGGCAGATGTGGCCGATCCCGAAACCGCGGGACGGATTGCGCGTGGTTCTGAAGCCGGTCTAAGCGCGAGGTTCACCCCGCGCCCTGATCGAACGCCTTGCGCAAGGCGACATAGCCCTGCTGCTGCTGTGTCCAGTTGCGGCCGCCGGTAATGGCGCCATCGACCACCAGATCGTGCCCGTTGATGAAACTGGATTCGTCGCTGGCGAGAAACACCGCGGCATAGGCGA
>WNFJ01625422.1_pt1 | contig 11069 bp, 6 predicted proteins | sample 5400461 | NCBI WGS metagenome assembly WNFJ01 (sample SAMN13153349, study PRJNA577476) | soil metagenome | isolation source: 115 cm saprolite on Douglas fir-dominated hillslope | place: USA:California | collected 2013-09-17 | reverse complement strand
GCGAACAGTGCGGGTGCGCTCCAATGTCCTGTAAAGTGCTGGCCAGTTCGGCAGGTGATCCCACCCCGGCCGAAGTCGCCTCCGATCCCGATTGCGAATTTCAGAACCGAAGGAATCACAATGACACATTCGGCCTTGTTGAGCAGATCCTTCGGAATCCCATCGGGGATGTCCATAATTTCCTTGAATACCTGACCGCACGTTTCCAGGCGCTTTTGCTCCCTGCTTTGACTCGCGCCGAAAGCCGCACACGACATAAAAATGGCTACGACAAAAGCAACAGCTCTTCTCATGGCATCACTCCAAAGCATCTATTCGATTCTTGCGCCACCGGCTGGGAAACAACAACGTGCTCGTGTTCGGGCTTGTCCTAAGGAGAAACTCATCAGTGTGAGGAGCGGGGTCGATAACACGACACACTCCTGTTGCTCATGGCTTGTAGTCGCATTGACGTCCTACTAGTGTCGAACTTAGGGACACTTGGACTAGGAGGAGATAATGCAACCGACACGATGGATGGTTGCCTGCGTCTTAGGGGCGCTATTGCTCACCGGCAGTTTGGCACGAGCGCAGGGACACGGAAACGGGCACGGAAAGGGTCACGGAAAGCACGGAGACGATGACGACCAGGGTGAGCACTATAAGGACGGTGACCGTGAAGCGATTCGCGGGTGGTATGACGAACACAAGAGGAACCTTCCGCCCGGACTTGCCAAGAGAGATCAGTTGCCCCCTGGATTGGAAAAACAGCTTGTACGGCGCGGCACACTCCCGCCCGGGCTCCAGAAACGGCTCCAGCCTTGTCCCGAGGACCTTGAGCGGCGGCTACCTCCGCCACCTCCCGATTGCGCACACGTGCTGATTGGGGGACACATCGTTCTACTAAACCGCAGAACCAATTTAGTCGTGGACATCTTCCATCTGGAACTTCGTTAGCTGCCAAGACCGCATCATCTTTTTCCACACTGAAGCCGCATCGCCAAACGAGGCCCAGCGCCTCGTTTTATTCGGAATAATCTTTGGAATTGGCTTTCCAGAATGTATGGTCCGTCATCCGCCCGCAAACCCGACCAGGCGGTAGTGAACTTCGCGCAAGCGGGCGTGTCCGGTAAGCGCGTGAACCAGGCACTAGGCTTAATGCCGCCATCTGACTTTTCCATTTCGGCCCACACCCTGCCTCTTCGTACAGGTAATTCATAAGACTGACAGACCTTTCCCGTCGTTGTTTCGCGAGTCTCGTACCTCGAAGATACAGATACTTGCGCTGGACGTATGCGGGGCCGGCGCTCTCCGGCGGGGAGAGAAAGTTCTCCCCGGACACATTCCCCCGCGCTGCACGATTCACGAACTCTCATTGTTGGCTTTCCTGGAGGATCTCCATGCGGATGATCAGATTGCTCGGGAGTGTAACCGCGCTCCTTATGTTGCTCTCGGGTTCAGTCTCCTTTGGTCAAACCGCCCCTTCGACCGCTGTACCTCTTATTACCCAAGTATCGCCACCGAGCTTGCCTCCAGCGACCACCGCTCCTGGCAACGGCAATTTCACACTCACTATCCTCGGTGCAAACTTTCAGGCCACCGCGGTCCTCAACCTAACGGGACCCGGGAACTTTACGCTGCATCCTTCCAGTACTTCCGTGAACACCAGTGGATCGCAAATCACCGCTCACTTTACGAACGCAGTTGTTGCCTCTCCCGCGACACTTTTTGTAACGGTCACAAATCCGAACGGAACTCCTCCCTCGACATCGAATGCCTTGTATTTACCAGAGACGCCGGCACAGCCGAGCGTGGTGCTGAATCAGAATCTAAGTACATTTCTGAGCGGCAACCCGAAAGGAATTCTGACCGCCGATCTAAACGGAAATGGATCGCTTGACCTTGCGGTTGTTTCGGAGGGCACCAACACGGTTTCGATTTTACAAAGCAACTTCACCGGAAACTTCACAGCGGGAGGCTCCTATTCTACCGGTAGCCAGCCGTGGGGGATCGTCGCAGCGGATTTTTTCGGGACTGGCCAGCTAGGTCTGGCGATCACAAACTCCGGCGACAACACGATCACCATCCTGCTGCCGAACGGTGGCGGAACTTTCCGCCCAGGGAATACCATCTCGCTTCCGGGCGTGTTTCCTACTCAACTGGTAGCTGGCGACTTCAACGGCGACGGCAAGATCGATCTCGCGGTACTGAACACCTGCGGGACGGGCGCGGGGGGCTGCTTTCCGCAAGCCGCCCCGCAAGTTCCTGGCACGGTCACGATTCTGCTGGGCAACGGCGATGGAACGTTCACGGTTTCCTCCGTCACGCTAACAACTGGAAACGTCCCCTATGCGATAGCAGCCGCGGACCTCAACGACGACGGATTCATCGATTTGGTGATCGCGAATCAGAATGACAACAACCTGACAATCTTGATGGGCAATGGCGACGGAACGTTCACGCCGACGAGCGCTTCTCCCATCACGGGTAATTTGCCTTCCGCAATTGCAGTCGGTGATTTCAACGGCGACGGCAACCTGGATCTCGCGGTCACGAATTCCGGGGATAACACAGTATCTATTCTCTTGAATCAAAACTGTTCGAATCTTCCGGCAGCGCTCTGTGTTTTTGCTCCCGCGTCGGTTTCTCCAATCGTCGGTTCGGGACCGGCGGCAATTTCCACTGCTGACATGAACGCCGATGGATTCTTGGACTTGGTGGTTGCGAACTCTTCAGGAAACTCCGTTAGTGTCCTCCTTGGAGATGGGACGGGCGCATTCAATGCCGTCGTGCCACAAGGGCAACCGGACTTTTCGACGGGAGCGGCGCCACAAGCAGTAGTTCTGGGAGATTTTAATCAGGATGGCCGGCTGGACATCGTGACGAGCAACGCGTCGGGGAGCTTCTCGTATCTTCGGCAAGCGGCGGTGGCGCAATTGGCGCTGTCATCGAACAACCCGGCTCCTGTTTAGGGGCTGCTCGGCACATTTACGGCGAACATCAACCCGCCATTTGGACAGGCGACGCCGACGGGATCCGTGACATTTTTTGATGACACGACGGCGATCGGAACGGTTTCGCTGAATGGTTACCAAGGCAATTTTCAATTCGCGGGGCTGGGCACGGGGGCGCATCAAATCACCGCCGTATACAGCGGAGATTCGAACTTCGTTTCCGTGAGTTCGAATGCGGTTGCGGAAAGTGTGGCGCAGGAGCAAACGACCACGACGCTGACAGCCAATGTAAGCAGCGCACCGTATGGAGTGCCGGTCACGCTGACGGCCACGATCCAACCGCAATACACGATCCTGGGAACTGCGACCGGCACGGTGACATTTTTTGATACGACGACATCGACGAGCTTGGGCAACGCCACTCCAGTGAATGACGCGGCGCAATTGACGCTGTCAAATTTGGCGGCGGGGTCACACGTAATTGTGGCGCTGTACAACGGTGATGCGAATTTTAAGAGCAGCATTTCGGCCACGTATACCCAGATCGTCACGCAAGCGTCGACCACCACCACAGTTTCCACGAACCTCACGCAGGCGCAGTTTGCGCAAACGGTGACGTTTACGGCGACGATCCAGTCGGCCGGAAGTAACAGCCCCACCGGGACGGTGGGTTTCTACGATGGTTCGGCCTTGCTGGGAAGTTCCAGCGTGGCGAACGGTTCGGCAGCATATTCGACAACGGTGCTGACCCTCGGCAATCACGTGGTTTCCGCGCAATACTCCGGCGACAGCAACTTTCTGAGCAGTTCCGGGACCACTCCCGTCATCGTGACAAAATCCGCTACGAGCACGACGGTAAGTACGAATCTGACGCCCTCGACGTACGGGCAAAATGTGACCTTTTCCGCGACGGTGACACCCGCGTTTGGTTCGCTGCCGAGCGGGCAGGTTTCTTTTTACGATGGAACGAATCTACTGGGGACGGCGAACACCACGAGCGGAGCCGCGCAGATAACTGTGCCTAGTCTGACCGGAGGGACGCACGCGATAACCGCCCAGTGGGTGCCAACTTTCAATTACGCTGCCAGCACCTCGAATGCGATCACACAGACGGTAACGCCGGCGGCAAGCACTACCTCCATCTCCGCTGTGCCCAATCCGTCTTCTTACGGGCAACGGGTTATTGTTACCGTTACGGTGGACTCGACCTATCACTACATTTCCAACGGCGGAACGGTGACGCTCTTTGATAATGGAACGGCAGTCACATTCGAAAACATTCAGGGAGGCACAGCGGTTTTCTGGATTTCGACACTCACTGCCGGCGTCCATTCCTTGACAGCGAATTACGCCGGAGATTCTAACCTCACGGGCAGCTCGTCAACGGCCTGCACGCAAACCATCAACCAGGCGACCACGACGACGTCGGTCGTGCTCAGCTCGTACTCGACTCTCTACGGCCAATCGGTGACCGTGACGGCATCTGTGGCGAGCCCTTCCACTCTTGCGGAAACAGGTACGGTGAGCTTCTTCGATGGAAGCACGCTGCTCGGCACAACCCCGGTGAGTGGAGCCCGGGCGCAATTTACGACGTCCACGTGGTCTCCAGGCACGCACACGATCAGCGCGCAGTACAACGGCGATGCCAACTTTGTGGGCAGCGCCACGACCCAGAGCCCAACATTGACGGTCAGCAAGGATCCGACGCTTACAAACGTATCCGTGGACGCAAATCCATCGACCTTTGGGCAAACCGTCACACTTACGGCAGCAGTACAACTCGAGTACGGCAGCGGTGCGACGGGATCGGTGACCTTCCTGGATGGCACGGCGCCAATCGGGACGGCGGCCTTTGCGAATGGAGGCGCGAAGCTGGCCATTTCCACGTTGAGCGGAGGGTCGCATGGCATCACGGCGCAATATAGCGGCGATGCGAGTTTTGCCAGCAGCACTTCGACGGCGATAACCGAAACGGTGAACCCGGCGGCAACTTCGACTACGGTCACCTCGGCGACGAATCCGGCGAACTTTGGACAAGCGGTGACGCTGACGGCAACCGTGCAACCACCTGCGGGAACCACTGCGAGTGGGTCAGTCACTTTTGTGGACGGATCCTTCGGGATTGGCACAACGACGCTGACAAATAACACCGGACAATTGACGGTGTCGTTTCTCGCGCCGGGCTCCCACACGATCACGGCGGTGTACGGCGGAAATGCGAGCCTTAGCGGAAGCACGTCGGCCGCGCTGACAGAGACGATCCATCAGGCCGCGACGACCGCGACGGTGACTTCGAATTTGAATCCCGCGCCGTTTGGCCAGTGCGTGCAACTTTCGGGCACGGTCCAACCGGCTTCGGGGACAACGAAAGCGACGGGAATGGTCACGTTCTTTGACGGCACGGTGTCCCTCGGAAGCGGGACGGTGGCTAACAACGCCGTAACATTGTCCTACTGCGCGTTCCAGGGTGGCGCACACGCCATCACGGCAAACTACAGCGGGGATACGAATTATTTGGCAAGTACTTCTGCCGCGTTGACGGAAACCGTGAACCCGGTCTCTTCCAGCATTACGATTGCGTCCAGCCAGAATCCAGTGGCGTACGGATCGACGGTGACATTCACCGCAACGGTATTGCCATCGATCAGCGGTGGCAGCGCGACGGGGAGCGTGACGTTCTTCGACGGCGCAACGTCGCTAGAGTCGGCGACGGTTTCTAGCAACAGCGCGCAACTGAGCGTTTCCGCGTTTCTGGGCGGAACGCATTCGATTACAGCGAAATACGGCGGCGACGGGAATTTCACGGGCAGCACGTCTGGCGCCCTGGTGGAAACTGTCAATACGGCGAGCACAACGACGACGCTGGCTTCGAGTGTCAATCCTTCCAGTTACGGGCAGTCGGTCACGTTGACGGCGAGTGTGCAGACACCGCCTGGTGGCTTCGCAACGGGAACGGTCACGTTCCTTGACGGGACGACGTCTCTCGGAACGGCTACGATTGCGAGCAATACGGCGCAGCTTACCGTGCCGAATTTGACCGCGGGCTCACACTCGATAACGTCAAAGTATAGCGGCGACGGAAATTTTTCGGGCAGCACTTCGGCGGTTTTTACCGAGACGGTGAACCAGGCGACGGCCACAACGGGTGTGGTGTCGAACCTGAATCCGGCGACGTTTGGCCAATCCGTGATCTTCACGGCGACCGTGCAGGCCACTGGAACTGGCACTCCCACAGGAACGGTAACATTGATGGATGGCGGTACTTCGATTGGGAGTGGGAGTTTGTCCGGCGGGAATGCGGTGCAATTCACGATCGCGACACTTACCGGAGGATCGCACTCGATTACCGCGGTTTACAGCGGAGATGCGAATTTCAGCGGCAGCACGTCCACGGGGTTGGCGGAGACGGTGAATCCGGCTTTGACCGCGACGACGGTAGCGACTTCGGGGAACCCTGCCAGCGTTGGACAGGCGGTGACGTTCAGCGCGACGGTGCAACCATCGACGGGAACGACGGCGAGCGGCAACGTCAGCTTCCTGGATGGCACGACCGTGCTGGGGAACGTGGCTCTCGCGAGCAACGCGGCACAATTGACAGTTTCCACGCTAGCGCCTGGGTCGCATTCCATCACGGCGGTTTACGGAGGAAGCGCGAATCTGGCGGGGAGCACCTCGACGGCGCTCGTGGAGATGGTGAATCAGGCAGCAACCACGACGACAGTGACTTCGAATTTGAATCCGGCGCCGTATGGACAAGCGGTGACGTTCACCATCGCGATACAGCCGACCACGAGTGGCAATGTGACCGGCACGCTAAACTTGCTGGATGGCACGACCACGATTGGCGTTACCACGCTAGTAGCCGGTCAGCACAATTCCGCGTCCTTCACGCTGAGTGGAATCCAGGGCGGGACGCACACGATTACCGCGAACTACGCGGGGGATGCGAATTACACGGGGAGCACGTCGGCGGCCTTGACGCAGACGATCACGCAGGGGACCACTGCGATAACGGTGGCTTCAAGCGTGAATCCTGCGGCGTTGGGGCAAACGGTGACGCTGACTGCGACGATCGTGCCATCGGTGAGCGGGAGCGCGGTCGGAGGATCGGTTACGTTCTACGATGGCACGACGGCGCTGGGAACGGCGTCTCCGACGAGCAATGTGGCGCAGCTTTCGATTTCGAGTTTGGCTGTGGGGTCGCGCTCGATTAGTGCGAAGGCGACGGGAGACGCGAATTTCTCAGGAAGCACTTCGGGGGTGCTTACGGAAACCGTCAATCTGGGTACAACGACGACGACAATTGCGTCGAGCCTGAATCCCTCGGCATTTGGGCAAGCGGTCACGTTTGTGGCGAGCATTCAACCGCCCGCCGGAAACAGTGCCAGTGGGACGGTGACTTTCCTGGACGGCAGTGCTTCGATTGGAACGGCAACGGTTTCCAGTAATTCCGCGCAGGTCACGGTTTCCGGGCTGGCGCCGGGTTCTCACTCCATTACCGCGTCGTATGGCGGGAATGCGAACCTTGCGGGGAGCACGTCGGGTGTTTTGGCGCAGACGGTAAACAAGGCCGTGACTTCAACAGCAGTGAGCTCCAGCCTGAATCCATCGACGTACGGGCAGAGTGTGACATTTACGGCTACTGTGCAACCCGCTTCCGGGGGTTCGCCGACCGGCACGGTTACTTTCCTTGACGGCACTACGCAGCTCGGGGAACTTGTCCGGCGGGTCTGCGCAATTCACGACAGCGGGAACGGCGTTGATTGCGGGCGCGCATTCGATCACTGCACGATACGCGGGCGATGCTAATTTTGCGGGAAGCACGTCGGCGGTTCTGACGCAGACGGTCAACGCGGCGGCTGGCGGAACACCGACGATCGACGTGAGGATTTCTGCCGATCAGGGGTCGGCAAAATCGAGCGTGAATACTGCAACGTTCTCCACCAGTGCAGCTAATGAATTGCTCCTCGCGTTTATTTCTACTGATGCCTCGGGTGGGGGAAGCAATGCCAAGGTGAACAGCGTTAGCGGCGGTGGGCTCACGTGGACACTGGTGTTGCGCTCCAACACGCAACGAGGCACGGCGGAAATTTGGCGCGCGTTCTCGGCGACTACGCTGAGCGGCGCAAGCGTGACCGCTGCGTTGTCTGAGAAAGTGTCGTCGTCCATGACGGTGATGAGCTTCACGGGCATTGATACTTCGGGAACGGGCGGTTCGGGTGCGATCGGCGCCACCAAGGGCGCCAACGCGAGTTCGCAAGCACCGACGGCGCAACTGGTCACGACGAGAAACGGCTCGCTGGTGATCGGCGTTGGGAATGATTACGACAACGCGATTGCGAGAACGGTTGGCAGCGGGCAGACTCTGGTGCATCAGTACCTGAGCCCGGTCGGCGATACCTATTGGGTGCAGATGGAGAACGCGCCGACGATGTTGAGCGGCACCACGGTGGTCATCAACGACACGGCGCCGACAGGCGATAGGTACAACCTGGCGATTTGCGAGATTTTGGCGACGCCATAAGCAAGTCCGGACATTCTTTGAGTGAGCGCAAGCATGGCTTGAACGCCGCGTGCAGGCGGATTAGGTAGATAAGACCTTAGCAAAAACCTGGCCGCTGAGTTCGCTTGGAAGATCTAAGCATGCCAGGCGGTTTCCAGATAAGCAGTCAACTCATCGGACCGCGAACCGCGTCTGGCCCTTGTTTTGTTCGGCGGAAAGAGACAAACTTTTGGTATGTCCTCGGGAACCATTCAGTTGGTCCAGGAGGCGGGGAGTCCCTACCTCCCGTATCGCCGCGCCCTGCTCTCATCCGCCCAGATCAAGGAGTTGAGCACGCCCAAGCCTTGGCGCGCCATCGTTGACGCTGTCATTTGCTGGGCTTGGATTGTCGCGGCAATGAGCCTCGTGGCCATGCACACTTCCTGGTGGACTGTTCTGATCGCCATCCCCGTTATCGGCAATCGTTATTACGCGCTCTTCATCATTGCCCATGACGGCATGCACCGCCGGCTTTTTCCCACCATTAAGAGAAATGATTTTTGGACGGATGTCCTCGCCCTGGGGGCTATCGGGGCGATTACGCACATCAACAACCGGAACCATCTGACGCATCACCAGCATCTAGCGACGCCGGAAGATCCGGATCGCCACAAGCACGCGTGTTTCAATAAGGCCGACCGCCCGGAACTTTTGGCATTCTTATCAGGGCTCGTTAGCGTCTGGAGTTCCGCGAAAGCGGTTTTCTTCACGCGCGGACGAAAAAAAATACAGAATCCCCCAGCCGGTCCAGTCGCCAACGGTTACACTTTTCGCGATTTCGTGATCCTCGCGAGTTGGTTTGCACTCTTGGCTGGAGGACTCACCTGGCTCATCGGTTGGTGGGCGTATCCCATGCTCTGGCTGCTTCCAGTATATGCGTTCATGTTTCTTGGCGACAATTTCCGCTCGTTCGCGGAGCACTCTCATCCCGAAGGCGATCGAGCAGCGGACCACCACCGGCTGATCACTTACGTTAGCAATCCACTAGAGCGAATGCTGGTTGCTCCGATGAACATGAATTATCACACGGCGCATCACCTCTGGCCTTCGATTCCGTACTACAATCTGCCGACGGCGGATCGCTTGATGCGGGAGCATCCTGGCGCCGCCGGCCTGGAGTGGCGCGGTTCTTACTTTGCCTACCTGCTGACTTACTGGTCCGCGTTGCCCATCGCAGAGTGCAAGCAAGCGCGATGAGTTCCGCGTCCGACTCCTGGCAATCCACGCCAGTGCCGGAAGAATTCCTGCGCCGAGGCTCCCCCACGATCGCAGCGGAAGATGTTCCAGCGTGTCCCGTCTGCGGTGCTTCCGATTACTCGCAGTTCGCCGTGGGTTTCGATTATGAGTTGTTGACGTGCTCGAATCCCTGGCGTTTTGTGCAGTGCCGCGCTTGCCAGCACGTCTGGTTGAATCCGCGGCCGGCGGTAGCCGAACTCGGCGTCGTTTATCCGCCCACGTATTACGCGTACAACTACGACGCGATCAATCCCATCGCTCGCAAGGCCAAGGAGCTCCTCGACCGGCGCAAGATCGCAAAGATCGTTCGTCACTGTCCAAAAGCGCCGAAGAGCTACCTGGATGTCGGCTGCGGCGACGGGCGCTTCCTGCGCGTCATGGAGCAACGGGGCGTGCCGCGCTCCGGACTCTACGGCCTCGAATTGGACAAGCGCGTCGTGGAGCGCTTGCGAGGCCAAGGCTACAGCAGCGTCTTTTGCGGGCGCGCGGAAGATATCTCCGGTTTTCCCGACGGAGGCATCGACCTTGTCACCATGTTCCACGTCATCGAGCACGTGGATAATCCGGAGACGGTCATCGGCCGCGTTCGTCGCTGGCTTTCTCCCGGGGGCGTCTTTGCACTGGAAACGCCCAACCTGGACAGTTTGGATGCGCGGCTCTTCCGGCGTACCTACTGGGGTGGCTACCACATCCCCCGTCACTGGAATCTTTTCACACCCGCGGCGATTTCCCGCTTGCTAACGGACAATGGCTTGGAAGTGCTGGCCACCGTTTTTCAAACCGGCCACTCCTTCTGGATGTACTCCCTGCACCACGCGGTGCGCTATGAAGGCAAATCGCGGCCGCGTGCCGGCGCGTGGTTTGACCCGATGAAGAGCCTTGTGGGCCTCGCGGGCTTCACGGCTTTCGACCTGCTTCGCGGATTTCTCGGTTCAAAGACTTCAGCTATGCTCGTGATCTGCCGCAAGACCTCCTGACTCAAGGGAAAGGGATGCACCGCAGGAACGGAAAATCTTGAGAAAGAGAGTGGAGCACGAAGTCGGCCTTCCATGTCACCCAAACTTCTTTGTTAGTTGGTTTTCCCTATATCTTGACATCATATCGCAAGAACGGACGGCGGCCTCAGCGGGTTATGAAGCCTGCTGGACTACTCACGCATGGCGGCTTCTACCGACGTTTTGCCTCGAGGGACGAACTTGTCGCCGAGGCGTGCAGGGAGGCGGTCTCGTCCCGCACCTGCTTGATTCGGTTACGGCGGAGTGCGATCGAACTTGATTGCAGTGCTATCGTAGTCGCCTTCTAGGAGTAGCGGAAGACCATGCTCCATCAGGTACGCGCCGCTGAGCTTCAAGGGTAGT
>WNFJ01345151.1_pt1 | contig 11069 bp, 11 predicted proteins | sample 5400461 | NCBI WGS metagenome assembly WNFJ01 (sample SAMN13153349, study PRJNA577476) | soil metagenome | isolation source: 115 cm saprolite on Douglas fir-dominated hillslope | place: USA:California | collected 2013-09-17 | reverse complement strand
TGACGTTGGTTTTGATCCATTGCGCGGCGATCTCTTCGGCGTTGCCGCCGATTTCGCCGATGAGGATGACGGCGTGCGTGTCCTGGTCGTCGTTAAAGAGGTGCATCGCGTCGAGGAACGATGTGCCGATGATGGGATCGCCACCGATGCCGATGCACGTGGATTGGCCAATGCCAAGCCGCGTCAGTTGGTCGACGGCTTCGTAGGTGAGCGTGCCGCTGCGGCTGACGACGCCGACGTTGCCTTGTTTGTGGATGCGGCCGGGCATGATGCCAATTTTGCATTTGCCGGGGGAGATGACGCCCGGGCAGTTGGGACCGATGAGGCGCGTTTTGTTGAAATCGACGGTGGCGGCAGCGCGAACCATGTCGATGACTGGAATGCCTTCGGTGATGCAGACAACTAGCGGAATTTCGGCGTCGGCGGCTTCGAGGATGGCGTCGGCAGCAAACGGCGGCGGAACGAAAATCACGGACGCGTTGGCGCCAGTTGCTTTTACAGCTTCTTGAACAGTATCAAAAACCGGGCGTTCGAGATGCTTTGTGCCACCCTTGCCTGGAGTGACGCCACCGACCACGTTGGTACCGTACTCGATCATTTGCTGCGCGTGAAAAGTTCCTTCACGGCCGGTGAAGCCTTGGACGATCAGGCGCGTTTTTTCGTTCACTAACACGCTCATCGCGCACCTCCCGCGAGTTGCACTACTTTTTGCGCGCCGTCCTTCATGCCGTTGGCAATCGTAAAATTCAGGCCGCTATCGCGGAGGATTTGCTGGCCGAGCTCGACGTTGGTGCCTTCCATGCGGACAACTACCGGGACTTTCACTTGCAAATCCTTGGCGGCGGCGACTACTCCGGTGGCAAGAACATCGCAGCGCAAAATTCCGCCGAAAATATTGATGAAGACGGCTTTGACTCCGGGATCGCCAATCAAAATGCGGAAGGCGTTTTTCACTTGATCGGAGGAGGCGCCGCCGCCAACGTCAAGGAAGTTGGCGGGGGAACCGCCGGCGTATTTGATGATGTCCATGGTGGCCATAGCCAGACCGGCGCCGTTGACCATGCAGGCGACGGTGCCGTCGAGCTTGATGTAGTTCAATCCGTACTTCGATGCTTCGACTTCAAGCGGGTCTTCTTCATCGAGGTCGCGCAACTCCCGCAGTTCCTTGTGACGAAAGAGGCCGTTGTCGTCAAAAGTCATTTTGGCGTCGAGTGCGACGAGGCGGCCGTCGGCGGTGACGACAGCAGGATTGATTTCGAGCATCGAGGAATCAGTGTCCACAAAGGCTCTATGCAACGCCTGGAGAAACGGACCAGCTTTCATGGCGACATCACCGGAAAGCCCGAGGCCGAAAACGAGTTTGCGCGCCTGATAAGGCTGCAAGCCCACGGCAGGATGAATCGTTTCGCGCATGATGGCTTCGGGATGGGTCTTGGCGACTTCTTCGATGTCCATACCCCCGGAAGCGCTAGCCATGAAGACAACTTTCCCAACGCTGCGGTCGACAAGAATGCTGAGATAAAGCTCACGTTTGATGTCGAGGCCTTCTTCGATGAGAACACGCTTGACGGTGCGGCCGCCGGGGCCAGTCTGTGCGGTGACAAGATTCACGCCCAGCATGTGAGAGGCGATTTCGGCGGCTTCGTCGGGAGAGTGCGCGAGCTTAACGCCGCCCGCTTTGCCGCGGCCGCCAGCGTGAATTTGCGCTTTGACAACGACCAAGCTGGACCTGAGTCTGGCAGCGCCTTCACGCGCTTCTTCCTTGGAAAAAGCCACTTCGCCACGCGGAGTGGTGACACCGTAACGCGCGAGAATGGCCTTCGCCTGATACTCATGAATCTTCATCGGGGTTCCGTAGTGTTAGAATTTTTGTGTCGTCGCAAACATTAGAGTGTACAGGGAAAGCCTAAAATGGAGCAAGGTTGCGCGGATTGTGGTTCTGTTGCGGCCGAATGTAGATGACAAAATCACTCATTGATAGCGCCGCGTCGGGGCGCATTTTCTCGCGGGACGACGCCGAAACGGTGATGGAAGAGCTGCTCGCCGGGCGCGTCGAGACGCCGGAAATCGTACGGCTGCTGAGGGCTATGAATGCGCGGCCAGTGCGGGTCGAAGAGTTGGCCGGTTTTGCAAGTGTCCTGCGGCGTCATGCGGCGCGAGTGTTCGCTGATGGGGAGGAGCGTCCCGAGAATCTTGTGGATACGTGCGGAACCGGTGGCAAGGGATTTGCGACTTTCAACATCTCCACCGCGGCGGCCATTGTCGCGGCCGCAGCGGGCGCGCGAGTGGCGAAGCACGGTAACCGTGCGTCGCACTCAGGCAGCGGTTCCGCGGACGTGATTGAAGCGCTGGGCGTGCGGATCGATTTGCCAATCGAGCATTTCGGCAGGGCGATTCGTGAAGTAGGGATCGGCTTCTTTTTTGCGCGGGCCGCACATGCTGCGGCGCGTCACGCCGCGCCAGCACGCAAAGAGATTGGCGTGCGCACAGTCTTCAATCTTCTCGGGCCTTTAACGAATCCCGCCGGCGCGCGAGCCCAGGTTGTTGGCGTTCCGTCGTCAGAGCTGATTGACTTGGTTGCGGCGACGCTTGCCGAACTCGGCGTAGAGCACGCGTTTGTAGTTCACGGTGCAGGCGGATTGGATGAAATCTCGCTCGCCGGAGAAACTCTGGTCGCTGAAGTACGAGGCGGAACCGTGCGGCGGTTCAACGTGGCGCCGGAAGACTTCGGAGTTTCGCGAGCGCCGATCGACTCCGTCCGCGGAGGGACTGCGCCAGAAAATGCCGCGACTATTCGCGATATCTTCGCTGGTAAGGTGGGACCGGCCCACGATATTGTCGTGGCGAACGCGGCGGCCGCGTTGGTGGCCGCCAGTGTTGCATCGAATTTTCTTGATGGCGCGCGACTGGCCACCGCGGCTCTCAACTCAGGCACGGCCAAAGAAAAACTCGCGGCCCTTGCCGCATTCACCCATCAGCCCAAGTAAGACTCCTCGAATGGCCAGCTTTTTTGAGAGGAAGAATCAGGGGCGGTCGGGGCTCTCAAGGGCTTCGTGCACAACCCAGATAGTGATCCCCACCACGGCACCAACGGGGAGTAGGAAGAAACGGCTCTCTTGAGCAGCTGCAGCGGTATGACTCAAGGTGGCGCCACAGGCGCCTTTACGCATCACGCGGTAGGTTTTTCCTTCCTCGAGGATCTTGGTTTCTTTACCGGCGGTGACCTCCAGAGATTGCCTGCGCGCAGTTACGAAAACATCGCAGTCTTGGAGAGTCACTTCGCCAACCGTGAGGACCGGCGAATGAGGCCGCACACGGACATCGTCGGCTTTAATCTCTATGCCTTCGCCGGCTTCCGCGCGAAACATTACCGTGCCGCGCTGCAAGGTGGGCGCGAGAATCAAATTTTCGTGGTTCATCCAAACGGTGCTCTGTCCGGAGAGGGTGAGCTGCACTTCACCAGAGCGCAGGCTGAGGGCGCCTTTGTCCTGCGTCTCCATGCGGTCGCCGTCGAAGATCGTGGATCCGGCAGCAGCTTCGATAGTATTCACACGCGCGCTCGCGGATTGCAGCACCACGCCGGCTGGAGCCGTTTGTGCAGGCAAAGCAATGCCGGAGAGCAGGCATGAAAGAGCTACAGTCAAAATACGACGGCTCATGACAGCGCGAAACCTCCGAGGGAAAGCGAATTCTTAGTGTTGGTCAATGAAGCGTCGGGCACACTGGTACTTTGCACAATCCGCTGTTGCCGGGTTCCGCACAAAGCGAAACGGGGGTGTCCGGAAGGACGGCTGTCCGTCCGTACGGGTAAAATGAGAAACTGAAAGCGCTGATAACAGGTCGTCGAGGCGCATGGGTCTGCGCGACAACGAAGCCGTTAGCAGAGTTACGGGAGAGACTAATTGAAATTCATGGCGGGTACTTTGTTAGCTGCCGTTTGTGTGTGTCCGGTGATGGGACAGAAGCCCGCTAGCGTTCCCCCAGCGCAGGTGGTTCAAGAAGTGCGCGACTATCGGATGGATCATGAAGATCGCATCGTGCGGGAGCTCGCGGAATTTCTCGCCATCCCGAATGTGGCAAGCGATACGCCAAACATCCAGAAAAATGCGGAACATCTCCGCGAGATGCTGGAAGCGCGCGGAGTCGAAACGCATCTCCTGCCCATAACGGGTCGAGGCCCAGTGGTTTTTGGCAAGTTGATCGCGCCGGAGGCCACGCGCACCGTGATTTTCTACGCGCACTACGATGGCCAGCCGGTTGATCCCGCCGCGTGGACGGATGGCACGCCGTTTGAACCAGTCTTGCGAAGCGATGCGATTGAAGCAGGCGGAAAACGCATTCCGTTTCCCGAGAATAGCGCGAAGCATCCTGCGGTCTACAAGAATGACTGGCGCATTTATGCGCGATCGTCTTCCGACGACAAATCGCCGATCGTGGCCCTGCTCGCGGCGCTCGACGCGCTGCGCGCTAAACAGATTCCGCTGAAGGTGAATCTGAAAGTTATTTTTGAGGGTGAGGAAGAAGCAGGCTCGACAAACCTCGCGCACACTTTGGAACTGCACAAGAACCTGTTAGGGGCCGACCTGCTCATCACGGCGGACGGACCGGTGCATCAATCGGGGCGGCAGCTCGTTTTTTTCGGGAACCGCGGCGACATTGGCCTGGACATCACGGTGTATGGACCGGTGCGAGCCTTGCACAGCGGCCATTACGGAAATTGGGCGCCGAATCCTGCGATGGAACTCTCGCGACTGCTGAGTTCGATGAAGGACACAGATGGCCGCGTGCTGATCGACGGTTATTACGATGATGTGACGCCATTGAGCGATCTCGAAAAGAAAGCGCTCACGGAGATGCCGGTGAATGACGCGGATCTCGAACGCGAGCTGGGCATCGCCAAGCCGGAAGGCTCGGGAAAAAAGCTAGTCGAATTGTTGCAGGAGCCTTCGCTCAACATCCGCGGTCTGTCGAGCGCTTACGTTGGAGACCATGCGCAAAACGTCGTTCCAGACAAAGCGGAGGCTTCGCTCGACGCGCGGCTCGTGAAGGGCGAGGATCCGACGAACAAATTCGAGCAGATTGTAGCGTTCATCAAGAAGCAAGGATATTTTGTGATTGACCGCGAACCGACCATGGAGGAACGGCGCACGCATGCGCTGATCGCGAAAGTCATCGACCAGGGCGGGTATCGCGCTTCGCGTACGGCGATGGATTTGCCGGCGTCGAAGGTGCTAGCCAAAGTAGTGCAAGATGCGACGGGCAACGATACGGTCATTGCGCCTACATTGGGAGGAAGCGTACCGATGTATATTTTTGAGGATTTGGGGTTGCCGTGGATTGGCGTGCCGATCGTGAATTACGATAATCATCAACACAGTTCAGATGAAAATTTGCGGCTGGGACATCTTTGGCGGGGGATGGAGATTTACGCAGTGATTTTGGCAGATTTGAATTGGTAGGAAGCCTAACATGGCATTCGAAAAGGAAACGGCCCAAGGCTTGCTCAGAACATACGCGGAAATCTTGAGAGAGCTGAGAAAGCGCAATCTCATCCGCGACATCGCCGAAACTCTCGTAGCACTCGCACTTAAGCTCACATTGATGGAAGGATCGACTGCCGGCCATGACGCTGTCGACATGCAAGGCGCGCGCTAGGAGATTAAAGGGCGTCGTATTACACCTGAGAACAAATCAAGACAGCTAAGCTTTATACGAGGGCTAGACAAAGATTACTTTGAGTTTTTGGTTGGGGTTCTCTTTGATGAAGATTTTCAAATTTTGAAGGCTTCTCTTATACCGAGATCAACTATCCAGAGCTTGTGAAGTGTGTCAAGCGTGCCAACGGATGGCCCCTAATACTTTCTGACAGCGTGTGGCATGAACCCGGAATCCAAGATATGAGTGAACCGCTTCGATTGTGCTGAGCAAGCTTTAGCCCTCAAATACTTCTACAAATCCAGGAAATTTCGAAGGAGCTGCTTGCCCGATGTGGTGAGTACGGATTCGGGGTGAAACTGGACGCCTTCGATTTTGTGACGGCGGTGGCGGAAGCCCATGATGATGCCGTCGCTGGTTTCGGCGGTGATAGTTAGCTCGCGCGGAAGCGACTTGCGCTCGACAATAAGCGAATGATAGCGTGTGGCCGTAAAGGGCTCGGGCAGTTTGCGGAAAATATTTTTGCCGTCGTGATGGATTTCGCTGGTCTTGCCGTGAAAGAGTTTTGGAGCGCGAATGATTTTCCCGCCGAACGCAGCCCCAATAGCTTGATGGCCAAGGCAGACGCCTAGGATGGGAAATTTTCCTGCGAGTCGCTCGACCAACTCCACGGAAATGCCCGCCTGTTGCGGGGTGCATGGCCCAGGTGAAATGACAATCTTCTCTGGCTTGCGCTTGGCGATCTCCTCGACGGAGATTTTGTCGTTGCGGTGCACTTCGACCTGACAGCCCAGCTCACCAAGATACTGGGCGAGGTTGTAGGTGAACGAGTCGTAGTTGTCGAGCAGCAGGATCACGTTATTGGACGCCTTCGTTGCGCATTTCCAAATCTTCGTTCATTTCCCCTTGCGATGCGCGGCTTCAAGAGCAGTGAGCAGAGCTTTCGACTTGTTGACGGACTCTTGGTATTCACCCTCTGGCGTGGAATCCGCGACGATCCCACCGCCGGCTTGCACATGAGCCACACCGTTTTTGATGACCATAGTGCGCAAAGCGATGCACGAGTCGAGATTGCCAGCAAAATCCAAGTATAGAACGCCGCCGGCATAAATGCCTCTGCGGGTGCGCTCGAGCTCTTCGATGATCTCCATGGCACGCACTTTCGGAGCGCCAGAGACCGTGCCCGCGGGAAAGCAAGCCATTAGCGCGTCGAAGCAATCGACATCCTCGCGAAGGCGCCCGCGCAAGCTCGAAACGAGATGCATGACGTGGGAGTAGCGCTCCACGGTCATCAGCTTTTCGTGTTTCACAGTGCCGTACTCGCAGACGCGGCCGAGATCGTTGCGGCCCAAGTCGACGAGCATGATGTGTTCAGCGCGCTCCTTCTCGCTGGCGAGCATTTCTTTTTCGAGACGCTGATCTTCGGCTTCGTCCTTGCCCCGCCAGCGGGTCCCCGCAATTGGACGGTAAAAAACATCGCGGCCTTGCACCTTTACCAGCATCTCCGGCGAGCTACCGACTACCGCGACATCGTTCATCTGCAAGAAGAAAAGATACGGAGACGGATTAAGCGCGCGCAGCTCGCGATAAACGTCGAACGGCTCAGCGTGCGTTTTGGCAGAGAAGCGCTGGCTGATCACCACTTGAAAAATATCTCCGGCGCGGACGTAGTTTTTCGCTTTGCGAACAGCCTCGAGATATTCGGGCCGCTGGAAATTGGATGTTACACGTAATGGCGCTCCGCGCCTCTTGGATTTCTTCGGTTGCTCGGCAGGCGAGGTTTGTTCGAGCAACTGGCGCGTTTTGCGAATTTCGCGCACCGCTGCGTTGTATTTTGTGCGCAGGCTGCCTTCGCCATCGGTATGGACATTGCGGACGATCCACAGCCTGTGCTGCACATGATCGAACGCAATGATGCCGTGATAGAACATCAACTGCGCGTCGTAGAGACCGATGTCATCGCGCAGGCGCTTGGGGAGCCGCTCGATGAGGCGGACCATGTCGTAAGAAAAATAACCGATGGCGCCGGCCACAAGCGGCGGCAGACCCGGCAAGCGAACGGGGCGGAAGCGGTCCATCCTTGCGCGAAGAAAAGTAACGGGATCGCGTTCTTCCCAAAGGATGCGGTTGGGGCTCTCGAGAACACACGCGCCGCCAGCATAACGAAAAACTTCCTCGGGATTCGCGCTGGCGAACGTGTAGCGGGCAATTTTTTCGCCGCCCTCGACGCTTTCGAGCAAAAACGAATAGCGCGCGCCCTGGGTAATGCGCAGATAGGCGCTGACGGGCGTGAGCAAATCGGCGGGAAACACGTCATAGACGGGGATAAGGTTTCCCTGTTTGGCGAGGCGCTGAAATTCGCGAAAGTCGGGCTGAATCATGGGGTCAGTGCACGGCCACAGTTTGCTTTTCCGAGGTCGGCATTATCGCATTTCTTGATTAACCGTGCTGGAGGGGACTCTTCTCCCGCGCGCAAGGCGCGCAGAACGGCCTTGCGCATGATGGATTCCGGCGCGCGTTGTCCTGTCCAAAGTTCCCATTGGGCGACGCCCTGCGGGACAAACATTTCTACGCCGGAAACGGTGGCGATTCCTTTGCGGGCGGCGAGCTTCAGGAGTTGCGTCATTTGCGGCCGGTTGATGAGGTCCATGACGAGACGGCAATTTAGCTCGCGTGAGGACAGCGGCGAAATTTGGTCGTTGGGATGCATGCCGATCGGCGTGGCATTCAGGATAGCGTCAAACGATTCGCTTTGCAGTGCGCGCCGCGGAACGACTTCGCCGCCGACAGCTTTAGCCAATTCTCTTGCGGCCTTTTCGCGGCGCGCGCAGATCCTGACGTGGGCGCCTGCCTTCCGAAGAGCGAAAGCCGCGGCTCTTGCAACACCGCCCGCTCCGAAGATCAATACCCGGCTCCCGGCCAGTCCCAGCTTTTTCTCCAAGGCGCGCAGAATTCCGACGTAATCGGTATTGCTGCCGGAGAGCGTGCCGTCGCGTCGTACGACGACGGTGTTGACGGCTCCAATCTCGGCAGCAAGCGGATCGCATTCTTGAAGGTGCTTCAGGATGGATTGTTTGTGCGGAATCGTCACACTAAAGCCGCTAATCCCGAATTCCGGCACAGCCTTCAGAAAGTCGCGCAGATCCTTCACAAGAAAGGGCAAGTAAACCGCATCGATTTTTCGTGCGATGAAGCCTGTGTTATGAAGAAGTGGCGATAAGGAGTGCCCGATCGGATCACCAATCACGCCGTAAACGCGAGTGCGCCGGTTCAGCTCATGAGCGCGGTAGAGGTGCTTCAAGGCGTGCAAAGAGACCTGTCCGGGAGCCGTGGCTTCCCCGATGGGCGCGTAGGCTAGCGCGCTACCTTCGCGCAAGGCAAGGATACGCGCCGGAAGACCAAGTTCGCCCATTGGGACTGCCACGAGACGAGACGAGCTTCGAGCCAGACGCAAGAGGCGAACGCTGTCGCCAATAGTTTGCGCGTGAGCTGCTATTTTCAGGGCGTCGGCTGCGCGGTGAGCGGCAGGGTGCAAAGGCGGAAGCCGTCTCGGCATGCGCTTGAAGTCATGCAAGGAGAGCAGGATGCGCGCTGACAAACCAAGTTCGCTCATTGCTTGGTCGCGTGGCAATTCGCGCAAGGTCTCGATTTCCAGGTCGCACCAGGCGCAGCCCGCCTCGCGGGCCTGGTTCAGCCAATGAAGTTCGGCGCGGACACCTCCAGGGAGCCTGCCTCCTCCCTCCCGGCGGCGGCAGGTGGCGAGGAAGGTTGCGCCGCGCGGCCTGTTCCTCTTCAGCCAAAGAAGAAAGCGAGATCGTTCGGAATCGCTGCGCAGCCAGTCTAGGCGCAGTTCGATAGTGGGGGTTTCGCGAAGCCCGGTGCGGACCAAATGGGCCATTTCCACCGCAGTGGAGGCTGCTGCCACGGCGCAGATGCGGCTAACTCCAACTCCAAACAACGTTTTCCCGTGCGCAGTTCTTGGCATGTTATTGAAAACAAGGCTTGTGTAGCATGCCGTATCAAAAGTGTAAAGCGGTCGTGGCCTATTTGTTGACGCCTGAGGGCAGCCCTGATACTTTCGCAAAAGAAACGTCCCCGCACGGCCTATACAGGCGTGTTTTGAAGGAGTCTTGGAATGCGCGCTAAATTAGCTGGTCTAAGCTTTTTTGTGTTTATGGGTGCCGGGATTTGCTCGGCGCAGACCGCTGCCACGCAGGCAGGCTATTCCACGGTCTATTGTTCGGGCTTCGTAAGCGACCAAAAGGTTCCCGATGCGACCCGCGTGGTTTCCGCAGAGGAAACGTCAAAATATTGTTTGCACGCGGCGACTACGTGATCATCAATCGCGGCCAGGACAAGGGTGTACGAGTCGGCGACCGTTATTCCGTCGTGAGGCCGGAAAAGGACCCTTTGGAAGTGAACTGGTTCAAGTGGCAGGCTAAACTGATGAAGGCGATGGGGATTCGTTATGTGGATGCCGGTCAACTTCGAGTCGTCAACGTCCAGTCAAAGACGGCGGTCGCGGAAGTGAGTCTATCCTGTGACTATATGCAGCGTGGCGATATCGCTCTCCCATTTCAGGAGAGGCCGGAACCTGCGTTCAAGGAACCCGGCGCCTTTGACCATTTAGCTCCCATAAGCGGCAAGCCAGTCGCGATGATCGTTCAGTCGAGGGATTATCAGCAATCTGCGGGGCAAGGCAACACGTTCTACGTGAACTTGGGCACCAACAAAGGCGTAAAAGTGGGCGACTATTTTCGGATATTCCGTTATCAGGGTTCGCTCGCGGAGCTTGCTCCCGAGACCAAGGGGTTTCAGGACCGTCTGTATGGCTTTGGCAGTTCGCCGGGTAGGTATAATTGGAACGATTTGCCGCGAGAGGTGCTGGGAGAAGGCATAGTTCTCAACGTGAGCCGCAACTCTTCGACCGTATTTGTCACCTACAGCTCTGCGGGTGTTTACGCGGGCGATTACGTCGAAGTCGAATAGCCGATAACCGGCAAAACAGGAACTTCTGGCCCGCCGAGAGATACTCCTCGCGCGGGCCTTATTTTTGGATCTTAGGCCTTCTCTTGACCAAGATGTATGGCAGCTTTCAGGCATCCCGATGCAGGTGTTCCCCGATATTTCCTCCTTCGGAAAAGACTTCGCAAGTGAATCCAAAGATTTGTGTTTCTGGCTCCTGCCAGGCATTGGCATTCAGCCCCGCCTTGCGGCAAGTTTCCTCCAGAAATTGTTCGCGGCCAAGTTTGTGCTCGACCGCAACTTGAGGTAAGAGAAGCCCGCGCTTCGTACCCTGCGAAATCAGCAGACCATGTTTCCCGATTTCGATGTTCTCGAGATGAATCGGTTCGAGCGCAGACAACAGGGAGATTTCGATTTGTAGTTCTCGAAGCTCTTCCGCCCTGACGGGC
>WNFJ01360554.1_pt1 | contig 11071 bp, 10 predicted proteins | sample 5400461 | NCBI WGS metagenome assembly WNFJ01 (sample SAMN13153349, study PRJNA577476) | soil metagenome | isolation source: 115 cm saprolite on Douglas fir-dominated hillslope | place: USA:California | collected 2013-09-17 | reverse complement strand
GCGCCAAATCAAAGACATACTCCTGGGCTTTTACCTGCTCAGTCATCCTGTCCCTGTCTCGTTTCACATTGTAGCTGTGACAGTATTTACGCTGCTCGCTGCATGGCCGCACTTCTCCTGGAGCATAATCGCGCTAGTGATCGCAGTACACGCCGCCATGCAAGTTTCGATTGCCATGCTCAACGATGCAAACCTATACCGCGAGGTCTCGTCCACCCGCGAGAGGCGCTCATTGCTGGCATCATCATGATAGTAATCATGCTCGTATTGCTTACTCAACTACCTCTTCTGGCTTTGGTCATCTCGCTCTGCTATCTCGCGCTGGGTATGGCATATAACCTGGGGCTAAAATCTACACCACTCAGCGGCATCGTTTTCGCGCTGGCCATGCCACTCATTCCCCTCTATGCCTTTGCCGGCATAGGCCGCCCCCTGTCAATTGTCTTCTGGCTTGTACCAACGGGCTTCTTGCTGGGTGTGGCACTAAACCTCGCCAACTCGCTTCCAGATCTAGAGGAAGATGCAGCCCACGGTGCAAGAACCCTCGCAGTCGTCTTAGGCGTAAAACGTTCGTTCGCTGTTTGCCAGTTCATGATCGTGCTGTGTGCAGTATTAATTGGTATTCTGAAAATAACGGGTATTGTTCCTGCCCAATCCTGGATTATCCTGTCAATACTCATTCTCACCTGCCTTGCAGTCGAAGCAATGCTGCTCTTCTTCAGTCCAGAAAAGCCTGTTGAGACACGCAAAAACTATTTTTACCTGGTCGCCTCGACCTGCATTCTGCTTGCCGGAGGATGGCTCATAGGAGTACTTGTATAATGCCACTACGCCTGACCAGGTTGGAGCATCTCCTGGCGCGACTGAACTTCTTACCTGTGCCCCTTTTCGATTCCCTATTGGCACCAGGTATAGCCAGGGTACTGGTAACTGCCTGTGAACTCGGCATCTTCGACGCGTTGAATCAAGGTCCCCTCACATCGAAAATGCTGGCTGAACGCCTGCAGTGCAACCCTCAAGGTCTCCAACTGCTGCTCCAGTTGCTTGTTTCGTCAGGCTATTTACGCCAGCATCGCGGCCGATACAGTAACAGCCGTATAGCGCAGCGCTGGCTCACCAGTAGCTCACCGGTGAGTATCGCACCTTACGTAATCCATAGCCCTGATATAGTCGCCATCTGGGATCATCTGCCTGAAGTAGTGCGCGAGAACAGGCAGGTAATGCGTATGCCCTATGAGGAAGATGCCTCGAATCCTCCAGAAACACGAGCGGCGCTTTCGCGTCATTATGCGGGTCTAGCCTCATTAGCAATGGCACTCGGAGGGGAGATTGTGAATCGCGTACACCTGCCAGGAAATGCTACACAGTTACTCGACGTAGGTGGTTCGCATGCGGCATATAGTGTACTTTTCTGTCGCAAATATCCTCAACTACGTGCCACCATCCTGGATATCGAGCCGGGCATCGAAGCAGGCAAACACACTGCCTTACAAACAGGGATGGTCGACCGCGTGAGCTTTCTATGCGCGGATATCGTACAGGATGATTTCTCCGCTGACCTCGCAGCTTCCTTCGATGCGGCTCTCTACTTCCATATCGCTCACCTGCTGCCACCCGATATCAACGCTGCGGTACTCAAAAAAGTAGCGAAAACGCTCAAACCCGGAGGGGTACTGGTCTTTGTAGACCAGGTAACCGATCAAACGCATGCCTCACGTTTAGCCTCGCTCATGGTCCAGTTTATGGCCCTGACGATGACCACCGTTGGAGGAACATGCTATCCTTTCTCGACTGTGAAAGGATGGATAGAGCGAGCCGGCATGGGTCATGTGCGCCGCCATCGCTTGCTTACACCTGGAGCAACATTAATTACTGCGAAGAAGTTGTAAATAACAAAAAGCCACGGCACGTGCACGCCGTGGCCTGTTGATAAGTCGGGGCGAGAGGATTTGAACCTCCGAAGGAGCTTTTTTAGCTCTACTGGCAGGCGGATTTGTGGGGGGATCGAGCGAGGGCAGTGCAATTTTTATCCATTTTTGTCCAATGCTGTTGATGGGGGTAGAGTGGTTTTGCTCCCAGTTTTGCTCTCATTTTATGGTGGTTTTTTGGTGGAATAGGGTCCCTTTTGCGACTGAATGGCTGCCTAATAGTATCAGGGAGTGATGAATGCTTCCCAATGGCTAGCAATTCGGGGACTTGACAGAACAAGTCCAAAAAACTCGGGCTAGCACTATTTGTAAGAGTAAGATTATATTGCCAAAAAGAGAGATGTTTTATTGGCTCATGTCCAATTTTGACTCTGCTGGTAAACTGTTGGATGGGCCTGTGGAGCGGAAGACGGCGCTGTTTTTGCCTATTCTTGTCTAACGGTGATGAAGTGAGTGAGGCGGTTTTGCTCTCAGATTTCCTGCGATACTTGTTAGTATGTTAGATTTGCTATGTATAAAAGTATTCTCTAGCATAGTATAATGACTTCAATTTGTTCAGATAGACGTAGAAGCGCTTAGTGTAGAGAAATAGGGGGGCTTTAAAATAAATGGGAGAACTTGAAGGGTTACCACTTCCTTTGGACAGCTGGACATTCGATACAGTCATGGATCTTGTAAAGAAACATGAATTTGAACCCGGAGCGTTTGATTACAAAGATGTTCTTAACGCTACTGGTTCTGAGAGAAATAATCATATAGCTTCTATTCGCCGTACTGCCTGCTCAATGGCAAACACAAATGGGGGGTTTATTCTTTTTGGTGTCAAGGACAGAAGGGTAACAGTTGCAGTTCCGGAGGACCGTATAACAGGTATACCTATTGGTGGAGATTTATTTAGGGAATTTGGGCAGAAAATTGAAGCTATCCAACCTGAAATTTATTTTGAGGCTGTGCCGCAGGTATTGCCTCTTCCTGTTGATCCTAATAGAGGTATCTTTGTAGTTTATATACCTCAGAGCCAAAGACGCCCTCATATGGTTGAGAATATCTATTATAGTCGTGGTGAACATGGAGCGGCAGTCCCTATGAGCCACTCGGAGGTACGAGAGCAGATGATGAATACAGAAGATCGCATAAAAAAAGTCACCCTTCTTCGTTTAGAACTGGCTCAGTATAAGGAGATCGCGAATTTGATGCTATATGGGGACCCTAATATACCTTCAGGTTCTCTTGCCGATAGACCTTATCGATTTGATACAAGTGCATTCAAAGTATTACTAGCTGATATATGTAGTCTCCTTCCGTCGAATCTTCTTCGCGATCTACTTAAAATTCCTCAAATGGCCAATACAATAAATAACCAGCTAGAAAGAGCCGTTCAGGGTCATAAGACTGGAGATATTCAAAATATTAACAGGGAACTTCCAGAGTTTCATAATTTCTGTAATAAATGTGAAGAGGCGTTACAGAGTTTATTTGGACCTCTTGGTTTAGCATGAGAGAAGAATTCTCTAATTTCATATATCAAGTCCCCAGTTTACTGGCTCTCCCGCACTTGGCGTGCTCAGCCATTGCGTTGATCCATCAAGAAACCCATGCAGAACGGCATTGAGGGATGTTTCCCCCAAAAAATCATCCCTCACACATTGAATAGGTGTGCGCTATCTTACCAGGCCAGCTCTCGCCGCTCTCTCTTTATTGCTGAGCACGCCAAGTGCGGGAGAGCCCGAATTTTGTGTAATGGCGTGAAGCGAGAAAACGTTAAAGCCAGTCTAGCCCTAGCTTTAGGGCTTTTCCGCTATGTACCATTACACAAAATTCGGTATGGCATCTGGGTGGAGGCGTGGATGCGAGCCCTATCTCTCGCCTGCTCCATCCTTGCTCGAATCCTGGGAGGGCCTGGCCTGTCCAGGTGAGCGGGTGGGGAGTGGTGGTGGCCTGCCTGGGGGCGGTTAGTACGCGCGGTGGGGTAGGGGCCCCGCCGACGGCGTACTAACCGCCTGGGGCGCGAGGCAAGTATATCGCGCCCATTAAAATACAAAAGGAGAGTAAGCGAGGTAACTAATGAAATACGGGCATGAGAAGCGTGCGATAGAGGTATTTGAAGCGAGATAACGCTGGGCTAATGTATTTTAACGATGCATATTGATATAAGCTAGGCTTTTTTACTCTGATCTTTATAGGTCTTGATTGATGTTCTTTTAGAAAGATGGTAGCAAAAAGATTAAAGCATCTCTTAAAAATCATCATCTTGATTGAAGTATTCTAGCACTTGTTCTGAATCAGGATTCTCTAAGTTATCCTGATTTTCGTATGGAACCTCACGCCAAGTCATGGTATCTCTCATTATTCCTTGAGTATCTGTAATTGCCGTCGAACGACAGCTTTTATTTGCTGGGTTATCGACAATTGAAACCTCATTAAGCTTGTACTGAGTAACTATTCTGTTGCAAAGCTGTCCCATATATGGTCTGCCCACTATATGATCGCAAGTGCCGTACTCCTCATTGCATATAGAACACTTTGCGTATTCGATGATACCACCTATGCTAAAGAACATTTGTGGAGGAAATAACAATTTCTCGAGAACAAGTAGACGTTCAATATATTTTGCTGCATTGAGTCTAGCTCCCATTTCATGGGCTAACATCGAATCGCGAGCAATTATTTGTACATGAACTAGCTGGTTCCAGGCTTCAGTCGGATCATCATCTTTGAGGGCTATCCACATCTTGAGTTGTGATGCCAGTGATGTCACTAGCATTTCGAAGCTTAAGAGAATGTTGGCAGATTCTTCATCAGCATGTGCAATTGCACTATTCTTTAGCTCAATCACTCTTTTGGTGAAGTCATTCGTTCGTTGCAATACCTCTACTTGTAATTCTTTTGCACGCGTGATGTGGCAAAGCCGTTGACAATCAGCAGCTATCTGCTCAAACTCTGTTAAAAAGTCCTGGCTTAACTGATCTATATCATTTTCCATTTTCCGCTCCTTCAATTTCTTTTCCTTCAGATACTGCACGTATAATCGGTGGCAATTTCTCTAGTCCACTAGGATCGCCTGAGTAGTTCACTTTACGATAATAAGTCCCGTCTTTATTGACTTCAACGACTATTTCCAGCTTCACCGTCTTGAAAGGCAAACCTTGGAAAAGAGTCGTGAGATAGTTGGAAATAACATTTATAGCGATTGTCACGGCTAAAGGATTTTGGCTCCAAAGTGAAACGCCGACAAAAATCGCTGGTGCTATCCATTCTTCGAAACCCCTCTCAGCTTTTTGGCCTAAATGGTCATCCTCACGTTCAAACTTTGTTTCCGCGATTCCGCTTTGACGCCAAAGCGAACGTATGGTTGGAGTATGATCGTTTTGGAGTAGCTCATCTCGCGAAGTAGCATCTAAAAAGTTTGCCGGGATTAAGGCAAGTCCTGCAGGTATGTTTAGAGCCAAATCTCTTGCTCTGGCTTTAACATCAGAATAGTCAGAAAGCTCAATTCTCATATTACACCTCATACCTCATATAGCTAAACGGAAAATTAGAACAACAATTCCTCTAATCCTATCCCATTATCAAGTAGAGCACTACAAAAAGAGTACTATTTTCTCTCGAATACAACGCTCAGGAGCGTACCTGGTATACCGAACTTTTCTGATAAGTGCAACGAGTACCGAATGAAGTTCGCTTGTACGAGGCGGTTGACAGATATCCTATTGTGCATAGGCTCCAATGTCGTTGTATAGCTCACCATTAAATGTTGGTTCTCCTCATAGTGTGTACTGCTGTTGTATAGCACAAGTCTTCTCTGGAAGGAGGTGGTATCACTGACTAATGTTGTTTGCTTCTCTGTTGGTAAGCGGTAGAGGGGAGTAGTTCATGAGTGAAGTACGGATTGTCAATCATGGGGTAGACACGTTGGTGATCAATGTGTATTACATGGATCGGGAGAAGCCGATCCGGCGCGATATCGATGAGGCGCTTGCTGCTCAACTTGATGAGTGGAAAAAGATGGCGCAAGAACTTGGTGAGCCGTTCATCACGCCCTGGGCATTCAACGATGCCTCGTTACAGATGCAACCCAACGGAGCAGGTCATGGGCAATTTCCCTGGATGCTCAAGACACCAGATATCACGCTCTACGTCTCTCAGGGCAAGTGGAACGGTGTGGCGGCGGTACGTCTGAGTTCGTACTACCTCTGGTCATGTACGGGCCTGCTTGATGCCCTCGTCTGTCTCCATGCTTTCTTGTATGAGGTCTTCGGACAATTCATGTTTCTGCAACCATCGGAAATTCACCTCTGTGCCGATATCGCAGGCTGGTCTGAGATCGCTTCCTTAGACCGGCGGAAGCACTTTGTTTCACGCTCGCGCAAGCGTGGCTCACACTTCGAGCCAGATTGGGATACCGATCTGCGCGTGAAGGATTTCTCCTACGGCCTCAAGGAAACCGGCTTCGACTTCTCGAAACGAGGGGTGCTATTCTGTACGATCTACGACAAGACACGCGAGATGAAGCAGTCCGGCAAAGAGTGGTTTAGTGACATCTGGCGACTGCATGGTTGGAATGAAGATGACGGGACCGTCTGGCGCATCGAGTTCAAGTTCAAGCGGCAGGCGCTCCACGAGCTACAGCAAGAGGATAAGTTTTGGGGGATTGAGAATGCCTTTGACCTGCCCGAGCGCTTGCCGGTGTTATGGGCCTATGCAGCAGGACGTGTTCAGGGAAGTGATAACGATGAACTGCCGGATGGCTGGCTGCGCTGCGTTGTTCCGACGAGTAACAAGAACCGGGCACGGTGGTCGGCACATCCAGTGTGGCAACTGATCCAGACGGCGTTTATAGACTCGCTGGGAATGCCGCCCCAATTTGGGAAGATCGTGCGCAAGTGGTGGGAAGAACAAAACATCAATAAAGGGATTGAGGCAGTGATGGGGTACCTGACCTCCTTAGCAGCCTGGGTTGGCGGTGACCTGGCGGAAGATGGGGTTGATCTCTCAGTGGTGCTGCATTGGCTGGTTGGTATAGGGGCTGATTACCTGGAACGGGTAGGCCGTGATTTCAGTGCGGAAGTCCAGCGGAAGCGGATCAAGTTCGGCTTACAGGCGCAGTAAAAGGCAAGCCGATACAGGGTATATACCTGCATCGGGGTCTTGCCTTGACTCTTATAAGCATAACTCACACAAGTACTGAAAGGAATGTCATAATCACTTACGCCCTTGGCATTCGGGTGCGGTTCATTTTTTTGCACAGAGGAGGGAGGTGGTAGAATAGAGGAAAAACGACCAGGAGAGAAGCGAGAGCATGAAAGCCAAGAAGAACAAACGGCAGCGCAGTGAGCAGATGCAACAGGTGAGCGCAGGACTGCGCGATGTGCTGGGGATGACCCAGTGGCGCAAAGAGCATCCACACGCGACGTGGGCAGAGATTGAAGCGGCCGTGGATGAACGGATCAACCAGTTGCGGGCGCAGTTGATCCAAGACGTGGTGCAGATGGGCGAGAGCGAAGAGTGGAAGCAGAAGCCGGAAGCGGAGCGTCCGAGGTGTGCGACCTGCGGCAAGCCGCTGTGGGCGCGAGGAGAACAGACGCGTTGGGTGCAAACCAACGGAGGGGAAGCGGTCAAGCTGACACGCATGTATGGAGCCTGTCCTGATTGTGGGGTCGGCTTTTTTCCCCCTGGATGAAGAATTAGGACTGCTAAGTGGAGGATTGACGCCACGGGCGGAGGAAACGCTGGTGCGACTGTCGACCTGGATGCCCTACGAGTCAGCGCGGGAGTTACTGGAGGACCTGCTGGGCGTGCAGGTGAGCAAGGCCACCGCACGCCGAGCAACACTGCACACAGGGCAGGCAGCACTTTCGGTGTGGGAGGCGCAGGTGGAGGGGCTCAAGCAGGAAGCTCCCCAGGCACCTGTGGGAGCGGACAAGCAAGCGCTGAGTGGGGATGGAGCGATGGTGCACCTGGTCGGAGGCGAGTAGGTGGAGGTCAAGACACTGGCGATCGGGCAGGTCACGCGCAATCGGCGGGGGGAAGTCTGCACGCAGCAGCTCTCGTACTGCTCGCGCCTGGGTGATGCCGCGAGCTTTGAGCAAGCAACGCTGCTCGAAACGCATCGGCGAGGACTCTCCCGGGCCAGCGAGGTGTGTGCGGTGCAAGATGGTGCGGAGTGGCTCCAAGGACTGGTAGATTACCACCGTGCGGATGCGGTGCGCATTCTCGATTTTGCGCATACCGCCGAGTCTATCAACGACATCGGGCAGGCGGTGCAGGCAGCAGGAGGCAGATTGCCTGCGCGCTGGTTGGAGGGAGTACTGCACCGGCTCAAGCACCAGGGACCAGCACGGGTGCTCCGACACCTGAGTTGGTTGGCAGCGCGCTATCCCAGTCCCCTGATACGGGAGAAATTGGCCTATTTGCAGAAGCGGGAAGCGCACATGCAATACCCAACGTATCAGGAGGCGGGCTGGCCCATTGGTTCAGGGAGCGTGGAAAGTGCCAATAAGCTGGTCGTCGAAGCGCGCCTCAAAGGCGCGGGTATGCGCTGGGGTCGGCAGAACGTCAACCCGATGCTGGTGCTGCGCAACGCCGTCTGCAATCGAGCGTGGAAGCAGACCTGGGCAACGTCGGTGGCGCATCGGCAAACGCTGCGCGCCCAGCGTCGGCAAGCAAAGAGCCAACAGCGGCTGGAGCGTGCCTTGTGGTTCCTCGTCGTCTGGGGCGTACGGGTGCATCGGTTGTCTCCTTCCTCTGGTGCTGCTGCTCGCACGACGGCTGAGGTCTTCCAGAAGCACCCAACGGCTCGTCCTGGTTCTGGGTACTCCTGGCGCAAACCTTTTCTCCGACGTCCTCCTTCCACTACTGCTACTACAGCAGAGCTGTGTGCAAAAAAATGAAACACACCCTTGGCATTCGTAAGAGTATCAATATCGTTTTTTCTATGTTATACTCTCAAAGGAAGTTCCAAGTATTTGAATCCTTTTTCAAACGAATATCAATGTAGTTGCTGGGCCATACTTGTATAAGTATACTGCTAAAGTGATTGTAGGAAGCTATCTTAGTTGTAGTACTTGTGAAGGGAGCGACGTAATGACTCAGCTAAGTTCACAACTAGAGAAAAATGATTCGAACACCGCCGATTTTTGGAGTAATTTTCACTTTTTCCCTTTGCAATTCGATGAGTTTCACTTTAATTATGGGTACATCTATTTCATTGGATACGGGTTCGTCATGTTGATACTGAGTGTGCTTGGGGACATTCGCCATGGTTTGTTGGATGCGAAAGATGATTTTTTCTATTTTAGTCGTGCTTTTAATAAGTCAATGACAGCAGGTTTGTTGACAAATTGGGATTTTCTCTTCTGGGCTGTGGGACTAACCTTGATACTACTATTTTTTAATAGATGGAGAAAAAGTATACCGATCATTTTTCCAGCCTTGCTATGCGAGAGGCGTATTCGTTCAGTTGGTCAAGACTGTGACCTGGATCAGCAATACCAGAGTTTCCTTGAAGAGTACCAGCAAGCTCTCAAGAGCAATAAGAGATACTTTTTCAGTGTTGCTTCGATAAGTGTGACGTTGATACTTCTCTTGATATGGTGGATGAAATGGGGTATTCCAGCAATTCAATCAACAGCTGATCCCCTTTTGTCGATGCTTACGGTTATTAATAACCTCTTTTTAGAGACACTAGCGCTCTTACTCATAGTCTATCTCTTCGTAGTAGGCGCATGGACAATGTTTATCTCTGGTCGGTACATCAAGAAGCTAACCACGAGTTTCGATCTCACTATTCAGCCAAGCCATCCAGACAACTGTGGCGGACTTAAACTGCTTGGCGATTTTAGTCTCGCTACGGCACTGCCAATATTAATATTGGCCGTTCTCCTGGGCTTATATGGCATAGTAAACGTATTTCAGAGGATACTTTTTTGGACAGTAATCGCAAATGTGGGTCTGATTGTGTTTGTAACGCCGCTAGCGATCATTGCGTTCTTTCTACCCGTATGGGATATCCATCTTAAGATGCTCAATAAGAAACGAGAGTTCGAAGATGAATATGCAGATCGTATCGCGAAGTTGGAAGAAAAAATATACACTTCACTTAACAAAGGAGAGTTGGATGCCGCCAAATCTGCTAAGGAGGAGATCGAAATTTTACAGGCTGTGCATCCTAATAAAATCAGCTATCCGACTTGGCCATTTAATGCTAAGGTTCTGCTCATATTTTTGACTCCTCAGATTGTGCCTCTGCTTAGCTTAATCGTTGGATTGAATGTGAATGGGCCAGTGGCTGAGGCTCTAAAGAGCTTTCTGAGTATATTCTCCAGCCATCCAAATCCTTAATCTGCCGTAGTCATGAGTGGGGAATCGGCGTATTGTTTCCTTACATTGCTTAGTCTACAAGTTGACCGGCTTGCCTCACATGCGCTTCCACAATCTCAGACACAGCGCGGCAACAATTCTTCTTGCTATGAAAGTTCACCCCAAAGTAGTGCAAGAAATTCTCGGGCATAGCAAGATCACTATGACGCTGAATATGTCTTCTCACGCACTGCCCTCTATGCAAGAAGAGGTGACCAAATAATGGGATAGTGAGTTCGGAGAGCCTGCCAAAAAAGGAGCAGGTAAAGCAGTTACTACAGTGTTGCTACATTTTTCAGCAATTTGGAGATCGAGGAAAGAGGCGAAAGGATAGATAAAGCGAGGTAGGAAGCCTTTTCTTAAAAGTTTTCCTACCTCGCTTGTGTAGTCGGGGCGAGAGGATTTGAACCTCCGACCACCTCAACCCCATTGAGGTGCGCTACCGGGCTGCGCTACGCCCCGTTACCAGGAACAAAAGCAGTATAGCAGAAAGCCATGCTCCCCGTCAAGGGCAATTTCCTCGCTATCGATCATAATACAAAATGCGCCCACAATTGCTACACGTCTGCAATTCAGCGCTGACACGCACACGCTGCATCTCGCTGGGGGTCAAAATCACTCGGCACCATTGACACGAATTTTGCTCAACTTTAGAGACGACGCGTCCCTGTTTAGTACGCTTCAGAGCCTCATAGCGCTTAAGTACTTCAGCATCAATATCGTTCGCAAATTGCTCACGCCTTGTTCGCAGCCCCTGCCGCTTCGCCTCCAGCTGATCGCCACGT
>WNFJ01520539.1_pt1 | contig 11072 bp, 6 predicted proteins | sample 5400461 | NCBI WGS metagenome assembly WNFJ01 (sample SAMN13153349, study PRJNA577476) | soil metagenome | isolation source: 115 cm saprolite on Douglas fir-dominated hillslope | place: USA:California | collected 2013-09-17 | reverse complement strand
GACAACGGCGGCGTGGGCGCTATGGAGATGGTAAGCCGCGACATGAAGAGCCTGGGAATGTACCTCTCCGGTTCCATATCCTTCGGAGTCGATCCGCAGTGCGGCAAAGCAGTCGAGTACCGCGAGCGGGTTCATCGCCTTACCGCTGACCAGCGCAAAATGTACAACCGGGCAGCGGCAGCTTGGCGCGTGGTGCTGCAAAATATTGAACAAGCCCTGGACATTACCTGTGCTGACAGTCGCGCCCGCGGCCGTGCGCTGAACAAATTCTGGGGCGATCACCAGCGCTTCTTTCGCCAGGTGATCTGCGCCTTCAAGGTTCCGAGCGTCATCGCAGAAACCGAAACAGCACTAGCCGGCGACAAGTCCGTTGTTATTTCCCTGGTCGGAACTGGGGAAGCGAAGACTCGTGAGCAGGTAGCAAGAACCCTTGGAGACGGCGGCAACCTGGAAGACCTGGACTTTTCCCCGCGCGAGATAATCGCGGCCATGATCGAACGAGGTTTTCCCACACAATTATTTCAGGAAAAGACTGATCCAATCAGCGGTGAAATCATTCAGGTTCCGGTGACCGACAAGTCCGGCGCTCCCGTGCATAGCAAGGAAGCGCTGAAGATGAAACAGGCCCTGATCGATGGCCTGTCTGCCCTGCACCTGCCGGAAAACCCACTCGACCAGCTTATCAACCACTTCGGAGAGAAGAACGTTGCTGAGATTACGGGTAGAACACGCCGCCTGATCCGCGATCCGCATACGCAAAGAGTTGAGTACAAGAAGCGCACGCCGGAAGGCGTGCCTATGCACCGGGTCAACGTGCATTCCCAGGAGCAATTTCAGGCCGGAAAGTGCCGGGTTGCGATCATCAGCGATGCCAATCACCAGCGCCGCGTGCACATTACCCACGAACTGGGTTGGAGCGCGGACAAGCAGATGCAATGCTTTGGACGCACGCACCGTAGCGACCAAGCCGAGCCGCCCGAATATGTCTTGCTCAGCACCGAATTGGCTGGAGAAAAACGCTTCAGCTCGACTATTGCTCGAAGACTGGCGAGCCTCGGGGCGCTGACCAAGGGCGACCGCGGAGCCGCGGATAACGCCGATTGGGCGAGATACAACTTTGAGACCCAGGAAGGGAGAGCCGCCCTCAGCCTTCTCTACAAACGAATCCTCACTGGCGAGAGCGTGTCTGGTCTAAAGGACCCGAAGCAGACCTTGCGGGATATTGGATTGCTCGTGGTTCGGGATGGCGCCGAGCAGGTCCGCAAGGAAGACGAGTATAACGTTCCCCGCTTTCTGAATCGAATTCTGGCCCTGGAAGTCGAAGAGCAGAACGCCCTCTTTGATTTCTTCGCAGAGCTGTTTGACCAAACGGTCAGATACGCCAAGGCCACGGGCACGTTTGATGAAGGAGTCACCGACATCAAGGCCAGGGCAATCCGAGTGGCAAAACCTCCTGTAGTCGTGCATGTTGATCACGTCACGGGAGCCGAGACCGTGTTGTACATTTTGGAAGTCGACCGCCCCAGCGACAGGGTTTCCTTTGAGAGAGCCGACCGGCTGCGTACGACCGAGCGCGGCGCATTCCTTCAGCACAGGAAGAAAGGCGACTTCATTCTCGCCCTGGAGTCAGGCCGCCACACCGATCCCACGAATGGCAGCACCTTTTCAACCTATGCGGTTTGGAAGCCTGAGGCCGCGCGGACTTCTTACATCCGGCAAGAGGAGTTGAACGAGAAGTACTGCGTGGTTCGCGCCGATGAAGTGCGATCGTGGTGGAACCGGCATTACGCTGCCGCGCCAGCCATCGAAACCAAAGAGGTCCACATCATCGCCGGCGCGATCATCCCCCTTTGGCAAAAACTAAAGACCAAGGGTGACGCCAAATTGCGGGTCGTGCGCGTGAGCACGGTAGACGCACAACGGATTGTCGGAGTGGAGATACCGCGCACCCAGGTTCGACGGGTCCTCAGAACTCTTGGGCTTGGGCGGCCGTTGGCCGATCCCGGAACCGTTTTCCAAGCTGTGCTCGATGGCGGCGAGGAGTTCCGCCTGGTATCCGAGCTGAAGCTGAAACGGGTCCAGTTCCATGGCGAACCTGCGATTGAATTGACATGCTCCAATCCCGACCGATTTGCCGAACTCCGAGACCTGGGCCTAATCAATGAACAGATCAGCTTCAAGCAGCGGTTCTTTGTTCCTACCGACGCGGACAAAGGAGTTCCCATCCTTGCTGTTCTCCTGGCCCGCTATCCCATTGACGAAACCGACGAGCAATCGGAGGAACCGCAGCAGGAAAATCTCTCCATTGAGGTCCCAATTTCTGAGCCGCAAATTGTCGAGTTGGAGCAGTGGATTGAGTATCCTGAGCAGCCCGGCATTGCCGCATCGCCAGAACTGGCCGGGCCGGTCGCAGCCGCGGAACCACCCGTCACCGGCGATGTATCCCCCGAGATCATAGTGGCGGGATGCCCGTCGCCTGGGCTGGATCAGACCGGAGCATCGCTGCTGGTTCTACTCGAACAGCGGGCGGAACTCCAGTCCGGCCGGCATTCCAAGCCGCGGCCGGTGATTGAAGAGCAGGGCGTTCTCTTCAACACCAAGGAAGACACACAGATCCTTCCGCCGGAGTGTCAGCGATGACAAAGTTCACGCTGCGCCGTCTGCGATGAGAACAGATGGAAACCCCAGCAGATGGATCATTGAAGCCAGTCAAGACCCGATCGTGGCAAAACGAAAGAGGACACATGCAGGACAAGAGTATGCCGGCACTGCTGAAACGCCTGATTCAGGTGATGAAGTCTGCGCTTGCCGAGTCGAGTGAGGTAGTGCAAATCACCGAAGATATCGAAAGCTGCGGGTTCAAGGACATGCTGGTTGTCGATGCCGTCATTCAGCCTCTTGAGCAAGCGCTTTGGTCCAGCACGCCGTCCAGTCCCGCCTCCGATCCACACCTGGAACTGAGCACGGAGGACCTGAGCTGGCTCAAGTCCTTGCGCATCGTTCCGAATCCTGACCAGCCAAACTCTCCCTTTTCCTGATTTTGCGCACCCAGCGGTTTGGTGATGCGCCTAATTACCTAATTACCCGCGCTGGACGCCACATAAGAAGTGAAGGATAAAGTAGAGTCGGAAATGCTGACTGCAACCGCGTGTGGATCTGACTGGCGTCAACTTTCAGCAACTAACTTCGGAGGTTGTTAGATTTTGCTGAGAGTCTCCCATTGCTCCTTGAACGGGAGAGCGTACAGCCTGTTTAGTCTTTCTGTGATCACTATCCACCGTTTCTCCGACATTGCTTCATTAGCAACGTTCATTAGCGTTTGTAACAATTGCACAACATCGTGCCAAAAGGCGTATCTTGGTCTTTGGCCAATACCCTCGGGTGTATTCATTGCCATGAGCACCATCGACAGTTCTTGCCAATCATCGGGGGCATGCAGGGGTGCGACACAGACGCTCAGTTCTCCACGTCCTTGAGCAATTCGAAGCCGAAGCACATGTGTGGCAATGGTCACAAAGGCATAGTCAAATGCAGGGGGGAATGGAATAGATCTGTTTAAAACAATTTCTCCTTGATAGTCCTTGAACAGGAATCGCAGATTCTGATCAATCTCTTGAGTTAGTCGTTGGTATTGCTTTCTTGCCAAGCGTCTGTTATCCCACCCAAACAGTGATAGGAATTTCGATGAGCTTTGACGTTCTATACGTAAGGGGAACCGGATGAGCTGAAATTGATCTGGAGTAACCTCTTTCCTCATCAGATACTGGAGTTCGGCCCAATAACTACCTCCAGGTAGCGTTGCGAGTGGGGGCGTAGCCAGACAAAATAAGCTACGCCCACGTATCGACGTATCCAGGAACGCTTGGGTTGCCGTCCATGTTTCAGATGAAGTTGTCAGAAATTTCCACAACCGCTGTGGCGGGCTAAAGACATGGGCTTTCAGTGCCTTTGCAACTTCGACACACTCCGGATTTTGATCGTAGGATCCAAGAACAACGTTAGCATGGGAAGCGATGATTGGATGGTACGAATGCAACTTGGAACCTCCTACTGCTGTAGAGTGTATTTCATCTTTGAGTATCGGTCAGTGGAATGATGACCAATCAACGCATGTATGCAACCACGGCTTTTACAAACCTAGAGTCTGAATGTAACCGTTATCTTGTTTCAAGAGATGATGTGCATGGATATATCGCCTGGCGTCGCTAATATTGAGAATCTCATCTAGCCTTTGCCAAGTATTTGTATGGTCTTTCGATGAATATGCCTTTTCCAAAAGATCAAATTTTAATTCGAGTATTAGAGCGAGTTCTGATAGTGACGCAAACGGTAGAAAAGCAGTGCTGTCTTTAGATACGTAAACTTGCCTGGTTGCAGTGGCAGGCCTACGGGCAGAGATTGGCTCGCATTCTGTAGGCCCATTACTGGGGGCTACGTTGAGGAAGTATTCACCACGATCCGAAGCTATTTGGACCAGTAGGTTACCTGCTTCAAGCGTAACGATTGTTCCCCAACGATATCGCTTAGGAGTATCGACAAATCTCGTTCCGAACTTGTCAAACAAGAAGGATAGATCACGCCTTATTTGTTTTTTCAACCATCTTTCCGCTTCTCTCTCCATCAACGGGTTAAGCCACCACGCAAACAAGACTGAATACACCGTTCGAAGGATAGAACTGAAAGCATCAAAGAAAAGAAACAGAATTGACATAGAAAACAAGTTCCTTTGTATTCATCCTACTTCCACAAAGGCCGCGATGGATCAATAATGGCCCCAGTGCGCGGCGCATATTGAATTCCCCGTGCCGCCAGGTACTGTATCTCAAGGTAAAAAGCCCTCCATTTCTCGGGATCACCACCGCTTGTAATAATATCGTTTCCTCGTTGGACGACACGGTTCATAAAGGCCTCGTTTGCAGTCCATGTGTCACTGAAAAAGTCGAGCGTCCTCCATAATTGGGTCCCCACAAAATCGGTACCCGTGTCGAAGACCACGGGGTCTTCACCTGCTGCCTCAGCACGTTCCGCAAGTTGGGTATAAGCTGGGTACATACCCAGAACAACTGTCCCGGTTCCACTAGCATAGTATAAGCCGACACCTTTAGCTAATAGTGTAGGAACAGCTTCTACGGCAAAGGGTATTGCCGGAACTAGGAAGGTTGCTGTTCCTATGATTTGTGTGGCATTTCTGGCGCTGCCAAGCAGGCTTCCGCAGTTTTGGCAATCCGGATTGTTGTAAAGCGCTCTCAGGCCAGGGTGGTCATCGCACCCTGCACAGCTATTGCCGCCCGAATAAATTGGAGCCGGTGCCGATGGTGGTGCGGGAGGCCCGGAACTGGTCGTTCCCGGCATACCAAGACCGGATCCAACAGGCCATCCACCGAATCCATATCCACCACCGTACCCTCCGGTTTGGCCCCAAGGTCCAGCCCCGAATGGTCCGCCAAATCCTCCGGCTCCACCACCTCCTCCTCCGCCACCGCCACCCGAAAAACCAACTCCGCACTCACCCCAGTTGCTGCCGTAAATGCAACCGTCGAGTCCATTAATATCAATGGAATCCGTGGGGCGATTGTTTACGTAGGCGTAAAGGTTGAAGCTTTGCGGATTGCTCAGATCTCCAGCATCAATCCCCATCGGGTCGGGCGAAATCCAGCGGGCCATGGTTGGCGAGTATTCCCGGTACATGAAGTCGTACAGGCCCGGAACCGTGTCCTGGTTTTGGCCGGTGAAGCTGGCCGCCCCGGGATTGGTATTAGCGAAGGGTTCGCCAAATGGCGCATAGCTGAACTCGCCGGCGATTGCCGTATTTACGAAACGATTATTGCCGCCACCGGTGAGGGTAGAGCCAGAAAGCGAAGCCGCAAACGATGGAGCGCTGAACAAATCCGGACGGTCGCTCAAGGACTGCGTTCCCAGCGGGTAATTGGTATTGGCACCCGTTGTGGTCGCGACCATGTTCAAGGTGGAGCCCGAGGCCGAGGCCGTCACGGGCGAAGAGACAATGCTCTGCGCTCTGCTGGCAATTGTCGCGGGCGTGTCTCCTGGGCCGTACGTGACCGGGTACTTCGTCCCATTTACTGTCACCATGACCTTGCCGCTGTCATAGGTGGTTACCGGATCGGTACCGCCAGTAAGCGCGGCTCCTGAGGGAACGCCCAAAAACGAAGCTCCACCAAAATCGTTGTTATCGTAGGTAGAGGACGTCGAAAGTAAGTAGTTGCCAGCGTTCGCCGACATTTTCGAGGTGAAGTAGACGGTAGAACCCGATGCACTGGCGGTGACCGGCGAGGCCGAATCGGCGTTGAAAGAATACGCCAGAATCGCGGCCAAGTTATTGGCTGTGCTCTGGGGACCATACCCCGCAGACTCTGAAAATCCATTCACGGTGAGAGTGACTGTACCGTAGTCATATACCGTAATCGGGGTACCGCCGCCGCAAACCGGGTCGCAAGCGCCACCGGTCGGATCGGTGTAGACGATAGTCGATTGTTCGCTTCCGTTAATGGTAATGCTGCCTGTACCCGGAGTTCCTGGAGTGGTGACAGATTGTTCATTGCCCGTAACCGTTGCCGAGCCGGTTCCGGCAGTCGCCGATACGAAAGTACCGAGCGTTGATGCTAGCCGCGCACTCCCCAGCCAATCGGGATGCTGGAAATACAAAATGCCAATGGCCGGAGGCATCGATGAGTTCACCGGACCATAGATGGCTGTTGCGCCTCCAGGCAGCGGGATGAACGCCTTCTGAACAGTCTGACCGCGCATGAGCGCCAGCTTGCCGCCACCCGGACTATAAACAATCTGCGTGCAGTCGGCAGGATTTCCGCAGGTTGTGTCTCCGTTGTGCTCCAGTTCCACTGCTCGACCCATGGCGTCATAGATAATCGTGACGTTGTCGACTTTTCCCAAGCTGCCGTCCAGGTTCCAGGTGTAGCTGTGCAGGCCATCGCTATCGGGATTGCCGTTGGCGTCCCAGTGGATCGTCGTGCCAGGCAAGGAGAAATGATTGGTGGCCGGATCGTACGTGGGCTGGAAGGAGAGCGATCCGCTTTTAGTGACGTTGTTGAACGGATCGTAGCCTAAGGTTTGGCTCCAGCCGCCAGCAGGCGCGGCGGGAGAAGGACTGCTCGCGCTGGATGTCTGAATAACGGAGCAATTGACTCCCTGTATGCGCGAGAGATCGTCATACTGATAGGCGCAGCCCTGGTTCGTGCCGGAGGAGTCGACCCACTGGAAGGCGTGTGCAGTTTCATTCTGGTTCCAGTTGAGAGCGGCACTCATGGTATTGCCGTTCACGTGGTAGCCGTATTGCGTCATCAGACCCGAGTTGGAATCGTAGGAGAAGGTATCGGAATCTCCGGATTGATATGTGAGCGCGGTAATGACCCCAACCGGCTGATAGGGCGGTTGACTCGGGTCTGTGTTGTTGTAGGTGACCTGGGCCAGTGCAATGGGATCGGAACCAGCGGTAACTTGCGTGATGCGCCCACTGCTGCCGTGATAGCTGATGGCAGGCACGCCTGGAAGTCCACTCAAGGTACTGACCACCGGGTTGTCGGTTTGGCTGATGTGATAGTAGCCGCCCGAGTTCGGTGTGGCTTCGTACACGTCGGTGATCGTACCCGAAGCGGAATAACTGAACAACAGATCGGTCTGAATACCGCCGCTTGCGCTGAATGGCTGTGTTCCCGTTGTCTGCGGTCCGGTCGAGGTGTAGGCGCGAACGAGCCGCCCCAAGGTGTTGTTCAGTGTTATGCCGTTGATCGTTCCCTGGTCATAGACGAAGACCTTGCCGCCTGGTTGGTTCAGGTGTGTAAGGGCCGTTAGCCGATGCAGGTCGTCATACGAATAGCAGGCAGTGACGCCATTGGCGTCGGTGCTGCTGGCAAGATCCCCAGGCCAAGAGTTGCCGCAGAGCGATGACGAGTCATAGGAATACGACACCGTTCCGGTTTCCGGGTTACTCTCCGAGAGGAGGCGGCCCAACTCATCGTAGCTGAAGCTACGCGTCTGCTGCCCGGCGGAAGGCTGTTTTACGCAATCTTTATCCAGGGGCACGCTGGTGTTCTGGCAGATGCCGTTCAGATGTCCCGCAGGATCATACTGATACCGGGTCCAATAACCTGTCTGGTTGCGTCTTTGACCGCACGTTCCAACCCCAGGCAGAGTAGTCGGCGTAGTCACCACCTCGCAAACCGAACTCAATCTTCCCGCGCCGTTATATTCGGTCTGACGCTGCTTGTCATGTTCACCGGTAGGCGGCGTGCCGCTCGCCTCCGTCAACGTGACGAGAACATCGTTATCATAATAGTCGTACTTGGCGACCCCGCCAGCGGCATCGGTAGCTTTTGAAGGCCGGCCAAGCGGGTCATAGCTTGTGGTCGTTGCCGGTCCATTAGGATTCAGAGTAGTCCCGGCCGTCACGTAGGGATTCGTTTGGCGGTAAATCCTGCCCAAAATGTCGTAGTCGCTCTCAACTGTGTTCAAAAACGATGATAACGGCGCATTGGGCGAGATTCCGGCCTGGGTAACAGACGTTATCTGCACCGGCCCCTGCCGTTCTTGCGTCAGGCGCACCCTGCCCATCGGATCAAGAGTCGCGCCTACATCGCTCAGAACGGTGCCATCGCTGGACTTGGTGACAACCTCGCTCTGGGTCGGCCCCAAATAAGAGATGGTCGTCACATTTTTCATCCTGTCCATAAGCTGCGTAGGCCGCCAAAAGTTTGGATCCCAGCTAACAACGGAACTCGTCTGACCGTTCGCGTCCGTGGACGACGTTGACACGCCGCCATCGCAGTCCCATTTCGCTGAACGGGTCAGAGTGATGCCATTGACAGGCGGCAAGCTGACACTGATGGGAAACGTGTTGGCGCAGTTGGCGCTCAAATCCGTGCCGTAGCTCAAGAACGTCGTTTTCCCGTTGACCCCGATGACGGAGGTAACGCTTCCCGTGTCGTCGTATGTAATATGCTGGGTCAGGAACCCATCGCCGGTCGAATGTTGGACCGTGGTTGGATTGCCATGCGAACCGCCGACCGAGAGATGGTTGGGAACACCGCTCGTTGGGGAACAGCAGTATGATGACTCATCGTATTGGATCGTGGTTTCAACAAACGGTTTTCCTGCGCCATCGACGACTTTGATGGACTGCGGGCGGTCGAGAATGCTGACGTTTACACCGTTTACCGTCTCGGTCAGGCTGGCATAGTTGATCAGTGTCCGCTGCAATAGCGTCGGCGGCTTGCCATCAGCGGCAAAGTCGTAGATGTCGCTCTGAGTCAGCAGCCCTGCAGAAGAGAAGTAGGAATCAACCTTGTTTTGCAACCCGTGTTGCAGTGTGGTGAAAACCGTCCTCTGCGTGAGGGGGGGAGCGACTGCGTCTGTTGTACACGCAGTTGGGTCGGTGTCGCCGTTATAGCAGGTAACCTTCGTTTCCAGCAGCACCCCGGCGCTGGCTGCACCCTGGTAAACTTGTCGGAAAAATTGATGATTGTTTCGTTTTGCAAACTATCAACGACATGGGTTTCGCCGCTGCCGTTGGAGGCATACGCCGTTTGAGAGCTTGTCGTACCGTCATTGACGGTACGAACGAGGCCTGCCGTGCTGCCATCGGCGAAGATGCCGTTATAGAAATAGGAGATGGTGCCTCCTGCCGGCAGAGTCACTTTGGTGATCCTGCCAGTAACGGCGCCCGGCACGTTTGGCGTCGCCTCGTACTCGAAGGTGTAGGTGCCCTTATCGGGAAAAGTAATGGTATGGACGAGGATCGCCCCAGGTGATGAATATTCCTTGATTCCCGGTATTCCGAAATTAGTCTGCAGCGGCCGCGAGATGGTCGTTACGTCTATGACTTTGCGAACACCGCCTGGTCCGGTGTAGGTAAGCCCCGCCGGTACCCCAATATCGTCAACACCAAAGTTGAAACGGCCCATGGTATCGGTTAATGAGTTGAAACTCACAGGAAACTGACCCCATGAAATACTCATGGTGTTGCCATTGGAATCCGTAATACTCGTCGGGACTTCCCCTGCCGAGGGGGGGCCCCATAAGCCAGGGTTCAGTGCTACTGCCTGAGAGTCCGAAATTGGAATGGAGTGCCCGGAAGGCGAGTAGATCGTGGCATACGGTAGAACCTTGGTGTGTGGATCCCATGGATCCAAATGGGCATGCAGCCGGTAGCCAGAGCCATCGGTTGCGTGGGTATCAAAATCAGTGACTCCATTACACTGATTTAGCTGCCCGTCGAAGTGGTGGAGAGTGCCATTGCCGTCCCAGTAAATGTAGTTCGAGAGCACATTGAGGTACTTGGTTTGACCTTGATACACGTACGGGCAGTAGCTTGGGGTGAGTTGCAGACCGCGGCCTGCCTCCCCGGTTCCCATTCTGGCTGCCCAGCCCAACCCCTGCGCCGGTTGCCACTGAAGGACGCTTTGCCCATTCACAGTGACAACCTGCGGGAACCAAACGGAGCTATCGTAGGTTATGCCGCCCTCAGCAGACATACCACGTCCCTCTTTGCTCGTAACGGCAAAATCAACGTGAACATTGAGGTCATGCAGATTGATCTGGCCCAATGGGCCGCCCGCGAAACTCGCAAAGGGCGGAAAGCCAGTGTCAACTTGAGCGCAGACTGTTTGCGCCGACAGTAGTGTGACAACAAGAACCAGAATGTGAAGAGTGGGGCATTTTTTCATGATCGTTTCCCTCAAGAGGAATAGCTCAATCCTTGATTTCTCACTGCACCGAGCTGTTCATATTTCGCTGTGATACGGCAAACATGCCTACTGCTAGGTCGGCAACTCTCGTAGCATGCCCTCCCTTGTTAACTCCGCAGTGGGCGATAGATTGTGGCGCTTGAGTTTTCTGATAAACCGTCACGCTAGCGACAATTCTGGAGTTCATGCGCTGTTAACCTCGCACGATGATAATGACACCCCGTTCCCATCTGGGATCTGGCAAGCAGGTAAACACAAAGAGACGCGTGCTTGAGTTTTCCATGGGCTTAGACCCTCCGCCTCTTCATTTGCCGGGAAGCCGCGGAGCGCCGGATCGGGCAAGGGAACGGCAAG
>WNFJ01648776.1_pt1 | contig 11073 bp, 8 predicted proteins | sample 5400461 | NCBI WGS metagenome assembly WNFJ01 (sample SAMN13153349, study PRJNA577476) | soil metagenome | isolation source: 115 cm saprolite on Douglas fir-dominated hillslope | place: USA:California | collected 2013-09-17 | reverse complement strand
ACCCTTCCGAGCGATGATCTGAAAGCTTCGGTCCATTCCTCTCCGCCCGTGATCGCGTCATTCCCGCTATGGCAACGCCAGCACTGCGGATTAGACGGAAAAGCCTTCAAACGGACAGGCTTCAAACCAAACTGGTTTCAAGAAAAGGACATGCGCTGGTAGCGCGTATCCAAACCATGCCCTGTCAGCGCATTCGGTACCGAAAGCCACATCGGCGCTTACTTAAGGGCCACCTTAGGCTTCCCAAATGCGGTTATACGACCCAATTTAGTGCGATCTGATTCACAAGCTGATTAGAAAGAGGGCCGTTACAGTCCCTCCTGAAACTAATGGGCTCTATGCTCAACTGCCGCGACGAGGGCTAATTTGCGGTTTTCAGCTTTGATTGCCGGCCCTGTCGCCGACGCTGATACAGCCCTCGTATTTTTACGTCCATTACAAAGTTCCCAGTACAACAGTACAAAATTACCCTTGACTTATAGGTGTTCTCGGTAACACACTTATAATAATTTAAGGCCCTAAACACTGATTAGTTGGTCACCAAGACCAGCCAATCTCGACGAAATGACAGCATTGCCTGGAAGGGTTACGCTACCCTCCATCGCGGCCCATCTGCTGCGGTTTATGGCCGGCGCTGATACGCCGGGCGTACGGGCGTACAAATGCGATTTAGCGTAACGGGAAGTTCTCATGATCAATCGAAGACGTTTCTTGCAGGCTAGCGCGGGTGCCGCTGCATTTCTGGCCACATCCCGGCGCGCGTACCCCTTCGCGCAAAGCCCGCTGGGTGTAACGAAGTTCCTCGCCACGCTGCCCGCACTGGGACCTGGCGGAGCAAACAATTTAGGGAACTACATCAGCGTCCTGTCGTCGAACAAGACGAAATACCCGGGCACGGACTATTACGAGATCGTGGCCAAGCCGTTCGCCCAGCAGGTGCACCCGGCGATCCCCACTACAAAGTTCTGGGGCTACGCCGACGCCGGGACGCTCGATAGCAGATATCTCGGCGGCGTTATCGTGGCCAAGCGGGGCACGCCGGTGAAGGTGAAGATCACCAACTTGTTGCCTCCCGCGCACATACTGCCGGTCGACTCCACCCTTGTCGATCCCACAATGGCGGCTGAGACCGGTGGACGCCAGGACCGAATTTGTATTCATCTCCACGGCGGCCTTGTCAATTGGGACGATGACGGCGGTCCATTCCATTGGTTTTCCAATGCAAAAAATCCAGGCGGATTTGTGCACGGCTCGAGCTTCATCAATAAGGGCGACGTTGCAGGATCCGCTATCTACGACTATCCCAACGACCAGAGCGCGCGGCTCGTCTGGTATCACGACCATGCTTACAGCCTCACACGCACCAATGCTTACGCCGGTATTGCCAGCGCATACCTCATCACCGATGATGCCGAGACTCTCCTGGTCAAGGGGGGACTCCTGCCCGACATCGGGGGGGCTTTCCCGCTCGGGATTCCATTAGTGGTCCAGGATAAGACGTTTTGGGATGGCGCCAGTGGCCATGACCCGAGTTATCCTGCGGTTGTTCCCGCGGGCGCGGCGACCGGCAGTCTGTGGTATCCACACGTCTACGAAGGCGCGCCCAAGTCAAGCCTTCCTCCCATGACGCTTCCGCCGACTTGCTCCAGTAATGCCAGGTGGGAGCAGGAGGGCGGAAGTCCGCCGCCCGTATCCACGGTCCCGGAGTTCTTCTCCGACATTATCCTGGTGAATGGCGCGCCGTATCCCGTCCTGCCCGTCGATCGGCGGAGATACCGCTTCCGCCTCCTGAACGGATCTCAAGCGCGGTTCTACAACCTGCAGTTATACATCGCCGACAGTTCTGCGGACGGCATCACGTTGAAGAATAGCGGAGAGTTGGACAACAACGGCAACCCGCTCCTTGTCCCCAAGAACGCGTCCGGACCGAGGATGATTCAGATCGGTACCGAAGGCGGATTCCTGCCGGCGCCGGCGGTGCTCAACAATCCGGCGAGGCCTATCGGCTACAAGGTGACGGCGAATCCCAATGACCCGACAAACGGAAACGTGAACCGCTACACCCTCCTGATGGCGCCGGCGGAGCGCCACGATGTCATTGTCGACTTCAGGGACGTTGCGGCGGGCAGCGAGGTCATCCTTTACAACGATGCGCCGGCCCCTTTCCCGGGCGGCGACATCCGCAACGACTACTACACGGGCCGCCCGGATCTCAGCTGCATCGGTGGCGCTCCACCAAATAAGGCGGGCGCGGGCCCGGACACCCGGATCATCATGAAGTTCAAGGTCGGCAGCAAGACCGTTCCGGAATTTTCCTTCGATGAAACCCTGCAAGCGCTGCAAGTGGCTCTGCCCATCACGTTCTGGACCACTCAGCCTCCAACCTGGATAGAACCTGACACGCGGCCAAAACCAAAACCCTGAACGAGGATCATGATAGCTATGGCCGTCTCAGACAATTGCTTGGTGCGCCTAATGCAACGGAGTATCTATCCACTCCGACGGATACGGCGCAACGCGGCGAAGTCCAGCGCTGGCAGATCTTCAACCTCACCGCCGACACCCACCCCATGCACTTCCACCTGGTCAACGTAGCGATCAGAAAGCGGGAGCAATGGGCGTTCAACTCGATCGGTGACCCCATCCTCCCACTCCGGGCAATTCCCGGCACTGCGCGACCTGCCGACCCGAACGAGCAGGGCTGGAAGGAAACGGTCAGGATGAACCCCGGCGAAGTGATTACGGTAGACATGAAGTTCGATCTGCCGAAGGGGGCGTCGCCGCCCTTCAGTCCGCGACTCAGGGCCAGCTACGGCATCAACGGCTTCGAGTATGTGTGGCACTGCCACATCCTCGAACACGAAGAGCACGATATGATGCACGCCCTAGTCGTAGTCTAGCCGCGTATACGACCCAACTCTCCGATTCGGTCGAAACGGTGGGGAGCCTCTTGGGCTCCCCGCTTCAAATTAGTAGGAGATCACCATGTCGACGGCTGGAAAAATAAAATGGTGCTTGCCGTTTGTGGCGCGGTTGGATTTTTTGGGGCCGGTGCGTGGTACAACCGAGTACCGCAAAGGCCGAAAACTGTTCCCGGCACCCGCGCCATCCTTTACTACCAAGACCCCATGCACCCGGCGTCTCACTCCGATAAGCCGGGCATCGCGCCCGATTGCGGCATGCAGCTCGAACCGGTCTACGCCGACGGAGAGTCTGAACCGCAAGGCGGTCGCGAGGCGCCCCCTGCCGGGACCGTGCAGGTCAGTTTCGGCAAGCAGCAGAGCGTGGGCGTCAGAACCGAAGAGGTTGTCAGAGCCTCTGGCACCCACATGCTGCGGCTGCTGGGCCGCGCCGCTCTCGACGAAACCCGGATTTACAGGGTGACGGCGGCGGTAGAAGGCTGGGTGCGAAAAGCAGGGCCAATCGCCACCGGCAGCATCGTGCACAAAGACGAAGTGCTGGCCACTTTCTACAACCGGGACTTCCTGACCGCCCAGCAAACCTACCTCTACGCCCTGAACACGATGGATCGGTTCCAGGACAAAGAGAGCGAGGAGCAACTGAAGCTCACCAGGGCCCAGATGCGAGCCTCCGAGGAGAACCTGGAATTTCTAGGCATGGGCGATGCCCAACTCCGGGAGATTGCGCGCACCCGGCAGATTGCCAAAGACGTCGAGCTAAGGTCGCCGGTCGCCGGTCTTGTATTGGTGCGGAATGCGTTTCCAGGCTTGAGATTCGAGCGCGGCGGGGAGCTGTTCCGGATCGCCGACCTCAATCACATCTGGATTCTCGCCGACGTTTTCGAAAACGACGCGCAACTAGTCCGCGCCGCCCGGAGCGCCGCTGTGCGTTATCAGAGCAGGACCATTCCCGTACGTATCAGCAATGCCCTGCCGCAGTTTGACGCCGGCTCCCGCGCATTAAAAGTCCGGCTGGAAATGGACAATCCGAACTTTCTTCTGCAGCCCGATATGTTCGTCGATGTGGAGTTTCAGGTCAGCTTGCCCCCCGGTATCGCCATACCGGTGGACGCTGTCCTGGATTCCGGGCTCAGAAAAAGCGTATTCGTCGACGCGGGCGACGGCTACTTCGAGCCCCGCCTGGTTGAAACCGGCTCGCGCCTGGGCGACCGCGTGCAGATCACCAAGGGCCTCGAACCCGGCGAGCGCATCGTGGTGTCGGGCAACTTCCTCCTGGAATCCGAAAGCCGCATGAAGCTCACCGCGGCTCGCGCGGGCGCCGCCGGCAAAGACCCCGTCTGCGGCATGGATGTCGATGCCGCCAAGGCCGCGGGGAAATCCGAATACAAAGGGAAGACTTACTATCTTTGCTCGAAAAGCTGCAAAGAGAAGTTCGACAAGAACCCCGAGCAGTACGTCGGCAAGCAGCAGGTAGCGCGCCGCGCCGGTGACACCAGTCATGATTAACCGGATCATCGAGTTCTCGGCCAGGAACCGGTTCATCGTGTTCACGCTGGTGGCCGCCGCGGCGCTGGGCGGCTGGTGGGCGATGCAGCATATCGCGCTCGACGCCATTCCCGATCTGAGCGATACGCAAGTGATCGTCTACTCCCGTTGGGACCGCAGCCCGGATCTCGTAGAGTCGCAGGTCACATATCCCATCATCTCCGCGCTTCTGGGAGCGCCGCGCGTGAAAGCCCTGCGCGGCTTTTCGGATTTTGGCTACTCTTATGTCTACGCCATCTTCGAGGACGGGACCGATATTTACTGGGCCCGCTCGCGCACGCTGGAGTACCTGTCCGGCGTGTTACCGCGCCTCCCCGAAGGGGTCAAGACCGAGCTCGGACCGGATGCCACTGGAGTCGGCTGGATCTTCCAATACGTGCTGGTGGACGGCTCGGGTAAACACTCGCTGGCCGATCTGCGCTCTTACCAGGACTGGTATCTGCGCTACTATCTGAAGGCCGTGCCCGGGGTGGCGGAGGTCGCGCCCCTCGGGGGTTTTGGCCGTCAATACCAAGTTAACGTGGACCCGAGCCGCTTGCAGGCTTACGGCATCCCGATCTCCCGAGTGGTGGACGCGGTGCGCACTGGCAACAGCGAAACGGGTGGGCGGCTGGTCGAGTTCGGCGGCACCGAGTACATGGTGCGCGGCCGCGGCTATGTGCAGTCGCTTCGGGACATCGAGAACATCGTGCTGGTGGCGAGTGAGAACGGCACGCCCATTCGCATCAAGGATATCGGGCAAGTGTCGCTTGGTCCGGACCTGCGGCGCGGCGTCGCCGATCTGGACGGCACCGGCGAGGCGGTGTCCGGCATCGTGGTGATGCGGCATGGCGAGAATGCACTCGACGTGATCCGTCGCGTAAAAGCGAAAATCAGGCAGATCGAGCCCGGCCTTCCCGAGGGCGTCCGCATCGTGCCCATCTACGACCGGTCAGACCTCATCCAGCGCGCCATTGCGACTCTCCGCTCCACGCTGGTCGAAGTCATCATTACGGTGGTGCTCGTCATCTTTCTTTTTCTCTGGCATTTTCCCAGCGCAATGATCCCGGTCATCACCATTCCCGTCGCGGTCCTCATTTCCTTTCTGCCGTTGCGGGCCATGGGAGTCACGGCGAATATCATGTCGCTCGGCGGTATCGCGATCGCCATCGGGGCGCTCGTCGACGCGGCTATTGTGGTGGTGGAACAGACCCACAAGAAACTGGAGGAGTGGCAGCGCAACGGGTTTCACGAAGACTATCGCGCGGTCGTCATCGAGGCAGTGAAGGAAGTCGCCGGCCCGAGTTTCTTCGCCCTGCTGGTGATCGCGGTGTCGTTCCTTCCGGTGCTTACGCTGGAAGCGCAGGAAGGCCGGCTGTTCAAACCCCTTGCCTATACCAAAACCCCAGTACAAAATTACCCTTGACTTATAGGTGTTCTCGGTAACACACTTATAATAATTTAAGGCCCTAAACACTGATTAGTTGGTCACCAAGACCAGCCAAGGCGAATGTTGCGCTCGTCGGCCACATTCATCAGGAGGAAAGCCATCCCATCAGCCGCGTTTTGATGCGCCTCTATGAGCCGGTCGTATCCTGGTCGCTGCGCCGGAAGTGGACTGTCATCGGCGCCGCCGTCACCCTGGTGTTGGTCACAGTTCCCGTGTTTTGGAAGCTCGGATCGGAGTTCATGCCGCCGCTCGATGAGGGCTCGCTGCTGTATATGCCATCAACCATGCCGGGCATCTCGATCGGGGAAGCGCAGAGGCTCTTGCAGGTGACAGACCGAATCGTGAAGCAGTTCCCCGAGGTGGATCGCGTGCTGGGCAAGGCAGGACGCGCCGAGACTTCCACCGACCCCGCGCCGCTCTCGATGCTCGAGACTGTCATCACGCTGAAGCCGCGCGATCGCTGGCGCAAAGTCCCCACCTGGTACTCCTCCTGGTCGCCCGGCTGGTTTAAGCCGCTGTTCCGCCGTATCACTGCCGACCACATCTCGCAAGAGGAACTGGTAGCGCAACTGAACGAGGCTCTGAAACTGCCCGGACTCTCTAATGCTTGGACCATGCCGGTAAAAGGCCGCATCGATATGCTCACCACCGGCATCCGCACACCCGTCGGCCTCAAGATCTCCGGCGGGGATCTCGCCGAAATTCAGCAAATCGGAGGACAGATCGAGTCCGTATTGCAATCCGTGCCGGGTACGCGCTCCGCGTTCGCGGAACGCACCGGCGAAGGCTATTTCCTGGATTTCGACTGGAACCGTGAGGCCCTGGCGCGCTACGGTCTGAGCATCGACGAGGCGCAAACCGCCGTCCAGAACGCAATCGGCGGCGAGAACATCACCACCACGGTGCAGGGACGCGAGCGCTATCCCGTCAACGTGCGGTACATGCGCGATTTCCGGTCGGATTACGCTGCGCTGGGGAGGGTGTTGATCCCCGCTTCAGGCGGACAACGCCAGATCCCGCTGGCGCAACTCGCGGAAATGAAAACCGTCACTGGTCCATCCATGGTGCGGGACGAAGACGGCATGCTTACCGGGTATGTCTATGTAGATATAAGCGGCCGCGATCCGAGTTCCTACATGAAAGAAGCCGCGCCGCTCGTCACCGCTAACGTGAAGCTCAAGCCCGGATATGCGATCGCCTGGAGCGGCCAGTATGAAGCGCTGGAACGAGTCACACAGCGCCTGCGAGTGGTGGCCCCATTGACGCTGTTTCTTATTTTCCTGCTGCTCTACTTCAATACCCGCTCCGTCGCGAAGACCGCAATCGTGTTGCTGGCAGTGCCTTTCTCCGGCGTCGGCGCCATTTGGTTCCTCTATCTGCTGGGCTACAACCTGAGCGTGGGGGTGTGGGTCGGATTGATCGCGTTGCTCGGGGTGGATGCCGAGACGGGCGTGTTCATGCTGCTCTACCTCGATCTCGCATACGAACGGGCCGTGCGCGATGGCCGCCTCAACACGTTGGCCGATCTTCAGCAAGGGCGCCGCCCGGCGCATCCGGCCGAAGTTCATGACCGTGGCCACAATGTTCCTTGGCCTGGTACCGATCATGTGGGCCACCGGCACCGGGTCGGATGTGATGAAGCGCATCGCCGCCCCCATGATCGGCGGCATCTTTACGTCGTTCGTGCTGGAACTGGTAGTTTACCCCGCGGTTTATGAAGTCTGGCGCAGCCGCGGAAGGCGATTGCTTCTTCCCGAGAGGCATGCGGAACTGTTGGCCCGTTGAGCTATGAGGGCGATTTCCGCACTTCTGATCGCGTTTCTGTTATGGCCTTTGCGGTTTTGGAGGTCGGGATAGCGAGCGTCGGCACGGTGCCGACGCGGCACGCAGGAGTGCGTGCGCCACAGTGGTCGGCATGCCTGAAAGGTAGCTACTTAGTTGATTTCTACCACCGTCTGGAACATCTGCGTGGGTAAAGTGATGCCGCACGTCTTCAGGCGATCGTAGAACTTCGGCCGGATGCCGGTGGCGCGGAAACGTCCGCGCACTCTTCCGTTTTCCATGATCCCCGTCTTCTCGAAAAGGAAAATGTCCTGCAGCGTGATGATGTCCTGCTCCATGCCCACCACTTCCGTGATATGGGTGATGCGGCGCGTTCCATCGCTGAAACGCGACGTCTGAATGAACAGATCGACGGCGGAGGCGATCTGCGCGCGGATCGAGCGGATGCCCATATTCGCGTTGGCCATGCCCACCATCACCTCCAGGCGGCCCAGGCCGTCGCGCGGGGTGTTGGCGTGCAGTGTGGTCAGGGATCCATCGTGACCCGTGTTCATGGCCTGCAACATATCGAGGGCTTCCTCGGAACGGACTTCTCCGACGATGATGCGGTCGGGGCGCATGCGGAGCGCGTTGATGACGAGTTGGCGGATGTGAATCGCGCCGGTGCCTTCCACGTTGGGCGGGCGGGTTTCCATGCGCGCCACGTGGGTCTGCTGCAGGCGCAATTCCGCGGCGTCTTCAATGGTGACGATGCGGTCGTCTTCCGGAATATAAGAAGAGACGGCGTTGAGCAGGGTGGTCTTACCGGAGCCGGTGCCGCCGCAGATCAGGATGTTGAGGCGCGCTTTGACGCAGCCTTTCAAGAGTTCCAGCATGCCGTCGGTGAGGGCTAACTTGGCCACCAGATCCTCGCCCTTGAGGGCATGGCGTCCGAAACGGCGGATGGAGAGCAGCGGGCCGTCCACGGCGACGGGCGGAATCACGGCGTTGACGCGCGAGCCATCGGGCAGGCGCGCGTCCACCATCGGCGACGATTCGTCGATGCGGCGGCCCACGCGGGAGACGATTTTTTCAATGATGCGCAGCAGGTGGGCGTCGTCCTTAAACTCCACGGGGGTGCGGTACAACTTGCCGCCTTTTTCCACGTAGACGTACTTCGGCGTGGTCACCAGAATGTCACTGATGCTAGGGTCTTGGAGCAGCGGTTCGAGCGGGCCGAGGCCGAAGACCTCATCCAGAATTTCCTCGATGACGCGGTCCTTTTCCACCAGGCTGAGCGGCGTCTTCTCTTCTTCCACGAGCCTGGCGACGGCGGTACGCACTTCGGCGCGCACGCGTTCGCCGGACATGGAAGAGAGCGCCTCGAGGTTGATCCGGTCCAGCAGCTTCCGGTGTAGCGTGAACTTCAGCTCCTGGTATTCCGGAGTCGATCCCTCACTGGTGAAGAGGCGATTTACCCAGCCGGTTTCACCGGTTCTCGATACTGTGTGCGGCGCAGAGGCCATAGTCTTCTTCCTTATTGTTCAGGACCGTTTCGCGGAGATGGAACGAGTAGGCGCGGGCACGCAAGGCACGCTGTCAGAACGGTGAGCGCGGCGTGGAGCAGGACGAAGAGGCGGCACCGGCGGGGCGGGACATGACTCACCCTATGCTGGAATGGTGCGGGAGCGCAAGTCCACTTCGGTCAACAAGGGGGGCTGCGCAAATCTTTTTGACGAGGGAGCAAGAGTGCTTCGTCACCCTGCATTTACAGTGATTTTGGAACTCCTGGAGGGGAGCGAACCTACGTAGGAGTACGAACCCTACTTGTAACGCGGGACAGAACCTCGTATAGTTAGATGGCTCTTATGGTCCCCGGTCAGGCCCGGGCTGGAACGCGCGTAACGGCTGCGTTGCCAAATCTTGAGAAAACCATCGTAAGATGGAGTAGAGGAAACATGAAAGAAACAGGTACAGTGAAGTGGTTTAACGCCGCAAAAGGCTTCGGATTTATTCAGCGCGAGAATGGCGAGGACGTTTTCGTTCATTTCTCGGCTATCGAAGCCAGCGGCTATCGCTCGCTTGATGAAGGCGCGCGTGTGTCATTTGTGGTAAAAAAAGGCCCGAAGGGTTTGCAGGCGGAAGACGTTAGTCTCGCATAGGATTTTCCACAACATCTTCTATCAAAGCTCGGCGAAACTGCCGAATCCTCAACAAGCTGGCAACCGGCCAGCATTCCGTGGGATACCTTTTCTGATGCGCCGATTGGTTCGTAGCTTTGGAAGGGGATTGGTATATCCCGGGAACTGCTGGAAGTTCTCTTTGAGCAGACCCGCTCGGCCGGTTGGCAGCTTACATCGTTTGGACGCTTGTAGCGGTCGTGCTACCAGCGGATCTGCTCGTTCCCGGTTAACACCAGACTGAGTATGTCCGGCTTGGAGCGATCGAACTCCAGCGCGACGGGTTTGCCCGCCCATAACCTGGTGATTGCCAGAGTTGGTATAACTTTGTCTGCGCTCTGCCGCATCGTCCGGATCAAACTTTGCAGGTTCGAGCCGATTGGCACTCCGATAGGGCTCCCATTCACACTCACTAACATATAAGGATTCACTCCGACGCCGCGAGGAATCGCCAGGCAGGCGGGTCCGCCCGGACGATCGCAGGTTTCCGGATCGGTGGGCAGCGCTGCGCGTGTCGCTGCCGCTGCGAGGACTTCGCTCTGATCCGCCTTATAAAACAGGCGGTAGAAGCCTATCTCCGGGGCGAACTGGAAGTAATTCCTGGCAGGTGCGGCCTGGCTTTCTACCTTACCCTCGATATTTGTCTCGGCGGACGATGGCACGATGGTGAACCCTTCCCCCGGATTTCGGGCGAAGGTCGTACCACGCGGTCTCGAATCCAATCAGGTCGGGCGGGCTCGACGTCAGATCCACCAGCAAACCCCCGGGAGTGGCGGAAACCTTGCCTATGTCGTATTGCAGCGCATCGGAACTCACTCCGGCGCGCAGAATCGGGCTGACCACCCGCAGACGGTTGCCTGCGCCGATTTCGACGTAGTTCGGTGAGCCGTCCACGCGGAGCAGGCGCAAGTCGGCGCCAAGTCGGCGCCGCTGGCGAGCGCAATCGATTCGATAATGCGTGCTGCCAGCAGGGCGCCCTGGCCCGGCGCGATGCAGCCCTCGATTTCCGCCTGCTCGGTCCACGTGGTAAGCCAGCCGCGCGGCTGTTTGACCAGCGCATCGCGGTGCACGGTCACTCGCAGGCGCGGTCCGTGCGGTTCTACCGTGATGGCGTCGGTCTCGGGGCAGTGCGATTTTGCCTTGATGGGTGCGGTGAAGGTGCGCTGCGGCGCGTCGGCGGCCACGCCGGGAGGCATGAGCGTGCGGCCGGAGAGACGCCAGGTGGCCGGCTGGCGAA
>WNFJ01614896.1_pt1 | contig 11074 bp, 10 predicted proteins | sample 5400461 | NCBI WGS metagenome assembly WNFJ01 (sample SAMN13153349, study PRJNA577476) | soil metagenome | isolation source: 115 cm saprolite on Douglas fir-dominated hillslope | place: USA:California | collected 2013-09-17 | reverse complement strand
GAATTCCAACGGCCCGATAAAAAAAATCCGTAATAAGCGAAGTTTTCCTCAGGCCAAGTTGCCCGAGTTTTGTGCAAGTTCGCGGTGGGCTGTGAAAATATATTCAAGAATGCCGCGAAAAGTAGCATCAAACCGCGCAGTTGCACAAATATTGCGCTTGTGGAAAAACTGTGCATGGGGTGTGAAAGCCGGTGCAAGCCTTCGCACACTTTTCGCTTGCCCCCCGCGCTTCAATCAGGGACAATCCCGCGCTGACTCATAGCGGCGGTAAGAGGGCCGGTAAGTCCAGAAGGACCGCTTCCGGAACGCCAGGGGTAGGGCAAGCGTTCCGGCGCGAGCAAGAATCCCGAAGCCTGAAGAACGGCAGCAGCAGACTCGCTTTCCACAGCTTTTTCACATCTGTGGAAATAGCACAGGAGTTTCTTTTTTGTTCCGATGACGACTGCACCTCAACTTGGGCGTGAGCGCGAAGTTGAAGTCCCGGGTCAGCATCAACACCTACACGACGTGGTTCCAGCCGACGCGGTTGAACCGGGCCGAAGGGGACACGGTGTACGTCCAGATCCCCAGCGCGGTATTCCGGCAGGTGCTGACGCGCACGTACGGCGATATCGTCAAGGCGGTCTTTCATGAAGTAGGCACGCCGAACGTGAAGGTGCAGTACGTGTGCACCGAGGAGGAACCGGTGCAGCCGGCACCAGTGGTTTCCGGTGCGAAACAGTCAAAATTGGATTTTGAGAGCAGCGACCACCAGCTGAACACGCGCTACACGTTCGATTCTTTCGTGGTCGGCAAGTCCAACGAATTTGCGCATGCGGCCTCGCGCGCGGTAGCCGAGCAGCCTTCGAAGGCGTACAACCCGCTATTCCTCTATGGCGGCGTGGGTATGGGGAAGACGCACTTGATGCACGCCATCGGACACACCATCAAGAAACGCAATCCGGCCATGAAGCTGAGCTACGTGAGCGCGGAAAAATTCACCATCGAGGTGATCAATTCGCTGCGCTTTGACCGCATGATCAGTTTCCGGGACCGTTTCCATACCGTGGATGTGCTGCTGGTCGACGATATCCAGTTCATCGCGGGAAAAGAGCGCACTCAAGAAGAGTTCTTTCACACTTTCAATGCGCTGTACGAGCAACAGAAACAGATTGTGATTTCCTCGGACTGCCTGCCGAAGGACATCAACTCCATCGAAGAGCGGTTGCGCTCGCGGTTCGAATGGGGATTGATTGCGGACATTCAGCCGCCGGACCTCGAGACCAAGATCGCGATTCTGCAGAAAAAGGCGGAGAACGACCGTTTTGGCCTTCCCGACGACGTCGCGGAATACATCGCGCGGGCCATCAAGTCCAACGTGCGCGAGCTGGAAGGCGCGTTGACGCGGCTGATGGCTTACGCCTCACTGACGGGCGCGACGGTTTCGCTGGCGACGGCACAACAGGTGCTGCGGAACATCATTGCTTCGCAGGAGAAGCGCGTCACCATCGATCTGATCCAGAAGCGCGTGAGCGAGCACTTTAATTTGCGGGAGCAGGATCTGAAGGTCCGCAGCAATACGCGGGCGATCGCTTATCCGCGCCAAGTGGCGATGTACATCGTCAAGCAGCTCACTACCGCTTCGCTTCCGGAGATTGGCCGCCAATTCGGCGGCAAGCATCACACCACGGTGTTGCATTCGATCAACAAGATCGAACAGTTGCGGCGAACCGACAAAGAACTGAACCGCACCATCACACGTTTGATGGACGCACTACAGTAAGCTGTGGCTTTTCCCTCTCACCTTACTTGGAAGCACAGGCCACTCCTATGTTCCTGCGTCTCGCATCCTACTTGTTCCGCGCTTGAGGCTTTGAAACTTTTCACCATCTATCTGCGAATTATCTGCCTGCACCTTGTGGAGAAGGCTTGGGAAAGGTTCGGAAAGCTTGTTGATGGGAGTGGACGAAATCTGGAAATTCGCGAGAGGCCAACCGGTGCGGGCGCGGTTTTCCGCGATTCTCACAAAACGCCACTTGGAGAGAGGCACTGTAAACTAATTATGCGGTTCGAGTTTTTGCGGTTTCCACAGATTCACAGCGCTCATCACAACAACAAGCTTTATAACTTCGTAAATTCTCGAAAAATCTCTTGCTGTGTTGATTGGTAGTTGTGGATTGCTGCGACTTTAAATTCCTAGCGACGAAGGCAGCTAAGGAAAAGTGCTGTTTCCCACCTGTTTCCACAGTGCTGGATGACGCAGCGGGCTTTATACTTTGCTAAAAAGCGAGTAAAGTACCGCAGCGGTAGAAACGATGAATGGAAGGCCTCTTCCCTAGGCCTGATTCGAGGGTACACTTCACAATGACCGCACCCGGAACGGCACGCGAGGAACATCAAGCGATGGAATTCAGCGTCACAAAGTCCGCGCTGTTGAACGAACTCTCTACGACACAAGGTGTCGTCGAGCGCAAGACCACCATTCCCATTTTGTCAAATCTATTGGTCGAGGCCAAGGGCAGCCAGTTGACGATCACGGCGACTGACCTGGAGCTGAGCATTCGCACCTCGTGCGAGGCCAAGATCAAGAAAGAAGGCGCTGGGACCATCCCTGCCAAGAAGCTGCTGGAGCTCGTGCGCCTGCTTCCCGAAGGCGAGATCAAGGTTAAGCTGCTCGAAAATCATTGGGTGGAAATTGTCAGCGACAAGAAAAAATACAAGCTAGTGGGAATGGCTAAGGAGAACTTCCCCGCGCTGCCGGTAATGCCGCACACGCTGGTGAAGATTCCTGCCGCCATCATTGAGAACCTTATTCGAAAAACAAAATTCGCGATTTCCATGGAAGAGTCGCGCTACACGTTGAATGGCGGCCTGCTGATCCTGAAGCCGGATACGCTGGCGATGGTAGCCACGGACGGCCACCGCCTGGCGCTTGCGGAGACCGATCACAAACTTACCGGGCTGAACGGTGAAGTAAAAGTGCTCATTCCGAAGAAGGCCATGGATGAAGTCGAAAAACTTTCCAGTGCCGCTGGCTCCGACGATGCGCACGTCGAATTTGCGAAGGACGAAAGCCACCTCTTTTTCCAGGTTGGCCATCGGCTGCTGATTTCGCGCATTCTCACGGGCCAATTCCCGAACTACGAAGCGGTGCTGCCGCGGGACAACAACAAAACGGTGGTCCTCGAGCGCGTGGAATTGAGCGATGCGGTGCGTCGCGTCTCGCAGCTCGCCGACCAGCGCTCCCACGCCGTGAAACTGGCCGCTTCCAGCCCGGAATACGGTGAAGCGAAAGAAAGCATCGAGAAAGAATTCAAAGGCGAGCCGATTGCCATCGGTTTTAATTCCAGCTACATGCTGGATTTTCTCGCCGCCGCCGCCGATGGCCCGATCAGCATCGAGCTGAAAGACGAACAATCCGCCGGCCAGATGCGCCCGCTCGCCGACGAATCCTACCGTTACCGCTACATCATCATGCCCATGCGCATCTGATCACATCCACCGCTACGCTGAACAGGCATCTCAAACCTACTTAGGTCCGGTGGTTGGGATCTGTTCAAATCTATCGAGGGCAGACTTGATCTCGGCTTCGGCAAAGGTTTGACAGTCGGAGTAGAGTTTCGTCAACAACTCCGGAAGCGTCCCTTGGAGCGAGGGGAGAACCTGCTCAAATTCTGGAAAGGTGTGACGAAAAGAGCGAACCTTTTCTAGGTTTTCGGCCAATCGGGCTTTCCGTTCCATCTCATCTGACCAAACGGTCCGCCAGTACTGACAAGTAGGACAGGCTGAAGCACAACGGGTACCTTCATGGGACAAGAATGACTCCCAGCCGGACTGTGCTAGCGAAACAACTCTTAGCGAATCGTCCCGGCGCTTCTCACTGTTGCATCTTCTGCAAGCCACCAAAACATTCCCCGGAACGTGCAGACCTGCCCGATAACGATTCATGCCGTCAAGGTGCTCAATCACGGACCCAGCGTCCGCTAGGTCACGGGAGCAATATGGGCAACAGTTATTGAACAGTTTTCGGACAAGCTCCCCGTATTCTTCGCCGTCAACCTTAGTGGGCCACTTTTGGCTGATCCTACGGCTCAACTCGTGGAGAAACATACTGACGAGTTTGTTCGCCACATCGGACTTGGCCCGGCGCGTCGCAGTACAAAGTTGGGAGGTGGAATCCTTCACCTCTTGTCGTCTCCGAGCAGCCAGTTGACGTCGACGCCTAATACCTTGGCGAGCGCCTTAAGTTCGTAATCGAGCACATGACGGTGATCGTTTTCGATTTTGGCTATTGCGGCCCGGTCGAGCTGAATTCCGAGTCGAGCAAGTTTCCCCGAAAGCGCGTCCTGCGTTAGTGCTGGCTTGCAGGCTTGACGCCCCTCAGCTACGCGCCCGCCAATAATATTTTTTCGGAAAGACGTCTTATTCACTCGGAGAAGACTACGCCTTGTATAAGTCCAAAATTGTTCTAAACTAGAACACTGCTGAGCAGGCACTTCGAGGACGGACAGTACAATCAACATGAAAAAGAGAAAAGCGCACTTGCATCGAGGAATAGGCACGAAACCAAAACACGAAAAGCTCTCCTGGCCGGGGTTAAAGGCCAAAGACCATTTGAGCCGGGTTCTGACACGGGCGGTTAAGGAGGCGAAGGAGACAAGAGAAAACGAGGTGTGGGCAGAGAATCTGTTTGCACGCGTGCTGGATTACATTTCCCCAGAGACAGCCATGAGATTGCTTTTGCACGAGACGCACCGTCGAAAAAAGCCCGGTTCAAAGAAGCATACGCTGGCCAAATAGACGATCGGACTTCGTGTGAGACGGGCAGCTCCAATGAGTCGGGAAATCGAGACGTCCTCCCACAGCAAGTCAAAGAAAATAAAGCTGTTGTCCTAATTTAGTCGTACCAATTCTCATTGAGAAAAAGACCTGGATCGAGTATAATTTTTAGGTTGTCGATTCGTTCCAGATTCTGCCAAATCGACACGTCCGCCAGGCGAGTGAGAGCCCGGAATTGAGCTTCGCGCCAGGGGCTCAGGGCGCATAAACCTGGAGAAACTCCCTTCGGACCTTAGGTCCTCAAGGGTAAAGAGTCTTCGCCACGTCTCGCTGCGCGAGATGGGATGGAGCAGGAACCCTACGAGTTTCGGATTCGCTCAGCGAAACCGGGATCACAGGGTGAGGCGACGTAACGGAAAATTCCGCAAGCACGCCTTCCTTGCTTCACAGAAAACGAATTTTTGAGCGCGGATCCGCACTCCGAATTGTCCGGAGTCTGCCCGCTCCGCAAGAACACGCGAGAAGTTGCTGCGCCAGGAGAAAACATGGGCGATAAAGAAAACGTGAGCGGCAAAGAAAACGTGGGCGGCGCGCCGCAAGGCGGCCACAAGTACGACGCGAAATCCATCAAAGTTCTCGGCGGCCTGGAGGCCGTGCGGTTGCGTCCCGCGATGTACATCGGCTCAACCGGCGAGATGGGCTTGCACCATCTCGTTTGGGAAGTCGTCGACAACTCCGTTGACGAAGCGATGGCCGGCTATGCGGACGAGATCAACGTTACGGTGCACGCGGACGAGTCCGTCACCGTGGTCGACAACGGGCGCGGCATTCCCGTGGACATGCACGCGACGGAGAAGCGTCCTGCGGCGGAAGTAGTGCTGACCGTTTTGCACGCGGGCGGAAAATTTGATAGCGACACGTACAAGGTTTCCGGCGGTTTGCACGGCGTGGGCGTTTCGGTGGTCAATGCGCTTTCCGATTGGCTGGAACTGGAAATTTCGCGCGATGGCGAGGTATGGGAACAGACTTACGAAAAAGGCAAGCCCACCAACAAGCTGAAGCAGACCGGCAAGTCACGCAAGACAGGGACGAAAGTTACTTTCCATCCCGACCCGGGGATTTTCGAGAAGACTGTCTACAGCTTTGACACCCTGGCGCAACGTTTGCGCGAACTGGCCTTCCTGAACAAGGGCTTGAAGATCACGCTCACCGATGAACGCACGGAAAAGACCGCCGAATTCAAGTTCACCGGCGGCATCACAGAATTCGTCAAGCACCTGAATCGCGGAAAAACCACGCTGCATGATTCACCGATCTACATCGAGGGGAAGCGCGGAACCGTGGAGATCGAAATCGCGCTGCAGTACAACGATACCTACGGTGAAAATGTTTTCGCTTTCGCGAATACCATCAACACGGTTGATGGCGGCACGCATCTTTCCGGTTTCCGCTCCGCGCTGACGCGCTCGATCAACAACTTCGCATCGTCAGCGGGAATGCTGAAGGAACAAAAAGACGAAGTGACCATCACCGGCGACGACGTGCGTGAAGGACTGGTCGCGGTCGTCAGTGTGCGGCTGCCGCAGCCGCAGTTTGAAGGGCAAACCAAAGGAAAACTCAACAGCGACATCAAGGGCGACGTCGAGCAACTGGTGAACGAAAAACTCGGCGAGTGGTTTGACAAGCACTCTACTGTTGCTCGGCGAATCATCGGCAAGTGCATTGAAGCCGCGCGCGCCCGGGAAGCCGCCCGCAAAGCGCGCGAATTGACGCGCCGCAAGTCCGCAATGGATTCGAGCGGCCTGCCGGGAAAACTTGCCGATTGCCAGGAACGCGATCCCGCGCGGTGCGAGCTGTTTGTGGTTGAGGGTGAATCGGCGGGCGGCTCGGCGAAGATGGGCCGCGACCGGAAATATCAGGCGATCCTGCCGCTCAAAGGCAAAATCCTGAACGTCGAAAAGGCGCGCTACGACAAGATGCTGGGCCATGAAGAAATTCGCGCCATCATCACCGCGCTGGGCACGGGCATCGGCAAGGACGATTTCGACGCCGGAAAACTGCGCTACCACAAAATTATTCTGATGACCGACGCGGACGTGGATGGCAGCCACATCCGGACGCTGCTGCTGACATTTTTCTTCCGGCACATGAAGGAATTGATCGAGCGCGGGCACATTTACATCGCGCAGCCGCCGCTGTATCGCGTGAAGCGCGGGAAAACGGAAAAATACATTCGCGATGAGCGCGACTTCGCGCGCGAGCTGATGAAGCGCGCGACGGAAGACCACGTCGTAAAAGCCAAGGAAGGCGTGAACCTCGAGGGGGCCCGGCTGACCTCCTTCTTACTGAACGTGCAGGAGTACGAAGCGGCTGCCGCGAAGCTCGGGCGCAGGCTGCGCGAACCGGCGCTAGTGGAACTGCTGGCCGAAAGCGGCCTCGAGAAAAAGACGGACTTCGAGGATAAGAAGGCGTTGGAAAAACTTTTGAAGCTGGTGGAAAAGAGCAAATTGAAACTCGAAGGCAAGATCGTCTTCGACGAAGAACATAGCTTGTACGAAATCCAGTTTGGGCCGCCGCACAGCCAGAAAATCAATTGGGCGGTGGCGTCGGCGGCGGAGTACAAGCGCATGCGCGGGCTGGCCAAACAAATCGAAGAGTTCAACCATCCGCCGTTCACCGTGGCGCGCAACGGCGACAAAGTTTCGAAAGAAAAAGCGACTGACGTACTCGACTACGTGGTCGAGGATGCCAAAAAAGATTTCACCATCACGCGATTCAAGGGACTCGGCGAAATGAACGCCGAGCAGCTGTGGGACACCACGATGAACGCGAATTCACGCACGCTGCTGCAGGTGAAGCTCGAGGACGCCGTGGCCGCCGAAGATATTTTCACGACACTGATGGGCGAAAACGTCGAAGCGCGCCGCAAGTTCATCGAAGAGAACGCGCTGGAAGTCGTGAACCTGGATATTTAAGCGTGCCGCTTGATTCCAAAGCTGACGCCGGCTCGATTCGCAGCGCCGTTCGTTGGGGTCTGCTGCTCGCGGCGGTCGCCACATTTGGATTTCGGTTGCCGCGCTTGGTGCATGAATTTGGAGCGTGGCGCGAAGCGGTTAGGATGGGCGACGCGTCTGAAGTGAAAGGCTTGCAAACTTATTTGGTCGCCGACTCGATCAGCCTCCTGATTATTCTGGCCGTCGGCGTGGCTATCTTCTTTGTTTTGCGGCCACGCAGCAAGAGCCAGCCATGATTTATCAGATGGGATGGACGACGCTACCAGGACTACGCGGATTGAGTTGCAGCGAGTTTCGCGCCACCCCAACTGAGGCGCCGGACAATGAGCGCGGCGTGGCCATTGAATTCGCGAACGATGCTGAACTTGATGCCTTCTTGCTGCAACTTGAAGAATATTTTGCGTCGCGTCGCTTTACGAATTCGGCCGACGCCTTCGATACTGTGAAGGCCTACGTTTTGGAGCTTGTTGCGAAGCGATAGTTTTACAGGAACTCGAGGAATTCTTCGCGTTTGAGGCCACACTGCTTGAGGATGTCGGCAAGAGTGCCTTTAGCGAGTTGCGAATGCACCGGGACCACGGTCTTGAACACCTGGTCCCCAGTGCGTTTTTCCAATGAAACATGACTCCCCTTCTGGCGCAACTCGACGAATCCGGCGCGTTTCAGGGCGCGAATTACGCGCTCGCCAGAGATACTCGGCAGTTTGGGCATTTTCAATGCGAGACTTCGACGGTTGTCCAGAAGGACGGACCTTCGGTCGGCTGTTCTTCGGGGAGGCCCCATGTTTCGAGGTAGAGTTCGATGGCTTCGCCGAGATTGGCACGGGCACTCTCAACATCTTTGCCCTGGGAGGTCACGTTTAGCTCCGGGCAGCGCGCCACGTACCATCCGTCTTCTTTGGTAATGAGCGCGGAGAAGCGGTAGGTCATAAGCAGATGCTAGCGGAAGTGCGGCAACTCGGCAAGGTTTGCCAAATCGGAGTTTCGGCCCCGGACGGGGCATAATAGCGAGGGGAAATGGCGGACGAAACAAATCAATCCATTCTGCTTCCGATTGATATCGAAGCGGAGATGAAGAAGTCGTATCTGGACTACGCGATGAGCGTGATCATCGCGCGCGCGCTGCCTGACGTGCGTGACGGGTTGAAGCCGGTGCAGCGTCGCATCCTGGTGGCCATGAACGACCTCGGACTGGCCTCCAACCGCGGTTACCGTAAGTGCGCGAAGATCTGCGGCGATACTTCCGGCAATTATCATCCCCACGGCGAAGCGGTGATTTATCCGGCGATGGTGCGGCTGGCGCAAGACTTCAACATGCGCTACCCGCTGGTTGATGGTCAGGGGAATTATGGCTCCGTCGACGGCGATCCCGCGGCGGCGATGCGGTACACCGAGGCGAGGCTGGCGAAGATTTCAGAAGACATTCTGGCCGACCTTGAAAAGGAAACCGTCGATTTCATTCCGAATTTCGATCAGACGCGCGAGGAGCCGGTGGTTCTGCCGTCGCGCATCCCAAACTTGCTCGTCAATGGCGCGAGCGGCATCGCCGTCGGCATGGCAACAAACATTCCGCCGCATAACCTGCGCGAGATCGTGGACGCAACGATCCTGCTGATCGAAAAGCCCGACACAACGCTGAAAGAAATCATGAAGATTGTGCCGGGGCCGGATTTTCCGACCGCCGCTTACATTGCCGGACGCGAAGGCATTGAGGCGGCGTACAAGAACGGGCGCGGCAGCTTCACCATGCGGGCGAAAGCGGCGATCGAAGAGGTAGGGAAAGACCGTGAAAATATCGTAGTCACGGAAATTCCCTATCAAGTGAACAAGAAAACTCTCATCGAACGTATCGCCGAGCTGGCGCAGACGAAGAAGATCGACGGGATCGCCGACGTGCGCGACGAATCCTCGCGCGAAGGCATGCGCATCGTCATCGAGCTGAAACGCGGCGAGGAATCACAGCTCATCCTGAACAATCTTTTCAAGTACACGCAGATGCAGGAATCGTTCGGCATGATCCTGCTTTCAATCGTGGGCGGGCAGCCGCGCGAATTGGGCTTGATCCCCATGATCAAGCTGTTCATCGAGCACCGCATCGACGTAATCCGCCGGCGCACGATTTTCGAGCTGAAGAAAGCCGAGCAGCGCGAGCATATTTTGCTTGGCTACCAGATCGCGCTGGAACACCTCGACAATGTGATCCGCATCATCCGCGGTTCCTCCAGCCGTGCGGACGCGAAGGAAAACCTGTTCAAGTACTTCAGCGAGCAGGACGTGACCATCACGGAAAGCGGGAAGTCCCGGAAAATCGAGGGCGTAAAGCTGGACGGCCGCAAATACCGCGCGCAGGGAGCGCCGGAAATCGAAGCGGCTGGCCGCGGAAACGGGCTGGGCCTCAGTTACGCGCAGATCGACGCCATCCTCGAATTGCAGTTGCACCGGCTGACGCAACTCTCCATCGATGAAATCCTGAAGGAATTGAAATCCATTCGCGAACTGATCGTGGAACTGCGCGAGATTCTTTCGAGCGACAAGAAACTCCGGCAGGTGATCATCGCCGAACTGCGCGAAGTGCACAAAGCGTACGGGGACGACCGCCGGACGCAGATCGTCGACAAGGTGGACGAGATCAAGCTGGAAGATTTGATCGCCGACACGGAAATGCTGATTACTGTCAGCCACGCGGGGTACATCAAGCGCACCGCTGCGGATACGTACAGGCACCAGTCGCGCGGCGGCAAAGGGCGCATCGGCGCGAGGACCAAGGAAGAAGATTTCGTCGAATATCTTTTTATCGCGTCGGCGCATAGCTATATTTTACTGTTCACTTCGAAGGGGCGCGTTTACTGGCTGAAAGTTTACGAACTGCCCGAAGCTGCGGCGGCAACACGCGGCAAGGCAATTTCCAGCCTGGTGAAATTCCAGGAAGACGAAAAACTCACCGCGCTCGTCGCGGCGCGCAACCTGGAAGAAGCGGACAAATTTGTTTTCATGGCCACGAAGAGCGGAACGGTGAAGAAGTCGGCGCTGACGGAATTCTCCAACCCGCGCTCGACCGGCATCATTGCCCTCACGCTAGACGGCAAGGACGAGCTTATCGGGGCGAAGCTCACCGACGGCAAGAAAATGATTTTCCTGGCCAGTCACGATGGCCAGGCGATCCTCTTCCGTGAGACGGAAGTGCGCCCGATGGGCCGCAACGCAGGCGGCGTGAACGGCATGGACCTCGCCAAGGACGACTACGTGGTGAGCATGGACGCGGTGCAGCCGGACTTCGAGATCATCGCCAAGGAACACAACACT
>WNFJ01653881.1_pt1 | contig 11075 bp, 9 predicted proteins | sample 5400461 | NCBI WGS metagenome assembly WNFJ01 (sample SAMN13153349, study PRJNA577476) | soil metagenome | isolation source: 115 cm saprolite on Douglas fir-dominated hillslope | place: USA:California | collected 2013-09-17 | reverse complement strand
GCGGCGGCTCGCGCACGTTGTGCAATCAATGCCGGAAACCGGCATCAAATGCACAACGTGTGAGAGGAAGGCCCGGCCAATCAGCAGGCGATGAAGGAGGTTGCGAGGGTCGCAAAGCCAAGCCCGACCCCGAGTCCAACCGGTTCGGCTGAGGGGGAGGCCGCGTTCAGGTTCTGCTGAGCCGCGCCCGGTTCACAGCGGCGGATCGATAGCCTGAGCCATCAAAAATTCCCAACGCTTGCTTCAGGGTGATGGCCCGCCCATCAACCCCCCTCCACGCCGATGGCCTGAGCCATCAAGAATTCCCAACGCTGCTTCAGGGTGATGGCCCGGCCATCACCCCCCCTCCACGCCGATGGCCTGGGCCATCAAAGATTCCCAACGCTGCTTCAGAGTGATGGCCCGGCCATCACTCCCCCTCCACGCCGATGGCCTGGGGAATCAGTAATTCCCGACGCCCATCACGAGCCGCCGAGCCTGGGCCAGCGCCGGGCCATAATCGCGAAGGATGGAGGTCGGGGGTTTATGGCCCGGGCCATAATCGCGAAGGATGGAGGTCGCGGTTTTATGGCCCGGGCCATATTCGCGAAGGATGGAGGTCGGGGTTTTATGGCCCGGGCCATAATCGCGAAGGATGGAGGTCGGGGTTTTATGGCCCGAGCTCCTTTTTCCGGCGAGGAAGGTGGGTATGGCGCCGGAAACGTCGGATGGCCCGTCAGCTGGCCGCAGGCTTGGAACCAACGCTCGCTTCGTCTTCGATCAGGAAGCACGATGCCAGATGCCGCCCCTCATCGAGCTTGTAAAGCGGCGGTACCTCGGTTTTGCAGCGGTCGAACGCGTATCGGCAGCGCGGATGGAAGGGGCAGCCGGGCGGGGGATTCGCGGGCGAAGGAACATCTCCGGGCAGAATGATGCGCTCACGTTTTCGGGTGGGATGGAAAGAAGGGCCTGGGTGTACGGATGCTTGGGGGCGCGGTACAGCTCTGCCGCGCTGGCCAGCTCGACGATCCTTCCCAGGTACATCACCGCCACCCGCGTCGAGATGTACTCGATGATCTTCAGATCGTGCGCGATGAAAACATAGGTGAGCCCAAGCTCCGCTTGTAGATCCACCATCAAGTTCACGATTTGCGCCTGGATCGAGACATCCAGAGAGCTGATCGGCTCATCGGCAATCACCAGCTCTGGCCCTACCGCGAGCGCGCGGGCGATCCCGATCCGCTGCCTCTGACCGCCGGAAAACTCATGGGGGTAGCGGTCCATTGCCTCGGCGCCCAGGCCCATCTTCTCCAGCAATGCAGCAACCCGTCGTTCGCGTTCGGCGCCCGATGCGAGGCGATGGATGGCGAGCCCCTCTCCGACGATCTCCCTCACCTTCATTCGCGGGTTGAGCGAGGCATACGGATCCTGGAAAATCAGCTGCATCCGGCGCCGAAGCTTCCGCATCTGGGCTGGCGGCATCCCGACCAGCTCCTGTCCGTCGAAGCGGACGGATCCGGACGTCGGCTCGATCAAGCGAAGGATGCTCCGGCCCAGCGTGCTCTTTCCGCACCCGCTTTCACCCACCAGGCCAAAGGTTTCACCTCGCTCGACTTCGAAGGTCACGCCGTCGACGGCCCTCACCGTTCCGCGGATTCGCCCGAACGCTCCCTGACGGATGGGAAAATGGGTGACCAGGTCTTTTATCTGGAGAATCGGCGCGGTCATTTTTACGGCATCGGGTTGTGACAGGCGGCGAGCTGGCCCTCGCGCTTGAGCTCGAGCGGTGGATCGACCCTGGAGCACACCTCGATCGCGCGATCGCAGCGATCGCGGAAACGGCAGCCGCCGGGAAGGTGTCGGGGATCGGGCACAGCGCCCGGGATCGCGGCCAGGCGCCGGTTCACGCCCCCCATTTTCTCCAGGGAGGGGATCGAGCGCAGCAGCCCGGCGGTATAGGGATGCGCCGGCGTCGAAAACAACGCTTTCACCGGCGCGCGCTCGACGATGCGGCCGGCGTACATCACCACCACTTCGCCGCAGGTCTCGGCGACGATGCCCAGATCGTGGGTGATCAGCATCACCGCCATTCGCGTTTCCGTTTGCAGCTTTTGGATCAAATCCAGGATCTGGGCCTGGATCGTCACATCCAGCGCGGTGGTCGGCTCGTCGGCAATCAGCAGATCCGGGTTGCAAACCAGCGCCATGGCGATCATCACCCGCTGCCGCATGCCGCCGGAAAGCTCGTGGGGATAGGAATCAACCCTTTGGTGGGGAGCGGGAATTCCCACCCGATCGAGCATCTCGATCGATCTCTGGATTCCCGCCCGGCGGCCCACTTTCTGATGCAGCCGTACCGCTTCAGAGATCTGGTTGCCCACAGTGAAGACGGGATTCAGCGACGTCATCGGCTCCTGGAACACCATCGAGACTTTGTTCCCGCGGACCTGCCGCATCTGGGGCTCGGGCAGCTTCAACAGATCGCTTCCCCGGAGCAGGATCTGGCCGCCGACGATGCGACCTGGTGGATCGGCGACCAGCCGCATGATCGAAAGGGCGGTGACGCTCTTGCCGCAGCCCGACTCCCCCACCACGCCCAGCGTGTTTCCGGGGGCAATGGAAAAGGAAACGTCGTCTACGGCGAGAAAGCTCACCCCGTCCGAGGAAAACTGCGTCTTCAGATTGCGGACTTCGAGCAGGGTCTCGGGCATGAGGTCAGCGGCTTGAGGGCGCCTCGCGACGGGGCTCATCGCTGACCCGTTCGCATTCCTGGAAGGTCCGCATCAAGTTGCCACCGAGGATTTTCTGCAGCGCCTCTTTGGAGTAGCCGCGCTCGGCGAGGGCCTCGGTGATTTTCGGCAGGTCGGCCACCGAGTCCAACCCCTCGGGAAGGGAGCTGACTCCGTCGAAGTCGGAGCCGAGCCCGACGTGATCGATCCCGGCCACTTTGGCGATGTGGTCGATATGATCGATCAGCGATTTGAACGGGGGCCGCGGAATCCTGGCCGCCCATTCCTTCTGCACGCGATCGTGCTCGCGATATTGGATCGCCGGATCCGCGTCCTTCAGCCTGGCCATGAGCTGGTCGATCGCCGCGTTCCTCGCCGGAGTCTGCTCGTTGAAGGCCTTGCGGTAGCTCTCATCGATGAAGGCGGAAAAGAAATTCACCATCACCACGCCATTGTTCTTCGCCACTGCTTTGAGCATCTCGTTGGTCATGTTTCGCGGGCTGTTGGTCAGAGCACGAGCGGAAGAATGCGAGGCGATCACCGGCGCCCGGGTGACGCGGAGGGTATCATAGAACGTCTTGTCCGAGACATGCGAGACATCCACCATCATTCCGAGGCGATTCATCTCCCGCACCACTTGCTTGCCGAACTCGGTCAGGCCGTTGTGGTGAGGGATGTTCTTGTTGATATCACCTGACGAGTCGGCCCATTCGTTGGTGTTGGACCAGGTCAGCGTCATGTAGCGAACCCCGAGGCGATGGAAGTCCCGGAGAATTCCCAGGTCATTCTCGATCGCATGTCCACCCTCCACGCCCATCAGCGCGGCAAGCTTCTTGTTCTCACCCTGGCGCGCGGCGAGGATGTCCGCGGAGCTGAAGGCCATCGCCATCTGGTCCGGATGCTTTCGGGCCTGCTCGTAGACCGAGTCGATCAGCTGGAGGGCGCGGTGGGCGAAGCGGGTGTGCCGGCTCGGATCGACCCAGATCGAGAAGAACTCCGCCCCGAGATTTCCCTGCCGGATCTTCGCCAGATCCATGTGGCCCTCGGCGATCGGCGTGTTCTTGGCGAAGTCGAGCTGCTCGTCGAGGAATCTCTGCGTCGTATCGGCATGGGTGTCGACCACCAACGAGGATCCGTGGATTTCCCTGGCGTCTGGTTTGGCGACCTTGGGCGCCGGAGAGGCCGCCAGGAGCGCCAACGACAAAGGCGCGGCGAGCAGTCGGATGGGCATTCGCGCTGTATAACACCGCCAGCGCACGAAGCGAGCCGGCGACCGTCGCTAGATCTGGTGAGCCGCGGCCTCGATGTCCTCGATGCCCTGCTCCATCCGATCGAGATGGGTGCGAAACGAGAGGATGCAAATGCGCAACGCAAACACGTCGCCGAGCTTGGTCCCGGTCATGAAAATGCGTTTGCGTCCGTTGATCTTTTCGAGGAAGGCCTGGTTCAGTCGATTGAGAGACGGTAGATCCAGGCCGGGACGGTTGAGGCGAAACGCCACGATCGACAATTGCGGCTCGGCCAGTATCTCGATCCCCGGAATCTTGCGGAGCTGCTCGGTCGCCCAGCGCGTCAGCTCGAGCTTCTCCTCGAGATTTCGGCGAAAGGGCACGATCCCGTGCATCTTGATCGGCAGCCAGACGCGCAGCCCGCGAAAGTCGCGCGACAGCTCGGGGGAGTAGAGGCAGAAATCGACCAGATCCGGATCCTCCTGCATCGCCGGCAGGTAATCCGCGCTCAGCTGGTGCGCCCGTTTGAGCGCCTCCCCATTTCTGACCAGGAGCGAACCGGTGCCGTAGGGGAGGAAGAGGCCTTTGTGCGGATCGAGCGTGATCGAATCCGCGCGCTCGATTCCCCGCATCCGCTCGCGGCCGGCATCGGTGAGCATGAAAAAGCCGCCGTAAGCTCCGTCGACGTGAAACCAGAGATTTTCGCGTTGGGCCACCTCGGCGAGGCCCTCGAGGTCATCCACCGCGCCGGTGTGCACGGTTCCCGCGCTGCCGACGATCATGAACGGGCAGAGACCTGCCTGGCGATCCTCGCGCAGGCGCGCCGCGAGCCGATCGATGCGGATGCGATAGCGCTGATCGCAGGGGATTTCGCGAATGTTTCTCTGCGGCAATCCGGCGAGCAGCGCGGCCTTGTGAATCGAATGATGGGCCTGATCGGAGACGTAGACGGTTCCCAGGAGAAAGTCTTCGGGCAGTCGTTCGCGCCGCGCGGTCACCAGGGCAGAAAAGTTCGCCAGGGAGCCGCCGCTGGTAAGGACTCCACGGGCGCTCTTCGGATAGCCGACGATCTCGCAGAACCAGGCCACGACATTGGCCTCGAGCTGCGCCAACCCCGGCGCCGCCGCCCACACCCCGACGTAGCGATTTGTCGCATCGGCGATCAGGTCGGCGACCGCCGAGTGAAACAATCCGCCTCCCGGGATATAGGCGATGTACCCCGGGCCGGCGGTATTGAAGCTGACCGGGACGAGCTTCTCGAGCACGAGCCTGATCAGATCCTGCGCCGCGGCTCCCTGCTCGGGCAGTCCCTCCCGCAAAGAGCGCGCGAGCGCGGCGCCGCCTTCGGTATTCGCCGATGGCTGGCTGGCCAGGGTTTCGAGATGTTTGACGACCGCCTCGGTCGCGATGGCGACGAGGTCGCGCATCTCGGCGGAGGACAGCTCGAGCGATTTATCTATGGTGATTGAACGCCTCGAAGAGCTTTAAAGCTGCACGCGGAAGATCTTGTCGTCGTCCGGCTGCAGCGCGTCACTGCCGCGCCCGTCCCGATTGCTCGTCGTGAAATACAGAAGGCCATCCGGGCCGACGATGACTTCGCGGATCCGACCGAATTGACGCGAATAGAGCGTTGCTTCGTCGATGATCGTCACCCCATCGGAATCAAACGTGAGCTTATGGATCTGGCGAGCATGGATGTAACCATCCGGGTTGGATTGGAAGGTCCCGAGCATTCCGTAATAGAAACTCCCGTTGTAGAACGCCGCGCCGGCAGGGGGTTGGCTGTTGGGAGGGGTGGAAAACCAGAGCGGATCGATCCAGCGCGGGTCACCGCAAGCCCCGTAGCACAGAGGCCAGCCGTAGTTGCCACCGGCATAGATGATGTTGACCTCATCGTACCAGCTGATCGGAGAGCCGCAGTCCCCGGTGGGCCCGTGCTCCGAGTTGTAGAGCTGGCCGTTGCTGTCCCAGGCCAGACCCTCGGGATTGCGGTGTCCATAGCTCCAGACATGATTGCCGAAGGGATTGTCATCGGGGACGCTGCCGTCGAGATTCATGCGGAGGATTTTTCCACCATAGGAGTTGATGTCCTGCGACTGCATGCAGGTGGAATCGCCTACCGTCATGTAGAGCTTTCCATCGGGACCCACCTTGAGCCGACCGCCGTCGTGGATCTGTCCGCCCGGAGCCTCCACCAGCGCCATGTCGTAGATCGCAGTTCCGGCGCCGTTTTCAACCAGCCGCGCCGCCGCGTTGTGCAGGTTCGACGGGAAGGTCGTCCCATGGGTGTAAGCGATGTACATGTAGCCATTGGTCGCAAAATCGGGATCGAGGTCGAGGCCCATCAATCCACCCTCGCCGACTGCCCGGAAATCCGGAACGGCATCGGCAGTCCCCAGGGTGATCACCGGATCCGCTTGCAAGGTTCCGTCCGCGTTGATCACGCGAACTCGACCGGGTCGTTCGGTGAAGAAGATTCGCCCATCTGGAGCGAAGGCCAGCGCCCAGGGAATTTGAACGGTGTCAACCACCACTTGCGGCGCGGGTGCTCCGGCGAGCGCCGTTGCTGGAAGCACCAAACCAAGGAGCAATACGACGATCTTTTTCAAAGCAGTCCTCCCCCGGATTCGTGAATAGAAACCGGCATGGACGCGGAAAGAAGATTCTGCCGCGCCGGGGCAGAGAACAGCGGCACGCGATCCTTGTCAAGCCCGAAGAGCTGATGGTAATCCGACAAATCCGGTTTTCCGTACTCCGGATCGAGTGACCACGAAGGGACCGCGACCTTGATCGCCATTGTCGGAGCCGGTATCTCCGGTCTCTCGCTCGCTTTCGAGCTTCGCCGCCGAGGGGCTTCGGTCGTTCTTCTCGAGGCATCGCCGCGCGTCGGCGGCACCATCCGCAGCTCGACCGAGCAGGGCTTTCTCACCGAAGCGGGCCCGAATGGATTTCTGGACAAGGAGCCGGCCACCCGCGCCCTCGCCGCGTCTCTCCGGCTTGCCGACCAGATGCGAAAGGCCGATCCGGCCGCGAAGAGACGCTTCATCTTCACGCGAGGCGCCCTGCGCGAGGTGCCGTCGTCTCCGGGGGAATTTCTCAAATCAGACATTTTGCCTTTAGGCGCGCGACTGCGCGTCGCGGGCGAGCTGTTTTCCCGCCGCGCCGGGGATCCGGAAAATGAAACGCTCGCCGCGTTCGCACGCCGTCACCTCGGCGGCACCGCGACGAGCGTCCTGGTCGATGCGATGCAGGCCGGTATCTTCGCCGGCGATCCCGAAAAGCTCAGCCTCGCGGCAGTCTTCCCGAAATTGCGCGAGCTCGAGCGCGACCATCGCAGCCTGATTCTCGCGATGATTCGCCTGCAGCGGCAGCGGAAGGGAACGTCGGTGGCGACCGAAACAGCCGGTCCGGCGGGAACGCTTTGCAGCTTCGAGGGCGGCCTCGAGACGTTGATCCGGGTCCTCGCCGAGAGGCTCGGCACCGCGGTTCGGCTGAACACCGAGGTCCGGGCAATCGTCCGCTCTGGCCGTGAATGGCGGTTGCAGATTTCATCGGCCGGAAGAGCCGAGACGGTTGCCGCCGAGCAGGTGGTGTTGGCGGTTCCGTCCTACGTCTCGGCCCAACTGCTTCAACCGATCGACCGCGCCCTGGCTTCGGAGTTGGCGGGTATCGACTACGCTCCGATCTGCGTGGTCCATCTAGGATACCGGCGCGCGGAAGCCGCGGTTCCGGACGGCTTCGGATTCCTCGTTCCGGCGCAGGAGCGATTGAGCATCCTCGGAGCAATCTTCGTTTCCAGCGTCTTCCCCTGGCGCTCGGAAGGCCGCCGCTCACTTCTCACCTGCATGGTGGGAGGAGCGCGGCAGCCGGAGCTTTTCGGCCTCGAGGAGGCCGATCTGGTCGCCAGCGTTCGCCAGGATCTGGAGCGGGTGCTGGGCCTCGCGACGGCTCCTTCGTTTCAGCAAGTCGTCCGATGGCGTCGGGGAATTCCTCAATACAACGTCGGCCACGTGGCTCGAGTCCGTCGGATCGAGGAGGCCGTTTCGAGATTGCCCGGGCTAGCGGTAACTGGAAACGCCTATCGGGGGGTCGGACTCAACGACTGCGTGAGAACCTCCACCGCGCTTGCCTTGAGTCTGCTGCCGCCAGGCGAAGAGCGCTCCCGCGCCGGCGCCCATGTCGATCAGCGTTGAATCCACACTTTGCGGAAGTCGTACCAGGCGATAGACGGCTTGATCCCTCGAACCGTCTTCTTCACCGCGTCGAGCGTCGGGCGGCTGGACATGAAGTAGTAGGCCTGGTCGTGGTAAAGCATGCGGTGGATCCGGCGATTGAGCTGGACCCGTTTCTGAAAATCGAATTCGGCGCGAGCCTCCTCGATCAGTCGGTCGGCCTCCGGATTGCGGTAGGAGATTCTGTTTCCCCCTCCGATCTGGCTGGAATGGAACAGCTCGAACAAGTCCTCTTAGACGTCCTGCCAGTTCATCGCCAACGCATGGAACTGGTGCTTGAGCCGCCTCTCTTTTAGAGTGACATTGTCGACACGCTCGATCTCCATCTGAATCCCGACCTTCCGGAACTCGTCGCGCAGAAGCTCGGCGATCTTGTTCAATCGAACCGAGTAGACGCGGGTGACGAAGGTGAACTTGAAGGGGATTCCGTCCTTGTCCCGGACGCCATCTCCGTTGGTATCGAGCCATCCCGCTTCGGCGAGCAATTTCTTCGCCGCCTCCGGATTGTAGGCGAGCCGCTGCACCACCGGATCGCAGTAGGGTGACTCCGAATAGAACGGGCAGCTGGTCGGTATTTCCAGCTTGAGGTCGATGCCCTCGAAGACTTCGTCATAGGGAATGAGCATTCCCAACGCGACGCGGACCCTCCTGTCGCTGAAAAAGGGACGCTCTTCATTCCAGCCGATCCAGCTGTAGTTGAAGTCGACAAAATAGATGCGGTTGTAATTGTTCACCGCCCAGGCGTTCTTCGCCTCCGGCTTTTCCAGGGCTCTCCACACCGACGGCTGGATGGCCACCATGAGGTCGAAATCGCCGCGTTCGAACATCTGGGTGGCCACCGAATCATCCTTCACGATTCGAAAATCGAGCCGATCGAGATACGGCTTTTTTCCCCAGTATTCGTCGCTGCGAATCAGTGAAATCACCTTGCCTGACTCCCATCCGGCGAATTTGAACGGCCCAGTACCGATGGGAAGCCGATTGATGGCCAATGTATTGAAGTCTCCCCGCAGCGCACTGGCGGGCATGATCGGCAGCGCGGTGGCGAAGGTGCGAAAGCCCAGGTAATAGGGCTTTTTCCACTTGATCACGAAGGTGTAGTCGTTGGGAGTCTCATATCCCGCCAGATCGGTGAATGAGCTGCTGAACGTCCGGGTGGGGTTCTTCGGATTCATCAACGCGTCCATCACCGCCTTGACGTCCCGCGAAGTCATCGGCTCGCCATTGTGGAACCTCACCCCTTTTCGCAGCTGGATCGTCTGGGTGAGGCGGTCGGCGCTTTCTTCGTAGCTCTCGGCGAGCAGCGGCCGCATCCGGTAGCGAGGGTGGTCGTCCCGGTCCAACTCAAACAGCGTCTCGTAAATCGAGCCGACGGTGCAGCGCACCATCAGCCCCTCCTTTTGCTCATCGTGGAGGCGATTGAGCCCGAGGGGTTCCGAGTAAAGGCGCACCGTCAGGGTGCCTCCGGACAGCGGCGTACCCTGATTTACCTCCGACGGAAGCTTCCCCTCCAACCATCCCTCATCGAGCGACAAACCCGGACCCAGAGGTCGTTGCGGATCTCCAGCGCGGCATCCGTTACAGGCGAGCGAGAAGGTCACGCTCAGCGCAAGAAGCAGAAGAAGGAGAGGAGTCCGAATCGCGACGCGGAGCATACCACGCTTCACGCGATGTCACCGGCACCCCATACCCGCGCCAAGATGCGACAGCGGCGCGCCCAGCGTCCCAGACATCTGCGCCCTGGGTCTCCCCGCTTCGTCAACCTCGATAACCGTCATCCGCGACGGAGGTGCGAGGTCGAAGAGGGACGCGTCCAGGCGCGTATTGAGCTCGAGGTCGCGGTATTTGAGCTCCAGCCGGGTGGTCTCGCCGGGCACGGCCAGGGTCGTCTCGCGCGGAAACTCGGTGGAAGCGAAGCCCTGGAAGTCATCAAAGGAAAGCTCGTAGGTTTTGGGGCCGCGCACCTCGCTGCGACGGACGCGATGGCTCGTCGGGTCAACCCAAAGCGTTTGCTGAATCCCGCTCCCCTCGAGGGCGACGACGTAGGCCCCGCGCGCCGAATCAAGCTTCAGCGACGCCGCCGAGAAGGCGATCCGGGGAGCGCGGCCGAGCAGGATTGCGACCAGCTCCTGGACCGGCAATGCCACCGGCATGAAGCGGGAGAGATTCCCCTCGCTCGCCGGGCCGCGGTAATACTTCCCCTCCTCCGCGTCGAGCAGACCGAAGAGGGCGCCGGTGGTCTTCAGTATTGCTTGCGGCTTCCCGAAGAAATTCAGGGATTCCAGATGGAGCTTGTCGGGGTCTGAGATGGCCGCGAAGATGTTCAGCGTTCCCGAGCCCTTGGGGGAGCTGACGCGCAGGCGAGCGTCGCCCTTGAGCGAAAGGACCTGGCGCTCGGCCTGATCGGTGAGGGCCAGAAGCTCTTGAGCGCTTCGAATCTCTCCCGCCGGGCCGAAATCGATCCGCTTGGCGCAGCCGAGGAACATCCCCAGGAACAACGCCGCCCGCCAGATGTTGCCGTGGGTCAGTTTGGCCTCTCGCCAAGCTCTATCCGGTCGAGTTATTTGCATTCCGAGGCTCTCGGGCCTTATGCCTCGCGTGGCATCGGCGGGTCGCAAAAAAGTCGCTCTCTTCAATCGGACCGAAGGGTCCGGGCTTAGGTGATTATGGGCTTCGATGAGTTGTTTCACTATCTGAGACTCGGCGGGATCACCATGGGGGTGATCCTGGCCGCTTCGTTGATCGCGCTGGTGGTGGCAATCGAGCGGGCCATCGCTCTTTGGGGATTGAGCGAGCGGTCTCGTGCCCTGGGAGAGACGATCGCCAAGCATCTTTTGCGGGGCGACGTGCCCGCCGCCCGTTCTGCCGCCGAGCGGGCGGATGTCCCCACCGCCGACATCTATCGC
>WNFJ01248407.1_pt1 | contig 11076 bp, 5 predicted proteins | sample 5400461 | NCBI WGS metagenome assembly WNFJ01 (sample SAMN13153349, study PRJNA577476) | soil metagenome | isolation source: 115 cm saprolite on Douglas fir-dominated hillslope | place: USA:California | collected 2013-09-17 | reverse complement strand
TTCAGATAGTCGCGTCCAGTCGATTCAAACTCGCGTACCGACAGCATGCAATCCACGAAATGGCGCTGGAGCGCGTACACACAGTCTCCCGAGAAGTTGCGATTCTCGTGCGGATAGTCGAGATTCCATGACGGTTGGCCTAAGTTCTTGACCTGGATATTCGCTTCGGCGTCCATGGTCAGATGCCCCCCGGTGCCGTCCACGCGAATCTCTCCGAACGTATACCGCGGATTGGCCGCTTCGGTTTCGTTGTACCGGTTGGCATCCCAGAGCGCTGTCGCGCCGCTTTCGAAAACCAGAAACAACTGCCCGGTATCCTCCCCGCGAATGACCGGATTCAAGCGCCCCAGGTGAGCGTATACCTGCTTCACTTCGCCCAGAAGGTAACGGAATGTATCGATGAAGTGGACGCCGGTTTCGTAGATCAGGAGACGCGGGTAGTCGCGGAAGAAGGGCTGCCGGTCGAGATAGGCGCGCTCGCCCCATCCATCGCCGAGTCTGGTCATCAGGTGGATGTGCGTGAATTCGCCGATCGTGCCCTCGCGCTGCACTTCCTTGATCTTGCGATACCACGGCTGCCATCGAAAATTCTCGTGAACCATGAAGCGCACGCCGGAAGCCTCGGCGGTCTCCACGATGCGCGTGGCCTCCTCCATCGTGGGGGCCAGCGGCTTCTGGCAGATGATGTGAACCCCGCGGCGTGCGGCCTGCGCGCATATCTCTTCGTGTGTATGGGGAGGAGTGATGATGTCGATGAAGTTCGGCTTCTCGCGTTCCAGCATTTCCGTCCAGCTCGCATACCGATTCGCGATTGCGAACTGCTCCTGCACCGCGCGCGCCTTCTCTTCCACCTGGTCGCAAATGGCCACGATCTCCACTTCGGGGATGCGGCTCCAGGCTTCGTGCTGGAACCTCGAAAAATATCCCGCTCCGACGCTGACGCCTCTCAGTCTTTTGTGGCTCATCTGGTTTCTCCCACCGGACAATCCGGCGCAATCGCGGCCGCCGCCTCCGCTCCCGCCACCGATCGCATGCGGAACCAGCATAGAATGCCGGCGACATTCAGCGCGGCGGCGCAGAAGAAGTATGCTGCGGCGCTGCCGGTGGCAGCCGCCAATACCGGAAAAGCGTTGGCGCTGACAAACGAACCCAGATTCCCCACCATGTTCATCGCCCCAGACACGCCGCCCGCATTGCTGCCCGCGATGTCCGCGCAGAAGACCCAACTCGGACTCACCGTCATATCCGACCCGAACACCGCCAGCGTGAAGCATGCCGCCGCGCCCAGGGGAGTCGTCGCTTGCGTCAGCGCGAGCAGTCCCAGCGTCGAAAGGCCGAACCCGAGGATCGGCGGAACTCTTCGCGACCACGCTCGCCAACGCGAGCGATACAGGATATCGACCAGCGGCAATCCACTGCGAAAGCGTTCCCGCGATTAATGGAGCCATGGCGTACCCCACCGCGTCTCCGTCCGCCAGGTGGAACTGCCGCTTCAGATAAGGCAGCATCCAGGAAAGCCCGATGAAGAAGGTGAAATTGCTGGCGAAATACTGCAGCATCGCGAGGCCAACCGGCCCGGAGCGGAGCATGTCCGTCAGTCCGATACCAGATGCCGGACGCACCGCATCCTTGTTTTTCCGTTCCTCACGATCGCCCGCCGGAGAATCGCGGAACCACACCAGCCAGAACAGGGCCCACGCCAATCCGATTCCTCCCAGGATCCGGAAAGAGGTGCGCCACGGCCATCGCGTCAGCATCCACGCGAGCAGCGGAAAGGACACCGCTCCCCCGAATCTCGAACCGGAGAAGAGAATTCCATTGGCGCGTCCGCGTTCGCCCAAGGGCAGCCAGTTGCAGATCGCCCGGGCGCCGCCCGGATACGCGCCTGCCTCGCTGACGCCGAAGAGGAACCGGATAGTCACCAGCGACGCGAGATTCCAGGCGGCTCCCGTCAGTGCCGTCATCGCACTCCACAGAGTCACCACGGCCGTCAGCACCAGCCGGGGACCGAACCGGTCGGCCAGCCAGCCGCACGGGATCTGCGCCAGCGCGTAGCCGAGCGCGAAAGCGCTGAATACCAGACCCATCGCCGTGTCCGAAAGATGCATCTCGCCGCTGATCGGATCTTTCGCCGCCGAGATGCACACGCGATCCACGTAAGTGATCATGGAGAGCACGAAGAGGACCAGCACGACGATGTATTTTTTCAAGTGCTGCCCCTCTTTCCCCGATCAGCAGCCCGGACCAAAAACACGGCAGCCGGTTTCGTCCAGAATACTCCGCTTGTCGGCATCCGGAATGTCGAGCGTCAGGATCTTACCGATCTCCGTTCCGACACTCTCCGGCAGGTCCGAACCGATCATCAGCCGGTCGCTTGAGACGTAGCTGAGAACTTCCATGATGTGGTGTGGCATGAGGGTCGACAGTTCGAGCAGGATGTTCGGACAAAACACCGCCGCCAGTACCGCCTCATGAACGAAAATGCCGCCGCCGGAATGCGCGGCCACAATTTTCAGCGAGGGAAACTTCCGGGCCGGCATCATCAGCAGAGCGGGAGAGGAGAACGGGAGTCCGGACCCGGTGTGGCAGACGACGGCCATGTGATTCTCGATCGCCGCTTCGAAGAAGAAATCGCTCGCCCCCGAAAACACGTTCAGCCCGTGATATTGCGGCTGCAGTTTGAGTGCCGCAAATCCGTACTGTTCGCGGCATCGTCGCACTTCATCGCGGAACGCAGTCCGGTCGATCAACGGAAAAAGGCAGGCCGCGCCGGCGATGCGGTCCGGATGCTCCCGCACTGCCTTGCCGATCAAATCGTGCTGGGAGCGATAGTCCTCGACTACCGGAAAAGGAATCGCGAGCGACCGGTCAATTCCGTGGCGGTCCATGTTCCGCAGTAACTCATCGGCCGTACACGATCGCGAACTGTGGCGCGCCACCCCCAGGTGTGTGTGGGTATCGAAGATCCGAAATCCGGATTTCATAGGGCTGCCGCCTGTTTCGGCCGGACCGGCAAAGCCGACCGGATCAATCCGGTCATCTGCCTGGTCGTCAGTTTGCCTCCCATATCCCGAGTGCGGGCCGCCGGGTCCGCGAACACTGCCCTCACGGCGGTCCGGATCATCTCGGCGCCCGCGCGCATGTCTTCGGTATCGAACCACTCCAGCATCATCGCTACTGACAGAATGGTCGCTACCGGATTGGCGATACCTTTGCCGGCGATATCCGGCGCCGAACCGTGGGCCGGCTGGAACACTGCGTAATGATCCCCGATATCCGCGGAGGGAGCCATCCCCATGCCGCCCACTAGTCCGGCGGTCAGGTCCGACAGAATGTCGCCGAACATGTTCTCGGTCACCATCACGTCGAACGCCTCCGGACGCTGCACCAGGTACAGCGCGGCCGCATCGACATACACCTGCTCCGCGCGCACCTCCGGAAACTCCGGCGCAATTTCCTCGAAAACGCGGCGGAAGAAAACCATTGAAGGCAGCACGTTGGATTTGTCCACCAGGGTGAGGCGACGCCGGCGCCTCACCGCTTGCCGGAATGCCGCGCGGATCACCCGCTCCGCGCCGCGGCGCGTGATGCGTAGCGTATCTTCCGCGTAGCCGGCGCCGGGCGCCAGCCGTTCCTTGCGCGAGAAAAAGAGACCTTCCGTGCTTTCACGAATCAGCAGCAGGTCGATGCTCCCGGCCTCCCGGTTGCGCAGCGGCGAATCGGCGGCGTGAAACAGATAGACGGGTCGCAGTCCGCAATACAGCTCCATCCGTTCCCGCAAGTCCAGTTGCGGCGTCATTTCGACGCCGTCGGGCCAGCGCACCCCCGGTAATCCCATGGCGCCAAGCAGAATCGCGTCAAAATCCTGGAGCTGCTCGAATACCGCCGGAGGCATCGGGTCGCCGCTCCGCAGATACTCGTTAGCGCCCACGCTGAATTCCGCGGTTTCGAAGCGGGTCTGGCCGAGGCTCGATTCCACGGCTCGCAGAACCTCGACGCCGGCATCCATGACTTCCGTCCCGATGCCGTCGCCGGGCAAGACGGCGATTCGTCGTTTGGGTGCGTCGTTCATATATATGGTTGGGGAATGCCTAGTGGCGCGCGCGCACGATCAACAAGGCCGGAGCGGCTCCGAAAGACTCGGGCCGATTCATCTGATACACTCCCGGCCCGGCGATCGCCGACTCCGACTTCTCCCCGCTCCAGATATTAACCCATTGTGCCGTCGCCGGTCCCCGCAGAGCATTCAGATTGACCGCGATCTCCCGGCTCTGTCCCAGGTTCGGCCGCCGCGGACGAGGGTTGCCGGGAGGCGGCGCGGGCGCGCCTTCCGGACGTCGTGACGGCTGGACCAGGAACGCGTACACCTCTCCGGGGATCGCAAGAGCGGGACCGCCGGCGGCGAGCCCGGGATCCGGTTCCATCAGCCAATAAGGCAGGCTCGCGAGATTCTCTTTCAGCGTCTGGAATCGCGCCATACCCGGCGGTTCGGGATCCGGCTTCACCACATCCCAGGCGGTGTTGCAATAGTAGTAAACAAAGTAGCCACCCGACAGGTAGATTTCATAGGCTCCCCGGATCATGTCCTGCCAGTCCTGTTTGATCCCGTATGTGGGCAGGTCGTCCACGCCGCGTTCGTAATACAGTTCGGAGTTGACGATCGGCCACGGCAGAATGCGACGGTCGAACAGCAGCATCTCCTTCCAAAAGAAGTGTTCCTGGTCAGTTCGAAAATCGAGATTGGAATTCAGTTTCGGATCCCAATCGTACAGGTCGTTATCGTGAGCCGTAGTCAGCCGGTGATAGCCGTCGTTCGCGCGCACCAGGTCGATGAGCCGCTTTTCCAACCCTTTGTCACGCTCATTGTAGGCTTCCTTCGAGAAGTCCCACAGGACATTTGGATACGCCTGGTAGCGTGCCGTTATATAGCGGAAGTACCTCTCCTCGTCCCTGCTCCCGGGCGCCGGCCAGTTGACCATCTTGTTGTAGACCTTGATCATCATGTTCGCCACGATGCCTTTTTCGAGCAGGGCGTTCATCATCCCGTCGTACACGTCGAAAAATGACGTGTTCAGAAGAGTGTGATCGGGCTTGTCGTTGGCCCCTCCGAAAACGTACATCTCGGGCGGGCCGTAGTCCCACTGGTTCCGGCGGCCGTTCGACCATGTGGTGTCGTGTGCGTACACGTTCACCAGAACGTGATTGAATCCCCGTGCCGCCATCTGGTCGATCAAGCGGTGCATGACTTTCCGTTCGGGATCCTTCATATCCGCGCCCCAAAGCCAGTCGGCCTCGTAGCCCATCAGAAAATAGCGCGAGCCGTCTTCGTACCGGAAGTGGTGTCGATTCACCGGATCGACCAGCAGCCCGCCGTGAATGGCGGGATTCGAATTGCCTCTGCATTCAATTTCGGCCTCGCTGTGAGCGTTCAGCGCCGCCACGGGAGACACGGTCGCCATCGACCAGCGGCCCGGCTTGGTCGGCGAGAACCGGATCTTCCACATATTTCCGCCGGCGTAAAAGCCTGGAACCGTGATGTGCGTTCCGTCGGGACCCGTGAATTCGCCCCTCACGTCGATATCGAACGGATTGCTGCTCACTTGCGCGGATAGCGCGAAGTCGTGCGGATGATACTGTTCGACGATCACCGGGGTCGTGGCCGCCGGCAGGAGCCGGATGGCGGCTGCAATCAGAAAAATCACCTTAAATCGCTGCATCGCGCCTCGCTTTCGTTCCGTTGTCCTGGTCAATGTGATCCGCCGGCGTCAGAATGTGATTCGCAGCGCCACCTGCATCTGACGGCTGTCGACGATGGTCGACGAGATCGTGTCATAAGCCGCGCTCGAGAGAGTCGCGTTAGGCAATCCGAAGATCGGATGGTTCGCGGCGTTGAACACCTCCCAGCGAAGAATGGCGCCCACGCGTTCCGTCGCCTTGATGGTCTTCGTGAGCGACAGGTCCGTCTCGATCAGGCGGGGGCCGATGATGTTATTCCGCCCGTCGTTGCCGTAAATGTACGGAGCGTTATAGGCGAACGCGGCTTTGTTGAACCAGAGCTTCGGCCCCGGATTCGACAACTCGGGACTGGTGCCCGTTGCGTTCGGTCGTTGCGCGATGCCCGTGCCGCCCGTATTGAGGATGTCCAATCCGTCCAGCGCCGTCAAAGGCATGCCGGTCTGCACCGTCAGAATGCCGCCGAACTGCCAGTCGGAAACCAGGGCGTTCACGAACGGATTGGTATGGGCAAGGTAACGCGCGTTGCTTCCAAACGGCAATTGCAGTAGCCCGGACGTTACCCAGCGGAACTTCGTATGGAACTGCGAGAGGCCGCGCTCCCCCGATCCGATGTTATACGGATTGTTCATCTGCAGGATGTCGCCGGCGCCGGCGCGTACGCCGCTGGAATTATCGATCGACTTGCTGTACGTGAAGGCGCTCAGAACCGTAACGCCGCGGCTCAGGCGTTTTTCCAGCCGGGCCTGGAACGCGTTGTAGTTGGCGTTGGTCTCGTTGTCCGGATACTGGATGAAGCCGAACTGCGGAAACGGCCGGTTGTTGCTTGCGCTTCCCGGCCCCGGAATCGGAACGTTGATGCTGTCCTCTCTGCGCAGTTTGTGCGATTGGGATCCGACATAAGTCAGCTCCAGCACAATGTTGCTCGCCAGCGAGCGCTGTACTCCCGCGGTCCACTGGTTCACATACGTCGTCCTCTGGTCCGGCGGACCGCCGGAGAGGATCAAAGGCTGGACCAGCGTAATATTCGACGACGTCACCGACCCGAGGAATGGATTGCTCAGGCTGGTGGTCGGGATCGGATACGAGTTGAGCTGCTGCAGTCCGCCTGCCAGGGTTCGGGCTCTGTCGAAGACTGTGTTACCCTCATCCACCACGTCGTAATAGGTTCCAAACCCTGCGCGGATTACCATTTTTGAATTCATGTTGTATGCCAGCCCAAGGCGTGGCGCAAAATTATTCCGGTCGGGATACTGCAGCGCCGCGCCCATGCGCCCGTCGCGGACCACCGAGATTCCCTGCAATCGCGTCAGCGTTCCCTCATACGGAGCGCAGTTGGACTGCGAAGAGCACTTGTTCGACGACTGGACCAGTATGGGGTTGCCTGTGGTCTTGCTGGTGAGCCCCCAGATATTCGACGAATTATCGCTGAGGTCTTTGAACGGCGACATGTACTCGTATCGAAGTCCGAATTCGATGGTGAGCTTTGGGGTGACGCGATACGAATCGGAGAAGAAGGCCGACCAGTAGAGGCTGCGCAGCAGGGCGGTCGCGGGCTGGACGGCCGTGGTGACCGTCTGATCCAGTCCCAGCAGGAAGTCAGCAACACTGTTGCCGACGCTCGAAGAGCCGATTGCCGGGTTGCCCGTGTATGCGCCCGTAAACGAGAAACTGCCGACCTGCTGCTGCCCGACTTCGTCATAGTGGATCGGCTCGACAGATCCCCCGAACTTCAAAATCTGTCTGCCCCGGGTCCAGGTCAAGGTGTCGTGGCCTTCCCACATGTTGTCGTGCGTCAGGTAGATGGTGGCGTTGTCGCCAAACGCCGAGTATCCGGTGAAGCTGAACTGCGGGACGGCCCAGAACGAGGGCGCATTCAGCGGATTCAAGCCGGGGATGTGCAGCACGGTACCGTTGACGTCCTTCACGTAGCTGTAAGGAGTCTGTTCGTTATTGACGAATCGCGTCCAACCGAAGCGCGCCTCGTTCACCAGGGTCGGTCTGAAAACCTGCGTCCCGCCCGCCATAATCTGGTCCGGACGGGTCGCGACAACCGTACCCTGATTCGGCGTGTTATTCGGCAGGTAGTAGTAGTCTTTATCGTAGTTCCAGCGGCCGTACCAGACATACTTCGCGCTCCGCTGGTAATCGATACGCAACATCGATTGATCCGCATTCGACTGGCGCGGTTCGTTGTTCAGGTAGTTGCTGGTGGCGCCCGGCAGATTCTGCGTCGGCCAGAAAAGCGTCATGGCGGTGACCGCAATCGGGTTGAAGCGTGTCGAAGGAATCACGTTGCCCGGGAAGGGCGCTGCCGAATACTTGCCGTCGGATCCTTGCGCCGTCGTGGCGGGATCGTAGATGGTATTCGCGCCGGTGAAATTACCCGCGCGGTACGGCAGCGGAGGGAACGTGGAAAGCGACGTCAGCGCCTTGGCTTCCCGCAGGCCTTCGTAGTTGGCCGTGAAGAACAGTTTGTTGCGGACGATCGGCCCGCCGAGCGTGCCGCCGAACTGATTTCGCCGAAACTGCGGGATCGGAGAGTTCTGCGCATCGAAATAGTTCTTCGCGTCGAACCAGGAATTGCGGAGAAACTCGAAGCCGACGCCGTGCAGGCTGTTGGTCCCGGACTTGGTCGTTACGTTGATCTGGATCGGCGCATATCCGTAGTCGGCGGGATACGTTGCGCTCTGCACCTTGAACTCTTCGAGCGCATCCAGCGAAGGCAGCATGATGTAACTGTTGAAGTTCGGATCGGTGTTCTCGATCCCGTCGAGCGTGTAGTGATCGTAGGTGTTCCTTTGACCGTTGGCCGTGATGCTCACGGCGGAGCGCAGACCGCCCTGGAAACTCGTGGCGTTGATCGGCGACGAAGAATTGCTGACCCCGGGCGCCAGCGCGGTCAACGTCAGATAACTGCGCCCGTTCAGCGGCAGATCGACAATGCGCTTGTTTTCGATGACCTGCCCCACGGTCGCGTCGTCGCTCGCCAGGAGCGCCGCCGTTGCCGTAACTTCCACGGTCTGGCTCACCGCCCCGACGGTCAGTTGGAAGTCCGCGCGCGCCACCTGCTGGACCTGGATCAGAATCCCGGATCGAATCTCTTTTTGAAAACCCTTCGCTTCCACGGTAACCGTGTAGGTGGACGGCAAAAGAGCCGGGAAGCTGTAAAACCCGGAACTGTTGGAGAGCGTGGATCTACTGGTTCCGGTGGCAGGGTCGGCGACCGTTACCGCGGCGCCCTGAACGGCGCTGCCGCTGGAGTCGGTTACGGTACCGTCGATTTCTCCAGTGGGTCCCTGGCCAAATAAGAGAGAGGTGGAGAACAACAGCAGCATGGGCAGCAAACGGCCGCGACGAGAGGAGCGCATAACGTGGGGTTCCTTTCTTCAGGCTAGATATAATATATAAAGCTTCCTCAGTCAAGCCCAAATTGCCTCCGTATCTGGGATTTCGTATATTAAAGTCTGTGAGTTCTGCCATCGCTTCGCCGCCCCGTGCCCTCCAGCCGAAATCCCTGCGGGAAGAGATTGTCGAACTCGTCCAGCGTGACATCATCGGCGGACACCTTCGTCCCGGCCAGCGCCTCGTCGAACGGGAACTGATCCAGCGGTTCGGCGTGAGTTCGATTCCCATTCGGGAAGCGCTACAGGAACTCGAAAATCGCGGACTCGTCGTGCGGCGCCACAACTGCGGCTGTTCCGTCATTCAACTGTCCCCGCACGAGGCAGCCAGAATCTGCGAATTGCGCCGCGTACTCGAGCCGAAGGTGATGGAGTGGGCGGCGGAACGAATCACACCCGAAGCGGCCGCAGCGCTGCGCAGCCAGTTGGCCGAGGTAGAACACGCGGCGAACGCTGGCGACTGGGCGAGATACTTCCAGGAAGATCTGAGGTTCCACCGGATGATCTGGCAGGTGGCGGATAACGGCTATGCCGTTCGCGCGCTCGAGACGGTAGTGGGCTCCCTGTTCGCGTCCGGAATTATCGGCAGCCGCGATGCCGCCACCATCAACCTCCGCGAGGAAGTCGCCAAACACCAGCGTCTGCTGGATGCGATTTGCGACCGCGATGGGCAGCGCGCCGCGCTCTGTCTCCTCGAAATCGCCGCCGGCTTCGAAAAGCACGTCGGCTGAGTTCATTTTTCCACTACGAACGGAATCTCCAGCAGGGAACACACTTCGGTGAAGCGCGGTCCGCGCCGGTCATACGCCACCACGCGAAGCACGTGATTGCCCGCGGAAACATCCACCCGGTCCCACCACTCCTGGTTGTTCAGCATGTAGGGCGCCTGCGTCCGATAGCTGTAAGGCTTGCCGTCGATGAAGAATTCGACCCGCTTAATGGGCCAGCGCGGATGCCGGTCTTTCACGATCGCCTCGATCCACGCGGGCTCCTTGAGCACCTGGTTCGGCTTCAGACCGAAGACCTCGATTTCGGGCGTATCGTCGGAATCGTATTTCGGCATCGGCGGCGCGGGCGAACCGGTCAGGCGTGCCACCTGCTCGAAAAACAGCCATTTCACCGGCGAACTGATCCGCCAGTTCACCGGCGGATTTTGAAAACCGTCCCGATAATTCCCGAGTCCGTTATCGTAGAAGCCCCATCCGACGTGCTCCTGCGCGGCCGCTTGTAAATTGAACGTGCTGACGCCGTCTTCGTTGATGATCAACGGCCGGTCGTATCCGGTCCAGCGGCGCATGGATGCAATCGTCGTGTGCACTTCTTCCGGCGTTTGTCCGTTGGTGTGGAACATGACGTAGTCCACCGAGCGAAGCGCGGCATCTCCGCGGCTGCCGCGGGGCATGATCCCGCCCGACCAGCTCATGGAAACCGGGATTTGATGCTCTACTGTTTGCTGGGCCAGCAGTACTGCGTCGAGCGCGCCCTCCGGCTGCAGAATGTGGTGTTTGTAGCTGCGCGGGTTGGTCTCGTTGTTGATTTCGATGAGCACGTTTCGATTCGGCAATTGCTTGAGGAAACGGCAACCCTGCAAGATCGCTTCCTTCACGTACCGGTCGTCGGGAGTGGTATCGATGCGCTCGTTGGATCCGAAATAGAAGAATCCGACGATGACGACCATGCCTAGCCGGTCGGCCTCCGCGATCACGCGGCGCAGTCGGTCGGCGTACGCGGGCTTGAGATTGCCGAGCGGATCGAAACCGCTGTTGTTGTGCGGCTGAAGGTAGACCTTCTCTCCGTAATTGCCGTCCGGAGGCCCGCCTCCCTGCAGGTTGACGGTGAAGGCCAGCAGTCCGCAACGCCGCCAGTCGGGCAGGGCCGCGAGAAACTCCCGGACATTCCGCTCCGCATCCCAGGGTCCATCGGGGTAGTCCCAAAGGAC
>WNFJ01683479.1_pt1 | contig 11077 bp, 12 predicted proteins | sample 5400461 | NCBI WGS metagenome assembly WNFJ01 (sample SAMN13153349, study PRJNA577476) | soil metagenome | isolation source: 115 cm saprolite on Douglas fir-dominated hillslope | place: USA:California | collected 2013-09-17 | reverse complement strand
GTCTACGCGCCCGAGGAGGTGATTCCTCCCGAGCCGGTCGCTCCGCGGGTGGCGTCGTGACGCGAGCGCCGCGCCTTCGGCGGCAACGTCACCCGCGCCAGATCGGGGTGCCGCCGCCCATCACGGCGGCAACGACCGCCGTCACGACCATCACGATCGCGCCGAGAATGATCGCCGCCGGAATGGCCGCGAGCGAGGCCTTCACGAAAAAGAACACGAGGCGGAAAAACGGAATGCGCAGGTCGACCATCACGACGTGCTGGCTCGGAATCGAGTTGGTCATGACAAAGCTCTCCGGTTGCGATTCCCCGCATGGTTCGCCAGAGTGCGCGTCTCCGCAAGCGCAGGGCCGGAACTAGTCCCACCTTTCTGTTCTCTCCTCTTTCACGAGTTCGCCATGACGAGCCCCGTCCTCGAAAACGACCTGAAGGCCGCGATCCGCACGATTCCCGACTATCCGAAGGCCGGGATCATGTTCCGTGACATCACGACCCTGCTCGGCAATGCGCGCGCCTTCCGCCGCGCGGTCGACGAACTGGTGCAGCCCTGGGCGGGCTCGAAGATCGACAAGGTCGCCGGCATGGAGGCGCGCGGCTTCATCCTCGGCGGCGCGGTGGCGCACCAGGTCTCGGCCGGCTTCGTGCCGATCCGCAAGCGCACAAGCGGGTCTCGATCGCCTATTCGCTCGAATACGGCATCGACGAGATGGAGATGCACGAGGACGCGATCGTGAAGGGCGAGCGGGTGATCCTGGTCGACGATCTCATCGCGACCGGCGGCACCGCCGAGGGCGCGGTCAAGCTCCTGCGCCAGATGGGCGCGAACGTGCTCGCCGCCTGCTTCATCGTCGATCTGCCCGACCTCGGCGGCGCCGACAAGATCAGGAAGCTCGACGTGCCGGTGCGCACCCTCGTGACCTTCGAGGGCCATTGACGGCCGGCCGCAGGCGCCGCGGAGGACGGGCCTTGCCTGAACAGCCGGCGGGCGCCGCACGCACCGGCGTGTGGCCGATGCGGCTGGCGCCCGCGGGTCGCGCGGACGTTCGACGAGCAGCGCCCCTACGAAATGGACGACGTGCTGACGTTGGTCGTATTGCGCTTGAGCTCCAATGCCGGCGGCGCCGGCATACGCTTCGACTTGGTGCCCTGCTGGTCGCTGTTCGCGGAGCGCAAGTCGGTGGAGGACAGCGCGCCTGAGATGATGGCGCCCTTCTCGATCTGCAGCTCGCCGTAGGAGATCTCCGCCTCGATATGTCCGGTCGAGCGGACGATCAGCAGCTGCTTGACCTCGAGCTTGTCGGTCACGGTGCCTTGAATGTCGGCGTCCGTCACGACCACGCTGCCTTTGAGCGAGCCCGTCGCCCCGACGCGGGCGCAGCGTGCGCGCACTTCGCCTTCGACCGTGCCGTCGATGATGACGAGCTCGGGCGCGGCGAGCTCGCCTTTGAAGGTGACGCCTTCGCCGATATAGACCACGTTCGGCTCGCATATTCTCGGTGTTTCCGGTGTGTCCACGACTGCGACCATGTTACGTCTCCACTGATTTGCCCCACGGGACTTCGACTGAGCGATTTTTCCGTTGCGTGAACACGCAGACGGACCGAACGAGCGGTCATCCACATGTCCGTTCCCGTCATTATTCACCGGTACGCGACTGTAATTTCATGGGATTTGATTTATCCCCGCAGTTAGCCCCAGTTATTCGGTTGTAGCGTTGGTATGATACTACGCCACGGCGAGGCGCGCGCCGCCGTCGCGAAGAAATCTCGTGGTTATGCGGAGGCTTGCTCGGGCGGACGCCCGTCGAGCTGCTCCATGAGCGAGCCGCGCAGCTTCGAGAGCAGAAGCCGCAGCTCCATCTCGCGGAATTGCAGATAGACCCGCTTGAGCCAGGAATTGAGTTCGTCCTCGATCGGCTCCGGAATGTCGGCCGGCGGACGGCGGCGGAATTCGGTGAACGAGAACGGCTTGGTGTCGACGATCGCGCGCAGCGTCGGTGAGAGCAGCGGAATGCGCAGCGGCAGCGCGACCACGCTCTGCGCCGGAAACTGCTCGCGCAGGTGCGACCCGCGCGCAATGCCGTCGTTGTAGACGGGCGCGAGCGTGAGGCCGGGGAAGCGCTCGGCGAGGCGCGCATAGGTCTTGGCAGACACCGCGTCCGAATTCGCCGCGTACAGGATCACCGGCTCGATCGATTGCTTGCGCGCCTCCCCGGCAAAGTCGATCTCCTCCATCAACTTGAAGAAGGCCTCGAACACGTGCGCGCTGACGTCGACCACCTTCGGCTTCTCGTCATCGATGACGAGCTGATCGAACAGCGCCACCTGACCCTGCGTCCCGCCGATCTCGGCGCGCCAAGTGAACTTGGGGATGAACTGCGAGAGCGTCGCATCCATCGCGTCGAGGTCGAACGCGCCGACCGGTCGCCCGTCGGTTCGATAGAACTCGGTGAGCGCGCGAGCGAGGATGGTCTTGCCGGTACGCGGGCGCGGCGAGGCGATAATGTAGACGTGGGTCGGGCGGGTCATGCCCGGGTTGCCTCGACTTCGGTCCGGCGGAATCTGCGGGTGCGCACCTTCGACGGAATGCTAGCGACTCGCCCTGACCTGTTGCTGCTCCTTCGGACTCACGATGTCGACGAGCTTGATGCGGTCGTATTCCGACCAGACGTGACCGAGCCAGTGCCGGACATAGCCGCGCAGCACGAAAGAGTAGGACGCGCTGTCGCCGTTAGGCCCCTTGTTGGCGATGAAGGTGAGGAACGGCACCGAGGCGAGCTCGACCTGCTCGCAGGCCATTTCGTTGAGCTTCGGAATGGTGATCTCGACGGCGTCCTTTATCCGCCTGAAATAGGCGTTGTAGGTCGCCTGGTCCCATTCGAAGAAATGCGTGTTGTTGATGAAGTTTTTCACCAGGAAGTAACGCGCGTCGTCGAGGAATTCGGCGGTCTCGGCGATCTCGTCGAGCGAGGTGATCGAGGGGCCGAGGATATGGAAGACCGAGAAGCTGATCTGTCCCTTCTTCGCCGCGTCGATGAAGCCGATGTCGCGCAGCGATGTCAGCGTCGGCGACAGCAGGCCGGCGCGCACGTCGATCACCGTCACGCTCGAGTCCGACAGCGTGTCGAAGATCTGCATCTGGTCGGGGATTTTTGTCACGTCCACGACGTCGGTCACGTCGGGATGGAAGCGCTTGAGCGTACCCTTGGGCGCTTCCGTGTCGAACGCGCGGGTCGGAACCTTGCGGGCGGCGAAGTAATCGAGGAGCGTGCGCGTGACAGTGGTCTTGCCGACGCCACCCTTGTCGGCGCCCACGATGATGACTGCTGGCTTCGTCATGATGCTCCCCCACCCCTTACCACGCGATTCGTGTGCACGCGGTACGTCAAGAACTTGTCCAAATAGCAGCAATATTCCATTCCTGCTCAAGCTGACAGCCTTTCGCAGAACTGGCGATGCACCCCCTGTTGAGCCTGTGGATATCTCTCGCCGGGCTCAGCGCGATCCGCCCCACGGCCCCGGCCGGCCGGCGTCCGGCGGCTCGCCGCCCAACTCCACCGGCGGCCGCTCCGGCAGGAACGGCTTGCCCGGTGCCGCACTGTAGCCCGGCACCGGAGCGCCGCTCTGGTCGGCAGCATGCCCGGCCCCCGCGCCCCATGGCCCGCCCGGTTCCGGCGCTTCGCCGGGCGGCGGAAGGGCGATCGGCCCCGGGTCATGGCCGCCGGCAAACTTGATCAGCGCCGCGACCCGGGCATCGACCGACGGGTGGGTGGCGAAGAGGTCGGCGAACCCTTCGCGGGGATTGTCGACGCACATTTCCATGATGGCGGAGGTGGCGCGCTCGATCTCGCCGCGGCCTTCGATCTTGCGCAGCGCCGAGATCATGGCGTCGGGGTTCTTGGTGAGTTCGACCGAGCCCGCGTCGGCCAAAAGTTCGCGCGACCGCGACAGGGCGAAGCGGATCATGACCGACAGGAGCCAGGCCAGCACGATGAGCGCCACCGCGATCACGATCGCGATCGCGTTGCCGCCGCGGCCCCGGTCCTCGCTCGAGGAGGAACGGCGGCCCATGCCGAAGCCGGTGTTGAACCAGAGACGGAAAAAGAGCTCGGCAAAGAAGCCGATGGCGCCCGCGATGATCACGGCGATGACCATCATGCGCACGTCGCCGTTGCGGATGTGGGTCAGCTCGTGCCCGAGCACCGCCTCGACCTCGGGGTCGTCGAGCCGCTCCAGCAACCCGGTCGTCACGGTGATGGAGTACTGTTTCTCGTTCATGCCGCTCGCGAAGGCGTTGAGCGCGTCGGATTCCATCACCTTGAGCTTCGGCATCGTGATGCCGCGCGAGATGCAAAGGTTTTCCAGAAGGTTGTAGAGGCGCGGCTGCTCCTGGCGCGTCACTTCCTCTCCGCCCGTGATGGCGTCGATCATCGACTGGTGGAAGTAGTAGGCGATGACGATCCACACCGCGGTGCCGACGGTCGCCCACGGCGCGGCGGCGAGGAAATCGAGCCAGGCGCGGCGCAGCAGGTACTCGAGCGAGGCCTGGTACGACAGCGACTCGGCAGCGAGCGCGCCGGCATAGACCAGGATGTAGACGAGGAGAAAAAGGCCGATCAGCAGGGCGATCGAGCGGCGCTTGTTGGACTGGATGTGCGTGTAGAGGCCGTACGCCGCCATGAGTGCCTCGGCTCTTGCGGGGCGCGGCGCGAACTGGCGCGCCGGCCCGCCCGTTGCGTCACCCGCTCAGAACTTCACCTGCGGAGCCTGGTCGATCGCCTTGCGGTCGTCGCCAAGATCGAAGAAGGACCGTTGCGTGAAGCCGAAAATGGCGGCGAACAAGGCCGCGGGGAATTGCTGGATGCCGGTGTTGTATTCGCTGACCGAATTGTTGAAGAAGCGCCGCGCTGCCGCGATCTTGTTCTCGATGTCGGTCAGTTCCGCCTGCAACTGCTGGAAGTTGGCGTTGGCCTTGAGGTCGGGATAGCTCTCGGAGAGCGCGAACAGCTGGCGCAACGCGCCGCTCAGCATGTTTTCGGCCGCCGCCTGGGCGGCCGGCCCCTGCGCCGCCACCGCGGAGTTGCGCGCCTTGATCACCGCTTCCAGCGTGCCGCGCTCGTGGCCCGCGTAGCCCTTCACGGTCTCGACCAGGTTGGGGATTAGGTCGTGGCGCAGCTTGAGCTGCACGTCGACGTCGGCGAACGCCTGGCTGACCCGCTGCCGCATCGAGACGAGCCCGTTGTAGATCATGATGATCCACAGCACGAGGACGACAATGACACCGAGGATGACCCAGCCGGTGGTGGACATTGCAGGACTCCTTGGGAATGAGCTGCGTGACGGCAAAAGAGAAGCCGCAACCCCGAGTCTAGTGCTGGATGGTGACGGATGGAATGTGGCCGCCCGCAGGCGTTTGGCCGCGGACGCGCGGTCCCGGGGGCAAGTCGTTCAAAACAATGTGAAAATCAGCGCTTCTGGCTGAGGGGCGGACGCGTGACGGCGTCGCCCCAGCGCCAGGTCTTGAGTCGTTTGTAGCGATCCGGGTCGCGGCGGCCCGCGGTCTCGGTGACGATTCCCTCCCGCGTGCACAGTTTGGCGCTGATGCCGCCTTTGCTGACCTGGGGATGGGCCAGCACGCGCGCATCGATGCCGGGCGGCCGCTCGCGCGCCAGGACCACGTAGGAGAATTTCTCGTCCTCGAACGCGAGCGCTGCGCCTTTGACCTGACGGTGAGCACGCGAGCGCGGAAGCCGCTGCGAAAAATGGCACCAGTCGGGGTCGACGATCGGGCAAGCGCGGTCATGCGGGCAGGGTGCGACCACGTGCGCGCCTTGCGCGATGAGATGGGTGCGGAGCGAACGGATGCGGGCGAATCCGGCCGGCGTCCCGGGCTCGACGACGGCGAGCATGTGACGCGTCCTCGCCCAGAGAAGCTCGACGCGGTTCAGAAGACTTTCCGGTGCCAACTCGCCGACCACGTAGCTCGCCACGACGAGATCGGCGGGCGCGCGCTCGCGCAGCGACGAGATCTCGCCGCGCACATAAGCGGCCTCGCGCAGCGCATGGGTCTCGCTCGATCCGAGCAGCACGAGCGCGACGTCGCGCAAGGGCGCGTTGTCGTCGACTAGGTGAAACTCGCGCAAATCGGGAAAGACTTGCGCGGCCGCGAAGGTTGCGGTGCCGGGTCCGGCGCCGACGTCGAGGAGCGACGCGGGGGAAAAATCCGGGAAGGCATCGGACAGCGCGGCGAGCACCGCGCTCGTCGCCGCGTAGGTCGCGGGCAGCCGCACGAGCGCATAGGCGAGCGCATCCTCGGCCGTCTTGATGGCGTCGGCGCTGCCGCTGCCGGAACGATACAGGTTCGTCAGCGTGGCCGATCGCCGCGCGATCTCGCGGCCCGACTTTCCCCGAGCAAGAGCTTCCAAGCCGGCTTTGAGGTCGGCAGGCAGATCGGGGGTCATGGACCCATGCCGAAGGAACGGGCGGCTACGCCACCGCCTGATCGCGGATCTTCACGGCGGCTTCGAGGTCGACCGAGACGAGCTGCGAGACGCCGCGCTCCGCCATGGTGACGCCGAACAGGCGGTTCATGCGCGCCATGGTGATCGGATTGTGCGTGATGATGATGAAGCGCGTGTCGGTCGAGCGCGTCATCTCGTCGAGCAGGTCGCAGAAACGGTCCACGTTGTGATCGTCGAGCGGCGCGTCGACCTCGTCGAGCACGCAGATCGGCGCCGGATTGGTGAGAAAGACGGCGAAGATCAGGGCGAGCGCGGTCAGCGCCTGCTCGCCGCCGGAGAGCAGCGACAGCGTCGCCGGCTTCTTGCCGGGCGGCTTGGCGAGAATGTCGAGCCCTGCCTCCAGCGGATCCTCATGCTCGATGAGCTGCAGCTCCGCCGTGCCGCCGCCGAACAGCTCGGTGAACAGCCGCTTGAAATGGTTGTTCACCACCTCGAACGAGGCGAGCAGGCGTTCGCGCGCCTCCTTGTTGAGGCTCTGGATGCCCTGGCGCAGGCGCTTGATCGCCTCGCTCAGATCGTCGCGCTCGGTGGCGAGCGAAGTGTGCTGCGCCTCGACCTCGCGCAGCTCTTCCTCGGCGCGCAGGTTGACGGCGCCGATGCGCTCGCGGTCGCGCCGCAGCTTGTCGAGCTCGGCCTCCACCTGCGTGACGTCGGGCAGCGCCGCGCCCGGCTCGATGCCGGCAAGCGCCGCGACCTCGGAGGGGTCGACCTCGAGCATCTCGCGGATTTCGTGGCTGACATCGGCAAGCCGCCGCTTCGCCGCCACGTGACGCTCCTCGGCGCGGGCGGCCTCCTCGCGCGCCGTGCCCATGGCCTCGAGCGCTGCGCGCGCCGCCTTGTCGGCATCGGCGAGCGCATTCTCGCCCGCGGCCAGCCGGTCGGCGGCGGCGCGCCGGCTTGCTTCCGCGCGCTCGACCTCGGAAATGAGGCCGCGCCGCTTTTCCGCGAACGCCTGGGGCGCGTCCTCGAGGCCATGACGCTCGGACCGCGTCTCGTCGAGGCGGTTCTTCAGCGTGGTGATCTGCGCCGCGGCGCCCTGCCGCCGCTCGTCCCAGGCGGACGTTTCGGACTTGATCGCATCGATCCGCCGCTGCGCCAGCTCGACCTCGCGTGCGAGGGCCTGCGCGTCGGCGCGCACTTCGGCGAGCTTCGAGCGTTCGTCGGCAAGCCGGGTGCGGACCTGCTGGAGCTCCGCCTCGAGGGGTTCGTTTGCGGACAGACCGGAGAGCGCGTGCTGCGCTTCCTTGCGCGCCCCCTCGGCTTCCGCCCAATTCGCGGCGAGGCGTGTCTTCGCCTCCGACAGCGCGGAGTGGCGCATCGGCCTCGCGCTGCCGGTCGCGCCAGCGCGCCCGCGCCGCTGCCTCGGCTTCCGCCGCTGCGGTGACCTCCGCCTGCGCGGCGTCGACGGCCGCCTTGCGGGTCGCCACCTCGGCGCGGGCGGTTTTCAGATCGGCCTCGATGTCGGTAAGGCGGTTGCGCTCGGCGAGGCGGCGCGCCGCGCCGGTCGGCGCATGCGCCGCCACCGCGAAGCCGTCCCAGCGCCAGAGGTCACCCTCGCGCGAGACCAGGCGCTGGCCGGGTTTCAAGAGCTTGGCGAGGCGCGGACCGTCGGCGCGCTTCTCCACGACGCCGATCTGGGCGAGCCGGCGCGCCAGTTCCTTGGGCGCTTTGACATGGGATGACAGCGTCTCGACGCCCGCGGGCAAAGCGGGATCGCTCGCATCGCGCTCGGCCCCGGCCCAATGCAGCGGCGCGCTCGCCTCGACCGGCGCGTCGAGATCGTCGCCCAGCGCCGCGCCGAGCGCGGTCTCAAAACCCTTCTCGACCTTGACGAGATCGATGACCGGCGGCCACAGGTTCTTGGCGTCCACATGCAGCACTTTTGCGAGCGTCTTCGCCTCGGTCTCGAGCCGGTGCGCGGTGCGCTCGGCCTCGGCGAGCGGCTGGCGCGCCACATCGAGCGCCTGCCGGGCGCCCGAATGGGCGGCTTCCGCGCGCACCGTCACCGCTTCCGCCTCGGCGACTGCTTTCTGCGCGGACGTGACGGCGGTCGCGAAGGATGCGAGATCGATCTTGTCGGCAGCCTCGGCCTCGATGCGCTGGAACTCCGTGGTGACAGCGGCCACCTCGCTCTCGATGCGCCCGCGGCGCTCGTCGTGTCCGCGCACGGCGTTTTCCAGCTCGTTGCGCCGGGCGGTGAGGTCGGCGAGGGCGACCGTGAGCTCCGCGAATGTCTTTTCGGTCGCCGCCACGACGGCGTCGGCTTGCGCGACACGCGCGTCGACGCCGGCGCCGCGCTCGGCGGTGGCGGCGGCTTCGCGCTCCAGGCCATCCTGCTCGGCCTTGAGGCGGGCGATCGCGGCCTCGGCGTCGGCGGCAAGCTTTTGCTCGCGCGCGATGTCCTCGTCGAGCTGCACGATGCGCCGGTCGAGCTCGGCCATGCGCTCCTTCGCCCGCGTTTCCTCGCGCTCGAGCGTCTCGCGCGCGATCACCAGGCGCTGCAGGGCGGCGGCTTCGCGCGCCTCCGCCTCGCGCAGCGCCGGCAGGCCGGCGGCGGCAACGGCTTGCAGCTTGGACGCCTCGGCCTGCGCGCCGGTACGCTCGGCGACCGCGCGAATGCTCACGTCCTTGGCGTGCTCGGCGTCCGCGACCTCGCGGGTCGCGTTGACGAAGCGCAGATGATGGAGCGTCGCCTCGGCCTTGCGCACGTATTGCGAGATATTGCGGTAGCGCACGGCCTGGCGCGACTGGCGCTTGAGCGCGTCCATCTGGCCGGCGAGCTGGTTGATGACGTCCTCGAGGCGGGCGAGGTTCTGCTCGGCGGCGCGCAGGCGCAGCTCCGCCTCGTGGCGGCGCGCATGCAGGCCGGAAATGCCGGCGGCTTCTTCCAGCACGCGGCGGCGCTGCTCGGGCTTCGCCTGGATGATCTCGCCGATGCGGCCCTGGTGCACCAGGGCAGGCGAGCGGGCGCCGGTCGAGGCGTCGGCGAACAGGAGCTGGACGTCGCGGGCGCGCACCTCGCGGCCGTTGACGCGATAGAGCGAGCCCTTGTCGCGCTCGATCCGCCGCGAGACTTCGAGGTTCTCCTCGCCGTTGAACTGGGCCGGCGCGCTGCGGTCGCTGTTGTCGATCGCCATCGCCACCTCGGCGGTGTTGCGCGGCGGCCGGCCGTTGTTGCCGGAGAAGATGACGTCATCCATGTCGACGGCGCGCATGGACTTGTGCGAGGTCTCGCCCATGACCCAGCGCAGCGCCTCGACCAGGTTCGACTTGCCGCAGCCGTTCGGCCCGACCACGCCGGTCAGCCCCGGCTCGATCAGGAAGTCGGTTCCCTCGACGAAGGACTTGAAGCCGAGAAGCCGCAGTCGTGTCAGTTTCATGAAGGCCTAAACCTCGGGCCGTACGGGCGAATCAACCCGCACTGAATTAGGGGCGCGGAGCGCCATTTCTCCAGGGCTCGGGGCCCAGGGTCTTGGGCCGAGGGAGGAAGCGTGAGGCGCCGCATCGGCCGGACAATGAATCGAGCGGCGGATTCCAGCAACCCTCGCAATGGAAATTTTGCCCGCTTTGGCGCGCCGCGCCGGTCCGCGAGGGCCGCGGGCGCGCCCGCCGGAGCGCTCGCCACTCCGGCTAAGCCATTGTCAGCTCTTGAGAAGTGGCTCGATCAGCTTGTCGAGCTCCTCGATCGAGAGCGCGCCGGACTGCTTCTTTCCGTTGATGAAAAAAGTCGGGGTCGAATCGACCTTGAACTTATCGGCCCCCCGTTTTTGCACCCATTCGATGCCGTCAAGGGTCTTTTGATTCGCGAGACATTCCTTGACGCGGCTCTCGGTGAAGCCCGCCTGTTTGAGGGTCGCAACCAGCGCCGGCAGCGGCCTCTCGACCGCCCAGGTCCGCTGGGTCGCGAACAGGAGGTCGACGATCGCGAGGTATTTGTCGTTGCCGGCGCAGCGCGCCAGCATGAAGGCCCCGGCCGCGATCGGATCGAAGGGGAATTCGCGGAAGATGAACCGCACTTTGCCCGTATCGATGTACTTCTCCTTGAAGACGGGGAAGGTCGTCAGGGCGAAATGGGCGCAGTGTGGGCAGGTCATCGAGGCATATTCGATGACGGTCACCGGGGCCTTCTCGTTACCCATCGAAATCTCGCCGAGCGGGCCCGGCTGCATCAGCTCGGCCTCCGCCACGGTCTGGGCGGCGGCGGTTCCGCCGGAAGAGATCCACGCCGGTGCCGGTCAGCGCGCCGGCAAGCACGAGGGCCGAGACGGAGAGAAGGAATTGGCGGCGGGTCGTGGACAACGGAAATCCCCTTCGGATCTGAGAAAACGCGGCTGATCGGTATCCCTTTAGCCCGAATGTGGCAATGTGGTGCCGGCCATGCCAGGGGTCACGTGCGTTTGATGGCGGAAAGGCCGCTCACCCCCGCCTGACCGCCGCGCCGAGCCGGCCGAGCGCGGCCCGCAAATCCTCGTCGGCGATATCGGTCATGGATTCCGCGATGCGCCGGGCGGTTTCCGCGTCGGGCGTCGGTGGCGACGGCCGCTTGCGGCGGCGCACG
>WNFJ01369322.1_pt1 | contig 11080 bp, 10 predicted proteins | sample 5400461 | NCBI WGS metagenome assembly WNFJ01 (sample SAMN13153349, study PRJNA577476) | soil metagenome | isolation source: 115 cm saprolite on Douglas fir-dominated hillslope | place: USA:California | collected 2013-09-17 | reverse complement strand
CAGGGAGAAAGCTTGCCACTAATTTCCCGCCGATGAAACGGGGACGCTGTTGGATCGTGTGGTTTTGCGCGCTGGGATTGCCGCTGGCCGTCTTCGCGCAAGAACTAGAAAGCGTCCGGCCAACCGGCGTTCCCGAGCCCCTGCCAAAGGAGTCTCCGTCAAAACTAACGCGCGCGCGGTCTCCGCGCTCGCACGCCAAAGCCAAGGCGAGTCCAGATGAAGAGCGCGAGGAGATTGCGCCGCCACGTGTCTCCGGTGGGATTCCAGCGACGGGCGCAAAGTCGGTCATTATGGTCGATGCTCGCACCGGGCAGAAAAAAACGCGGATGAAGTTCGTGCTCCGGCGAGTACGCAGAAGTTATTGACGGCGTTGATCGTTGCCGAGACCGGCTTTTTGGATAGACAAGTGACCGTTGAGCCGGTCGACACGCTGGCCGAGCCGGTGAAACTGAACATCAAGCCGGGCGACACTTACCAGCGGATCGATCTGTTGCGCGCATTGCTCGTGAAAAGTCCAAACGACGTGGCGCGGTGCCTGGCGCGCGATAACGCCGGCAGTATCGAAGCTTTCGCCGAACGGATGAACCAGCGCGCGCGCGAGCTCGGCGCAACGCATTCGCACTTCGTGAATCCGAACGGGCTGCCCGTGCCGGGACAATATTCCAGCGCACGGGATCTTTCGGCCATTGCCCGCACGGCCTACGCCAACCCGACTATTCGCTCGATCGTTTGTCTGCCGCAGATTGTCTTTCGTTACGCAAACGGCCGCACCCGTGAACTTGAAAACACCAACAAAGTCTTGAAACGGCTCCCGTATTGCAACGGCATGAAAACCGGCTACACGGAAGCGGCTGGTCACTGCTTGATTTGCAGCGGTTCGCGACCCGGCCGTGACATCATCGTCGTCGTGCTCGGCGATAGTAAAGCCGGAGTGTGGCGCGACGCGTCTGCGCTGCTCGCCTGGGGGCTCTGGAATCCATCGGCTGGATGAGCGACTTATTTGCGGAGCAACTGCAAGCACTCCGCGCGCGCTCCCTAGACCGACATCTGCGTGAGATCGGAAGCGCGCAAGGACCGATCGTCGATCTTGCCGGGAAACGGCTGATTAATTTTTCGTCGAACGATTACCTGGGGCTGGCAAACGATCTCCGTTTGCGCGAAGCCGCGATTGGCGCGATCAACCAATTCGGAGTCGGCGCTGGCGCATCACGATTAATCAGCGGGACGCAACCGCCGCATCTTCGTTTGGAAAGCGCGCTGGCGAAATGGAAGGGAATGCCGGCGGCGCTTTGTTTCAACAGCGGATACGCGACGGCGCTTGGGACACTGCCGGCATTGGCCACGAAGAGCGACGTCGTTTTGCTCGACAAGTTGTGTCACGCCTCGTTAATCGATGGCGCGAAGTTAAGCGGGGCGACGCTGCGCGTTTTTCCGCATAATCAGCTTGCCAAGCTGACGAACGCGCGAATTCTCATTGTCACTGAATCCGTCTTCTCGATGGACGGAGACCGCGCGCCGCTGCGCGATTTGGTTGAGCTGAAAAAATATTTCAACGCGCTCTTGCTGCTCGATGAAGCGCATGCCATTGGCGTAATCGGCCCGAATGGGCGCGGTCTCGCCGTCGCCGAAAATCTGAGCGACGATGTCGATGTTCAAATGGGAACGCTGAGCAAGGCGCTCGGGGTAAGTGGCGGTTACATTTGCGGCTCGCGCAATTTGATTGAATGGCTTATCAATCGCGCCCGATCATTTATTTTTTCGACGGCACCGCCGCCGGGCCTGGCCGCGGCGGCTTTGGCCGCGCTCGATTTCATTTCCTCAACCGAAGGAGAAGACCGCCGGCGCCTTCTCTGGCGTAACATTGACATCTTGCGGGAACGGCTTTCGCTGCATTCGGGCAGCGCGATTTTCCCATGGATCGTCGGCGACGAGCAAGCTGCGCTTGAGTTAGCCACGGACCTTCAAGCGGAAGGATTCTTCGTGCCCGCGATTCGTTATCCCACTGTAGCGAAAGGCGCTGCGCGTTTGCGCATTACTGTGACCGCCGTTCACACAGCCAAGCAGATTTGCTCGCTCTGCGACGCGATAAAAAACCTAAAAAAGCAGAGGCGAAATTAAGGCGTTCGGGATGAAGCCCAATAACGGAGTAACGGCGAAGGAACCAGTGTGGGGTTGTGATCCACGTTGCCAGGCGCATCCGCCGGGACATCCTCTGGACCTTCGGCTGGTGGCGCGGGTTCCTCCATTTCGGTATCAACGCTGGCATACTTCGCCATCAAGCGTTGTTCCAAAGTCTGATGGTTCGCTGTCGTCACACTGGTGGTGGAGCAAGCCGGAAGCAAAGCTAGGCTAAGCAGGCAGGTGGCGATCTGGAATTTCATTCGTTGGACTCTACAAACGGCAGGTGCCGATGCTTTATAATTACTATAATCGGTCGACGGATGGCAAGTACTTTTTTGGCTACGAAAAGCGTCCCAGAATCGGCCCTAGCCGTTCAATTGTTGCCGGCGGCCAAAGCTTGCGTTCGGTCACCAAAGCGGAGTCCAACGCTGAATGTTCCGGCCAATTCGCCTCACCCGGCAGTCGCAGGATAACATCGACAATCACTTTTCTGGCGGCATCGGCATTTGCCAGCAAATGAGCGATGACACTCTGGGCCGAGACCGGTTCTTCCTCGATCTTCCAGCAATCGTAATCGGTGATCATCGCCATGGTGGCGAGCGCAATCTCCGCTTCTCGGGCCAACTTTGCTTCCGGCAAACTCGTCATCCCGATCACGTCGAAGCCCTGCCGGCGGTTGAACTCCGACTCGGCGCGCGTGGAAAATGCCGGCCCATCCATGTTCACGTAGGTGCCGCCGTTGTGCACCGTGAGGCCCCGCGAGCGCGCCGACTCGGCCAGCAAATTGCGTAGGTTCGTGCTGATCGGTTGGGCGAATGAAATATGCGCAACGATTCCATCGCCGAAAAAAGTGTGGCCTGCGCGCAAGCTGGTCCGATCGTAAAACTGCGACGGCAACAAAATATCCCGCGGGGCGTATCTTTCCTGCAAACTGCCAACCGCGCTAACCGAAATTATCCAGCGCACGTTGAGGGAGCGCAGTGCGTAAATATTCGCGCGATGATTCAGCTCGTGCGGCAAAATCCGGTGGCCGCGCCCGTGTCGCGGCAAAAAATAAACCTGGCGTCCGCTAATTTTTCCGCCGATCAGCGTGTCCGAAGGCGATCCAAACGGCGTGTTGATCTGATGCTCGGTCGCATCGAGCAACTCCTCCATTTGATATAATCCGCTGCCGCCAATGATGCCGATCGCTGGAAATTCATCCTTCATTCGCAACCCGATTAAATCCAAAAGATCGACAACTTGAAAAGAGATAATCGGTGCGTGGCGCATCTCGCCTGACGATGTATTATTTTGTCCTTCCATGCCGAAATTCTTTATCAAGACCTACGGCTGCCAGATGAACGAGCGGGACTCGGAACAGGTCGCGCACTCGCTCATCGCGCGTGGTTACGAGCGCGTGGCTAGCGAAACGGAAGCCGACGTTGTGTTGCTCAATACTTGCAGCGTGCGCGACATGGCCGACCAGAAAGCAGTTGGCAAAATGGGAATGCTTGGGCAACTGGCAAAACAGCGTCCCGAAATTGTTTTCGGCTTTTTGGGATGCATGGCGCAGGCGCGCGGCAAATCGCTGCTCAAGAATTTGCCGCATGTCGATATTGTCGTCGGCACCCAGAAGTTTCATCGCGTTGCCGAGTACGTGGATGAACTGGTGGCGAAGAAACGTGCAGTTGTAGCCGGGGTCGCCGACCGCGGCCCCAGATCGATGGACGATTTGCGATTTTCGGCCCGCCCCGATCATTTCGGGGTTGTCGATGTTGCAGAGGAAGCGGGATCGCAATCGACTATTCGCGAACAGCAACTCGCGCCCAAGCAAGCGACCGCCTTTGTTTCGGTTATGCAAGGCTGCAACATGCATTGCACTTTTTGCATCGTGCCGCAGACGCGTGGCGCCGAGCGCAGTCGTTCTATTCCGGAAATTGTGCGCGAAGCACGCGATTTGGTCGCGCGCGGCGTGAAAGAAGTCACGCTTCTTGGACAGATCGTAAACTTGTATGGCCGTCATGAATTCCCGAAGATCGACAACAAAAGTCCGTTCGTGCAATTGCTGGAAGTCGTCCACCAGATCGACGGCCTCGAGCGACTGCGTTTCACTTCACCGCATCCGATCGGTTTTCGCGAGGATTTGATCGGCGCAGTCGAGAGATTACCGAAATTGGTCGAACACGTTCATCTGCCGTTGCAGTCTGGGTCGAACAAAATCCTGAAAGCGATGCACCGCGCTTACACGGCGGAAAAATATATTGATCTTGTCCAGCGAATCCGGCTGGCGCGGCCGGGAATTTCGATTACGACGGACATCATAGTCGGATTCCCCGGCGAGAGCGATGACGATTACAAACAAACGCGCGACTTAGTCGAGCAAGTGCACTTCGATAACGCCTTTGTTTTCCGTTATTCGCCGCGACGAGATACGCCAGCTGCGGAAATGCCTGATCAAATCGAGGAACGAGTCAAAGAAGAACGCAATCACAATTTGCTCGACGTGGTGAACGAATCAGCGCGCCGCGCGAACGAGCGCCTCGTTGGACGGCATGTCGAAATTCTTTGCGATGGCCCGAGCAAAACGAATCCGGAGCGACTGATGGGCCGGACGCGCACGAACAAAATCGTAGTCTTCGAAGGCGGCGATGAACTCGTCGGGGAACTTGTCGATGTACAAATTCAGCGCGCGACTGGCTTCAGCCTCTATGGAACGCCGTTGAGCCAACCCAAAGCGCCCGCCGCATGATTTATCATTTGTCTTTGCAAACTGCCGGATTCATCTCCGGCGCGTTTCTTCTTTTGGTCGGATTGCCTGGGCTGTTGCGGCCGGCGCTGGTGCAAAGCCTGACTCGGCACTTTCCCCGTTCCTTTCTTGCCGGCGTCGTCTTGTTGACTATCGATCTTGTCTGGAGTTTTTGGCTCCTCAGCACGATGGAAATGGGTGAGTTCGCCAGTTTTCGCCGGCCGCTGCTCATTGCCCTGCCGATTGGTTATGTGCTCGTCCTGCGCTTTATGCAGGAATTTTTGGCCGTGCGTGCGCTTGGCATTCTTTGCTTGCTTGCCGCCGAGCCGCTTCTCGATGCCGCATTTTTTCGCTACGAAGCGAGCCGCTTGTTTGTCACGGTGTTTGCGTATCTGCTTGTCGTCGCGGGTCTTTTTTGGGTGCCGATGCCTTATTTGCTGCGCGATCAGATCACTTGGAGCACGAGGAATAACGCGCGTTGGCGGTTCATGCATGGCATCGCCGTTGCATATGGCGCAGTGATCCTCGCACTAGCGATCACGCAATATTGATCAGTGGAAGATAGGTGAATTGCCTGTGCAAACAGGGGACAGGCTGTCGGCGGCGGTTGCTGCGGAGTTCAACTTCGCGGGGCACACAGACTACGAAAAGTCTATGTTCCGAACCGTATGAACCGGATTCTCGTAATCCGCGGCGGTGCCATTGGCGATTTCATTCTTACGCTGCCGGCGCTCAGAGCGCTGCGCCACGCATATCCGCAGGCGCACATCGAGATTCTCGGTTACAAGCACATCGCGGCGCTGGCCGAAAACCGGTTTTACGCGGAAGCCATCCGCTGAATCGAATACGGACCGATGTCGGGCTTCTTCGCGAGAGACTCGGAGCTGTCGCCCGAGCTCAGCAGTTATTTTTCCAGCTTCGATTTGATCATCAGCTATCTCTACGATCCGGACGGAATCTTCGAGAACAATTTGCGCCGCTGTCGCGTCCGACAAATTGTGCGCGGCCGGGCCAAGATCGACAACTCACAACACGCGGCGCGACAACTGGCGCAACCGCTTCTGGAGCTTGGAATTCGCGTCGAGGATTTGGCGGCGCGGCTTTATCCATCGCTCGAAGATCGAAATCTCGCTGCGAAATTTCTCGCTAATTGCACGCGCCCGATTGTGACATTGCATCCTGGCAGCGGGAGCGAGAAGAAAAATTGGCCGCTCGAATGCTGGATCGAGATCGGAAATCAGTTGCTGAGCTCGGAGAATTTCGCGGGCTCGATCGTCGTCATTTCAGGCGAAGCAGATGAAAGTCAAACGGTGAAGCTGCAGTCAATTTGGAAAAATCCGCGCGTTCTTTTTGCGAAAAACTTGCCGTTGACGCGTCTCGCAGCTTTGTTCGCGGACGCAGTTTTTCTCGGGCACGATAGCGGCATTTCTCAGTTGGCCGCGGCCGCGGGCGCAAAGTGCGTTTTGCTTTTCGGGCCAACCGATGCGGGCATTTGGGCGCCGCTAAATGAAAATGTTCGCGTGATTCGGGCGCCGAATGGCGACCTGGGAGCGCTGGGTGGCGGGACGGTCTTGGCGGCTTGCGCGAACGCGCTGGCCGCAGATGCGCCCTTTACTTTAGCTCGCCGGTAGCTCCCGGCACTTTTTGCCACGGTTCGAAGCGGCCGCCGATGGCTTCATGTAAAAGTTCTTCTGCGCGACCGGCAAAATCGATGTTGTTTTCTGGGCGCGCGAATCCATGGCCTTCGTCTGGATAAACGACAAAAAGAACCTTGCCGCCGTTCTTCCGAATGATGTTCACGATCTTTTCTGATTGCTCGATCTTCACGCGCGGATCGTTGAGTCCGTGGCCGATCAAAAGTGGCGCAGCGATGGCGTCGGCGTGGAAGAGGGGCGAAAGCTTTTCATTGAGTTGGGGGTCGGCAACAACATCTCCGATTCGACGGAGCCAACGCTTCTTCACCGGCTTCCAGTAATCGGGAATGGAGTTGATTAGCGTGGCCATATCGGCTGGACCAACTTCTTCCAGGCCGCAGGCGTACATGTCCGGATGTAAAGTCAATGCCCGCAACGTGGAATATCCGCCGAACGAACCGCCCATGACCGCGATTCGCTTCGGATCGGCAATCTCCTGCGCGATTGTCCATTGCACTGCATCAATAAGATCGTCATCTGTGCCGGTACCGATTTTGCCATTGCCAGCGTTCATATAAGCCTCGTTCACAGTTGAGCCGCGGAAGTTTACTTGCAGGACGGCGTAGCCGCGATTGGCCAGCCATTGCGTGTTTGGATCAAATCCCCAATCGTCGCGTGCCCAGGGTCCGCCATGCACCACGAGTACGAGTGGCAGGCGCTTGGGCGAAACGCCGACGGGCAAAGTGAGATAGCTCAGCAGCTCAAATCCGTCATGTGCGCGAATCGTTACCGGCTTCATTTCAGCCAAAGTGAAGTCGGAAAGCTGCGGCTGATCTTTGAATAAAAACTCGGGCTTCTGCCTTTTGCGGTCATAAAAGTAGAACGAGGTGGCCGCGTTATCGCGCCCAAACGAGACAATCCACCGCTCGTTGCTAAGATCGGTCGCTTCGACATTAAAAACGGCGGACTCGATGTGACTCAACTTTTCAAACTCGCGCTGCGTGGCGTCGTCGAGCGCATGCCACTGCACCTTGACATTGTCGAAAGCGACGGCGTGCACCTGATGAGAGCGCAGATCGATCAATGTTCGGAAGTGGTCGGCGAACACTTGTGCAATGTCGCCATCCTTTTCTTCCGCAAGGACGCGCGAGACTTTACCGGTGCTGCCTTCCAGCTCGACCAATCTACAGTTTGGCGAATTCTTGCTCGATCCGAGCACCAGCTTTTTGCCGTCGGCGGAGAAATCGACGATAATGTTTCCGCCATTCACCTGGCCTAGGAATGGCGCTTGTTCGAAAGGCAGCACAAATACATCGCGCCAGAATGCGGTCGCGTTCTCACGAAAACGCACAACGGTATCGAGGTGATCGGTAAAAGCGGTGGCGGCGCGAATGACGAAGTTCGGGTCAGCTGCCCAACTTAACACGTCGCCGGGATTGGCCGTGTCGAGGGTGGTAGCGCCGGATTCCAAATCCAGCCGGTACATGTCGAAAACTTTTCGGTCGCGCCGGTTGATGCCGATGAGCACTTGGCTGGGCCGAACTGGTGAAAGAAGCAGTTGCTGCGCGCGCGTGCCGGCAAACGGAGTGAGGTCGCGAACCTCCTCGTTTGTAAGATCGACAGAATAGAGATGAAAATCTTCATTCCCGTTTTCATCCGAAAAATAGAGCAGATGCTTGCCATCGAACGCCCATGCGTAATCGTAAATTCCGCGATGCGTTGCTCCCGTGACCATGCGCGCTCGCCGGGTCGAAAGGTCTTCTACGAAAACATTGGCTACGCCTTTGTCGGACGGCGCGACATAAGAAAGCATCTTGCCATCCGGCGAAATCCTGACTGCCGCGCGTTGAGGATCGGAGAATAAGATCTTGCGCGGAATCAGCGATGGGAGCTCCGCCTTTGCTGGCTCGACCAGCGAAGCGACCAGAAGAACCACGAGGCCGCAGAGACGCCAACGGACAAATTTTTGCCAGCGATCCATTACGCACTGATGCGCATCGGCATCAGGACGTAAAGAAACGGTGTCTGGATTTTCAAGACGCCGGGGCTCATCTCGTCGATGAGATCTAGAAAAATTTCATCCTCGGTCAGGTTGCGCAGCGGCGCCATCAAAAATTCCGGGTTGAACGCGACGGAAAATTCGCGGCCTTTGTATTGGACGGGCAACGATTCCTTGGCCTCGCCGACCTCCGGTGTGTTCGCGTTTATGTCGATGTTGTTCTTACTAAAGCTGAGCTTGATCGAATTCGATTTTTCACTGGCCAGGAGCGAAACGCGACGCAGCGAATTCAAAAATGTTTCCCGCTCGAGGGTGACGCGCTCTTTCGCTTCAGACGGGATGACCTGCCGATAGTTCGGATAGTTGCCCTCGATCAATTTCGAAACCAGCAGCGTCTTGTTTAAATCGAATGCGATTTGACCGCTGCCCACACTCACTTTCACTTCGCCCTCATCGGTGAGCAGGCGTTGCAATTCGGTCACGGCTTTGGTCGGAACAATGATGTCGGCTTCGTGGCTGCGGGGAAATTCCAACTCGATGTCCACCATCGCGAGGCGGCGGCCGTCGGTCGCGACGAGCGTGAGTTTGTTGTCCTTAAAACTAAACAGGACGCCGTTGAGCACGTAGCGTGTTTCGTCGGTCGAAATGGCGTAGGAGGTTTTGCGCAGGCCGTCACGCAGATCCTTCTGCCGAATGGCTACCACTTTAGCGCCTTCGAATTTCGGCAGCGGTGGAAATTCCTCTTCCGGCAGTCCGAGGATTTTGAAAAAGCTTTGTCCACTGCGAATGGACGCGGCGTTTTTTCCATCGACATCGATCTGGATTTCGCTCGAGGGCAACTCGCGAACGATGTTGAAAAGGCGACGTGCCGGCAACGTGGTCGCGCCTTCCTTCTCCACTTCCGCTTCAAAACTTCCGCGGACACCAACGTCCAGATCGGTGGTGGTGAGATAAACTTCGCCGCCGTTGGCTTGCAAAAGTACATTCGACAAAATCGGCAGCGTCGTGCGTGTGCTAACTACGTTTTGAACCTGCTGCAGACCTTCAAGCAGCTTTTCTTTCGTGGCGCTAAATTTCATGACGGAGAGTCGCGTTTAAGATGTAAAGCTTCCGATTTTGTTCGGCAACCGTAATCTCGCGCGTACTCAGATCGACAATCGCGGGCGAACGGATCAATTTGTTCCTATCTTTGCAGCGCGCTGTCGATGAAAGAAATCGTCTGGCGAATGCTATCCTGTTCTTTCATCCGCCTTTTCACCAGCTTGCAGGCGTGCAACACGGTGCCGTGATCGCGGCCGCCGAACGCCTCACCGATTTCGTTGAGCGACGCTTTGGTAAGCTCGCGCGCCAGATACATTGCCACTTGACGCGGAAAAGCGATGTTGGCAGGACGCCGTTTGCTTGTCATGTCCGCCAGGCGTACGTCGAAATGTTCGGCCACGCGCCGTTGAATTTGCTCTATCGTGATGGAGTGCCGCGCTTCTTCTTGCAAAATATCTTTCAGAAGATGCTCGATCACTTCGTGGGTCAGCTCTTTTCCGCTGAGCGATGCAAACGAAGCCACTCGCATGAGCGCCCCTTCCAGCCGCCGGACATTGCTGCGAATGCGGTTGGCCAGAAAATCGAAAACTTCCTCCGGCAATTTGATCGACATCCCGCGCGCTTTTTTCCGCAGAATAGCGATGCGCGTTTCCACATCGGGCGGTTGCAACTCCGCCGTCAGGCCCCACTCGAAACGCGAGACTAATCGGTGCTCCAGGTTCGCGATCTCGGAAGCGGGCCGGTCACTCGAGAGCACGATCTGTTTATGCCCGTCAAACAGCGTATTGAACGTGTGGAAGAATTCTTCCTGCGAACGTTCTTTGCCGCCCAGGAACTGAATGTCATCAATGAGCAGCAGATCCGCTTGCCGGTATCGCTTACGAAATTTTACCAGATTGCTGTGCTGGATCGCGTCGATGAATTCGTTGATGAAAAGTTCGCTCGAAAGATAAATCACTTTTGTGGTTTTCTTTTTTGCCAACACATACTGCCCGATCGCCTGCATTAAATGCGTCTTCCCCAGACCGACGCCGCCGTAAATGAACAGCGGGTTGTAGGTTTTAGCCGGTGATTGGCCGACGGCGAGACTGGCAGCGTGCGCAATCTCGTTGTTTGGCCCCACCACGAACGACTCGAACGTGTTGCGCGGATTGAGCCCGAGCGTGCTGGTGGCCGATCTACTCCCGCGCGTCGAGTCCGTTCCTCCGGCCGCGCTGGTTTCCTGAAAAATGGGTTCGCTCAGCGGCTCCGAAGGCGACAAAAATTTGACCGCGCGCGGCGCACCGAGAGCTCCCGCGATCGCGTCTTGCAATGCGGCCATGTGATTACTCTCGATCCAATACTTGTAGATGTTATTCGGAACGCGGAAGGTCAATGCGTTCTCGTCTACACTGATCAATTCGAGTGCAGCAAACCAGCGCTTGAAGGTGTCGCCACTCACTTGCGGCTTTAGCGCGGCCGCCAATTTCTGCCAGAGCTCCGCACACCTTTTGTCCATACTTGTTAACACCGTTACACAATTGCCACATGGGCAGTTATCGAGGGAAAATGGATCGC
>WNFJ01240267.1_pt4 | contig 11080 bp, 5 predicted proteins | sample 5400461 | NCBI WGS metagenome assembly WNFJ01 (sample SAMN13153349, study PRJNA577476) | soil metagenome | isolation source: 115 cm saprolite on Douglas fir-dominated hillslope | place: USA:California | collected 2013-09-17 | reverse complement strand
AGGTACAGATGCGCGAAGTCGTCGCCGAAGTTCCAGGTCCACACGCCCGGCATGCCCAATCCGGTCAGTGCCTGAACTTCATGGAAGCTGAGCTCGAGGCGTTCGGCGTAAGTGAGCGGATCGACATACTGGTTGATGGGCCCGGTGCCATTCCAGGTCACGAGCAGCGCCACGCTCTCGTGCAGATCGTGGACCACCTGCGGATGCCACTGCTGGAACATGCGGAACACCGCTTTGGTGGTCTCGTGAACCTGCTGGTGCGCGTCGCGGTTGATGTCAACGAACGCGTACTTCGACCAGTAGGGAGGCGCCTGTCGCGGCAGGCTCGCCAAATCCGTCTTGCCCTTGAGAAAGCGGTAGAACCACTCGACCTGCTTGTCGCGCCCGTCGGGATTTGACACGGGGTTGATCAGCACCACCAGATTCTCGCGTATGCGCCGGATCATCGGCTGCTCCGATACCGCGAGCCGATACGCCAACTCCAGCACCGCTTCGGTCGAGCCGGTCTCGTCAGAGTGCAGCGCCGCGTTGAAGTAGTAGATCGGGCGGGCGGTCGCCACGATACGCTCGGCGGCGGCGGCGTCCGTCCGGCGCGGATCCGCCAGCGCGGCAGTCGCGGCCCTCAGCCGCTCCAGCTCCTGGATACCCTTTTCGTCCGCGATCGCGAGCATCACGATGTCACGGCCTTCTTCCGAACGCCCGATCGTGAACAGGCGCACGCGCGGGGAAGAGCCCGCGAGCGCCCGGCAGTAGGCAAAGGCGGTCGAGGAATTCACCAGCTCGCCGGCCGCCCCCGGGATGCGGTGCAAAAAAGTCCGCGGCGAAACCACGCTCGCGGACGCCGGCAGGTAGGCGACCCAGGGCGAGAGAAAGCGGGCCTCGGTCGTCGCCTGCGCGATCGCCTCGATCGAGCCGGGTTCGGGGGTATCGGGAGCGCTCGACTGCGCACACAACATGCGCGGGGCGAGCGCAATCAGGCTCAGTAACACGAGTGGCTTGTCGAGCATGAGTCCCTTCCCCCGCAGGACCACGCGGGCCTGTTCGAAGCTCAAAGTATAGCTTATTGAACATTCGCTCAACTATGGGCAGACTCGGGCGCATGGCTCGCAATCCGCGCTACGACATCCTGTTCGAGCCGGTGAGGATCGGACCAGTCACGGCCCGCAATCGCTTCTACGCGGTGCCGCATGCCGCCGGCATGACCAACTCCATGCCGCACATGCGCGCGAAGTTTCGCGAGACCAAGGCCGAAGGCGGATGGGGCGTGGTCTGCAGCGGCTATGTCTCGATTGACCCCAGCTCTGACGATGCGCCGCTGCCCTTCGCAACCCTTTGGGATGACGACGATATCCGCTCGCACGCCCTGATGACCGATGCCGTGCACCGGCACGGTGCGCTGGCGGGCATCGAACTGTGGCACGGAGGCGGTTCGGTCATGAACCGCGCCAGCCGCATTGCGCCCATGTCCCCCTCCGGCACCTCGTGGATGGCCACGCATGTCAATTTCATGGGTAACCAGCGGCCACGGGTCATGGACACGCACGATATCCGCGCGCTGCTCGCCTGCCAGGCGGAAGCGGCGCGCAAAGCGCGCCGCGCGGGATTTGACATCGTCTACGTCTATGCTGGCATGGGATATCTGCCTTACGAATTCCTGCTAGCGGATTGGAACCAGCGCACCGATGGGTATGGCGGCAGCGTGCGCAATCGTGTCCGGATCGTGCGCGAGCTGCTGGAAGTGACGCGCGCGGCGGTCGGTGATCGCTGCGCAGTGGCGCTGCGGATCAGTCTCGAGGAGCTGCGTTCGCGGCCCAGCGATGTCGCGCCCTCGGAGGCCCACGAAGTCGTCGAGCTGCTCGCCGACGTGCCCGATCTGTGGGACGTGAAGCTGGACTCGTCGCCGACCGACTGCGCCCCGTCGCGATTCGCGCCCGAGGGCAGCCACGAGCCGATCATCGAGTTCGTCAAGAAGCTCACCCGCAAGCCGGTGGTCGGCGTCGGCCGTTTCACCTCCCCGGACACCATGGTCGGTCAGATCAAACGCGGCGTGCTCGATCTGATCGGCGCGGCGCGACCGTCGATCGCGGATCCGTTTCTTCCCAGGAAAATCGATGAAGGCCGCGAGCAGGACATCCGCGAGTGCATTGGCTGCAACATCTGCATCTCGAGCTGGCACGACGCAGTGCCGGTGAGGTGCACGCAGAACCCGACCATCGGCGAAGAATGGCGTCGCGAATGGCATCCCGAACGGATCGCGCCGTCGGGCAGCACATCCTCCGTTCTGGTGGTCGGCGCAGGTCCCGCGGGCCTCGAGTGTGCGCTGACGCTCGGCCGGCGCGGTTACGAGGTCACCCTCGCGGAGGCAGCCGACGAGATCGGCGGCCGGTTGCGTTTCGAGACGCGCCTGCCCGGATTGGCAGGCTNTGGCGCCGTGGTCAATTGCGAGGGCTGCCGAACGTAAACATCTACCGCGGCAACCGCCTGTCAGCCGATGACATCCTGGAACTGGGCAACACGCACGTAGTCATTGCCACCGGCTCGCGCTGGGCACGCCTGTTGTACTCGGCACTCGAGATTCCGGTGGGCAAACTCGAGGGCCCCGGCGTCTTCACGCCCGACGACATCGCGGACGGCGCACGGATCGAAGGGCCGGTGGTCGTCTACGATTTTGACAACTACTACATGGGCAGCGTGCTTGCGGAGCACCTGGCCAGGGCCGGACACCGCGTCGCCTACGTGACCCCCGCCGGACATGCGTCGGCGTGGGCCATCATGAGCAATGAGCAGCCGCAGATTCACCGCGCGCTGTTCGCCGCCGGAATCGCGCTGCACACGCTCTCGCGCGTGACGGCATTCGAGCGAGGCGAGGTCGTCCTTGCCGGACAGTTCACGGACAGGGCGACACGTATCGCCTGCCGCTCCCTGGTGATCGTCGGCGCCCGCTTTGCGAACGACTCCCTGCACGCCGCGCTCACCGCACGGCCGCAAGACCTGGCCGCGGCGCAGATCCAATCCGTCACGCGCATCGGCGACGCGCTGGCTCCCGGTGCGATTGTGCATGCCGTGTACAGCGGCCACCGGTATGCTCGGGAACTGGATGCCGATCCCACGACCTTGACTTACCGACGCGATGCACCTCTGGGCAGGCACCCCGCTAGCGGGGCGCCCGTGCTCACCGCCCGGGAAGATCTGGAGAGGCCCACGTGAACGCCCACGAGCTGCCCCCGCGTTTGGCCGGTCTGGAAGCCACCCTGCCCTCAAGCTGGTATCGCTCCGAGAGCGTATTTGCCGTGGAGAAGGAGCGGATCTTCTGCCGCGACTGGGTGTGTGTCGGGCGTGAGGAAGAACTGGTGGAGCCCGGCGCGTTCCGCCTGCTCGATATCCTCGGCGAAAGCATCATTCTGGTGCGCAACCGGCAGAGTCAGCTGCGGGCCTTCTACAATGTCTGCCGCCACCGCGGGACGCGTCTGTGCCGGGAGCCGGCCGCGGCCGGAGCCAGCGATCGTCCGCAGCTGCCGGGCGGGATTGTCGGCGGGCGTATCACCTGTCCGTATCACCAGTGGACCTACGACCTCGACGGTCGGCTGATCGCCGCACCCCATCTGAGCAATCAGCCGCAATTCGACAAGGCATTGTTCAGTCTGTATCCGGCCGGCGTCGAGTCCTGGGGCGGTTTCGTGTTCCTGAACCTGACCCCCTCCAGGGCGGTGCCCCTGCAACGGCAGATCGGCGGAATTCCCGAGCGCCTCGAGCGCTACCCCCTAAGTGAGCTGCGCATCGGTCACACGATCCGGTACGAGGTGGCCGCGAACTGGAAGGTGATCTGCGAAAACTACAACGAGTGCTACCACTGCGCGGGCGTGCACCCTGAGCTGTGCGCCGTGGTGCCGGCGTTTCGTGATCGCGGTGGTGCGAATCTCGACTGGCTGCGCGGCATTCCGCATCGCCCCGGCGCCTACACGTTCACCACCTCAGGCACGACGCGCCGCCGCCCATTCCCGACCCTGAACGAAGACGAGCGGGTGCGCCACAAGGGAGAGCTGCTGTATCCCAATCTGTTCCTGAGTCTCGCCTGTGATCACGCCGCGGTGTTCATCCTGCAGCCGCGCAGCGCCGCGCACACCGCCATCACCTGTCATTTCCTATTCGAGCCGTTCGAGATCCACAAGCCCGACTTCGATCCGAGCGACAGCACCGAGTTCTGGGATCTGGTGAACGCCCAAGACTGGGCGATCTGCGAGGCGGTGCAGCAGGGCATCAGTGCACGCGTGCACGAGCGCGGCTACTACGCTCCCATGGAAGACTTCAGTCTCGACATCCGTCGCTACGTCCTGGAGCGGATCGGCGACGCGGTCGATGCGACGTGAGGGGCCAGCCGGCGGCCGCAGCGTCGTTCCCCTCCCCGCAGCGCCTGCGTGTGCGCTGGAAGATCTTCTTGTTCCTGTTCGGCTTCGGCTTCATCGCCTATGTGCAGCAGCGAAGCCTCACCATCGCCAGCTACCGCATGATGCCCGATCTGGGGTTCACCCAGATGCAGATCGGCTGGCTGGAGACCGCGCTTCTGGTCGGCTACACGACCATGCAGTTTCCCGGCGGTGTACTCGGCCAGCGCCTCGGGGCCCGCTTGACGTTTGTCGTGATCGGGCTCGTCGCCTTCGCGGCCTGCCTGGTGACGCCACTCGCTCCGATTCTGCTGCAGGGAGCCGCACTGTTCGGCGGGTTGCTCGCTGTGCAGTTGGTACTCGGCGCCTCACAGGCTCCGATATTTCCGGTTTCCGCCGGCGTTTTCGAAAGCTGGTTCACGCCCGACAGATGGCCGCTGGTGCAGGGCTTGCAGAGCATGGGTCTTGGCCTTGGAGCCTCGCTCACTCCCCCGCTCATCGCCTGGCTCATGACCGCGTTCGACTGGCGGCGGGCGCTCCTCTGGACGACCCTGCCCGGACTCCTGCTGATCGCTGGGTGGGCCTGGTATGGGAGGAACAGCCCCGCCGAGCATCCGGCGGTGAGTGCCGAGGAGCTCGCGGAGCTCGGTGCGGAGCCTCCGGCGCGCGCCGACTCCAAGATCTCGTGGCCCCGGATGTGGGAGCTGATGAAGAACCGGGACGTGCTGGCGCTGACCGGCTCCTACGTGTGCATGAACTACGTGTACTACCTGCTCGCGAACTGGTGTTTCCTCTACCTGCTGCAGGAGCGGCACTTTACGGTGCTCGAGAGCGGGTGGCTCGCCAGCACGCCGCCGCTCGCGGCCGCCATCGGCGCCGGTGTTGGCGGCATGCTCGCGAGCGTCCTGGGAACGCGCTACGGCATACGCAAGGGCTTGCGCATCCTGCCCCTGATCTCTCTACCTGCCGCCGGCGTGCTGCAATTCGTCGCGGTGGACGCGGCGAGCCCCTACCTCGCCGTGGCAGCCCTTGCGGTGTGCTTTGCCTGCGTCGAATTGAACGAAGGCCCCTACTGGGCGGCGATCATGCATGTCGGGCGCGCCGACACCATGGCGGCGTCGGGGCTGCTCAATACCGGCGGAAACGCCGGTGGACTGATCGCCACGCCGATCGTTGCCTATCTGTCGGGCCGTCACGCCTGGACCCCGGCCTTTCTCATAGGGGCAGCTTTCGCCGTGCTGAGTGCGGCTGCGTGGCTGCTGGTGGACCCCACCCGCAGCGACGCATCGGACGCCGCGGCGTCCTAGGGTGCCGGCGCCTCCGCGACCACTGTGTTGCTTCCCAACTTGCCGCGCACCGTGGCGCGCGCGGCGGGGACGTGGCGCCCGAAGCTGGAGTAGGATCTGCGGATGTTACCTCGGATTGCCTCGCGGGCCGGCTGGTGCACTCTGGTTCTCGCACTCACCGCGTTCCAACCTGCCGCGCGCGCGCAGCCGCCGAGCGCGCCCAAGACGCGTAACGTCGTGCTCATCGTCAGCGATGGTCTTCGCTGGCAGGAGATTTTCACCGGCGCCGACCCCGCCTTGATGAACGAGAAAAACGGCGGCATCTGGGACAAGGAGCAGGATCTGCGGGGCAAATACTGGCGCGCCAACGCGGACGAACGCCGCAAGGCCCTGTTTCCGTTCTTGTGGACCACGGTCGCCGCGCGCGGCCAGATCTTCGGCAACCAGGCCAAAGGCAGTATCGCCCGGGTCACCAACGGTTTCGCCTTCTCTTACCCCGGCTACAATGAAATGCTGTCCGGCCACCCCGATCCGCGCATCAACTCGAACGAGTTCGGCCCGAATCCCAACGTTACGGTGTTCGAATGGTTGAACGGCCTGCCGGATCTGCACGGGCGCGTCAGCGTGTACGCAACCTGGCAGACGTTCAGGGATATCTTCAACGTTCAACGCAGCAAGCTGCCGCTGCAGGTCGGATGGGACCTGCCCTATCGCGGCACGCTCACCCCCCGGCAGGAGCTTCTGAACCAACTCTACCGGTTCACGACGCGGTTGGATGACGGGGACGTGTACAACGCATTCCTACAGATCCCGTTGCTCGATTCATTGCGCGAACAGCAGCCGCGAGTACTCTTCGTCGGCTACGGCGAGACTGACAACTGGGGGCACGCCGGCCGCTACGACCTGGTGCTGCACAGCGCACACGTCTTCGACCACTTCGTCGAGGAGCTGTGGAATACCCTGCAGGGCCTGGCGGCGTACCGTGATCAGACGACCTTCATTATCACGACGGATCATGGCCGTGGCAGCGGACTCATCGATTAGAAAGACCACGGCGTCGAGCAGCCAGGCTCGGAAAACATCTGGATCGCGGTACTGGGCCCGGACACTCGGCCGCTCGGCGAGCGCACCCACACCGCGCAGCTCACCCAGGCCCAGATCGCGGCAACCGTGGCGGCGCTGCTGGGCAAGGACTACCGGCAGGCCGTGCCCGCCGCCGCCGCCGCCATCGAAGACGTCCTGAGCAAGCACCCGTAAGGAGTGGTCAGCCGCGCAACGCTGCGGCGCTGGTCAGCGGGGCGTGCCCCACCACCCTGGCAAGCACGTCGATGAGCTGCCCGGGAACCCCGCCTCGAGCGCGCGCCGGCGATCATCGTCTCGGGCGAACGCCGTGACCGCCACCGCGGCGACGCGCGGTGTGTGCCCTTCGGCCTCAGTTTTGCGAATGCTGGCCACTAGCTGATAGCCATCTTCGCCGGGAAGTCCGATATCGCAGACCACCACATTCGGGCGGTGCAGCGCCAGCGCCTCTTTTGCAGAGGCCGCCGAGGTCGCGATGCGCACGCGCGCTCCGGCCGACTCGAGGAACTGCCACATCGCCTCCGCCGCTGCCGATTCGTCCTCGACGATCAGCACCTGCATCCCCGCGAGCTTCGCGTCGGTGCTCGCATCCGTGTCGCTGTTCGCAACAGGCACTTCCTGTCGCCGCGCGAGCGGCAATCGCACGGTAAAGGTCGAGCCGCGTCCCTCCCCCTCACTGTGCGCGCTGATGGCGCCGCCATGGAGCTCCACCAGCTCCCGGGCGATGGCCAGTCCCAGGCCGAGCCCCGCATGCTGGCGGCTGGTCACCGCTTCAGCTTGCTTGAAGCGATCGAACACCAGCGGCAAGAACTCGGGACGAATACCGATGCCATTGTCGCGAACGACGATCTGCACAGCGCCGCCGTCCCGGGACAATTCGATCTCGATGGCTCCGCCCGAGGGCGTGAACTTCACGGCATTGCTCAACAGATTCAAGATCACCTGTTGAATCCGATCCGGATCGGCGCGCACCACGCCCACCTCGTCACTGAGTCGCGATTCCAGGTTGATGCTGCGGGAACTCGCACTAGGCAGCACGGCGTCAATCGCGCCCTGCACGACCTCCGCAAGACGCGTCTCGCGCAGCGCCAGACGTAGCTTGCCTGAGGCCATCCGCGAGGCGTCCAGCAGATCGTCGATGAGCGCCTGCTGGGCCTTGGCCGCGCGATCGATCGCCTGAAAACCGGAATCGATGTTCTTGGCGGTCACCTTGCCCCCCAGGAACAACCCCGACCAGAGACGGATGGTGTTGAGCGGGGTACGCAGCTCGTGACTCACCGTCGAGATGAAATCGTCCTTGGCGCGGTTGGCACTCTCTGCGCTCAGGCGCAGTTCCTCGGACGTCCGCAGTGACTCGTGAAGATACTCCCGCGCCTGTGTGAGTTCGGTGTGATCACGCATGACACACGCAAATCCCGGAACGGCGCCGGTTGAGTCGTGAATCGCCGTCAGTGTGCCGCTTCCCCAGAACCGGCTGGCATCCTTTCTCATGTAGGCACGCTCGTCACTCGCCTGCTCGTTGTCGAGCGCCATGCGCAACTGCCGCTCGGGCAATCCGAGCATGCGAGCTTCGGGCGTGTACAGCATCGCCGCGGGGCGGCCGATTGCTTCGCTCTCGCTCCAACCGAGCAGGCGCTCCGCCCCGCTGTTCCACGTCGTGATGCGGCCTTGTGCGTCGATCATGAAAATCGCGTAGTCGGCCGTGCTCTCCAGCAGCAGTCTGGAGCGCTGCTCGCTTTCGCGCAGGGTCGCTTCCATGCGTTTGCGCTCGCTGATGTCCCAGAACGTCGCGACCGCTGCGACCATTTCGCCCGAGCGGCCCTGAATCGGCGCCGAGCTGACTGAAAGCGAACCGCGCGTGCCGTCCGCGCGCAGAAAATCGAGTTCCTCGTCGCTGACCGTCGCGCCCGATGCGAGCGTGCGGGCCAGAGGCCACTCGTGCGGCTCATACACCTGACCGTTCGCATGCAGACCCTTGAATGCGATCGACGCCGAGCTCCATGGCGCGCCGAGCAGCGGCAGCGGGAAGGGCAGATCGAACAGTTTTGCCGCGCCTCGATTGCCGTAAGTGACCGTAGCGGAAGGGACGTCCACCATCAGCATGGCGGCCGGCATCTGGTCGATGGTCGCCTGCAGGCGCGCCTGGGAGGCATCGACCGACTGCTCCGCGCGCTTGCGCGCCGTGATGTCCACGAAGGTGATGACAACGCCCTCGATGCGATTGTCGGCGGTGCGATAAGGGACCGTACGGCGCAGGTACCATGCGCCGCTATGCGTGCATGTCTCGGCCTCCGAGGGGATCAAGGTTGCGAGCACCAGGCGCGCTTCCTCGGTGAGATCGCCGTCGCTGAATTTGGGCTGGAAGTGATCGATCGGCCGTCCGATGTCAGACGGACGCAGCGCGATCAGGTCGTTCATCGCCGGAGTGAAGCGCCGTACCTGGAGCTGAATATCCAGGAATACGACCCCGACACTGGTGCTGCTCCATAGGTTCGACAGGTCATTATTGGCGGCCTCGAGCTCTGTGATCTTCGACTGCAGCTGCCCATTGACAGTGATCAGCTCCTCGTTCATCGACTGGAGCTCTTCCTTGCTCGTCTCCAGCTCCTCGTTGGCGCTTTGCAGCTCCTCGTTGATCGAGATGACTTCCTCGTTGGAAGCCTTCAGCTCTTCGTTGCTGGACTCGAACGCCTCGATCGTGCTTTGCAGCTCGCGGCGCGCGATGCGCAGCTCGTCCTGCAGCGGCGCGTCGTTCGCGGAATCTTGCGTCACACCCTCCGATGGCCCGGTCCGCACGGCCGAGCCCGGCGCAGCGAATGGTGCGCGCGACCCCTCGGACTCGAAGCTCACTCTGACGTATCCCGGGCCACCCGCCGCAACGAGCGCTGCGACCGTAATGCGAACTCGCGGCGTGCCGCCGCCGTTTTGCATTTCGCCAGCGTCGATCACCATACGTCCGCCGCCGGCATGCGCCTGAGGCAAAGCCTCCCGTAGCGCGGACCGAATGCCGGGGTGCAGCACCTCGAACAGATCGCGCGTCGGTTCGCCAAGCGGCTGAATCAGAAATGGCGTCGTGTCACCATGAAAATAGACGATGCGATCCTCCGCGTCCACAACGACCGTGGGCGGCCCGAACTGCTCGAAGAGCGCCTGTTGCACGGCGAACGCCGTGGCGGGACGCGGGCCGTACGATTCGAGCCGCGGCGCCGCAGCGGTCATGCGCGCGGCGAATGCGGGAAGCTCCGGATGACGATGGCCGTGCGGCCCGACCCGGCGGTAAATGCGATGCTTGAGGCTGACCGTCTCGAACACGCCCTTCAGCGAGCCCGGAGTCTCCGCACTGCCGAGGAACAGCGTGCCGCCATGCTTGAGCGCGAAATGCAGCAGCGCGACCACCCGCTCCTGGACGTCGGGCTCGAGATAAATGAGCAGATTGCGGCAGGTGCAGATATCGACGTGAGAGAACGGCGGGTCACGCAACACATTCTGCGGAGCGAACACCACCATGTCGCGGATCTGCTTGCGGATCCGATATACGTGCTCGTCCCTCTCAAAGAACCGGTCGAGGCGCTCGAGTGACAGATCACCCTCGATGCCTCCCGGGTACACGCCCGCGCGCGCCAATTCGAGCGACTTGACGGCCGCATCGGTGGCAAAGATCTTGACCTCGATGCTCTTACCGGAGCTGTAGACTTCCTCGGCGAGGAGCATGGCGAGCGAGTAGGCCTCTTCGCCGCTCGAACAGGCCGACACCCAGGCACGAATCGGTATATTGCTCTGCCACCCGGTCACGAGCGGCCGTACCACCAGTTCGCGCAGCGCCTCCCACGACTGCGAATCGCGAAAGAAACCGGTGACGTTGATCATCATGTCGTTTGCCAGCGCGCGTACCTCTTGCGCGCTGTCGCGCAGGCGCGCCGCGTAGTCAGCTAGTGTGAACAGCGACGCGAGTCCCATGCGCCGCTGCAGACGGCGCAGCACGGTAGCTTTCTTGTAGCCGCTGAAATCGTGACCGGTGTGCGTTCGCAGGATCGCGAGAATCTCGCTCAGATGCTGACGCTCGCGCTGCAGGATCTCCTGCCCGCGCGCCGCGGCCGAGCCTTCGGTGTCGAGGCTCGAATACTTCAGGTATTGAACGATGGCCTGCCCGATCTCGCGGGGCGCCAGTACCTGATCCGCGTAGCCGGCGTGGATCAGACTCGTGGGCATCGCGGGAAATTCGGCGCTCTCGGGCGATTGCGCGAAGCACAGGCCACCAGCGGCCTTGATCGCCCGGGCGCCCGCGGTGCCGTTCGTGCCCATTCCGGAGAGCACGACGGCGATCGCCTTCTC
>WNFJ01709368.1_pt2 | contig 11082 bp, 12 predicted proteins | sample 5400461 | NCBI WGS metagenome assembly WNFJ01 (sample SAMN13153349, study PRJNA577476) | soil metagenome | isolation source: 115 cm saprolite on Douglas fir-dominated hillslope | place: USA:California | collected 2013-09-17 | reverse complement strand
CCGGTCGCGATCGGGAAGGTGAGGCAGTCCACGATGATGTCGCTGACCCGCATCCCCCAGTTGCCGGTGAGGTCCTCGATCAACCGGGTGGCCACGGCCAGCTTCCAGTCCGCGGTCCGCGCCTGGCCCTGCTCGTCGATGGTCAGCGCGATCACGGCGGCGCCGTGCTCGGCCACCAGCGGCATCACGGTGGCGATCCGCGAGCCCGGGCCGTCCCCGTCCTCGTAGTTGACCGAGTTCACCACCGCGCGGCCGCCGAGCATCTCCAGCCCGGCCCTGATCACGTCGGGCTCGGTGGAGTCCAGCACCAGCGGGAGCGTGGAGGCGGTGGCGAGCCGGCTGGCCACCTCGGCCATGTCGGCCGCGCCGGGCCTGCCGACGTAGTCGATGCACACGTCGAGCAGGTGCGCGCCGTCCCTGGTCTGCTGGCGGGCGATCTCGACGCAGTCCTCGAAGCGCCCGGCCAGCAGCGCCTCGCGGAACGCCTTGGAACCGTTGGCGTTGGTCCGCTCGCCGATCGCCAGGAACGCCGTGTCCTGGCGGAACGGGACGTGCTGGTACAAGGAGGCGGCCCCGGGCTCCGGCCGCGGCCTGCGCCGGGCCAGCGGCCTGGACCGCACCCGGTCCACCACGGCCGCCAGGTGCTCCGGCGTGGTCCCGCAGCACCCTCCGACCAGGGACAGCCCGAACTCCGCGGTGAAGGACTCGTGCGCGTCGGCCAGGCCGGCCGGGTCCAGCGGGTAGCGGGCTCCGTCGGCGGAGAGCACCGGCAGGCCCGCGTTGGGCATGCAGGCCAGCGGGATGGGCGAGTGGCCGGCCAGGTAGCGCAGGTGCTCGCTCATCTCCGCGGGCCCGGTCGCGCAGTTCAGCCCGATGAGGTCGATGCCGAGCGGTTCGAGCGCGGCCAGGGCCGCGCCGATCTCGCTGCCGAGCAGCATCGCGCCGGTGGTCTCGATGGTCACCGAGGCGATCAGCACCACGTCCGCCCCGGCGGCGGCGATCGCCCGCTTCGCCCCGATGACGGCCGCCTTGGCCTGCAGCAGGTCCTGGCAGGTCTCGGCCACCACCGCGTCCACGCCGCCGCGCAGCAGCCCGGCGGCGTTCTGCTGGTACGCGTCGCGCAGCGTGCCGAAGCGGACGTGCCCGAGGGTGGGCAGCTTGGTCCCGGGCCCGACCGAGCCGAGCACCCAGCGGGGGCGCCCCGGCGCGGCCCACGCGTCCGCGGCCTGCCTGGCGATCCTCGCCCCGGCCTCGGACAGCTCCTCGATCCGGCTCTCCAGCCCGTATTCGCCCAGGTTGCCCAGGTTGGCACCGAACGAGTTGGTGGTGATGCAGTCCGTTCCGGCGGCCAGGTAGCCGTCGTGAACCGCCCGGACGATGTCCGGCCGGGTGATGTTAAGGATTTCGTTGCAGCCCTCGTGACCGTCGAAGTCGCCGAGGGTCGCGGCGCTGGCCTGGAGCATCGTGCCCATCGCCCCGTCGGCCACCACCACCCGCTGCGCCAGGGCGGCGCGGAGCGATTCCGCCGGCCCCCCAGCCCCCGCAGGCGGGTTCTGGGCCTTGCGGTCGTTCCTCGTCATAGGGTTCCCAGTCTAAACGCCTGCCCGCGGCCGCCGGGAGCGGGCAGGTTCCACGTAGGCTGGGACGGCATCGCCAGCGGCGAGGAAGGAGGCGGTGCGCGATCGAGCTCAACGGTATCGGCAAGCTCACCGCGCCTGTCATCATCGCTGCCTTCGAAGGCTGGAACGATGCCGGTGAGGCGGCCAGCGGGGTGATCACCCACCTGACGGCCGCGTGGCAGGCCGAGCCGGTCGGCGCCATCGACCCGGAGGATTTCTACGACTTCCAGGTGACCCGCCCGGTCACCGAGGTGACCGACGGGGCGACGCAGCGGCTGGTGTGGCCGACCACACGGCTGCTGGCGGCCACGGGGAAACCGGCCGACCGCGACGTCGTCCTGGTGCACGGGATCGAGCCGAACATGCGCTGGCGCCAGTTCTGCGCCGAGCTGGTAGCGGCCTTCACCGAGTTGCGCGCCGAGATGGTCGTGCTGCTCGGCGCGCTGCTCGCCGACTCGCCGCACACCCGCCCGGTGCCGGTGACCACCAGCGCCTCCGACCAGGCGCTGGCCGCGGGCCTGCGCGCCTCCCCCGCCGACTACAAGGGCCCGACCGGGATCACCGGAGTGCTCCAGCACGAGTGCGCCGAGGCGGGCATCGCCGCGGTGTCGCTGTGGGCCGCGGTGCCGCACTACGTGGCCCAGCCGCCGAGCCCCAAGGCCACGCTGGCCCTGCTCCGGGCGGCGGAGGACCTGCTGGACATCTCGCTGCCGCTGGCCGACCTGGCCGCGGAGTCCCGGGCCTGGGAGCGCGGCGTGGACGAGCTGGCCGAGCAGGACAGCGAGGTCGCGGACTACGTGCGGACGCTGGAGGAGGCCAAGGACGCCACCGAGCTGCCCGAGGCCAGCGGGGACGCCATCGCCGCGGAGTTCGAGCGGTACCTGAGGCGCCGCCGGGACCGCGGCGACCGTGGCGGGCGCTGAAGCTGAACGCGAACCCGGGAGCGACCCGGACCCCCGCTGCCTGCGGCCCCGTTCCTTCGTCACGGGGCCTTGGTCTCCCTACACCGGCGGCCAGGGGACGGCGGGCCAGTTCTCCGGAGGGTAGGGGTGCACCCGGTGCTTGATCAGCAGCTCCACGCGTGCCCGCGTCGCGGCCACCTCGTCGGCTGACAGCAGGCCCGCCAGCTCCGTGCCCAGCGGCCCGCCGTCGGCCAGTTGCTGCTCCAGCCGGGCCAGCGCGGTCAGCGCCCGGCCGGGGAGCTTCTGCCCCCGCCACTGCCACAGCACGGTGCGCAGCTTGTATTCCTCGCCGAAACAGACGCCGTGGTCGCAGCCGTACAGCCGCCCGTCAGCGACCGGCAGCAGGTGGCCGATCTTGCGGTCCGCGTTGTTGACCACCGCGTCGAACACCGCCATGTCGCGCAGCTTGGGCTGGTCCTGGCTGCGGGCCAGGGCGAGCAGGTCGGTGCCGGCGTCGGCGTCGATCCACAGCTGGCACATGCCGGTCCCGAACGGGCCGTCCCGCATCACCGTGGGCGGCACCAGGTTCCAGCCCGCGGCCCGGGACACCGCGTAGGCCGCCACCTCGCGGCCGGCCAGCGTGCCCGGCGGGAAGTCCCACAGCGGCCGCTCCCCCGCCACCGGCTTGTACACGCAGGAGGCGGTCTGCCCGCGCAGCCGGACCGTGCAGTACAACGTCGCGTTCGAGGCCGCCACCAGGCGCCCCTCGACCTTCAGGCTGCCCTCGGTCAGCAGTTCCAGCGCGTCCTGGTCGCCGCAGCCGCCCGTCGCCGGAGGGTAGGTGAAGGTCACCTTCCGCGACCGCCGCCTGCTGCGCGACGGCCGCGGGGCCGGTCGATCTTCGGGCTCGTCAGGCATTCGTCACCCGGTGGCCGTTCTGCCGCGGGCAGATGTGCCCCTCGGCGTCCAGCGGCAGCCCGCACAGCGGGCACGGCGGCCGGCCCTGCCCCACGATCTGGATCGCGCGCTTGGAGAACGCCCGCGCCGCCGCCGGTGACAGCCGCACCCGCAGCACCGCGGGGCCGTCCTCCGGCACCTCGTCGGTGAGCGGCTCGATGGGCGTCTCGGTCTCCTCCTGGACCTCGATCACCACCTGCTCGTCCTCGCCGTCCCAGCCGAGCGCGATCCGTCGGTGAGGGCAGCGGGCGCGGCCGCGGGCACGCTGCCCTGGCCCCCGGTGCTCCGCAGTAGCTCGTCGAGCAGCTCCTCGATCCGCTCGGCCAGCAGGCTCACCTGAAATTTCTCCACGACCACGCTCGTGACCCTGCCGCTGGCGCTGGCCTGCAGGTAGAAGGTGCGCTGCCCGGGCTCGCCGACCGTGCCGGCCACGAACCGGTCCGGAGAGTCGTAGGTGTAGACCGCCATGTAGCTATCCTCCCGCCCCACCGCCGATAACGGCATCGCCCTCACTCAGCCCGGACCGCCCGGCGGCCTGGCCGGCCGCGGTCCCGGGCCGGCCGGCCGCGCCCGTGCCGGTGTCGTTCATCCGGACAACGAACGGGCGCAGCGGCGTGTAACGGATCACGCTGACCGAGCACGGGTCGACCTGGATCCGCTGGAACATGTCCAGGTGCAGCCCGAGGCTGTCGGCGAGGATCGACTTGATCACATCGCCGTGCGAGCAGACAAGGTACGCCGCCTTCGGGCCGAGCCGGGCGTTCCAGTCCCTGATCGCGGCGACGGCGCGTTCCTGCACGCCCGGCAGGGACTCCCCGTCGGGGCCGGGGAACCGCACCGCGCTTGGGTGCGCCTGCACCACCCGCCACAGCGGTTCCTTGGCCAGCCGCTTGATCGGCTTCCCGGTCCAGTCCCCGTAGGCCACCTCCGCGAACCGCGCGTCCTCGGTGATGGCCACCTGGTGGCCGTCCCGTGCGGCGGCGATCGCGGCGGCCGTCTCCCGGCAGCGCTGCAGCGGGCTGGTGACGATCGCGTCCAGGGTCACGTCGGCCAGCCGGGCCGCCAGGGCCGCGGCCTGGCCGCGGCCCCGGTCGTCGAGCCCGATGCCGGGCGTGCGGCCGGTGAGCACGCTCCCCGTGCCCGCCGTCAGGCCATGGCGCACCAGAAGAACCAACGTCACGCCCCCGACTCTATGGGGTGATCAGAGGGCCCAACGCAGCAGGCGGCTAGCCCCCGACAGCGTGCACTCCGCCGTCGGCGTGCACGATCTCGCCGGTCGTCGCGGGGAACCAGTCCGACAGCAGCGCCACGCAGGCACGGGCGGCCGGCTCCGGGTCAGAAAGCTGCCAGCCGAGCGGCGCCCGCGCGGGCCAGACCTCCTCGAACTCGGCGAAACCCGGGATGGACTTGGCGGCCATCGTGCGCAGCGGGCCGGCCGCCACCAGGTTGACCCGGATGCCGCGCGGGCCGAGGTGACGGGCGAGGTAGCGGGCGCACGACTCCAGTCCGGCCTTGGCCACGCCCATCCAGTCGTAGGCGGGCCAGGCCACGGACGCGTCGAAGTCCAGGCCGACCACGGCCCCGCCGCCGTCCATCAGCGGGAGCGCCGCCATGGTCAGGGCCTTGAGCGAGTACGCGGACACGTGCAGGGCGGTGGCCACGTCGTCCCACTCGGTGTCGAGGAAGTGACCGCCCAGCGCGGACTGGGGCGCGAACGCGATCCCGTGCAGCACCCCGTCCAGCCGCGGGACGTGCTCGGCGACCCGCTCGGCCAGCGACGCCAGGTGCCCGGCGTCGGTCACGTCGAGTTCGAGCACCGGCGCGGGCTGCGGCAGCCGCCGCGCGATGCGCTCCACCAGGCTCAGCCGGCCGAACCCGGTCAGCACCACCGTGGCGCCCTCCTGCTGGGCGATGCGCGCCACGTGGAACGCGATCGACGCGTCGGTGAGCACGCCGGTCACCAGCAGCCGCTTGCCGTCCAGGATCCCCATCACGCCGCTCCGTCCATGGTCAGTGCCCCATGCCGAGGCCGCCGTCCACCGGGATCACCGCGCCGGTGATGTAGCCGGCCTCATCGGAGGCCAGGAACGCCACCACGCCCGCGACCTCCTCCACCGAGGCCATCCGGCCCAGCGGCACCCTGGCCAGGGTCGCCTCCCTGGCCTGCTCAGGCATGGCCGCGGTCATGTCGGTGTCCACGAGACCGGGCGCCACCACGTTGCTGGTGATGTTCCGTGGTGCCAGCTCTCTGGCGAGCGAGCGGGCCAGCCCGACCAGGCCAGCCTTGGCCGACGCGTAGTTGGCCTGGCCAGCCGAGCCGAGCAGCCCGGCCACCGAGGACATGAAGATCAGCCGCCCGTGCCGGCCGCGCATCATCGGCCGCACCGCCCGCTTGGCCACCCGGTAGGCGCCGGTGAGGTTGGTATCGAGCACCGAGGTGAACGCGTCCTCGCTCAGCAGCGCAAGCAGCTGGTCCTGGGTGATCCCGGCGTTGGCGACGAGGATCTCCACCGGCCCCTGGTCCGCTTCTACTTTGGTGAACGCCTCGTCCACCGATGCCGCGTCCCGGACGTCGCACGCGACCGTCGCCAGCCCTTCGACGGGCTCCCCGGAGCGCGAGGTGACCGTGACCCGGTCACCGCCGGCCGCCAGGCGCCGCGCGATGGCCAGGCCGATGCCCCGGTTCCCGCCGGTGATGAGCGCGGACCGGGCCATGGCGCGGGACCTCCTGGGACTGGACGGGCGATCCCCGCGAGCGTACCGCCTCCGGATCGGTGAGATAGGTTGCGTCTCGTGGCTGACGCTGGTGACCCCAACGGCCGGATCGACCCCGAGTTCACCGCCTACCCACTGCGGGCACTCGCCGGCACCGCCTTGCAGCGCGCCACCGAACTCGGCGCCCAGCACGCCGACTTCCGCGCCGAGCGCATCCTGGCCCAGCGGATCGTCCTCTCCGACGGCGCGCTGGAGACCCTGGCCGACAGCGACGTGCTGGGGCTCGCGGTCCGGGTGGTCGTCGACGGCACCTGGGGCTTCGCGGCCACCGTGGACATGACGCCCGACGCGGCGGCCCGGGCGGCCGCCGAAGCGGTGCAGGTCGCGCGGATTGCGGCCGCCATTAATTCAGAACGCATCGAGTTGGCTGGCGAGCCTGCCCACGGCGAGGTGAGCTGGGTGTCGGCCTACCAGGTGGACCCGTTCCAGGCGAGCCTGGCCGACAAGGTGGAGCTGCTCACCCAGTGGAGCTCGAAGCTGCTCGCGCACGAGCGGATCGCCCACGTGGATGCCTCGCTGCTCCAGGTCCGCGAGTGCAAGTTCTACAGCGACGGCGGCACCACGGCCCTGCAGCAGCGGGTCCGGATCGCCCCCTCGATCAACTGCGTCGCGATCGAGCCGGACGGGCGGTTCGAGACCATGCGCACGGTCGCGGCGCCGGCCGGCCGGGGCCTGGAGTACCTGGGCGGCAGCCCGTGGAGCACCGCGGGCACACCGGGCACCTGGGACTTCCCCACCGAACTGGCCGCCCTGCCCGGCCTGCTGGCGGAGAAGATCGCCGCGCCCGGCGTCAAGGCGGGCCGCTACGACCTGGTCATCGACCCCAGCAACCTGTGGCTCACCATCCACGAGTCGGTCGGCCACGCCACCGAGCTGGACCGGGCTCTCGGGTACGAGGCCGCGTTCGCCGGCACCACCTTTGCCACCCCGGACAAGCTCGGCAGCCTGCGCTACGGCTCCCCGGTGATGCACGTCACCGGGGACCGGACGGCCGAGCACGGCCTGGCCAGCGCCGGCTACGACGACGAGGGGGTCGCCGCCCAGTCCTGGGACCTGATCACCGACGGCATCCTCACCGGCTACCAGGTCGACCGGCGGATGGCGCTCATGCTCGGCCTGGACCGGTCCCGTGGCTGCGCGTTCGCCGACTCCCCCGAGCACATGCCGGTCCAGCGGATGGCGAACGTCTCGCTCCAGCCCGCGCCCGACGGGCCGTCCACCGAGGACCTGATCGCCGGGGTGGAGGACGGCATCTACATCGTCGGCGACAAGAGCTGGTCCATCGACATGCAGCGCTATAACTTCCAGTTCACCGGGCAGCGCTTCTACAAGATCGCAAACGGGCGGCTGGCCGGCCAGCTCCGCGACGTCGCCTACCAGTCCGTCACGACCGACTTCTGGAACTCCATGGAGGCGGTCGCCGGCCCGCAGACCTACCTGCTGGGGGGCGCCTTCAACTGCGGGAAGGGCCAGCCGATGCAGGTCGCGCCGGTCAGCCACGGCTGCCCGGCCGCCCTGTTCCGCGGGATAAGGATCCTCAATACGGCCGAGGAGGGAGCATGAGTCCCCAGGAGACCGTGGAACGCGCCCTCGCCGCCGCCCGCTGCGACGACTGCGTGGTGATCGCGGACGAGACGTCCTCGGCGAACCTGCGCTGGGCCGCGAACTCGCTGACCACCAACGGGGTGTCCCGGTCCCGGCAGCTCACCGTCATCGCGATCACCCGGAAGGGCCCGGGCGCCTGCGCCGGCGTCGTGTCCCGCGCGGGTGTCCGCGCGGACCAGGTGGCGGACGTGGTCGAGGCGGCGGAGCAGGCCGCCTCGGAGAGCTCCCCGGCCGAGGACGCGCAGCCGCTGCTCGGGCCGGCCGACCCGGAGGCGTACCGCATGGACGGCGGGTCCACGCCGCGGCGGCCTTCTTGGGACGATGCGCCGGCCAGCACCGGCATCGATGTTTTCGCGGCGTTCTCGCCCGCGCTCGGCGAGGCGTTCGGGACGGCGGCGGCGGCCGGGCGGAAGCTGTACGGGTACGCGGAGCACTCGCTGACCAGCACCTTCCTCGGCACCTCCACCGGGCTGCGGCTGCGTCACGACCAGCCCACGGGCAAGGCCGACATCAACGCCAAGGCGGGGAACGGCGCGTCGGCCTGGCTGGGCCGGGCCACATCCGACTTCACCGACGTCGACGTCGCGGCGATCACCGCCGGCCTGGGCCAGCAGCTGGACTGGGCGCGGCGGCAGGTGGACCTGCCCGCGGGCAGGTACCCGACGCTGCTCTCCCCGAGCGCCATGGCCGACCTGTTCGTCTACCTCTACTGGTCCGCCGGGGCGAAGGACGCCCTGGACGGCCGGACGGTGTTCAGCAAGCCCGGCGGCGGCACCAAGGTCGGCGAACGGCTGGCCAGCATGCCGGTGACCATGCGGAGCGACCCGGAGGCGCCGGGACTGCGGTGCGCCCCCTTCGTGATCGCGCGCGCCTCCCAGCGGGAGGCCTCGGTGTTCGACAACGGCCTGGCGATCCCCCCGGTCACCTGGCTGCGCGACGGCGTGCTCACCGCGCTGGCGCAGACCAGGTGGACCGCCCAGGGCTCCGGGCTACCGGTCACCCCGGAAACCGACAACCTGATCTTCGAGAGCGCCGCCCCCGCCGGAGCCCTGGACGACCTGATCGCCCGCACCGAACGGGGCCTGCTGGTCAACTGCCTCTGGTATATCCGCGAGGTGGACCCGCAGACGCTCCTGCTCACCGGCCTCACCAGGGACGGGGTCTACCTCGTGGAGAACGGCGAGGTCACCGGCGCGGTGAACAACTTCAGGTTCAACGAGAGCCCGGTGGCCCTGCTCCGTCGCCTCGCCGAGGCGGGCGCCACGGTGCCCGCCCTCCCCCGCGAGTGGGGCGACTACTTCACCCGGGCGGCGATGCCCCCCGCGCGGTTCGAAGACTTCAACATGTCCTCGGTGAGCCAGGCGAGCTAGTGCTGGCCTGGGGGGGCGACCCCACTGGAACCCCCCGCTGGCCTAAAGCCCCGTTCCTTCGTCACGGGGCCTTGGCCCCGCTGGCTCAGGCGGAACAGCCTGGCCTCACGTGTCCTCAAGCCGGAAGCCCACCTTCATGCTCACCTGGTAGTGGGCGACCTCCCCGTCCCTTATCTGGCCGCGGATCTCGGTGATCTCGAACCAGTCGAGGTGCCGCAGCGTCTGTGCCGCGCGCTGCACCCCGTTGCGGATCGCGGTCTCGATGCCGTCCGGCGATGTGCCGACGATCTCGGTCACCCGGTACGTTCGATCAGTCATGATCCCTCCAGGCTGTGGAGCGCCGGTGCCCGTCAACATCGCGGAATTGGAGCGGCGGGCACGGCGCCTGCTTTCCCCCGAGGTCTATGACTACTACGCGGGCGGGTCCGGAAGCGAGCGGACACTGCGGGCCAGCGTCCACTCATGGCAGCAGCACTGGCTGATGCCCCGGGTGCTGCGCGACGTTTCCGCGGTCGACACGAGCGTCCGGTTGCCGGGCGCGCCGGAGACCGGCGCGGCGACCCCGATCGCGGTGGCGCCCACCGGGTTCCAGGGCCTGGCCAGCCCGGAGGGTGAGCTGGCGACCGTCCGGGGCGCCGCGGCGGCGGGCGCGCTCATGGTCGTGTCCAGCCGCAGCAGCCGCCGGATCGAGGACATCGGCAAGGCCGCCGCCGACGCCGGCGGCGCCTGGTGGTTCCAGGTCTACGTGCTGCGCGACCGGAAGCTTACGGCGCGTATGGTCAGCCGCGCGGTCGCGGCGGGCGCCCGGGCCCTGGTGCTCACCGGGGACACCCCGGTCCTCGGCCGCAAGCGCCGCGACCGCGGCGAGGGCGTGATCCCGGAGGCCGACTTCGTCGTCAACACCGGGCCATTGGCAGACCTGGCCCAGGCCGAGCAGGCCGCCGACCTGACCTTCGCCGACATCGGCTGGCTGGCCCGGCTTGGGGGCGTTCCCGTGCTGGTCAAAGGGGTGCTGCGGGCCGACGACGCGCGGGCGTGCGTGGCCGCCGGCGCGGCCGGGGTGATCGTGTCCAACCACGGCGGGCGCCAGCTCGACCGGGCGGTGCCCGCCGCGCTCGCGCTGCCCGCGGTGGCCGCGGAACTCGGCCCGCCTCCCGGCGCCACCGGCCCCGGCCAGGTGTTCGCCGACGGCGGTCTGCGCACCGCCGAGGACGTGCTCACCGCGCTGGGCCTCGGCGCCCGGGCGGTCTTCCTCGGCCGCCCCGTGCTGTGGGCACTCGCGTGCGACGGCGCCGACGGCGTACGGGACCTGCTCACCGGGATGACCAGCGATCTGGCCCACGTGATGGCGCTCGCCGGGGCGCGCACGCTCGCCGACCTCGAGGGGGTGACGGTGCCGACGGCAGCGCATAGTCTGGACGCGTGAGAGCGCTGCCCAAGAGCAGACGCGAAACCGCGCACCTGGTGACCGCCGCGCTCGGAGGCCATTGCCTACCGGGAGCGCCGCTACCTGATCATGATGGCCTTCAGGGTGGGCTGTTTCGGCCTGACCGTGGCCCTGTTCGCCGCGGGCGCAGGCTGGCCAGCGGCCATTCCCGCCGTCGGTGCCCTGGTGATTCCGTACTTCGCCGTGGTGTTCGCCAACGGCGGACGCGAGCCCACCAGCACCCGGGGTTTCCGGGCATACGAACCGAACCTGCCGCAGCGTTACTCGCCGACCGGGCATGATAGCCCGGGCAGCCCCCCCGGCCCAGGTCAGCCCGGTGCCAACGGCTCCGCTGGCTCCGGTCAAGAATGAAAGTCTAAGCAACCCTCAGTGACTGTTCCCGCTTGCTTCTCCCGACGCGTTCACGC
>WNFJ01211029.1_pt2 | contig 11084 bp, 11 predicted proteins | sample 5400461 | NCBI WGS metagenome assembly WNFJ01 (sample SAMN13153349, study PRJNA577476) | soil metagenome | isolation source: 115 cm saprolite on Douglas fir-dominated hillslope | place: USA:California | collected 2013-09-17 | reverse complement strand
CTGATGCTGCAGTTGACGCCCTGCAGCGGCGACAGCATGCTCACTCGCGCCTTCCGCTCCCGACGCACTCGTTCCCCTATACCAGCGCTCGCGGCGCAGCCTTCTCTTGCCGATGGCAGTCAGGAGCCCAGGAGGAGAGGGCAGATCCGCCAGAAGCGGTCGCGCCGCTGGGCTGGCCAAGCCATTCCCCTTCTAGGAAGGCCTCATCCCCGACCAGTGCGAGGACGCTCCCCCACTGTACGCGTATAGGGGCTGGCCGCACCGATCAGGAAGCCTGGACTCGGCACCTGCACGAGGGCGGGAAACGCCCTATGGATGCCTCGTAGCGCCGTCTCGAAGAGCGGAAGACGCGAGCGGGGAAGCCGCACGAGGAGCATGGCGAGGAGGGTGAGCACCGTCTGTGCAGATCGCACGCTGCACGCGTACGTGCCTGGAGCAGGCGCAACCAGCTCAGGACTATGACGCCTTCACCACGCCCCACGCCCCACGCCCGCACCCAGAGTGAGCCGGCGCCATGACCGTACCTCGCAAGCAGCACGCCGACAGTCAGCAGCCAGCGCGACGAGCCACACGCCGAGCCTCCCACGCGTGCGCCTGGCTTTCTCCCGTCCACGCGCTGGCGTGGGCTGTCTCCTCCTGCAGTCGCACGTAGCCGAAGTCCGGTCGATGCCACTGCCGAATCAGCCTGCAGGCGAGGCATCCGGCATCGTCTTGCGGTCAGTTGGCGTGGCGTCTCAAGTAGTCGCGACTGCTCTCGTACGCGCTGCTGTAGTCCTGACCACTTGCGCGCAACTACATTTCGTGTTAGATTACTAACGTGAATATGAACGCTGACGCGGCGCCCTCGAAGCGCCGCTACCGGATGAAGGTGCGTGCAGCGACTGCTGCCGTCACCCGCGAGCGCATCCTCGACGCCGCCATCGCCGTGTTTTGGGAGCGACCGCTGGCTGACATTGCGCTGGAGGAGGTGGCTCGCCGCGCAGGGGTCTCGCTGCCGACGGTCATCCGTCACTACGACGACAAGGGGGGCTTGTTCGCCGCAGCTGGCGAGCGCGAGTCCGAGCGCATCCGTCTCCAGCGCGACGACGCCCCGGTCGGTGACGTGCGCGCCGCGGTACGGGTCCTCTTCGACCACTACGAAGAGATGGGCGACGCGGTGCTGCGTCTCCTCGCTGAGGAGGGCCGCGTGCCCGCGCTTCGCGGGATCGCGGATCGTGGACGCGAGTTCCACGCGCTGTGGTGCGAGCGGGTGTTTGCCCCGGCTCTGACCGGCCTGAGCGGGGACGAGCGGACGCGGGCGCGGCGGCTTGCCGAGTTCATCGCGCTCACCGATGTGCTCGTCTGGAAGCTGCTGCGTCGCGACCGCCGGCTGAGCCGGAATGAGGCCGAGCGTGCCGTGTGTGAGTTGCTCGAACCCCTGCCGGCGCGTGGGCACCTGTTTCCGCTCACCCCCGTGCTAGACGAACTGCACCACCGCGGCCACCAGGTCGCGCTACGCACGCTCGCCTCCCAAGTGCCGCTGATGCGGGCGCGCGGCTTCGATGCCGCGCCGATCAGCGAGCGGGTCGAGGCGATCGAGCTCGAGGATTGGCGCGCCCGCAACGCGCGCGCAGCGCTGGGCATGTCCGTGCGCGGCTTCTGCGCCCGCGCCGAATATGACGCCCCGGACCTGCAGCGGGCCATCGCCGAGCAGCGCCCCGACGCGCTGCTCGTGGACATCAACAGCTGGGGAGGCCTGGCGGCGGCCGAGGCCTGGGGAGGCCCTTGGGCGACCTTCTGCCCCTATCCGCTGGCCCTGCGCTCACCCGACGCGCCACCATTTGGCCTCGGCCTCCCACCCGCGCGTGGGCCGCTCGGGCACTTACGCGACCGTCTGCTCCGCCCGCTCGTGCTGGGGACCATTGAGCGGACCATGTTACCGGCGCTCAACGGCGTCCGTGCGCAACTTAGCCTCACGCCGCTTGGCACGGCCGATGAGCTGTTCCTGACCGCCGAGCCGTTTGAGTATCCGCGTCGCGATTGGCCGCAGAGCGTCGTCATGGTCGGCCCCTGCGAGTGGGATCCTGCACCCGAGCCGCCAGCCTGGCTTTCGGAGATCACGCAGCTGATTGTGCTGGTGACGACGTCCTCCGAGTTTCAGGACGACGACCGCCTCATCCAAACGGCGTTCGACGCGCTCGCCGGCGAGCCTGTGGCGGTCGTGGCGACCCTGCCTGCTGGTGATCCCGCGCGCTTCCACCCACCGGCGAACGCGCGCCTGGAACGCTTCCTTTCCCATGGAGCCGTGCTTGACCGGGCGGTCTGCGCCATCACCCATGGCGGCATGGGCGCCACACAAAAGGCGCTCGCGCGCGGGGTGCCGGTCTGCGCCGTGCCATTTGGCCGTGACCAGTTCGAGGTAGCGCGCCGCGTAGAGGTCGCGGGCGCCGGGACGCGACTGCCCGCCAGCCGACTGCGTCCTGACCGCCTGCGCGCCAAGGTCCGTGAAGCTATGGCCAAGGGTGAGGGAGCCAAGCGCGTGGCGGCGGCCTTCGCCGCCGCGGGCGGCCCCACAGCCGCAGCCGACGCCTTCGAGACCCGTCTACTCGTCCCGCAGCCGAGCGCGTGACGCTCCGACTCGTAGTGCAGCCGAGTAGGGCAGCGGCGCTGGCGACAGATGGAGCGCCAGGCGACGCCGGGAGTGGCCGTGACCAGCGGCGCCGGCGCACATGCTTCAGTGGTCGAACTGGCGCCGCCGTCACCGAATCCGCGCCCGGCGAAGCCGCATCAAACGCCGTCAGCTACGTCTACGAGTGCGGCTGTAGTACTCCGTAGCACCTCCGTCGTCTCGCGCGACCGCAGGGCAATCCCGAAGCGCGCCAGCGCCGCATCGCGCGTGGCGTAGTCTGCAGCCGTCCACTGTCTGCCGCGTGGGGCTGGGAGCGGCCCGTCGAGTGCCTGCACGCTCACGAGGAACCGCTCGCCTGACGAGGCGAGGTGTGATTGCGGCTGCCCTGATCGCTCTGCCTGTCCAGATCGTCTTGCCTGCCCCGGTCTCCCGGCCGCACCGGGGCCAGCGGCTGCCAAGACAAAGGGGTCGCCGCGTCGGCATCGCCTTCACTTTCCTCCTGCGCGACGGATCGCGTCGTGCGCTGGGCAGGCGCGGCCGAGGCACGTGCCGTCTGCAGCGCGCCCCGTAGTAAGCCAATCGCGCCCTCCGCCTGCGCTTGGCGCTGCTGCCGCTTGAGCGCCGCCAACTCCATCTGCTCGCGGATCGCCTGCTTTTGTTCGTCGAGTGACTGCACGCGCCGACGCGGTGCCCGGTAGCGCAGATAGCCGGAGAGGCAGACCAGCAGCACCGAGACCGCTGAGCGCTGCCAGAGCCAGCTCGTGCTGTCCATCCCCAGATGGGCCAGCGCCTGTCCCGTCGTAAGGTGATAAGTTTGTTGGGTGGCGAAGACCAGGGACGCGACGTAGGCGATGTAGGCCAGCAGCAAGCCCAGGCCGACGAACGCGAAGGCGATCCCCCAGCGTCTGCGTGCCACGGCCACGCTCACGCGCCTGGCATGGCGCGACCGGCGTGGTCAGCGCGCAAACTGCGCGTCGTTCTTGCCCTGGCAGGGCCATTCCTGCAGCGCTGGCAGTGGCCCGGAGGCCGACGCTGCCGGTAGAGCGTGAAAGCACGTACGATGAAGGAAGAGCGCCATGAGATCGTGAGTGAAGTAGTACGCCAACCACTACGCCAACCTGGGCGATTGCGCCTGAACGCGAGCGAATGTACACTGTCTCCAGCGGGCGGATTTTTCAGGGCCGGCGAACGGGGGCGAATGCGCCTGAACTGCCAGAAGGTGACTTGAAAACAGCTGACCGAAAGGTCCGGGGGTTCGAATCCCTCTCCCTCCGCCCCCACTGAGCAGTATCGCCGTGACCAGTAGCCCGTCATCGGCGGCATCGGCCCTGCCGCCAACCGCGCTATATCCCTGTCACCCCCTTCACGACAGGCAAGAGGAACCCCAGGAACGGCAGCCCCTGGCTGGCAAGCGCCGCGATCGAGAGATCTTGCCGGTACACCCAGGCGCTCGTCTTGTTGGCGGCGGTCATAACTTCCTGCATGGTGAGCAGATCGCGCTGGAGACAGAATCGGCATAGCACTTGCTAGGTTCTGGCTCGTTACCCGGCACCTCTGCGCTGCGACACGGCGGCGCGAGGGGACGCAAAGGAGCAGCGAGCCATGGGCGTGATCGGGCATCTCATCGCGACAGCCTTCCGAGCCTTCTTCCGCCTCGTCTTCACCTTCGTCCTCGGCGTGCTGGTGGGCGGCGGCGCTACGTTGCTGGTGGCCTATCAGGGGCATCCGCACTGGCCGCCGGATCAGCACACGGAGCTGGCGGCGGGCGCCATCGCGTTGCTCTTGGGCTACGGCATGGCGCTGACGGTCTTGACACTCGAGGCGGTGCATGCGCTCTTAGCCGCGGCGAATCTCGCGCGCAAAGAGGCCTTCAGCACCGGCAACATCATCGAGCACGGCGTGAAGGCCGTCGAGCACTTGCAAGAGAAGAGCTAGGCGAGCGTCGCTACGCCATGACGCCTGGCAGGCGCAGTGGCGGCAGGCCGCGCTCGATGGCGGGGCGCTGTGGCTCCAGCCACGCCGGCAGCTTCAGCCCGGTGCCGAGCGTCTCGGGTGTCTCATCGGTGGCGAAGCCCGGCGGCTCGGTGGCGATCTCGAAGAGGACACCGCCCGGCTCGCGGTAGTAGATCGAGTGGAAGTAGTCGCGGTCCATCACGGGGCTGACATGCGCGCCCTGTACGAGCAGCTTCGCGCGCCACTCGAGCTGCTCGGCGTCGTCTGGCGTGCGCCAGGCAACGTGATGCACGCTGCCAACCGCAACCTGGCCGCGCGGCGTGCCAGCGGCGGCGCGCACGTCCACCAGCGCGCCCGGTGCGCCCGACCCGAAGGCATACCGAGCGACGTCCCCCGCTTGCGTGAGGAGCCGGAGCCCCATCGTCCCTGTCAGCAGCTGTGCTGTCATCGCGGGCTGCTCCTCCCAGAGCGTGACCGCGTACGTCCCGCGGATTGCCGACTGCGCCGGCACGGGGCCGGTCTCCCAGGCGGGGCGGCTGTCGCCCTGCGCCGCCACCAACATCAGCGCCAGCCCATCCGGATCGCGGAAGGTGAGCGCGCGCTCGTTGAAGCCTGTCGTCGTTTCCTCCGCTGCCACCTCCGCCCGCTGAAGCCGCTCGTGCCAGAACGCGAGCGTGTCTGGGGGCACGGAGAGCGCGATCTGATTGATCTGTCCGGCGCCCTCGTGGCCGGCGCGCGCCCCCGGCCAGGCGAAGAACGTGAGGATGCTGCCCGGGCGGCCGAGCGCGTCGCCGTAGTAGAGGTGATAGCTCTCGGGATCGTCGAAGTTGACCGTCAGCTTGACCAGACGCAGCCCCAGCAATCCCGTGTAGAAGTCCAGATGACGTTGTGGATCGCCGGCAATCGCCGTGATGTGATGGATGCCCGCCAGCTCGCCGCTCATCGCCGTCTCCTTTGCGCCTCCGCGCAGTCAGTCTTCAGGTGGGGATTCAGTCGTGTTCGCCACGGTGCCGCGTGGCAGCAGCCCGCGCTCGCTCAGTCCGCGGTCCAGCTTGCGCAGCAGGGTATGCAGCTGCGCCTGCTCCTGCGGGCTGAGTACGGCGAGGCGGTCGGCGATCAGCGCCTCATGCGCCGGCACGACCTGGCGAAAGAGCGCGTGGCCGGCGTCGGTGAGATAGAGCCGATTGGCCCGCCCATCCTGGCGCCGCTCGATGAGCCGCGCATGCTCCAGCTTATCCAGCAGCTGGCAGATGTTGCCCTTGGATACCAGCAGCCGGTCTGCCAGTGCTTGCTGCGTCATGCCCTCGGCCGCGCCGACATGGGCAATCACGTCGAACTGGGCCACGCTGATGTCCCACGCGCGCAGCATCTCCTGCGAGGCGTGGTCCACCCGCTGGAAGACGCGGATCAGCCGCAGCCAACCGGGAACGGCCCAGCCTTTCATCGCGATACCTCACCTTCACAGATGCGGCTCATAGCACGAAAGACGCGTATCTCATCCGCCATCGCTGCGCACTCGATCCGCTGCGGTCATTCTACATCCTGTCCAATTAGTTTAGCACTAAACAAAATGGCGTGTCAAGCGCGTTGGGCGTGACGGGCGCCGGTGGCCGAGGCGCGCAGGCGGAGCGGCCGCTCACCCGCCGAGGCTCCAGCCGCTGGCGCCGCCGGAAAGCTCGATGGTGCCCGCCGTCGCGATGCGATACACGAGCGCGCCGAGGGTGGAGGCGACCTCGGCGTCGATGCCTGCCGCGTCGGCGTCGGCCGCCGCGAGCGCGGTCTGTGCGGTGGGTGAGATAGGTGTAGAGCCGACGATGATCAGGCGCGGGTGGGCCTGGCGCAGGATGGTCCCCAGCGGGCCGCCGAGATCCAGCGGCGCACCGGTTGGCAGGGCCACCGCCACCACGTCGGCGCCCAGCGGCTCGCCGGAATAGGCTAGCGCGTCTAGCGCGTAGTCGTCCGCCGCGCCCACGAAGAGCACACGCAGGCCAGGCGTCTCCAGCCGCAGGATGATGTCGTTGCTGGCGGTGGTGGTGCCCTGGCCAGGCGGAAAGAGCGACTGTGGCGGCGTGAGCACGCGCAGCACCGTGTCCGCCGCGAGATGGATCACGGCGCCCTCGCATACGGTGGTATGCAGCGCGCCCGCGCGGCGCAGCGCGTCTAGCCAGGCGAGGTCGTCGGCGCTGGGGTGGACCATGCCGGCGTCGGCGCCACGTGCGATGGAGAAGTGCGCCGCCGCGTCCGCGAGGCCGCGCACATCCCCGCCGCGTGGATCGGTCAGCAGCGCCAGATCGAGCGAACGCTGCCAGAAGGGCAGGCGCCCCGCCAGCGCGGCTTCAAGGGCGGGACCGTCCGGTCCCCCGTTGATGAGCACGGTGACCCCCGACGGCAGCCGCAAGAGACTGGCTTCGCCGCCCGCGCCGACATCCAGGAACGAGAGGCGCGCCGTGCCGGCCGAGGCGAGCGCGGGAGCCGCCGCGCCACCCGCGCCCAGGAGCGCCAGCCCCAGCACGGCGGCGAGCGCCCCGCGCGACAGGCGCACATGCGTCGTGCCACCGTGTGCCCGCTCCTTGCTGGTCGTGAGCGCGGGGCCGGGGAAGTGATGTGGCCCAGGCGCCAGGGCACGGGCGCGCGCCCACCGGCGGCGCAGCAGCGGACCCAGCCGCCAGACCGCGCCCACCAGCACGGCGTAATAGAGCGCGGCCAGCACGGCGGGCACATCGCCCACCAGCACGAACGCGCCCGGCAGCGCGGCACAGAGGGCGATCGCGCCGTTCACGAAGGCCAGCAGCGGCCAGACGACCCAGGCCAGCACGAGGCCGAGTGTGCCCGCCAGTGGCCCGCCAACGGCGCCCACCGTGGCGACCAGCGACCCCAGCACCAGCAGCGGCGCCAGCAGCGGCACCGTCAGCAGGTTGGCGAGCGGAGCGACGAACGAGATGATGTGGAACGTCAGCGCCAGCACCGGCAGCGTGGCGATTTGCGCCGCCAGTGTGACGGCCAGCAGCTCCGCGATGACGGCGGAGAACGGCAGCCAGCGCAGCCAGACCACCAGCCGGCGTGCGATGCGCGGGGTGAGCAGCGGCAGGCCCGCGGTCGCCAGCGCCGTCAGCTGGAAGCCGGCATCGTAGAGCAGCGCCGGCTCCAGCACGGTCATCAACAGGACGGCCAGCGCCAACGCGGTGAAGACGTTGTAGGCACGGCCAAGCGCTGGCGCGAGCGCCAACAGCGCCCCCATGACGGCCGCGCGTATCGCGGCAGGCCCGCCCCGCCCAGCGCCGCGTAGACCCCACGGCGACGAGGGCGGCCAGCGTGCGCGGCCAGCGGCCCAGCCGGCGCACGGCGGCGCTCGACAGCTCGGTCAGGGTCGAGACCTTCAGCCCGGCGGGGACGACGAGATGGATCGTGCCGGTCTCGGTGACGAGCGGCTGCCGCGCCCGCAGCGCCGGGGTCTTCAGGCCGAGCAAGATGCCGATCAGCAGCGCCGCCTCTGGCTCGGGCAGCGCACGCTGGATGGCCTGCGCCAGGCGCACGCGCAGCGCGAACAGCGCCGCCAGCAGCGGATTGCCGTTGCCGCGGCTGCGGATCGTGGCGCGGGCGCCGCTCAGGCGCGCCAGCACACCGGGCGGCGCGTAGCTGCCGGCGAGCGGGCGCAGCGTGCCGGAGAGCGAGACGGCGTCGCCATAGGCGGGCGTGAACCAGTCATCGGGTCCGACCACGTCGGCCTCCACGCGCCCAGTGGCCGCCTGCCAGTCGCGCCCGCCATCGGCGCTGGCCTCGCTTACCTCGATGGTGAGCAGCCGGTATCCAGCGCGCAGATCTGGCTCGGCCACGACAATGCCATGCAGCAGAACGCTCTGGCCGCTTGCCAGCCGCGCAACGGAGGAGGGAGCGCCGGAGTTGTCGGCTGCGGCGGCCCGCGCGGCGCCCAGCGCCAGGGCGCAGTCCAGCAGTCCTACCGCGAGCGCCACCCGCACGCCGCGGCTAGCCGGTGCGGGGGCCGCGTGCCGGCGTGCCAGCCAGGTGACGAGACCGGCCACGGCCACGGCGGTGGCCAGGGCCAGCCAGGCGCCCGGCGGAACGCGCGCGAGCGGCCCAAACGGCCGCAGCGCGACCCCGGCCAGCCAGGCGGCGACGAGTGCGACCAGCGCATAGCCGCGGAAGAGCGGGCGTGCAGCGGCGCTGCCCCCTGGCGGTTGCGGCGTGCCGGCGGCCATGCCGCTACGAGCCTGAGAAGCTGGGTGGGCGCTTCTGCAGGAAGGCGGCGATGCCTTCGCGGCCGTCGGCGGAGCGCATCGCGTCGGCGATGGCGTCGCTCTCGTGGGCCATCTGCGTCTCCAGCGACTCGCCAAAGCTGGTGCGCACGAGGCGCTTGGCGGCGGCAAACGCGTGCGACGGCCCGGCGGCGAGCTGACCCGCCAGCGCGCGCACCTGCTCGGCGAAGGCGTCGTCCGCCACAACGCGCGCGACGATGCCCCATTCCTGCGCCTCGCGCGCGTTCAGCATGCGATTGGTGAGCACGAGGTCCAGGGCGCGGTGCAGGCCGACGATGCGCGGCAGGAAGAACGTGCCGGAGCCATCGGGCGTTAGGCCGGCCCGCGTGTAGGCCATGGTGAAGCGGGCGGACTCGGCGGCGATGACGAGATCGGCGGCGCAGGCAAGGCTCATGCCGGCGCCCGCGGCAACGCCGTTGACGGCGGCGATCACCGGGGCGTCCATACGTGCGAGCTGCGAGATGGCAGCGTGCAGGTAGGTGGTGACTTCCTTGATATGGCTCGCCATGGCGTCGCCGGCCGCGGCAAAGGCCTTGAGGTCGCCGCCCGCGGAGAAGGTCTGGCCGGCGCCGGTCAGGACGACGACGCGCACGGCGCGGTCTTCACCGGCGCGCAGCGCCGCCCGCATCAGCTCGCTACACATCTCCACCGTCACGGTATTGGCCGCCTCCGGCCGGTTGAGCGTGATCCATGCCACGCCGTCGCGCACCTCATACAGCAGCGTCTGGTAGTCCATGCCGGGCCGTCCTCTCTGGCGAGCGTAGCTGTCCCTGTGCTTGCGCTTCTCGCCAGCATGCTATCATGCTGCCGCGCCGCCGTCTATCGGCTGATGTGCGCGTCATGGCCGCCGTGTCTGCTCGCCACTGTGAAGGAGCGGTGGGGTAGCCAGGTACCAGAGCCTCTCCCTTGACGAATACAATGCATCGCTCTATATAAAGATATATCGTATTGGAGTTGCAACGAAGGCCGCACGACTACAAGAGGGTCACAGATGGTGCAGCGAGAGAGTGCCCGCCAACTGCCGATCGGCTACTGGCTGAAGCATACGGATGAGGTGATTACCAGGCACGTTGACCAGGTGCTCGACGACCGGGGCTTCAACCGTTTTCGCTGGCAAGTCCTCAACATGCTCTATGAAGCCGGCACAATGACCAGGGGCACGGTCTTTGCGACCATGCAGACCTTCATCAGCGCCGATCAGCTCAAGGAGATCCTGGATGGCTTTGCGCGGGCAGGGTGGCTGGTGACGCGCGGAGCGGGCAATGCGACAGAACTGGAGTTGACTGAGGCGGGCCGGGCCGAGCGCGACGCCGTCTTCAAGCTGCAGAGCGACGTGCGTCGGCGCGCCATGCAGGGCATTACCGAGCAAGAGTATGCGACCGTGGTCACGGTGCTCCAGCGCATGGTGAGCAACCTGGAATAAGCGCTTCGGTGGAGAGGCACGCGCCCCCGCATGGCGGCTAGTTCTGGGGCGCACGGGCATGCGCGAACTGGCCGTAGAGCGCGAGAATCTGCTGCGCCACGACCTTCGGCTTGCCGAAGCGGCTATCCATCTCCAGCTTGAGGGTCTTGCCCGTCGTCTGCTGCCGGCTCAAGAGATAGACCGAGCCATTGGAGATCGTCAGCTGCACCGGAGCGATCAACCGGAAGTCCACCAGTGTGGTCTGCTTCTCACTCGGACCGGTCCGCGTCAGGTACCCCTCTGGCATCAGCACCAGCACCTGGTCGTCGATGCTGCCCAGCGAGCGCAGGCGGCCGACCATCAGTACGATGCCGCCGATGGCAAAGGCGAGCAAGACCACCAGGTCCGCGATGAACCAGAAGGTGAGCACGCCGTCCGGCGAAAAGTCGTTGACCCCATACCCGACGACTGTGCCGGAGAGCAGGAGATAGGCGGCAGCCGCGACCGCGGCGATCAGCAAGATCATGCCGCCGATTGCGCCCTGCAGGAAGAACGAGCGACTCGGGCGATACACCTGCCAGGTGCTGGGGGCGGTGCCAGAGCGCACCTGCGACAGGATGGTTGTGCTGTCAAGCATCGGTGTAGCCTCACTTTCTGTCGTCAGCGGCCATGCAGCGCGGCCAGTATATCAGGTCGCGCTACGACGGCCATCCGTCATTTTGCGTAGCCCGCTCCGCGGCGCTGTGCAGACGGGCGCCTGCGGTGCACTGCGCACCGCGGCGGCGAGCGCGAGGAGCGTATCGCTGGGGCATTGCATCGTCGTTCCCCCTTGCCGCACGTGCACAGC
>WNFJ01462371.1_pt1 | contig 11085 bp, 14 predicted proteins | sample 5400461 | NCBI WGS metagenome assembly WNFJ01 (sample SAMN13153349, study PRJNA577476) | soil metagenome | isolation source: 115 cm saprolite on Douglas fir-dominated hillslope | place: USA:California | collected 2013-09-17 | reverse complement strand
TTCCTTCCGGAAACGTCCCTGGCTATCCCGAAAAAGGTTCGTTTGCGTCTTTCGCGCGATATGGTTTCCGTCCGCGAGAGTTTGCGTCGACTCCGAAACCGCGACTGCGCTGAACGGCACGCCGGTCACGACCTTTCCGCCGTGCATTCCCTCGAATCCCAGCAACTCGATGCGTTCGCCGATCATGCCAGCTTCCGGTCCGGGGACTTGCAGCAACGCTATCGGCGACGGTGGCAGTGGCGCTGCATCCTGCGCTTTTGCCAATCCGGCGCTCAACATGAAAATTCCGCCGAGAACCATACTCATATATACTCTGCGATTCATTATCCCTTCTCCTCTTCTCTCCCGAACTGCTGCGAACTCTTTGCTGCTGCAATCGCGGCCAGCCCCTTTTTCAACTGCGCAATCCATGCTCCGACTGGCCCTTCCCGTCCCTTCAGGTCTGCTCCATCCGTCGGCTTCAACCTCTCCCAAAAGGCCGCTACTCCCATCGACGTGTCCCTTCCCGAGGCCCAGCAAGAGCGCCCCGCTCCCCATGAACGCTTATTGCGGCAGTCGCACCGCTTGCGGCAATCCATCATCGCCAACGAGCAAATCCACAAGAATCCATTCGCTGGCTCGCTCCTCGTTAACAGGCAGGCCCAGCGCGCCCAGCGCGCCGCGTTGCATGCGCACGCGCAGAATCGCGGCCTCATCGGTATCCGCGGCGAAGGCTTCGGGCAGGAGCGTGAAGCCGCTCAAATTGCCAGCCATAAGCGTCTCGGAACTGCCAGCTCCTGCCGAACCCCGCTGCTGGATTCCATTTGGAACCTCGGCAGGAGTTTGATGATTTGCTCCGGCGACGGAATTGTTCTCCGGGAAATTGTTCGCACCCGGCACGGAATTCACATGGTTCGTAGCCTCTTCATGCTGGCTGTGGCGCCAATTGCGCCAGCTCACCGCGCCGGCCAACACGGCCGCGGCGGCCAGTGCCCACGCAGCAACTACGACGGCGCGCCGCAGTTTCAATGTCACGTGCTGCGTGCGGAACTCCTGGCGCAAACGCATCTCCACGCGCGCGGGCGCCTGTGTCATGGCGGTATCTTCCGCGAACGCGCGGAGCTCAACACCCGCAGCCTGCCAGGAATCTTGCAACGCGGCACACCGCGAACACGCGCCGGCGTGCTCATGCGCCGCCACGCGCTCAACTTCGCTCACTCAACGAAGCGTCGCGCTCCGCGTCCAATCCAATGGCTTCAAATTCTTCGCACGTCATCTCTTGCTTCCTCTGCACGGCAAAAAATCCTTCATCGCGCCGCTCTCGCGCGCCAGGGGACGTCGCGAAACATTTCCAGTTTGGCCATCAGCAAAGCCCGTCCGCGATGCAGCCGCGAACGAATCGTGCCAATCGGGCATCCGGCCATTCGCGCGGCTTCCTCGTAACTCATTTCTTCGAGCTCGCATAACACCACGGCTTCGCGAAACTCCACGGGCAATTCCAGCACGGCAGCCCTCACTTGCTCCCTGCGTTCGCGTTTCTCCGCCCACATCGCCGGCGTGGACGCATCCTGCAAAACAATTCCGAGGCCCGTGCCGTCTTCGTTCTTCTCCTCGAGCGGGATCTCGCGCGGCAAACGTTCCAGGTGTTTCATCACGCGGTTGCGCGCCACTCCGTAAAGGAATGCTCCGAGCGCTCCGCGTGTGGCGTCATACTTCTTCGGATCGCGCATTAAGGTCATGAACACGTCCTGCACAATCTCTTCCGCGGCCCAAGTGTTTCCCGTCATGCGCAGCGCAAAGCGATACATGGCCGCCTGGTGCCGCTGGTATAGGAGCGTGAATGCCTCCTCATCACCCTTGGCGGCCCGCCGCAACAGAACGTCGTCTCTCTCTTGCTCGGCGATCCTCATCTCCCTGATAAGACGTTCTGCCCGGTTTCAACTATCAATTCCCGGCGCGAGGTGAAAAAGTTCCCGTCCGAAGCTGTCACAGGAATGGAAGGCTTGAAAGTCTTTGTTTTCACAATAGGTTAGACGCAAGTGAAGGCCCCCGCGTGTCGAGAAATCGTCTGCGGGTAGTGGGGAGTTGTGACATGCATTCGCGATCGTTAGCCCGCCTTTATTTGTTCGCGGGCTCGAACATTTTCCCAGCCATCCTGGTTACGAAGCGCCGGGGGACGAGGCGTTCGCCGTGAGCGCCGAGGTAATTTCCGAGGCCGGAGATGACGTAACTTTTGCCGGCAGCCAGGGCTTTCAGTCCTGTATGCGCGACTCTTTCTGCTGTCTCGACACGACGTTGGAATTTTTCCTGGCCGGAAACAGCGTGGAATTCGGACTCCGTCGAGCCTGGGCAAAGAGCGCACACGCGGATTCCATATGGTTTCATCTCTTCGGCCAGCCCTTCCGCAAACAGCAGATCGAAAGCCTTTGTGGCAGCGTAGGTCGAAATATAGGGAACGGCTTGGAAGGAGGCGGTTGACGCAAGAATGAGCACATCGCCGCACCGACGCGCGGCCATTTCCGGCAAATACAGCCGGGTGAGATGCACAACCGCGTTGCAATTCACCTGCACCATGTCGAGCAAGCGTTGTTTTTCAACCGAGGTGAATTCGCCGTATTGACCGAAACCTGCGTTATTGATCAGCAGATCGATTGCGATGCCTTTTTCTTTCGTGAAGGCAAAAATCTTTTCCGGGGCGCTCGGGTCCGCTAGATCTGCGGAGAAAACCTCGGCGCTGACCTTGTAGGTTGCGGTCAGTCTGCGCGCCAATTCCTGGAGGCGATCTTTCCGGCGTGCCGTGAGCACGAGCTTTGTTCCGCCGGACGCCAATTCTTCCGCGAATGCCACGCCAATCCCGGCGCTGGCTCCGGTGATCAGCGCCCATTTCCCAAACCATTCTCCCGAAAGTGATGGCTTCTCTTGGTGTGACAAAATGTCCTCCGGAAAAATATTCTTTTGCCGCGTCCACGCGGAACCCGCGGGCGCAACCTGATAGACTACCGGAAGTGTCAAATTTCCATGCCCACAGCCGCCGGCCAGATCGATTCTCTCCTGCAGCAACTGCGCGAGAGTTCGCGGCAGGCTGAGGTGATGTTCGGTTCCAACACGACCGGACAACTGCAACACCATCCCGGGCAAGGGCGCTGGTCTGCGGCAGAGTGCATTGCGCACTTGAATCTGAGCAACCGCGCTTATCTTCCTCTCCTCGATTCTGCCATCGAACAATTGCGCGAGGAAAAAGTTTTGGGAAGCGGCCCTTTCCACTTGAACTGGAACGCGCGTCTTTTGAAATACTGGCTGGAGCCACCTTCGCGTCTGCGGCTCCCCACCGGCGCTCCATTTCAACCGATCGCGGTGAAGGATCCTGCTGCCGCCTCGGGAGAATTCCAAGAAATCGGCAAGGTTCTGGAAGAGAAACTGAATTCTGCCCGCGGCTTCGCGCTCGATCGGGTAAAGCTCGTTTCGCCCTTTGCAGAGAAAATGAAGTATAACGCCTACTCCGCTTTCGTGCTCATCACGGCGCACAACCGCCGACACCTCTGGCAAGCCGCGCAAGCGCTCCGCAGCTAGGATTTGCGATTGTTAGTTGGCCAGCGGGAGCAGGACGTCCTTATTTCCTGGTGCCCGCAAAGCCGCAATTGCTTGGTGACCGCGAAGCGTTCAACCAGGCGCCCGCCTTCGTGGTTGATGTGCTCCAACAGGCGGCGATGCGACATTTAGCTTGAAGCTAAAGGAAACACCTTAGCGGGAAAAACCCTCTCCGTTGCGATATTTGCTAAGCCGATCTTACGGTGAATCCTGGATTGCCCTTTAGTTCACGCGAGAGCATACCTTGAGCGGCCGCAAGGTAACCCGGTCTCAGAGAAAAGCAAGTGTAGCTGAACCGGTTACCGCGGAGGGTGTTTTTAAGAGCTGAACAATCTCAAGCTGGAGTTTGGTGTTTAGGAAGAACGCCATTTTACAGCATGTTAACGCGTGCTTGGCGCCCGGCATAAGCATGATTTCCGATTGCCCTCCAGTGCGGCGCAGGAATGGAACGCCTATTCACAACGAACGCAAGCGGATCACGCGCCCAGCGGCCTGATTCCGGGAGGAAAGATGCGCAAGGTGAGTATTCCGCTGATACTCACCCAGTCTCTTTTATCATCCTATTATGTTTTGAGCGACTTGCCTTGATTTGCCGTCTCTTCGAGACCTCCCGGGAAACGAAGCTGTTCTGGCTCGGCTGCCGAGCGATGAAGTGGTGCAGGAGCCGGATTTAGACTGGGTCAAGCCTTTCCTTTCTGTTGCGCGGTCTTCTGGCGGAAACCTTCAGGCTTGCTAAGACCCTTTTCTCTCTTGTAGTGAAGCATGGCGTGTCGCAGCAGCCCATTCGCCTTAGTCTGGTAGCCGCGGCCATCGGTTTTGAGCCATGCGATGACATCGGAATCTAGACGCATCGTAACGGGCTTCTTCGTTGGTCGATAGAGCTTGCCGATTTCGGCTCCGCTCCAATCGACAACCGCGAGAGCGTCCGAGAAATCAATGTCTTCGTCTTTTTTTGCGGCGATCGCTCGGATGTCCCGCTTCTGCTCCTTTGTGACCTTCCTCATAGGCTCTCCTTTCGTGGGACTCGGCGGCGCGAGCCGGGACGACACGAATGACTTCTTCGTCGAGTTCCTCATAAAAAGTATGAACGACCAATAGGATCGAACCCGGCCCTATGGCCCCGACCGTTATCCAACGTTCCTCGTCCTCAAAAGTGACGTCACGCTGCGTAATCGCGTAGGGATCGTCGAAAACGAGAACGGCAGTTTCAAAGCGAACATCGTGTTTGCTGAACTCCCCGGGTAGGCCCTCGAAACGGACCAGGGGCTTTATTCCTTTGGGACGCAAAGAAGCGACCATGGCATACAGAGCGGTCTTGCCTCCTCGGTAACCCACCTCCCGAACTCGTCGAAGGATTTCCAGCGAGGGCAAATCGGGCTTTTCTTCCAGGATCTCAACAATGAATTTCCGGAAATTCTCTACCGTGCTGGGTCGGCCAATCCGCCGCTTCTCTCGTTCTGCGGCGTCATCGACGTGGGCGACAGGGGCCTCTTCCGCGATGCGCTTAACCGAGCACAGGGAAACTCCTGCTAGACGGGCCACTTCGGTCTGGGGATGACCGGCTTTCAGCAAGATCTCGACTTCGTGACGCTTTAGCATTCCTAGCATCCTCCTCCCTCCGCCGCACCGGTCTGCTGACCAGGGGCACAGGGAGAGTTCTATCCCTTCCGGCTATTGCCGGGTGGCTCAGAATTTCCGGAATGAAAAGGGTCAGAATTTTCGGAACCGACAAATCGGGAACATCTTGATTGCAACGAGTGCGTCACCATTCCAGGTGAAGCGTTTCTCTCTTGAGGGTTTGAAACGTAGCGGAACGTTCGCCAAGCTTCAGGTGATGGTCGGCATAGTCGAATTTGTCGTGCTTCATACTTTATTGAGGGGTCGGGGTCGTCCTTCGCTGGAGCCCCGACAGGAGATCGGCGAGGCTATGTGGCGGCAAACACGGGGACAGGATAGCACGCGAGAATCAAGTTGTTAAGTATTTTGCAGTTAATGGCTCGGGGAGGAATAAACCGAGGCGAAGAATAGCCAGCCTTTGCGAATGACAAAATCGCAAAGGGTAGGCCACCCGGTTGAGCACCAAGCACTTAGGGCCTGCCATCCGCCCTAGTGTTCGTCCGAAGCCGTCTCACTACTGCCGAAGGCAAGCAAATTTGTTCTGCAAGAAATCGCGACTCTTAAGCTAGGCTCATCGGGTGAGGGGTCGATTTCACTTGGGTCCGCGTCAGCCGGCAGAGGAAGCCCTTGCGGAGTCGCAGACGTTCTATTCGGGTTGATAGTTTCGAGTCCTTCTTCAAGGTCTTGAGAAGACTTGAGGTGGAACGCGCCGCGAAGAGCGATTGGGGTCAACAGGGTGGTCAGAAGTACGACGGCGACCATTACTGCCACTTCAGATCGCCCGAAAATTCCGGTGCTCGCACCGATCGCGGTGACGATCAGACCGACCTCCCCACGTGAAATCATTCCGCAGCCAACTCGGAGGCTGCGCACCCAGTCCATGCCAGAGCCAAGCGCGGCAAGTCCGCAACCCAGCAGCTTGCCGATGACTGCGACGAAAAGGATTACCAGCATGAGTGTCCAGTGACCTGAGAGCGCCCGATAGTCACTGGAGAGACCGATAGAGACGAAAAACAAAGGAATAAGAAGTCCGTGGCCTAGAGCGTAGAAGCTGCGCTCGACATCTGCCTTGAACTTGGATCCAGCGAACACGTATCCCAGCAAATATGCGCCTGTGATGCCAGCCACGCTGCCTAGCCACTCAGCCGAAATCGCGTACACCAAGACCAAAGCAAAAACACAACTTGGGACGGCCTCGTTGGCAGTGAGTTTGCGCAACTGAAGAATCAGTGGATCGAGCCAGCGCTTAGCGGCCCCGTACCCGACGACGAAAAATATTGTCACACAAACGCTGATCGCCATCATTTGGACAATCAGTGGGTGGCTCGCGGCCGGAGCCAGATGCTGCTGCAGCCACATGCTGGCCATTGGCGCTACGCCAAAGGCTTCGCCCGCAGCGTTGGTGACCGACGCAGCAAGGAACGCAAGCACAAACAAGCCCATCACGTCATCGATGACCGCCGCTCCCAAAATCACGGTGGCTTCGGGAGAGGTCATCTTTCTCGCGTCCATTAGGGTTCGTGCGGAAATGGAAACGCTCGTGGCCGTCAGCGCCCCGCCCAAAAAACATGCAGTTGTCCAGGAAAGGCCGAAAAGATGCCCAACGCCTGCTCCCAGCAGGAACGGCCAAATCACGCCAGACAGCGCAACCACGAAGGCTGTCACGCTCGCCTCGCGCATCCGGTCGATGTCCGTTTCAATGCCGGCAATGAACATCAGGACATACCCGCCGACCTGTGCGAAAAGCAACAGCGCGCCGGTCGCATGCCCGCCTTGGAATAGATGGAGATGCAGAAGGTTGAGCGCGCCTGGACCGAGCGCTACACCAACCAAGAGTTCGCCGAGTATGGCCGGAATTCCGAAGCGGCTGCAGAGGGAAGCCGCCATCTTCACGGCGGGGAGCAGGATCGCCACTAGCAGCGCGAGCTGTAGCGCTGGCTGCATCGTTAGCGGATATCCACCGTGGCCAGGGCTTCGGTTTCAGCCCGGTCCCGCGACCAGAGCCTCCGCAAACGGCTGACCAAGTACCACGGGCTCACGTAGCTAGAACCACCGCGTTTGATGCCGTTGTGCATCAGTGTCCGAATCGTGGCCGCCTGCCTGCGCGCCAATTCCGATTGCGCCAAGTTCTGCGCCAGCTTGGCGGCCTGACGGGTGTGCTCTTCAGCTTTTTCGCAGACCCGGAGCCGCATCCACAGCTCGCCCATTTTCAGGTGGGCGATGAAGCTATCCGGGGCGAGACGCACGCTTTCGCGAAGTTCCTCGATGGCCTCTTGCGCTTTCAGGTCCACGCAGAGCGCCATGCCGAACAGGACCCGGAGTTCCGAGACATTCGGGTGGACCGCGACGCACTCGCGCAAATCCTGCACGAGTTCGGCGCGCTCGTCTTTTTCCAGCAGGTAGGGATCTGCGAACATACGCAGCAGCGAGCCATGCGTCCTAGCTGGCACCCGCGCGAGCACGGAAGAAGAAGATAGCGACGCGGCAAGTGCTTCTGTGTTCGGTGCGCTTGTTACCAATTCTGTATTCATAAGAATGTGCCTCGTTGGTGTTTAAGATTTTCTTCAATTGCGCCACCGCGGTCACTTCGTAAATCGGATTGGCAAGGCTCGACATCTCGGCAATGCGCGCCTTGCCAATCCACAGCCCTGTGGCGATCAGGCTGTTCCCATTACAGGCTCCGGTCGAAAGACGAACTCGGGATAACCAAGCTGGCCCATCTCAGGAATATCGAGACCCGCCAACTCCGTCTCCACCGAAACTCGCTGTCCTACGAAGAACTCGAGGATGAGGTTGATGACGAAGCTGAGTGTAAAGACAAAGCCCATCAGCGTCGAGATGCCAATCAGTTGCGCGGCAAGCTGGCTGGCATCGCCGTAAAACAGGCCCGTGACTGAACCAGTGACACCGTTCCAGCTTCCTCCGTAGTTGCTGGTTCCGTCCGCGAAGAGCCCTACTGACAGGACGCCCCACAGGCCATTGGTTCCATGGACAGAGATGGCGCCGACGGGATCGTCGACCTTCATGAAGTTTTCCACGAACGCGCAGCTCGCGAAGACCAGTACGCCCGCGACGAGACCGATGATGGCTGCCCCAGCCGCGCTGACGAAACCGCTAGGGGCCGTAATGGCGACGAGTCCCGCCAGCAAGCCGTTGCCGCTCATGGACGCGTCGGGCTTCCCCTTCAGCGCCCACATGTAGATGATTGCGCCAAGTGTCCCCGTGCAACCGGCCAGCATGGTGTCCACGGCGATTGTTCCGATGCGCAAGTTTCCAGCTGCCGAAGCACCGAGCGTGCTGCCGGGATTGAACCCGAACCAGCCGAATGCCAGAATGAAGCATCCGATGAGCACCGCCGAAATGTCGTGACCAATGATTGGGTTGCTTGATCCATCGCGGTTGTATTTGCCGATGCGCGGGCCAATCATCATCGATACGGCCAGCGCGGTCATCCCTCCTACGGCGTGCACGACGCCCGATCCAGCAAAGTCAGAGTAACCTTTGCCAAGACCAACGTTTGAGCCGAGTTGGGAGAGCCATCCTCCGCCCCAAGCCCAGTTGCCATAGATTGGATATGTGATCGCGCCCATGATGACCGAGGAGACGGCGAAGGTGATGAATTTCCACCGTTCGGCGCAGGCGCCAGTCACGATTGTGAGGGCCGTGTCCATAAACACCATTTCGAAGAGGAAGATGACCATCACGCCCACGTCATATGTGTGCCCGGCGAGAAAGTATCCGCTCTGGCCGAAGACGCCCCAGGTCTTCCCGAACAACGTGATTGCATGTTCGGATGCCAAGGGCTGGAGACCACCCAGGTTGCTGTTGCCGGCTGCTCCGCCCATTTGTATGGCGAACCCAAGTATCCAATACGCGAACAAGCCGCACGTATACACGAAGAAGTTCATCATGTACGTATGGTTGGCGTTCTTCACCCGGCACAAGCCCGACTCGACCATGGCGAATCCCGCCTGCATGAACATGACGAGAAAGCCTGCAACCAGCGTCCAAACAAAGTTGACGGCGATTTTGTTCTGCCCGACTTGGTTGGCGACGTCCGGAAGCGTCACCCCTGCTTTTGAGTCAGCCGCTGGGACATCATTGATGGTCCCGGTGATAGTGCCACCTGGATCGCCCTTCGCCAAATCGGCCGTTGTGGGCGCTTTCCCGGCGGCGTCCTTGAGTTCGGCGTCGGCGGGGGGTACCGTTGGAGCCGGAGCGGCCGCAGCCGGGGTAGCGGGAGCCGCCGGTGCCGCCGTTTGAGCCTGCACCCTCAAGCCAAACGCTAAAACGAGCGCAAGGATACAAAGGCTGAGACTACTATTTCGAAGAATTGTTTTCATCGTGAGTGCTCCATAGTAGTTTTGGCTGCAACCGGAATACTGGCGTGTTCAGATGCAGCTGAGTCCCTTTTCCAAACTGCGTTCTTGTTGAAGGCCGCGGGCAAAATGTAGATCATTCCGACCGCGGTCACCCCAATGCCCAGCAGGGCAAAAACGATGCGCCCGCCGGTGCTGGAGGTCAGATGTATACCCGTTAACGTAACAACCCATCCCAATGCGCAGACGGCAGCGCCAACCAACTTCATCCCCTCGGGACCCGGTTTAAGTGCCGTCCTTCCCTCAAGCTGCTTGATCCCCAAGAACCCGAACAAACTGCCAACAAGAGCTATCGCCCCCAGCGCGAACAATGCCTTGCCGGTCCCGCTTCCAAAATAGGCGAAGCCGGCACAAAGCACAGTTGCCGCGGCTAAAAATAAACCGAAGTAACTTCCCTGAGATTTGTTTGCTGCCATTGCGAATTCCTCCTCGACCCGGCGGGTCAGTCATTAAGTGATGAATTCTTTGATTCGATCCTCAACCTGTATTGGACTCAAAAACCCGTCCTCGAAACGGAAACAGAACCCGTACAACTTCGCTCGCATTACGAGAGAACTTATTCTGAACACGGCCGGAGCTTCCCTGGAAACCGTGCCAAAGATGATCAGTTCGGGTGGCTCGCGCGCGGGCTGACGAAAGGCCCGCAGCACAGCACTTCCAATATTGGGCAGCGCGTCGAAGAGCAGGTTGTGTATGGATATCGCGTCCGCCAAGGCCTGCAGCGATTCGTTGCGGTCCCGCTCCGGACGGCGCAGACTGGCGTCCCAAACGTCCGGGGGGCGCGCCATCCAGTCGCACTCCGCTATGTTTTCGCGCAATTCCACACGGAGCAGCCGCAACGGAGCGCGGGAGAACTCGCCGAACCGCATTTGCCTTCGCAGCGTGCGAACGAAGTCAGCGACTTCCCACAATGGCCGCATTTACGCTCCTTCTTTTTTTTCCCTCTGGCGCTTCCGCCCTGGTCGGCAGCGCCATAAAGATTAGGAGCTCCACACCAACGATGGCCTCCAGGACCAAGGGCAATCCTGCTTGCAGCCGGACGACCAGAAGCACGGCCACCATCGAGAACCATTGCCATCGCGAGCGGCGCAATCGTTCGATGCGCCCAGGAAATCTCAGCAGATCTCTGAATCTGAGTTTGTCCCCTGGCGCCGCCGGCACGCAGGCACGAATACATGCGACAGCAAAGAAGCCAGCCAGGATCGCCTCAACCAGCATCATCGGCCAATTCATGGACACCTTCCACCTAGCTGCAGAAACACAAATCCCGCGACCATAAAGCGGACGTTCGGCGACGGCAAAAACGCCTGTGCGTCCAGCGCAGTTCCGTGAGTCCCCAGCCGCTCATCTTCGAGCGCTATGTTTCTATTGCTTGGACACGGCGTCGTGTCCGAGACGAACAAGCCAGCGTAAAGCTCGCATTGCGGCTCCTCGTTTCGTCGGCGAAAAGAGGAGTTCAAAGCACCGATGCGATTTCTTCACTTTAACGCGGAGTCTGCGGAATTCCCCTAGGAGAGTCAAA